>Ga0302275_10001488_pt1 | contig 25135 bp, 24 predicted proteins | sample III_Bog_N2_2_FD_200229 | JGI IMG/M metagenome (GOLD analysis project Ga0302275, IMG submission 200229) | Peat permafrost microbial communities from Stordalen Mire near Abisko, Sweden - III_Bog_N2_2 | ecosystem: Environmental > Terrestrial > Soil > Wetlands > Peat | place: Sweden: Abisko... | reverse complement strand
CCAGGTCGGCCCGGCTCAGGTCCAGGGCCAGGGCCACTTCCAGGTAGTTCTGGGCAATGTAGCCACCGAAATAGGCCGGATCGTCGGAATTGACCGTGACGTTCAGCCCAGCGGCCAGCATTCGCTTGAGGGCGTGATCGGCCAAGCGGGCGACCCCCTGCAGCTTGAGGTTGGACAGGGGGCACACGGTGAGCGGGGTGCCTTCCCTTGCCAGTCGGGCGACCAGTCCAGGGTCTTCCATGGCCCGCACCCCGTGGTCGATGCGCTCCACCCCGAGGGTGTCCAGGGCCTCGGTGACGAACGCCGCCGGGCCCTCCTCGCCGGCGTGCGCCACGGCGCGCAGGCCCAGATCGCGGCAGCGCCGGAACACCCGGGCGAAGCGGCTGGGCGGGTGGGCCGCCTCGGCGGAATCCAGTCCCACCCCGTGGATCCGGTGCAGGTACGGCATGGCCTGGTCCAGGGTGGCGAAGGCGTCCTGCTCTGGCAGGTGGCGCAGGAAGCACATGATCAGCCTGGAACTGAGCCCCAGCTCGGTCCGGGCCTCCCGGGCGGCGCGCTCCAGCCCGTCCAGCACCGTCCCGAAGGCGATCCCCCGGGCCGTGTGGGCCTGGGGGTCGAAGAACAGCTCCGCGTGCACCACCCCGTCCGCCGCGGCCCGGCGGAAGTAGGCCTGGGCCAGCTGGTGGAAGTCCTGCTCGCGGACCAGGGCCGCGCTGCCGGCGTAGTAGAGGTCCAGGAACCCCTGCAGGTTCTCGAAGGCGTAGGCGGCCCGCAGCTCCGCCACCGTGGCGTGAGCCAGGGCCACGCCGTTGCGGGCGGCCAGCTGGAACATCAGTTCGGGCTCCAGGGTGCCTTCGATGTGCAGGTGCAGCTCGGCCTTGGGCAGTGCGCGGATGAACGCCAGGAGGTCCATTGGGGGCTCCTTACGCCTTGCCGGGAGGATACAGCCCTTCGATGACGTCCCGGAAGGCCTCGTTCACGGCCCGGCGCTTGAGCTTGAGCGACGGGGTCAGCAGGCCGCTGGCGGGGGTCAGTTCCTCGGCCAGCACGGCGATCCTGCGGATGCGCTCGTACGCGGGCAGGTGGGCGTTCACGTGGTTCACCCGGCTCATGAGCTTGGCCACCACCTTGGGGTGCGCCACCATCTCCGTGTCGCTGGGGAAGCTCAGCTGCCGACGCGCGCACCAGGCCCGCAGGGCGACGAAGTGCGGCACCACCAGGGCGGCCAGGTGGTTGCGGTGGTCGCCCACCACCACCGCCTGCTCGATGTAGGTGTCCTGCTGCAGCGCGTTCTCCAGCGGCTGGGGGGCTACGTTCTTGCCGCCGTTGGTGACGATGATCTCCTTCTTGCGGTCGGTGATCTTGACCCGGCCCTGGGGGTCGATCTCGCCCACGTCGCCGGTGCAGAAGTAGCCGTCCGCGGTGAACACCTCGCGGGTGGCCGCCTCCTGGCCCCAGTAGCCCTGCATGACATTGGGACCCTGGCACAGGATCTCGCCGTCCGCGGCCAGCTTCAGGAACGGCCGGCCGTTCCAGGTTTTGAGCACGGGCTGGCCCACATAGCCCGGGCGGACCCGGCCCTGGCGGTTGAGGGTGAGGATGGGGCTGGTCTCGGTCAGGCCGTAGCCTTCGTAGATGGGCACGCCCATGGCCCAGAAGAATTCCATGATCCGGGGGCTCAGGCCGGCCCCGCCGCTCACGCAGAAGCGCAGCCGGCCGCCGGTGCGGGCCCGGACCTTGGACAGCAGGATGCGGTCGGCCACCCGCCAGGGCAGCAGCAGCAGCGCCGGGGGCCGGCGGCCCAGGTACAGATGCCGCACCACCCGGTGGCAGGTGTCAGTGGCCCAGCGGAACACCATCCGGCGCATGACGCCGCCGGAGGTCACCGCGTCCCGGACCTTGGCGTAGACCTTCTCGAAGATCCGGGGCACGGCCATGAGCACCGCCGGCTGGACCTCCAGGAGGTTCTGGGGCATGGAGATCAGGCTTTCGGCATAGTAGATGGCCACGCCCAGATGGAACATGGCGTAGTGGCCGCCGGTGCGCTCGAACACGTGGGAAAGGGGCAGCACACTCAGGCAGCGGTCGCCCCGTTCCGGGCGCAGGGCGACGATGGCCACCTCCACCGTGGCGGTGATGTTGGAGGCCAGGTTGCCGTGGGTGAGCATCGCGCCCTTGGGCTCGCCGGTGGTGCCCGAAGTGTAGATCAGGGTGAGCAGGTCCTCCGGCCGGCGCTCCCGGGCCCAGTCCTGTACTTCCCGCCGGCGGGCGTCCATGCTCCGGCCCTCGGCCATCAGGTGGTCCCAGGCGATCCAGCGCTTGTCCGGGGCCAGGTCGGCCGGGGCGGCCGGGTCGGTCAGCCAGTCCGGGGCCGGGTCCAGGATGATCAGGGTGTGCAGGTGCTCCATCTGCTCCAGCACCGGCAGCAGCTTGGCCAGCTGGGTGGAGGTGGAGACCAGGAGCCACTGGGCGCCCGAATCCTGGACGATCTGCGCGGTCTGTTCCGGGGTGAGGGTGTGGTAGATCGGCACGCTCACCAGCCCGAGGATGGCGCAGGCGAAATCGGTCATGGCCCATTCGGGGCGGTTCTCCGCCAGGATCGCCAGGCGGTCCCCGGCCTGCAGGCCGCGGGCGCGCAGGGCCAAGGCCAGCCATTCCACCTGCTCCTGGAGCGACTGGTGGGAGATGGTGCGATACACACCGCCTCCCTTGGCGGCAAAGGCATCGGGCAGGTCGAACTTCAAACTATCGTAAAACAGTTCGGCGATGGTCTGGACCAAACGGGCTGCTCCATGGATGGGGGAAGCCGAATACTAGCAGGAGCACGGCCTTGCCGGCGGAACTTTCCGGCCGCCGCAAGAGCCCTTGTGCAAACCTCCGCCGGAGGATAGTATGAAAAGCCCCCTGGAGAGATGCCGGAGTGGCCGAACGGGTTCGCCTGCTAAGCGAATGTATTGGGTAAACCAGTACCGGGGGTTCGAATCCCCCTCTCTCCGCCAGTTACAACGCCCCGAAAGGGGCGTTTTTCGTGGTGGAGAGAGGGGGATTCGAATCACAGAATGGCTGGCAGGTAGGTCAAGCGGAGCACGGCCTGCGTGCGGAGAGGTCCGGCGCAGCCGGATGACCGTGCCAGCCATTCGTGCGGCCGGAGCGGCCGGCAGGCCGCGGAGGGAATCCCCCTCTCTCCGCCAAAAGCCCTTGCAAGTAAACGACTTGCAAGGGCTTAACTTTTGGCCTCAGATCCTGCCTACCCCAGTACCTACATCTTGGAGGAGGGTGGGTTGGGGTGAGGCGACGCCTCGGATGATGCGTGACTTCGCACGCATCCGGAGAGGCGGCGCCGGGGATCCGGTCGATGGGGACGTTGCTCGGCAGCTTGGCGGCGGGCTTCTGCACGCCTAGCGCCCGTCCGGCCCAACGAATCAGGCAAGCTCTAGAAGGCCCGGGCCCACAGCAAGGATGGGTTCCCGCTGCAGTCCTTCGGCGGCCTCCTGAAAAGCCTGGCCACGCTCAGCCTGAACCGGATCCGGGTCGGCGAGAAAGGTCCCATCTGCACCCGCACCACCCGGCCCTCGACTCCGCGACCGATCACGGTGGCTCAAGCAAGCCAAGAACCTGGGATAAGTTTCTAGGCCTCCTGCTCCACGAAGACCAGCTTGCTGGTGTCGAAGCCCAGGGAACGCGCCTCGGCGATCAACTCACGCTGCCGCATCGGGTCCATCTTAGGCGTCCGGGAGAGGAGCCACAGATAGGTCCGATCCGGGCCGGCGACCAGGGCATGCTGATAGCCTGCACGGTCAATATGGAAGACAACGTAGGAACCGTAAAAGGGGCCGAAGAACGAAACCTTCAGTTCGCCCCACCCTGGCCCCTTGACGAAATAGGCCTTCCCGGTGGCCGTCTTCCATCCGCTGCGCCGGGGTGACCACCCCTGATTGACCACTCGCAGGCCACCGTCATGGCGCAGGCTGTAGGTTGCTGTGACTTTCGTCAAACCTCGCTCGAAGGCATGGTCAAGTCTGGCGATTTCGTACCACTTTCCCAGATATCGGGCAACCTCGAAGGCCTCGATCGGTTTGACGTTCTCCGCGGCCTTCCTGATGCCGCGCAGCATTCCGGCGAACACCAGTTGATGGATCGGGAACAGGGCGTACCAGTAGGCCTGGCCCCAGAAACCCACGGGATCGAAAATGGCCGTCTGGCGGATCCGCGACCCGCCGCCCTCCCCGGTCACCTCGAATTCCAGCCAGGCGCGGCCGGGCATCTTCATTTCCGCCGCCAGGCGCAGGGTCCCGGCCGGTTCCAGTCGCTCCACCCGCCAGAAGTCAACGGCGTCTCCCGCACAAAGGTGATCCGGATCGTTCCGTCCGCGCCTGAGGCCCACCCCGCCGGCCAGCAGATCGAGAAAGCCGCGCACCCGCCACAGGAGATTCCAGGCGTAGTAGCCGGTCCTGCCGCCAATTCGTTCGATGGGCACGAAGGCGGCGGCCGGCGTGCAGGCCACCCGGACCGTCCGGGAATCCACCAGCCGGGTGCCGAAACGCACGCCGCCCCAGGACGGCATCCGGCCGGAGGAAGAGAGGGCGTCCGACCAGCGGGTGTTGGCCCAGGTCTGATCTTCGAGGTCCATGGCCCGGCGGATGGCCTCCTCGACGCCCATGGGCCTGACCGAGAAGGCGGTCAATGCCCGGGCATCACGCACCAGGGTCGGATAGCGGATGCTGTCGATAAGCTTCCTGCCGATCCGCGCGTAGACCGGAGTCACCAGCCCCAGCCAAAGGCTGGACAGGTGCGGCGTCAGCAGGGGCACCGGGAGCATCCGGAGCCGGATCCCTCGCTGCCGGGCATAGATGCGCATGATGTCGCCATAGGTCACCCGGTCCGCGCCGCCGATTTCGAACACCTGACCTTCCGGCAAGGGCATTCCAGCCGCCTCCAAGAGGTAAGCAAGCAGGTCTTCGATGCCGATGGGCTGGCAAAGGATAGAGACCCACTTGGGGGTGATCATGAAGGGCAGCCTCTCCACCAGGGCCCGGATCAGTTCAAAGGACAGGCTGCCGGAACCCAATACGATTGAGGCACGGAACTCCAGAACGGGCACCCCGGATCGGCGCAGAACTTCCCCGACTTCCTGCCGGCTCCGGAGATGCCGAGACAGATTGGTCTCGTCGCCGCCGAGCCCCCCCAGGTAGATGATTCGTTTGACGCCCGCAAGTTTGGCGGCTTCACCGAAATGCCTGGCAGCAAGCCGGTCCTCCTCTTCAAAGGCCCCCGCGGAGCCCATGGAGTGCACCAGATAATAGGCGATGGCAACGCCATCCAGCGCCTGGACCAGGCCCTGGGACTCCACCAGGTCGCCGGCCACCACCTCGGTGCCGGCTCCCACCCTCGCTTGGAGGAATTCGGGGCGGCGCGCCAAACACCGCACCCGCCAACAGTTCTGCTCCAGTATCTTGAGCAGCCGCCCCCCCACATAACCGGTCGCCCCCGTCAGCAGGACCAGAGGCGGAGGCTCCAATGGGCGGCTCATCCGGCCATCCCGCCCACCTGGTACTGGCCAGTACTGGGGCAACCCTCCGGTCTGGATTCACCGGGCCCAAGTGCATGGATATATGGGGAGAGTTGATTCATACCAGGACGAGCCCCCTGGGCCTCGGTGGGGATCAGATCAGGAGCACGGCCAGCATACACCTGGTGGAAAAATTCCAAGCGAAATCCAGGCCAGAAGGGCAGGCCCGCAACCCGTATTCCCATAGGCGCCAGCCCTCCAAGACATTAAACTTCGGATCTGCACTCGCCGGAAATGCCCGGGGGGGAAGGCAGCGACAGGGGGACTATGATCAAGAGAAAGGTACCAGCTGAGCGGGCGGCCAAACTCCGCCAACGTGCCAGCGAGGAGCTGGTGGAAATACAATCAGCGTCTGTAATCGGCCCCAAGACCCCATCACGCAAGGAAGCTTTGGCTTCGATCCAGGAACTGAAACTGAATCAAATCGAACTGGAGATTCAAAGCGCAGAGCTTTACAGCACCCAGGTGCAACTGGACCGGTGTCATTCGCGGTTTCTGCTTGTCTATGAGAACACTCCGATGGGCTACTGCATCCTCAACGAGCAAGGGATGATCCTGGAGGGGAACCATACCCTCGCGACCTTGCTGGGTGAAAGCCCGGAAGACCTGGTGAGGGAGCAATTCACCAGGTTCATTTCCTCTGAGGACCAGGATGCATACTATCGGAGCAGACGACATTTTCTGGAAACAGGGACTGTGGCGCCGTGTGAAATACATATGGTGACCCGGAAAGGCACCCCCTTCTGTGTCCGCCTGCAGGAGACGGCCGCCCAGAATGCGGCGGGCGCCCCAATCAGCCTAGTCTCGGTGGAAGACTTGACCGAGCGCATGCAAATAAATGCCAGGATGGAGATGCTCCAAGCCCAGTTGGTGCTTGCGGGGCAAGGACAGAGCAATGAAGATACCCTGGAATTTCAAGCCAGAATTCTCGCTGCCGGGCTCTCAAAGCGTGAAACGGAGGTCCTGGGCCTGGTCGGACAAGGGCTCACCAGCAAGCAGATAGCGGAAGATCTCGGTATAGGTCCACGGACGGTGGAATCGCACCGGCAGAGCATCATGAAAAAGTTAGAAATCAGCAATGGTCCCGGTCTCGTCAAGTTCGTGGCGGCCAATGGCTTCCATTCAGACCGAAAATGAGGCTTCGGACGGGCCATGTTGGCTGCTGAAGAATCCTTATCAAGGTTGAACATTCGTCAAAAGATTATATGAAAATTTAATCAAAACGAAATTTGAAAAAATCCGCGGTTTTCCGTAGTTCCACAGATGCGCGAGGCCGCCATAAGTCGGACACTTTGAACCATACCGGGTGGGATCCCTGTAGATCCACTTGTCGCCGACTGGCCCGCACCTTTCGTTATTACCAAACAGCCTGAGCCACTTCCGAAGGGAAGTCCGGACAGGACATGGACCCGGTCTGTTCCGGGTCCGCCCGCAGCATGATTGGCGAGCGACCCTGTGGCCGTTCGCATAACGCCTTTGCAGATAAGGAACCTACCCATGGCTCTGGTGAAGAAACTCGTTTCCGCAACAGCCTCGTCCGCCGAGGCCAAGTCCTCGGCCGGGACCACCCGTGAAGCCGAAGCCCAACGCAAGAAGGCCAGGACGATGGCTAAGCAGCAGCAGGCCGCGGAACGGGTAGCCGCATCCACGGGTCAGTTGTCTTCAGGTATCAATGAGGCCGCCTCCGCCGCCGAGGAACTGAAACGGGCCGCCGATCAGATTGCCGCCGGCGCTGAGGAGGCAAGCGGCGCCGCCCAGGAATCCCTCTCTGCCTTGAGGTCCGTGGGGGATGCGCTCGTTCGCCAGTTGCATGACGGGGAAACCAGCCGGAACAAGTCTGAGGCGACCCAGGCCCTGGTAGCCAAGGCCACCGGCGAAATCAACAGCCTGGTTACCAATGTGGCTGTGGCAGCCCAGCGCCAGATGGCCTCGGTGAGCATGGTGGCCGAACTGGAAAAACAGGCGGCCAGCATTGGGGAGATCGTCAAGGCTGTGGCACGCATCGCCGACCAGACCAATCTCCTGGCGCTGAACGCCGCGATCGAGGCCGCCCGTGCCGGCAAGCATGGCAAAGGCTTCGCGGTAGTGGCCGACGAAGTGAGGACCTTGGCCGAAACCTCCGAGAAGAGCGCCAAGCAGATCCAGGACCTTGTGGGGCAGATCCAGCAGGAAGTACAGATTATTGCCGAAGGCATCGGCACTTCTGCCAAGACCATCGAGAACGAAGTGGAGAACGGCAAGACCATCACCGCGCAGTTGGAGCAGATCCGTCTGGACACTATAGAGATCGTCGACGCCATTCGTGAAATCGCCACGGGCGCGGCTCAGAGCAGTGTCGCCGCCAAGCAGGCCCTGAAGGGAGCCGAGGACATCGCCTCGGCCGCCGAGGAACAGTCGTCCGCCGCCGAAGAGACCGCCAAGACGGTGGAGGAGCAGGCCAAGGCCCTGGCCGAGTGCGAGAACACCGCCCAGAGCCTTTCCGAACTGGCCGATGAACTCAAGAATTCTTCGGATATCGGCAAGACTTCGGAAGAGGTGGCATCGTCGGCGGAGGAACTGTCTTCGGCCGTATCCGAGATCAACCGCTCCGCCGCCCAGGTCATGACCGCCATCGAACAGATCCGCAAGGGATCCGAGATCCAGTCCGCCAGCACCGAGGAGGCTTCGGCTGCCATAACCCAGATCGAGCAAGGGGTCGACATCGCCCAGGCGCGCGCCACCGCCAGCGGCGACAAGGTCAAGGCCATCCTGAAACTGCTGGGGGTGAACAAGACCTCCGTGGATTCCCTCATCGCAGGCATCCTTTCGGCCTCGGAGGTGTCACGGTCCAGCATCAAGCAGATCAAGGATCTGGAACTCGTTTCCCGGCGCATCGACAAGATCGTGGATGCGATTACCACGGTGTCCATCCAGACCAACATGCTGGCGGTCAACGGGTCCATTGAAGCCGCGAGGGCCGGCGAGTTCGGAAAGGGCTTCGTAGTGGTGGCCACAGATATCCGAAACCTGGCTCACGATTCCGCCGAGAACGCGGATCGGATCAAAGACATGGTCAAGGGCGTGCAGGACCAGATCGGGATCGTTGCCCGGGATCTGGATGAGATCCTTTCGACAGCGATGGCGGAAGTAGAGAAGGCCAAGGCCACCACGATCAACCTGGTGACCATCGAGACCGATATCGCCGCTGTGGAAGATGGCTGCGCGGGGATCCTGGCGGCCTCCAACGAGATCGCCGCCTCTATCAGCCAAGTAAAGAAAGGCGTGGAGCAGATCGCCGGCGCCGCCCAGGAGGCCGACAAGGCCGCGGCCGAAGCGGCTTCCGCCTCCAAACAGCAATCCCAGGGCGCCGAGGAACTGGCGGCGGCCATCGAGGAGATCGCCTCCCTCGCCGACGAACTGCAGAGCGCCTGAGGAGGCAACCATGGCAAACGAAACCACGATCCTGCCAGGGGAAAACATGGCAACAGAGGATGATTCCCTGGGCACGGACTCCGAAACCCGCCAGTTCGTCACCTTCATGTCGGGCAACGAAGTCTTCGCGGTGGACATGGCCCCGGTGCAGGAGATCATCCGCATTCCCCAGATGGTCCGTGTGCCGCTGGCACCGCCGGCCCTGGAGGGCCTATCCAACCTGCGCGGCAAGGTCCTGCCCATTGTCTCGCTGCGCCGAATCTTCGGCTTCGAGGAACGGGAGCCAGATGATGCAAGCCGGGCGGTGGTCATCGATATGGGCCAACCGCTGGGCTTCGTCGTGGACAAGGTGTCCAGCGTTCTGGGGGTGGAACCCGGGCAGATCGAAAGCGTGGGCAGCATCCGCGCCACCGTGAATACAGACCTGTTGGCCGGTCTCATCAAAGATGTGGGCGGGCACGCCATGATCATGGTGCTGGATTTCAAGAAGCTCATCGCCCAGGAATTCGCGGACCTGGCCTCGCTGACCAAGGCGGTGGACATGGCCGTCCACTCATCGGACCCACAGGCCGAGGCGGAGGAGGCTATAACCGACGAACTGCAGATGGTCAGCTTCGAAGTGGCAGACCAGGAGTATGCCATCGCCATCGAGGATGTGCAGGAGATCGTCCAGATCCCGGAGACGATCATCCACGTGCCCCACTCCGACCCCCATGTGCTCGGGGTGATGACGCTCCGCAACCGCTTACTGCCGCTGGTGAGCCTGCGCCGGATGTTCGCTCTGCCCGAAAGGGCGGTGGATGACCACTGCCGGATTGTGGTGGTGTCCCTGGGGTCCACCTCCGTGGGTGTGGTCATGGACAGGGTGAATGAAGTCCTGCGGGTGCCCCGGTCGGTGGTGGACTCGGTGCCGCCCATGTTGGCCCGGGACGGCGACCTGGCCGACATTTCCGACATCTGCCGGATCGATGGAGGCAAACGCCTGGTCTCAATCATTTCCGCCAGGAACCTGTTCCGGCACTCGGCCATCAAGGAGGCATTGAATACTGTGGATACCCTGCGCAAGGACGAGGAACGGGAACTGGCGGCCGGTGCCGAAGATGAAAAGACCGATGACGATGAGCAGGTCGTGGTATTTCGCCTGGGCAAGGAGGAATTCGGTGTCCCCATCGCCAGCGTCCAGGAAATCGTTCGGGTCCCGGACGCACTGACCCATGTGCCCAAGGCCCCCCCCTTCGTGGAAGGGGTTATCAACCTGCGGGGTACCGTGCTTCCGGTCATCGACCTGCGCAAGCGGCTGGGGCTCCCCGCCGTGGACCGGTCCGACCGGCAGAGGATCATGGTGTTCCTGATCGCGAACCTCCGCACCGGCTTCATCGTGGATTCGGTGGCGGAGGTGCTGCGAATTCACAAGTCCTCCATCGAGTTCTCGCCGAGCCTGTCCGGGGCGCAGACCCAACTGCTGGCGCGCATGGCGAATCTTGACAAGCAGAAACGCTTGGTGCAGCTCCTCGATCCCGCCCACCTGGTCGAAGGGGACCAGCTCGCGAGCCTTGCCGCGGATTCGGCCTAGGCATGATCAAACTCCTCATTGTCGACGATTCGGCGCTCATGCGGCGTCAGCTGACCCTGCTGTTCCAGGCGGAAGGCGATTTCACCCTGTTCCAGGCGCGCAATGGCCGCGAGGCCGTGGCGGCCAATAAGGAGTTCCAGCCTGATGTCGTCACGCTGGATATCAACATGCCCGAAATGGACGGCATCACGGCGCTTTCCCTGCTCATGGCCGAGCGCCCGGTGCCAGTGGTCATGGTCTCCTCCCTCACGGAGAAGGGGGCCCTGGCCACCTTTGAGGCCCTCAACCTGGGCGCGGTGGACTACATCACCAAGCCCGGGGGCACCATCTCGCTCTCCATCGACGAGATCAAGGAGGATCTCGTGGGCAAGGTGCGGGCCGCCGCCAAGGCCCGACTCAAGGGCCGGGGATCGGCGATCAAGGGCCTTGCCCAGCGCCTGCGGGAGGACCGCGCGGCAACTCCGCCCCCTCCCGTTGCCATCCGCCGCGGGATGGGCGGCGAGGGACTGGTGATCATCGGTGTCTCCACTGGCGGTCCCCGCACCCTGGAGGACATCCTGCCCCTGTTGCCGGCCCATTCCCCTTGGCCGGTCCTGGTGGTCCAGCACATGCCGGCAGCCTTCACCCGCTCCTTCGCCGAACGGCTGGACCAGATCTGCGCCATGAAGGTGGTGGAGACCGCTGGTCCCATGCCGGTAGAGCCGGGCACCATCTACATCGCCAAAGGTGGGGCAGACATGATTCTGGCCAGGCGCTCGGGCAAGCTAACGGTGCTGCCCAAGCCGGAGAACGCCCAGTTCCTGTGGCACCCTTCGGTGGACTGTCTGGGCCAGACGGTGTTGGAATGCTGCGATCCGGCCCGGGTAATCGCCATCCTGCTCACGGGAATGGGCCACGACGGAGCGGATTCCTTCGCGGAAATCCGCAAGCGGGGGGGGCGGACCATCGCCGAATCCGAGGAATCCTCGGTGGTGTTCGGCATGCCCGCCGAGCTGATCAAGCGCGGCGGCGCCACGGTGGTGCTGCCCTCGACCAAAGTCGCGGCCCAGGTCAATACCTGGGTCGGACTGAGCTGAAGGGCAGAACCATGGCCATCATCAAGATCCCGAAAACCCGGACTGCCGGCTCCGACGAGCGCAGGCGGCCCAGGGACTGCGCTGGCCTGGTGGCAGAACTTTCCGATGGGAGCCCGGTCGCCCGCCGCTGGGCAGCCCGGGATCTGGCAGAGTGTCCGGATGGCACGGCCGCCCTGTTGGAGCGCCTCAAACAGGAACCGGACATCTCCGTGCGCGAAGTGATCTTCACCTCCCTCACCCGCATCGGCCATTTCGCTGCGGTGCTCGGGCTGGTGGAATGCCTGCACAGTGAGGATGTCGCCCTGCGCAACGAGGCCATTGATGCCTTGAAACAGATGCCTGACGAGGTCGCTCCGGTCATGCATGGGATGCTCATGGATGCCGATTCGGACGTGCGCATTTTCGCCGTGAACATCCTCGAATCCCTGCGCCACCCGCAGGTTGAATCCTGGCTGATCGAAGTGATCGAATCCGATCCTCATGTCAATGTCTGCGCCACGGCGGTGGACCTGCTGGGCGAGGTGGGGTCCTCTGCCGCGCGGCAGGCGCTGGCCCATCTAAAGGGGCGGTTCCCGGACGAGCCCTATGTGCAGTTCGCTGCGGATCTGGCCCTGAGGCGCATCGATGAGGACTGATCCCGATGCAGCCCAGACCCTGATCAGCGACGAGGATTTCCTCAAGTTCCAGGAATTCTTCTATCGCAAGACTGGGATCCAGTTCGAATGCTCCAAGCGCTACTTCGTGGACAAGCGCCTGGTGGAGCGGATCGAGGCTACCGGGTCGAGTTCGTTCCGCAGCTATTTCACCATGCTGCGCTTCCAGGCCACCGGGGAGGAACTGCAGCATCTGACCAACCTGATGACCGTGAACGAGACCTACTTCTTTCGGGAGGAATACCAGTTCAAGTGCCTGGTGGATTCAATCCTTCCCGAGCTCACGGCCCGCAGGGCCAAGGGGCATCCCATCCGCATCTGGTCCATCCCTTCTTCTTCCGGAGAGGAGGCCTATTCCATCGCCATCTACCTGCTGGAATTCTGGAAGGGACTTGCGGAATGGGATATCGAAATCATTTCTTCCGACATCGATACGAAGATTCTCTCGGCCGCCCGGCAGGGCTTCTATTCGGCCAGGTCCATCCAACATCTGCCGGCACGCCTGCTAAATAAGTATTTCACCCATACGGACGATGGCTACCAGGCCTGCATGGATCTCCGGGAAGCGGTGGAATTCACCCGGGTGAACCTCACCGAGCCGGCGGACACGCGGTCCTACCGGGACTTCGACATCATCTTCTGCCGCAATCTTCTGATCTATTTTGACGAATTGTCCCGGAAAACCGCGGCTCAAACGTTCTTCGACGCGATGAGGCCCGGCGGGTTCCTCTGCCTGGGCCACTCGGAATCCATGAGCCGGATCTCCTCCATCTACAAGATCAGGAAATTCCCGGAAGCAATTGTCTACCAGAAGCCATTGGAGTCCCGATGAAACGAGTCCTGGTCATCGATGATGCGGCCACCGTGCGCATGTTCTGCCGGGTCACCCTCCAGGGCGGAGGCATCCAGGTGGAGGAGGCCGTGAATGGCATCGAAGGCTTGGAGAAGGCTATGCAGGCACCCTTCGACCTGTACGTGGTGGACGTGAACATGCCGAAACTTGACGGCTACGGGTTCCTGCGCGAACTGCGCAGCCTGGACCTGCCGCAGGCGCCGGCCATCATGGTGTCCACCGAAGCCGAACTGGCCGATCTGGCCAGGGCCTTTGCCGCGGGCGCCAATGTCTATCTCTTCAAGCCGGTGAAACCCCACCAACTCCTGACCCATGTGCGGTTGCTTATCGGGGATGTGCATCCATGAACGCCTTGCTCGAACAATTCATCTCTGAATCCCGGGAATGCCTCCAAGACATTGGTGAAAAGCTTATGCAGCTGGAAGATGCTCCTGGCGATAAGGATCTCGTGAATGAACTGTTCCGTCTGGTTCACACCCTCAAGGGCAACAGCGGGCTGTTCGAGTTCCCCACCATGACCCGGGTACTGCATGCGGGCGAGGACCTCATGGACGAGGTCCGCAATGACCGAGTTGCCTTCTCCCGGCAGATAGCGGACCACTTGCTGGACTCCATGGACTTCGTGGGTCTGCTCTGCGACGAGATCGAGGCTTCCGGGGGCCTGCTAGCCTCCGGGATGGGAAATTCAGTGAGACTGGCCAAAGGCCTGCGGCTGCTGATTCCGGTCAAGGCTGACCTGGCGGCTGAACCCGCCGGTGTGGCGCCGCCGGCCCCCTCGCCGAGCGAGGATCTGGAGGGGCTGGACGGGATTCCCGAAGCGGTGCGCATGGAAGCCTATGGGATGGACCGGCCGGCCGGGCTCCACCTGGTGCGCTACCGGCCCGCCGCCGACTGTTTCTACCAGGGGGCCGATCCCTTGCACCAGGCGAGGCAGACCCCCGGCTTGGTGTGGGGCTGGCTGTGCCCCCGTGAACCCTGGCCGAGCCTGGAAGTCATGGATGCCTACCGGTGCGTCCTGGATTTCCAGGTGCTCACCGCCGCCCCCCTGGAGGTACTGGAGGAGCATTACCGGTACGTCCTGGAACAGGTGAAGATTGTGCCTGTTCCTGGCCTGCGCCTGGTCCTGCCCCAGGGCGAGCCCAACGGCGGACCGGTTTACCAGGACTTCGTCGCAGAGGCCATGGGCTTCCTGACCGCGGGCAACCTGCGGGGTCTGGCCAAGGTCACTCAGGCCCTCCTGGATCGGTCCAACCCGGATCTCTGGTTGTCCTCAGCCCTGCGCTGGCTCGTGGCGGTTATGGTCCGTGAGCCGGAGAACCTGGCGGCCTTGAAGGCGCTCATCGGATCCCTGAATACCTTCCAGCCGCCCCGCTTGGCGGCAGTCTCCACCGCGCCCCAGGATCCGCTCCTCGTGGTGGGCTGCGATCCGGCCACGGCCGTCACTGCCCATGCCACCATCGCAATCCAGAGGACCATCCTCGCCATCGATGACGGGTCACCATGGCAACGGGGGCGGATCCAGGCTGCGGCCGCCACACTCTCTCTGTGCCTGAAAGCCCTGGGGTACCAGGAGGGGGGGATGGGGACAGCCCTGACGGCGGCGCTGGCCGCGGGCCAGGGCGCGCCTGTAATCACTTGGCTGGATGGTCTCATCAGTTCGGCGCCGCCCACCAAACAACTCCCCGCTCCACCCCTGGAGCTACTCCCGGTCCCCCTGGCGGAGGTCCCGGTTCCCCCGGTGGAAGGAGAGGTCAAGTTCGGCCGCCGGGCCGAGGATGCCCAGACCGGCCCCAAGAGCCTCAAGGTGGACCAAGCCAAGGTGGACCGCCTGATGAACCTCATCGGCGAAATGGTCGTTTCCAAGAACGCGCTCCCATACCTGGCCGGACGCGCGGAATCGGTGTTCGGGGTGCGGGAGCTTTCCCGGGAGATCAAGGCCCAATACTCGGTCATCAACCGCATCGCCGAGGAGATGCAGGACGCCATCATGCAGGTGCGCATGATGCCGGTATCCTTCGTGTTCCAGCGCTTCCCGCGGCTGGTGCGGGACACCTCGCGCAAGCTCGGCAAAGAGGTGAACCTGGTGCTGGTGGGGGAGGACACCCAGGCCGACAAGAACATCATCGAGGCCCTAGGCGATCCCCTGGTACACATCGTGCGTAACAGCCTGGACCATGGCTTCGAATCACCGGAAACACGGCTCGCCGCAGGCAAGCCGGCGGCCGGAACCCTCACCCTCCGAGCTAGTCAGGAATCTGACCGAGTCGTCATTGAGGTAGAGGATGACGGCAAGGGCATCGATCCACTGGTGATCAAGCGCAAGGCCTATGAGAAGGGCGTCATCGACGAGGCGACCCTGGAGCGCATCAGCGACCATGACGCCATCAACCTGATCTTCGCGCCGGGGCTATCCACCACTGACGTCGTCTCGGATCTTTCCGGGCGAGGGGTAGGCATGGACGTGGTGCGCACGGCCGTGGAGAAGGTGAACGGTAGCCTCCGCCTGGACAGCGAACAGGGCAAGGGGACCCGCCTGACCCTATCGCTGCCCCTGTCCATGGCCGTAACCAACGTCATGATCATCGAGGCCGACGGCCAGACCTTCGGCCTGCCCATGCAAAGCGTCATCGAAACGGTGCGGGTGCCCCGTTCCAGGGTCATGCATATCAAGAACACCCAGGCGACCGTCCTGCGCGGACGGATCGTGGCCCTGAAATCCCTCAACGAGAAGTTGGGCATCGCTGCGGCGCCCCTCGCCAACGCCGATGGGGAACTGGCGGTGCTGGTGGTGCGGGCCGGCCATGAACAGGTGGGGCTGATCGTGGATCAGTTCCACGAGACCGCGGATGTCATCCTCAAGCCCATGTCGGGCGTCCTGAGCGGGTTGCCCGCCTATGTCGGTTCTGCGCTCATGGGCGACGGCTCGGTACTTATGATCCTCAATGTCATGGAGATTCTCTGATGCCCATCGAGTTTCAGAAGAAGGCCGCTGTCTTTCTGGGCATCATAGGGGTGGACGAGGCCGAGGAGTTGCTGGAATGGCTGCAGAAGAAGCCCAAGGCCCGGATCGATCTGTCCGCATGCACGCACCTGCACCCAGCTGACCTCCAAGTGCTGATGGCCGCAAAGCCAACCATTTCCCAGTGGCCTGAGGATGTTTCCCTCCGGGCATGGCTGGAACCCGCTCTGACAAAATAAATAGGGGGAAACCATCATGGGCAAGACAATCCTGATCGTCGACGACTCGGCCACCATGATTATGAGTGTCAAGTCGACTCTCGAAATGAACGGCTTCCATGTGGAAACGGCCAATGACGGGGTCCAGGCCCTGGGCAAGCTCAAGAGCGGAACCCGGCCCGACCTCATCATCACCGACATAAACATGCCCAACATGGACGGCCTGGAACTCATCCGCAACGTAAAGCTGCTGCCGGGCTTCCGCTTCACGCCCATCCTGACCCTCACCACCGAAAGCCAGGCGGCCAAGCGCGACGAGGCCAAGAAACTGGGGGCCACCGGCTGGCTGGTGAAGCCGATCTCGGGCCCTGATCTGGTCAAGGTGATCAAGCAGGTCCTTCCAGGCGCCTAGGGGAGGGGCACTATATGTTTTTCAGTTCCAAACATTCAGCCCAGGCATGCGAACGGTCAGCCCACCTGCTGGCAGTCGTGGGGAAAGAACTGGAAAACCTTTCACCCTTCTTTGCAGTGATGCATCAGCAACTGGACGGAGCCGTCCAGGAAACGGAGACCGGGGTCCTGGCTGTGATCGACCGCATCAACTCCGTGCATGGGCTTTCCTGTAACCAAGTCGATCACCTCAAGAACTCCATGGGCCAGTGCGTTGCCCTCATGGGGGTGATCGACCGGCAGGGCAAACAGAACGAAAAGATGATCGCCATCATCTACCAGGAAATCCAACGGCATTCCAACGAATTGAAAAACAGCATGGAGCGGTCCCAGACTCTGTCCAGGGAAGTGAAGGCGCTCCAGGGCATCGTTGATTCCATCGCCGACATCGCCAACCAGACCAATCTGCTGGCCCTTAACGCCGCCATCGAGGCTGCCCATGCCGGTGCGGCAGGAGCAGGCTTCGGGGTGGTGGCCGCGGAAGTCAAAAACCTGTCCGTGCGCGCCGCCGATTCCGCCGGCGAAATCGCCCACAAGATCAACGAACTGTCCAAGAGGATGGAAGCGGATGTGGCCGCAGGGGAGCAATCCATGATGGCGGTGCGGGAATCCACGGAGGTTCTCAAAGACCTTGTCAAAAGCATTTCCAATCTGGAAAGCCAGTTCAATAACGCCAGTGGCGAGATGCGGCAGATCATCGAGCACGTCCAGACCAGCAACGATGGTCTGGTGACCCAGTTGGCCGAAGCCTTGGGCCAGATCCAGTTCCAGGATGTGGTGCGGCAGCGCATTGAACAGGTGGGGAAGGCGCTCCAGGACCTCACCGAACATACGCAGATGGTCACAGGAAAACTCACCGAGGATGGCTGGGATGGCACTCTCGATTCGACCCTGGAGGGTCGGCTGGATCAGCACATGCTCGGCTACGTCATGAATAGCCAACGGGACTCCCACAGCGCCGCGCTGGGTGGACCCATTGCAGGTGGAGGCAATGGTCCTGACATTGAACTGTTTTGAAGCCCCTGGTCCATACCATCGCGGTTTCCAACCGCAAAGGGGGGACCGGGAAAACCACGGTGGCGGTGAACCTCGCAGCAGAATTCGCCGCCGCCGGCAGACGCGTGCTGCTGGTGGATCTGGATTCCCAGAGCCATTGCGCGGTGGGCCTGGGGGTGAAGATGGCCCGAGGCGCCCCTACGGTCCATGACATCTTCCGGGACGCTGCGGCGACCCTGCAATCCTCCATGCGGGCGACCGCCTATCCGTTCTTGTCCCTCGCCTCGGCCGACCCATTGTTCGAGCATGGCAGTGGATTCCGTGACCAGGGTCTGCTCTCCCGGGCGTTGGCCGAACCGGCGATCACGGCCGCCTTCGACCAGGTTATCCTGGATGCACCGCCTTCCTTGGATATTCTGCTCCTCAACGCCCTCCCGGCCGCCCAAAGTACTGGCCGGAATTCGCACTGACATCACGCTCGCAGGCAGGCCCTAGGCTGAACCTGAGTTCGTTTCAAGTTGATCCATCATGCACGTTTATGCACGTTTCAATTCTCGTTTATGCATGATAGGGTGAATCATGGTTGATGAACTCCCGCTCGCTCGACGAGATCTGATCGCAAGCCGGCTCGCCCAGGGCGAGCAGGTGGTGGCCGCGACCCTCGCGGTCGAATTCAAGGTTTCGGAAGATGCCATTCGACGCGACCTGCGCGCCCTGGCCGCGGCGGGGCGGTGTCGCCGCGTCTATGGCGGCGCGCTGCCCGTCTCGCCAGCCTCGTTGCCGATGGCGGCGCGCATGGGGGAAGGGGTCGCGCGCAAGGAAGCGCTGGCCCGGGTGGCGGCAGCCAGGATCCAGCCAGGGGAGTTGCTGTTCCTCGACAGCGGCAGCACCAATCTGGCGCTGGTCAGTTTCCTGCCAGAAGACAGCGACCTGGTCATTGCCACCAACGCCATCGATATCGCCGCCGCGGTGCTTCGGCGGCAGGACCTGAAACTCATCATGATCGGCGGGGCCGTGGATCCGGTGGTCGGCGGCTGCATCGACGGGGCCGCGGTCCTGAGCATCAGCCGGATGAACATCGATCGCTGTTTCCTCGGAGTCTGCGTGGTCTCCGCGATCGACGGCATCTGCGTCTTCAATTTTGCCGACGCAACCTTCAAACGGGCGCTGGTGGCCGCCAGTCGCCGATGCACAGCCATGGCGACCACGGAGAAGCTTGAGGCGTTTGCCCCGCATCAGGTCGCCACCCTGGCGGCCCTGGACTGCCTGGTCGTTGAGCGGGACGCGGCCCATGACCTCTTGGCGGACCTGGCCCAAGCGGGAACCTCCATTCTGCAGGCCGGATCCCCCGCCTGACCAAAACCGTGCCTCGATGCCCATTCTGAGGAGATAGGACCATGTCCACTGCTGATCGTCCGGATACCCGGCTCGCGACGCGTCTCGCCTTCCTGGTGGCGGGCTTTGGGGTCGCCTGCTGGGCCCCGCTGGTGCCCTATGCCAAACAGCGGCTGGCTGTGGATGCCGGCACCCTGGGCCTGCTGCTGCTTTGCCTCGGTGTCGGCTCCGTCACCACCATGCTGTTCGCCGGTGCCATCAGCGCCCGCTGGGGCAGCAAACCGGTCATCCTGGCCGGTGCGGTCGGCTTGACGGTCCTCCTGCCGCTGCTGGCCATTGCCAGCACGCCTTGGGCCCTGGGCCTGACCCTGTTCGGCTTCGGCGGCTCACTCGGCTCGCTCGACGTGGCCATGAATGTGCATGCGGTCGAGGTCGAGCGGGCGGCACAGCGCCCGCTCATGTCCGGCTTCCACGCGCATTTCAGCCTCGGCGGATTCGCCGGTGCCGGCCTGATGACCTTCCTGCTTTCCATGCACCTGGGAGGGCCCGCGAGCACCCTGATCTGCGTGGTCCCGATGCTGGTCGGGACCGTCCTGGCCTGGCCGCGGCTGCTTCGGACGAGCCGAGCGGGAGATGGTCCGCTGTTCGTCCTGCCGCGCGGGGTGGTCCTGCTGCTCGCCGTCCTGGCCGGCAGCATGTTCCTGGCCGAAGGAGCGCTGCTGGACTGGAGCGCCTTGCTCATCACCAGCACCGGCCTCGTCGCCGTCACCCAGGGGGGATTGGGATACCTGCTGTTCTCCATCGCCATGACCGTCGGCCGGCTGGGCGGGGACAGCGTGGTCACGCGCGTGGGGGACCGCGCCACGCTGGTTTGGGGTGGCCTGCTGGCGGTGGCCGGGTTCGTGCTGCTCCTGGTGGCGCCCGTTGCCGCACTGGCCATGGCCGGGTTCCTGCTCATTGGCCTGGGCGCTTCGAACCTGGTGCCGGTATTGTTCCGCCGCACCGGCACCCAGAGCGTGATGCCGGTCGGAATGGCCGTCGCAGCCATCACCTTCACCGGCTACGCGGGAAACCTGATGGGCCCGGCCGGGATCGGTTTCATCGCGAAAGCCTGGGGACTCAAGCCCGCCTTCTGGCTGCTGGCCTCGTTCCCGGCGCTGGTGGCCCTCAGTGCGCGTTTCGTGTCCGTCGAGCGCGCGGGTTGAGGTCATACCCCGAATCCATGCTCCCGGCCTGGGGGGGCGCCAACACGGGCCCTGACACTACCGGGCCCGCCTGAAAGGAGGTGCCCAATGCACTTCGCCCACATCGCCCTCTGGACCCGCGATCTGGAGGCCGCAGCCCAGTTCTGGCAGCGCCTCTTCGGTGCCGAGGTGACCGCGGAATACCACAGCCGTCGGCGGCCCGGCTTTGTGTCCCGCTTCGTCATCCTGCCCGGCGGCAGCGACCGGATCGAGCTGATGACCGGCCCGTGGCTCGCCGATCCGGTGGCTGGAGAACCGGTGGGCTGGGACCACCTGGCCATTGCCCTGGGCAGCGTGGCCGCCGTGGACCAGATGGCGGCCCGCTTCGAGGCGGAGGGACTGTTGCTGGGCCCACCGCGCACCACCGGCGACGGATGCTACGAAGCCCTGGTATCGACCCCGGACGGCATCCGGTTCGAGCTTACCGGGTCGTCCGGGGCGCACGATACCAACCTGGAAGAAGGACAGCGGAAACCTGAAGCGAGCAGGAGTGCCCTCCGGAATAAACGGTCACAAGGCCTTGACCAGGATGGCCACCAGGGCCGCCCGGTCTAATGCCACGGGATTGGCTTTCATGCTGCTCGCCGCCAGGCTCCGTTCGGCGATGAGGTCCAGGTCGGCCGCGGAAAGTCCGTAGCGGCCGAGGCCCGGTACCTGGAGTTCCGTCACCAGATCCTGGACCCACCGCAATCCATCCTCGGTGTCTGCGCCAGGGTCGCCGGTAAGCAGTCCCGCCAGTTCGCGGAACTTGACCCGAACGGGGCTCCCGGGCCCGCTGGACCGCAGGTTCGCCTCCAGCACATGGGGCAGCAGGGCCGCGCAGGCGGCGCCATGGGGGATCGGAGCCAGGCCGCCCAGGGGAGCCGCCAGACCGTGCACAGCGCCCAGGCCGGCGTTGGCCAAGGCCAGGCCGCCCAGCAGGCTGGCCAAGGCCATGTCCTCGCGGGCCGCCAGGTCCTGGCCGTCGGTCCAGGCCCGTTTCAGGGACCGGGCTGCGCGCCGGACGCCTTCCACACATAGAGCGTCCGTCATGGGGTTGGACTTGAGTGAAAGGTACGGCTCGATGAGCTGGGTCAGGGCGTCCAACCCCGTGCTGGCGGTGATGGCCGGGGGGACGCCCACGGTCAGCGCGGGGTCCACCAGCGCCACCGAGGGGAGCATCCAGGGGTGGCGCAGGCTCGCTTTCACCCCGTGCTCCGGGGACGCCAGCACGGCGTTCCGGGTGACCTCCGAACCGGTGCCGGCGGTGGTGGGAATGGCGATGCAGGGCAAGGGCACCTGGGCCAGCGGACGGCCCTGGCCGATCACTTCCAGGTACTCGAGGGGATCGCCTGGGTTGACCGCCAGCGCCGCGATGGCCTTGCCGGCGTCCAGAGCGCTGCCGCCGCCGAAGGCGATGACCAGGTCTGACTGGCCGGCCCGAGCCTGGGCAAGGCCCTCGCGGATATCGGCGAGGGTCGGCTCCCCGGGCAGGGAAAAGTGGGAGGGCTGGAGTCCCTGGGCCCGGAGCCCTTCCAGGAGGCCATGGCTGCGGGAGCCATCGCGCCCGGTCACCACCAGGGGCCGCTGGCCGAGCCCCTTGGCCAAGGGCCCCGCTTCCACCAGTACCCCCATGCCGAAGATGATGCGCTGGGCGGTGGCGAACTCGAAGCGCATCACCAGCCCTCCTCGCCAGGGAAGACATTGGTGTATTTCAGGGCGGACCGCGGCTCCGCCATCAGGTCTCCCACCGTCCCGGCCCAGGCTGCATAGTGGGCCGTGAGCCGGTGCCGGGCTTGATCCTCCGCTGCGCGGTAGACCTCCTGCAACACGAACCGGGTGGGGTCGTCCTGCTGCTGGAGGACATCGAACCGCACGACGCCGGCCTCCTGGCGGCTGGCCCGGGCGTTGGCCAGCGTGGCCGCCTGGAAAGCTTCAATGCAATCGGGCTTCACTCGGATCTGGACATGGATGATGTGCATGGCATCCTCACGCGACAAGTCCGCTCCAGTGTACCCGTATGGGCGCCCCGGTCCCGGGGCTGGTGATCACGCAGGACAGGGTATGGCCTGGGCGCAGTTCAGCCTGCCTGTGTCAGGCTCCTCGGTGGACCGGAACCAGGCCGATCCCGACCTTGATATGCGTCAAAGCCAGGCGCTGGCGGTGGTCGCATCCTGGGGGCATGGACCTGGCCTCGGGAGGGGAATCATGAGCGAGCACGCCGTCCCCTCCCTGTGGCCCCGCGAGCATGGCGCCTACGCCCAGCTGGGCGTGGCGCTGGCCTCGGCCCTGGCCCTGGCCCCGGCCCTGCGCAGTGCGGGGCAGGGCCTGTGCACCGCCGCCCTGTTCCTGGCCAGCGAACCGGCGCTGGTGCTGCTGGGGCGCCGAGGCGATCCGCCCCCCGGCGTCGCCGGGGGGGCCCGGGGCCGCCTGGGGTTCCTGGCCGCGCTGGCGGGCCTTTCCGGGGCGGGGGCCTGGATCGGCCGTCCGGTTGGTGGCCCGCTGCTGCCCGTCGCGGTCCTGGGCCTGGGCCTGTTCGGGCTGTTCCTGGCGCACCGGGAGCGGACCCTGGTGGGAGAGGTGCTGGCGGCCTGGACCTTTTCCGCCGCCGCCCTGCCCATGGCGGTGGTCGGAGGCGCGCGCCCTTGGAGCGCCGAAATGTTGTCGCTGCTCCTGGCCGTCCTCTTCACCCTCGGCACCGCCCTGGTCCACGGCCACCTGGCCGCCCTGCGCCGGCGCGGCGCCCGCTGGCCGCGTCTGGCCGCAGTACTGCTGGCCATGGCGTTCACGGCCGGGATCCGGGGATTGACCGCACGGGCCATGCTGCCCCGGCTGGCCTGCCTGATCCCCCTGCCCATGACCCTGGCGGCCCTGGTGCTATGGCTGTTCCCGCCCGCCCCCCGGCGCCTGAAGGCCGTGGGCTGGGCCGCGGCCGGCTGCGCCCTGGCCGGCGCGGCCCTGGCGGTGGCCTGTCTCACTTCCCCGAGGCCGGGGCTGGACCCGAAGGCTATAGTAGGTCCCATGTGCAGCGCCGCCCCCGCTTCTCCCTGGTCCCAACTGGCTTCCGGCTGGGAGGAACTGTTCCCTCTGCGCCAGGCCCGGCTCGATCTGGCGCTTGGCCTGGCCGCACCGGGGGAAGTCTGCCTGGATGCGGGCTGCGCCACGGGAAGCCTGCCGCGGGCCCTGGCCTCCCGGGGGCGGGTGGCCCATGGGCTGGACCTGGATCCCACGTTCCTCAAGGTCGCTCGCCAGCGCGCCCTGGACGAGGCCCTTGCGATCACCTGGCATGAGGCGAGCCTGCTGGATCTGGCTTCGGTGGTCGCCGGCCAGCGGTTCCGGCTGATCACCTGCCTGGGGCAGACCCTCCCGCACCTGCTGGAGGAGGACCAGTGGCTGGCCTTCTTTGCCCAGGCCCGGCAGGTGCTGGTCCCTGGCGGGCAGCTGGTGATCCAGGCCGTGCATGATGGCCCGCTGGCGGCGGGGCATGGCCGAGCCCTGCCCCCGCTGCGCTGTGCCGAAGGCACCTTCGAGCGTCGGCGCACCATGGTTTCCTCGACCCTGGCCAGCTTTGAAACCGTCTTCCACCCGCTCGCGGGCGTCCCGATCCGCCACCAGGCCACGCATCGCCGCATGTCCCCCGGCGCGGCCGCGGCCCTGCTGCGGGCGGCTGGCCTGCATCCGGATCCGCCCCTGGCGGACGAAGGCGGAAGCCCCTTCCAGGAAGCTTCCGCGGGCTGGGTCCTGGTCGCGCGGCGGGACCAGGGGTGACCTTGCCGGCTCCGGCCCGCCTGGATGCCTGGAATGCGCTTTGATCGTGCCTGGCTGCCGGATCCGATCATCATCGAAACGGACGGCTGTTTCCTGGATGGGCTCAGCGCCGCCACGGACTGCACGCCGGGGCACCGCACGCTGCGCATCGAGGACCAGGGCAAGACCGCCGCGGTGTTCGTGGACACCGCCACCGCCACCGCCAGGGCGGTGCGGGTCTCGCCCCAGCTCGATAGCCGGGCCCGGGCCGCGCGCCATGCGCCCGCCGAGCCTCGCCGCTATTTCGCGCAGATGGAGGCCTACCGAAGCATGCCCGCAGAGGAGCTGTTCCGCTTCACGCCGGTCCGGCTCCATGCCGCCATCGCGGCGATCGTGTCCCGCCCGGGGGTCCGGGTCTGCTGCGCAGCCTGCGGAGAGGAGATCATGAACGAACGCACGGTCAGCAGTGCGGCGGGCGAACTCTGCCTCGCCTGCGCCCATGGCGGCTACTACACGGTGCTGGGGGAGGAACCCGCCTCCCCGGCCGCGAGCCTTTTCCGGGCGAACTGCCAGCCTTTGAGCACCAGGCAGAACCCGTAGAACCCGGTGAACGGGTAGAGGGCCCGCTGGGGCCCAACGCCCCCTCGATTTGAACGGACGACCATCAGAGCCGGTAGCCATCTGCGACGGTAACATAGTAAATGATTATGTTTAGGGAGGCTACGCGCCAACTGCCAACTGCCAACAGGCGAGGAGGGCAACGATGGGACTGCAAGGGCGAAATGGAGGGCCCCGGCGTTGGGCTCTCAGTATTGTCGCCGAAGGCAGCCGCTGTCTTTCCCTTCCGGTGGGGCCGGAGGGTCTTGCTTGCCGAGCGGTGCCAAGCCGCGCATATGAGCACCAGATTCGTCACTACGGTTCAAGAAATCATTTTATCAAAACCTTTAGGGCTTAACAAAACCCCATCAACGTTATCCAAGGCTACCTTTCTGGTCTCGCCATATTGAGATAAATGTTGTTGAGAATAAGTTGAAATCCAAACGCATTCGTTTATCTGAATAAACAAACCAAT
>Ga0302275_10001487_pt1 | contig 25139 bp, 21 predicted proteins | sample III_Bog_N2_2_FD_200229 | JGI IMG/M metagenome (GOLD analysis project Ga0302275, IMG submission 200229) | Peat permafrost microbial communities from Stordalen Mire near Abisko, Sweden - III_Bog_N2_2 | ecosystem: Environmental > Terrestrial > Soil > Wetlands > Peat | place: Sweden: Abisko... | reverse complement strand
GTGATTCCGCGCGCGGGCGAGCCGGCGGGCGGCGTGTCGGCCACGATTGAGTATGCGGTGGAGGTACTGAGAGTGCGGCACCTGATCGTCTGCGGGCACTCGGACTGCGGGGTGATTCGGGCGCTGATGAATCCGGCTTCACTGGCCGGCCTGGACAGCGTGAAAGACTGGCTGCACCATGTGGAGCCGGCGTGGCAGTATGTCGGTGAGGTGGAGCGCAACGCCGAGGAACTGACCCGCCACACGGCGCTGACGCACGCCAACGTGCTGGTGCAGCTGGATAATCTGCGCAGCCACGGCTACATCGAGCGGGCGGTGGACGAGGGGCGGCTGCAGGTGCATGGGTGGTACTACGACATTTTGAGCGGACGGATTGAGCAATTCGACGAGAGCAGCGGACGATTCCTGGCGCTGGTGGAGTAGGGTTGCGCGTCCATCGGGAGGTCTCCTGGGCGCAGGCTGATCGAATCGTCGTTGGGGCGGATTGCCTCTTAACCGGCCGGCGGCCGACTCTTCAGCGGGACCTTTCAACATGAGAAATCCCCAAAAATATAGAAAGTTGCTTCCCTTTCCGCGCTCAGGAGTGTGCAAGAACCTGCGCTAAGTCCCCCGAAAATTTCCACAATCGATTGGTTTGAAATGGATTACGTCTGGGTGTCGAATTGCATTGGTTCTGCCAAGCAATCCACCCCTGGAGGTCTGCCTGTGATCAAACCCTGCACACGAGCACTTTGTGCGTTCTCATTGCTGTCCCTTGCTCTTGGTTATGCGACGATGGCGCACTCCCAAAGCCGAAGCCGCCTGATCGTCGATGCCGTTGACGAGAATGACCGCGTAACCCTGGCCGGCAATACGCGGCAGGAAGCAGTTCCTGCCAACGATCACGGCAGAGTTTCCGATGACACACCCTTGAAGGGCCTGCAAGTGGTTCTACGGCGGTCTGCGGAGAGCGAGGCCGCGTTACGGGACACCATCAGCGAGCTGCACAATCCGAAGTCGGCTTTGTTTCACAAGTGGCTTACCAATGCGGAGATTGGTCAGAAATTCGGTCCTTCGGACGAGGACATTGAGACGGTGAAGGATTGGCTGGCGTCCGCCGGTTTTCACGTCAATCTTGTTTCCCCCGACAAGATGGTCATTGAGTTCGAGGGCGATGCGGGCCACGTGGCGCGCGCGTTCCATGCTCCAGTCCACAATCTGCTGGTCGACGGCCGGTCGCACATTGCCAACATGACCGATCCCAGCATGCCGGCGGCTCTGGCGCCGCTGGTCGCGGGAGTTGCGAAGCTCAACGACTTCATGCCGCGCACGCTGAATGTGCACCGCGCCGCTGCCGGATCCGGGATCAGGAACGGGAACGCAGGAGGCGGGTATTTCTTCATCGGCTCCGCCGACCTGGCCACCATTTACAACTTCAATCCACTATTCGCGGCGGGGATTACCGGCAAAGGGCAGACGATCGTGGTGATTGAGGACACCAATCAATACAACGCGGGCGACTTCACGATTTTCCGCAAGGTGATGGGTCTGAGCCGCACCTATCCTTACGGCACGATGACTCAGGTTAACCCGGCGGGTGCGGCCGATACCTGCGCGAATCCTGGAGACAACTCAGACGACACGGAAGCAGCCATCGATGTTGACTGGGCCACTTCCGCTGCGCCCAATGCGGCGATCGTGAGCGCGGCGTGCGCCGACACGGTTCAATTCGGCGGCTTCCTGGCCATGGCCAACCTGCTGACGGAGGCGACTCCGCCCAAGATCATCAGCATCAGCTACGGTGAATCGGAAGCGAACGATGGCGCCGCGCAAAATCTTTACATCAACAACCTCTATCAGTCGGCGGTCGCCGAGGGTGTGTCGGTATTTGTCTCTTCCGGCGATGAGCTGGCGGCCAGCTCCGACAACGGCAACGTGGCCACTCATGGCATCACCGTGAGCGGTTTTACCTCGACACCGTACAACATTTCCGTTGGCGGCACGGATATGGCGGCCGAGCCGCTGGGCGAGTTGTCCACGTACTTCAACTCGACGAATGGAGCCAACTTTCTGAGCGCGGTCTCCTATGTGCCGGAGACCCCGTGGAACGATTCCTGTGCCGGTTCCCTGGTCGCCGCCTATGTCGGATTGCCGCAGATTGGATCTTCGAGCGTGTGTAATTACGACGGAGGCACGCTGGCAAGCAACAACGGATTGCTGAACGCGTCCGGCGGCAGCGGTGGCCCCAGCGGGTGCGCCACTGGCACCTCTGCCAACAGAGGAGTCGCAAACGGAACCTGCGCAGGCTATCCCAAACCCACATGGCAGAGCGTGTTCGGTAACCCGGCGGACGGGGTTCGCGATATCCCCGACGTGTCGTTGATGGCGGGCAACGGTTTGTGGGGCGTGTATTATGCGGCCTGTATCTCGGACCCCAGGGACGGGACAGCCGCCCAGGGCTTTGAGCCCTGCGGACCCAACCCTGCCACCTGGGCCGGCTTTGGGGGCACGTCGGTTTCAAGCCCGATATGGGCTGGCATCCAGGCGCTTGTGAACCAGAAGACGGGCCAAAGCTGGGGCAATTCGAACACCGTTCTCTACGCGCTGGGCAATGCCGAGTACGGCAGCAGCGGTGACGCTGCCTGCAACTCCACACTCGGCAACGCCATTGGCAAGAGTTGCGTCTTTAACGACGTAACCCTGGGCGACAACGCAGGCGCTTGCGATGCCGGCAGGAGTGGGACGTTCAACTGCTATCTCGATGGCGCCAAGTACGGAATTCTTTCTGTCTCCAACAGCACCGAGGAAGAGGCTTATCCCGCAACTCCTGGCTGGGACTTCCCATCCGGGCTTGGCACCGCCAACGCCGCCAACATCGTGAATTCATGGACCGCGGCTGTTGCGAGCATCAAGCCCGCTTCAATCACCGAGAAGTAGCCAACCGACTGCCGCTGCAGAGAGGAAAAATCAAAATATGCGTAAATCCATCAGCATCATCGCAGTAATTTTCGCGGGACTGCTCGGTTCTCCGTGGGCCAAGGCGGACTCGTGCAACGGCGTCTCATCCGGTGCTAACCTGATTCAGAACTGCTCCTTTGGATCGGGCACCCTCTCCAGTTGGTCCGGCACAGCCACGACTGACGGCTGGTCCGGTGTTGATACGGGAGACCCGTTGGCGATCGGCTCAACCCCGTACAACGGCCTTACCTACGAGGCCTATCTGGGAAACATTGGGGCGACGGACACACTGTCGCAAACGTTCGCCACCACGGCCGGCGAACACTACACGATTGAGTTCGCTCTTCTGAATGACACGACTGGGGGCGGGGAATATCCAAACAGTTTTGTCGCAACCTTTGGGGGTGCAACGCTGTTGTCCGAGGTCAACACGGCTGCGGACGGATACACGCTGTACACCTACAAGGAAATTGCAACCGGTAGCTCCACAACCTTGACGTTCACCGAAGAGAACAACCTGGGTGACTTTGAACTCGATTCCGTGAGCGTTGCGCAAACCCCGGAGCCGGAGAGCTTTCTGCTCCTTGGCACAGGCTTGATCGCGCTCGCGGGTGCGGCACGCCGCCGCTTCAGCCGCTGATGTCAGAAACCTTTGGCAACTCACCTGGGACACTCAGACTGCGCTGTCAATGAAGGCAGTGCCGATTCGAGGGGGTGAATGCAGGGAGGGAGGGGTCCGCCTCAGGAATTGCTTCCTGGGCAGACCCGGCCCGTTTTTGTTGCGGCAATTTGGGAGGGGGGTTATTGCGGAGGACTTGAGGCGCCGGCGAGACTGCTGTTGTCTGACGCCTGCTGATTGGATGCACTTCCCGCCGGGGATATCTGGGAAGGCTGGGTGGCCGGCAAATTCTGCGATTGCGCGCCCGGAGCGCTGGGCTCGATTCCGATTGCGGCGCCGGAGACGACCAGCTCGACGCGCCGATTGTGGGCACGGCCGTCATTGGTTGAGATATCGGCGACCCGGTCGCTCTTGCCGCAGCCCTGTGCAGTGACGATAGCTTCGGCAACGCTCTGCGAGACCAGATAGTCGCGCACGCCGCCGGCGCGCTGTTCCGACAGCTTCTGGTTGTATTCATCGGAGCCGATGTTGTCCGTGTTCCCGTCCACCTGTAGCTTCAGGCCGGGATAGGCAATCAGAATTCCCAAGACTTTGGCCAGCTTTTCGCGGGCTTCCGGCTTTGCCGCGCCTGTCGCGGAGGGCAGAAGGCTGGTTCCCTGCAAGCCGGCCGGGGGAATGGGCACGGCGTTGGACTGCATCGGCGCGGGCTGCGGCTCCACTGGGGCCACGGCACCGGCTGGCTGGGGAGGGACGGACGTGGTGGGATTGGCTTCCTGCGCGCCGCCAAGCGCTCCCAGACCGAGCAAGGACAGGAGCCAGAGATGGCCGAGATTGGTGAGAGTGCGCTGGATCATGTGAGTTTCCTTCTTTCAGAGGGGTCGAACATTGCCATTTCCGAGGCGAAGCATGAAGCCAAAGGCGGCACAGGTGTACCGGTGCAGATAGATGCCTAGCCATTTTGTGGAGTTGTATGAGGGCAATTTACTTACCGCGAGGAAGGAACCTGGGCGGGTGTTTGGTGATCGCGCAGAAAGAGGCCGATCGAAGACCGCCCGCGCCAGCCTCGTTCTATACTTGCGCTCCGGCCTCTGCCGCCGCCGCGGAGGCCGATGATGTCCCCAGCAGCTCGCACCGACCCCTTTATGGCACAGAACTTCCTCGTCGTCATCGGTGACGGCGAGCCCACCGCCGTCAGTGAAGTCCTGGGGCTGGAAGCCGCCATCGACGTGGTGGAATACCGCACCGGAAACCTGGCCGACAACAGCCCCACCAAGCTGGCCGGCCTCAATCGCTATGCGAACGTCACGCTGCGCCGCGGCCTGACCCAGGACCTGACACTGTGGTCCTGGATGAACAGTGGCCTTGGCGGTGCGCTGGTGCGCCAGACCGTCGCCATCACGCTGCGCGACCAACAAGACAACCCGGTCCTGGTGTGGCAACTGAAGAACGCCTGGGCGTGCAAGTGGACGGGACCGATGCTCAGCGCGAAGTCCAGCGAGGTGGCCATCGAGTCGCTGGAGATTTGCCACGAGGGCATAGAGCTGGTGTCTGCCGGATAGGGTGCGGATGGCGCGCGAAGCTGAACGGACCGCGTCCTCAATGGATGGCTACGCGGCCGCCTCTGCCTTGCGCGTCAGCGTCAGCACGGTGATGTCGTCGTCCTGGCCGAAGTTGACGGCGGCCTGCGCGGCCTGTTCGGCGGTGGGGTTGGTGGCGAACAGAGCCTTCAGCCGGTCGAAGCTGTAGAGTTCACCGGACTGACTGCGCGCTTCGAGCAGCCCGTCGGTGTAGAGGGCCAGCTGGTCGCGCTCGTTCAGCTTGAGGCGCGTCTCTTCAAACACAGCGGTGGGCGTGATGCCCAAGGGGAGTGCGCCGGGGAAGGCCACCTCCTGGGCGTTGACGAAGGGCGCGGGATGGCCGGCGCAGGCGAGCGTGCAACTGCCGTCTCGATCGAGGCGCAGGGCGATGGCGGTGGCGAAGCCGCCCTGGAGGCGGCCGCTCAGGCGGCGATTGAGGCCGGAGAGAATCTCCGCGGGGCTGGAGGTGGTTTCGGCCAGGGTGCGCACTGCGCCCACGATCATGGAGACGGCCATGGCCGCGCGCAGCCCCTTGCCGCTCACGTCGCCCAGCACGATCAGCGTCGATCCGGACCCGGTGTTTTCGCCTTCCAGCGGCCCGTTCTCCAGGGGAATGATCTGGAAGAAGTCGCCGCCCACCTCCTGCGCGGGCCTATAGGAGCTGGTGAGGGTAAAGCCGGCCAATGCGGGCAAGCGCTCCGGCACCAGCACCTGCTGCAGCTCGCGCGCGTTCTGAATCTCCTGCTCCAGGCCAGCCTGGCGATGGCGCTCGGCAATCGAGTAGCGGATGACCGCGTAGACGATGGAGAGAAACAGTAGGGTGCGAATCGTCGTCAGCAGGTTGATGGGACTGCCATTCAACGAGAAGAGCGGCGCGCTTACGGTTGCCGCGACGGTCCAATGGGTAAAGCGAACGCCCTGAATGGCGATGTTGGTGACCGCGTAGACCATGGCGCTGAGAAAGGCGAAAGCGGCGACGGTCCAGCGGGCGGAGTCGAGGCGCTGCCGGCGAAGGACCGCAAAAATCACCAGGATGACGGGAACGATCTCGGCGACGATGAGGGGCACGGTGAGGACCGCATCGGCGACCTGGAACTGGAGGTCGCCCAGGACCGACGGATAGAGCACGCCTGTTACGCCATCGCAAACGCCGCCGATGAGGACGACGATGGCTGTGATGCGTGTGAAGCGAACCACTTTTGGTTGATCGTGGAGCTGCAGCAGCCAGAGCAAGAGAAACCACTGCGAGATTTCCCGAATTTGAATCTCGGTCTGGAGAGCGAAGTTCAGCCAGGACGAGGAATATTGAATATGCAGGCCGCGGAAGAAGAGCTCGACGAGCGGGGTGAATGCGAACACTGTCATCCAGAAAATGAGCCACTGGTTGCGGTCGCGCAGCCACGCTACGAGGCTGAGTAGAGCGACGAGGGTGTAGAGCGAGGCGAGGCCGAAGGTGAACTGCTGGCGGCGCAGCCACTGATAGTCCAGGACGGTTTTTGCCGCGGCAATGGCCTGCGGACCGCCGATCTGCGGCATGGCAAGAAAACCGCCGATTGCAGCGGTGCCGTTGGAGGCAGGCGGCAGCGTCCAAACGCGGACGGCGAGTACGCCGGTTCGCGCCCGGCCCAGGCCGTACGTCTGCGCCGGCGAGCCAGCCCATTGAAGCAGATCAGGAGGCATGCGCCCGAAATGGCCGACCTCCACGCCGTTCCAGTAGAGCTGATAGACGCCGTCGATGGCGGGGATCAGCAGCGCCACGTCGGGTGAGGCGCCGGGGGCGGGGGTGATGGAGACGGATCGCCGGTACCAGGCGTAGCCGTGGTAGCTGGGATGGCCTTGCGCGCCCCAGGTCTTGTCGGCGGTGAGCTGCTCCCAACCCGAGTCGTCGAAGGAGGGGCTGGCCCAGGACCCGTCGTCGCCCACGTGGAACTGCCAGGGGCCATCGAGGGGAGCGGCGCCTTTGCCCAGGCCATCGAGCACAAGCGTGCGCGCGGCGGGGATTGACGGCGCGGGAGCCTGTGCAGCGCAGGCGAGGCCAGACGCAGCGGCCACCAGGATCAAAACGTGCAGACCAGGTAAACGCAAACGATGGGGAAGCATTCAGGAAGCATACTCCATGCCTATGGCCCTGAAAAAGCAGAGGGTTTTGACGGCCGAGACAAATGCTATCAGTGCATGCCTTGCGGTGGGGCGGCGTGTTTTTTGGGCTTTTTGAAGAGCCAGGTGGCTCCGGCGCAGAAGAAGGCCAGCAGCGCGGTCCAGCGGAAGACGTCGACGTAGGCCATGAGGGCGGATTGCTGCTGCATGAGGCCGTAGAGCATGCCGAAGGCGCCGCCGCGGGCCTGCGCCGGGCCAATGTGGTGGGCGAGGTAATGCCCCAGAGCGGCCGATTTTTGCTGCAGCATGGGGTTCGACGGGGAGATTTGCGCGCCGATCTCGTTCTGGTGGAGGGCGGCGCGGCGGATGAGCGCGGTGGTGGCCATCGAGATTCCAATGGACCCGCCGATGTTGCGCAGCATGTTGAAGAGGCCTGTGGCGTTGCCCATCTCCTCGCGGGGGATGGTGGAGGTGGCCATGGTGGCCAGGGGTACAAAGACGAAGCTGAGCGCGAAGCCGGTGAGGGTGATGGGGACGAGCAGCGTGTAGGGGCCGATGTCGAGATTGACCGTGCCGAAGACCAGGGCGCAGATGCCGAAGACGAGAAATCCGCTGCTGAGAAGGATGCGCTGATCCATACGTGAACCGAGAAACCCTACGACAGGAGAACCTATGAAAGAGCCGATGCCGCGCGGGCCCACGACCAGGCCGGCAGTGAAGGCGGTGTAGCCCAGTACCTCCTGGTAATAAAGGGGCAGGATGGCGATGGTGATGTAGATGGCCATGCCCAGCATGGCGATCATGAAGCAGCCGGTGCGGAAGTTGCGGTCTTTGAGGATATGCAGATCGACCAGGCCCTTGGGATGTGTCCAGGAGTGCCAGATCCAGCCGATGAGCGAGACAATGAGCGCGGCCACTGCCCAGCGCACCCAGATGGCGCCGAACCAGTCGTCTTCCTGGCCCTTGTCGAGGACGATTTGCAGTGCGCCGGTCCAGACCACGAGCAGGCCGAAGCCGATGTTGTCGAAGGGGCTCCACTTGGCGTTCTTGATGTAGGGCGGGTCGTGGACGAAGCGGCTGATGAGGATGACGGCGAGAATACCGACGGGGATGTTGATGTAGAAGGCATAGCGCCAGCTGAAGGTGTCGGTCAGCCAGCCGCCCAGCGTGGGGCCGAGGACCGGGGCAAGCACGATGCCCAGTCCATAGGCGGCCATGGACATGGAGCGCTTCTCGACCGGGAAGCTTTCGAGGAGGATGGATTGCGACAGCGGCTGGAGCGCCCCGCCGCCGGCTCCCTGGAGAACGCGGGCGAGCAGGATGACGCCCAGCGAGGGCGCGGCACCGCAGAAGAACGAGGCCACGGTGAAGATGACCACGCAGATGAGCAGGAAGCGCTTGCGGCCGAAGCGGCGGGCGAACCAGTTGGAGGCGGGCAGAATGACGGCGTTGGCCACGAGGTAACTGGTGAGCACCCAGGTGGCCTCAGAGTTGGAGGCCGAGAGCGAGCCGGCAATGTAAGGCAGCGCCACCGAGGCGATGGCCGTGTCGAGCACCTCCATAAAGGTGGGCAGCATGACGGAGACAGTGACCAGCCAGGGGTTAACTCCCTGGCTGAGCGGGTAACGGGCTTGGGCGGCTGCGGTGGGCATGGGGACCGGACAATCGAGACTAAACGATCGGACCCTCGGTGTGCCTGTGACGGAGGTCAGCCCGTTATGGCGATCGACACTTAAAAGTCTTGGGTGACGACTGCAGAGGGAATCGTTGCGCGGGTTCTCGTTTGCGCGGGTGGCAGAGGGAGGCCTGCGGAGGGCAAATCTGTGCCTGGCGGGCCCGCAGCGCTCCGATGGCAAGTTTATGGAGATGTGATCAAATAAACTTGACACTAAGTCACTCAATGATGCATCCTATAACAGTCAGACGTGCATCGTATACAAGTCAGAAATTTCAGCAGACAGGCAGGTATTGAGACATGGGAAAGATTATCGGCATTGACCTCGGCACCACGAATTCGTGCGTGGCTGTTTTGGAGGGCGGAGAGCCCAAAGTGATTGCGAATGAAGAGGGTGCGCGCACCACGCCCTCGATCGTCGCGTTTTCAAAGAGCGGCGAGCGGCTGGTGGGCCAGGTGGCCAAGCGCCAGGCCATCACCAATCCGGAGAACACCATCTTCTCCATCAAGCGGTTCATGGGCCGTCGCTTCAATGAAGTGAACGACGAGATGAAGATGGTGCCCTATAAGGTTACCCAGCAGGGCGACCACATCGCTGTGATTGCGCAGGGCAAGGAGTACACCCCGCCCGAGATCTCGGCCATGATTCTGCAGAAGCTGAAGAAGAGCGCCGAGGCCTACCTGGGCGAGACGGTTACCGAGGCGGTGATCACGGTTCCGGCGTACTTTAACGACGCGCAGCGCCAGGCCACCAAGGACGCGGGCAAGATTGCCGGGCTGGACGTGAAGCGTATTGTGAACGAGCCGACCGCGGCCGCGCTGGCCTATGGGCTGGACAAGAAGAAGGACGAGACGATCGCCGTGTATGACTTCGGCGGCGGCACGTTCGATATTTCCATCCTGGAAGTGGGCGAAGGCGTGATCGAGGTGAAGTCGACCAATGGTGATACGCACCTGGGCGGCGACAACCTGGATCAGCGCATTGTGGAGTGGCTGATTGCCGAGTTCAAGACCGAGCAGGGGCTTGACCTGGGCTCCAAGGGCAACGAGATGGCCCTGCAACGGCTGAAGGACGCGGCGGAAAAGGCCAAGATCGAGCTCTCCACGACGGTGGAGACGGAGATCAATCTGCCGTTTGTGACCGCGGATGCGACAGGACCCAAGCACCTGGTCCGCAAACTGACGCGCGCCAAACTGGAACAGCTAGTGGGAGACCTGCTGGACCGTTCGCTCGAGCCGTGCAAGAAGGCGCTGGCGGATGCCGGCATTGGCGTGGACAAGATCGATGAAGTGGTTCTGGTGGGTGGGCAGACACGCATGCCCAAGATCCAGGAGATCGTGAAGAAGATGTTCGGCAAAGAGCCGCATCGCGGCGTCAACCCGGACGAAGTGGTGGCGATTGGCGCGGCGGTGCAGGCGGGCGTTCTGGCTGGCGAGGTCAAGGACCTGCTGCTGCTGGACGTGACGCCGCTGACACTGGCGATCGAGACGCTGGGAGGCGTGGCGACGCAGATGATTCCGCGCAACACGACGATTCCGACGAAGAAGACGGAGACGTTTTCGACGGCGGCGGATTCGCAGACCGAGGTTGAGGTGCACGTGCTGCAGGGCGAGCGGCCCATGGCGGCGCAGAATCGGACGCTGGGCAAGTTCAAGCTGGCGGGGATTCCTCCGGCGCCGCGCGGCGTGCCGCAGATCGAAGTCACTTTCGACATCGATGCCAACGGCATTCTGAACGTGACGGCCAAGGACAACGCCACCGGCAAGGACACGCGCATCACCATCACTTCGAGCTCGGGTCTCTCCAAGGACGAGGTCGAGAAGATGGCCAAGGAAGCCGAGGCCCATGCGACCGAGGACAAGGAGAAGCGCGAGGAGATTGAGGCGCGCAATCAACTGGACGGGTTGGTCTACAACATCGAAAAGATGCTGAAGGACAACGACGAAAAGATCCAGGGCCCGGAGCGCACCGAGGTCGAGGAGGTTCTTGCCGAATCGAAGAAGGTGCTGGAAGGCACGCCGAGTTCGGCGGACCTGAAGGCCGCGCACGAGAAGCTGACCCATGCCAGCCACAAGCTGGCCGAGGTGCTCTACAAGGCGAACGCGGCTGCTGCTACGCAGGGCGGGCCCGGCGCAGTGGGTGAAGAGCAGCCGGCGGGCGAGGCGAAGAAGGACGAAGGTGTCATCGACGCCGAATACGTGGACGTGGAAGACAAGAAATAGGACTGGGCCGTCCAGGCGTCCCCGCCGTTCCGGCGGAAAAACCAAGAGGGGTGGGCAACAGTTCGTTGCTCACCCCGAGTTTTTATCTCAATTCAAACTGCGCTGCCATCCGGAGCGCAGCGAAGTCGAGGACCTGCGGTTTCGGTGCAGGTCGGTAACACCTCGTGCCCCATCCTCGCCACTTTTTTTCTGCGAGAAGGGTGGGTCAATCTAAAGGTTAGCCAGGGTGTTTTCGACTTCCACGAAGCATCTCGGTAGGAGGGTCGCATGGCAAGAGACACTAGGTATTGGCGTCACCGAGAAGCATGGAGGAGAATCAAATCCGCGAATGAGAATGGCTATTACTTTGAAGCTGTCACGATTTGCGAGAGCATCATTGTTGATAGGCTTCTTTCCTACGTGCTAGGCGTTAGTCCCAATTGCAATCGTAAGAAGCTTAAGTCATTTGGCAACGTAATCGAGAAGTGGCGCGAACTCACACATCGTCAGCCGAATGATACTTTGAAGCAGAATGACGGTAGTGATCTCGGGCAGTGCGTTGACGATTGGCGTAAAAATCGCAATGAAGTCGTTCATAGTCTTGCGAAATCGCACCCTGGAACCAAAATGATGGAACTCAATGAGTTCCTCGCACTTGCAAAAGAAACCGCGACAGAAGGCGAAGAGCTGGCAAAGGCTGTAAAGGCGTGGCAAAAGAAGCGTCTGGGTGAATATCAAAGGCTTCAAAAATCAGTCCGTCCTTCAAAGGAATAGCTGGGTGCTCCAGGCCCAAGTTTCCAGACCTGGGATAACGAGGTCAGCATCATGACCAAGCTTGGCGAAAGCATAATCCGAGGACTTGAGCAGGCTCTAGCCGTTGCAGAAGGAACGGCGGAAGAGGGCTCATATATCGTGCATACGCCGGAGGAGATTGAGGCCAAACGAGCAGTCAAGCGGCAGGAGGCTTTTGCGCAGGAGAACGAACCGCGCCTAGAATAGCTTCAACATCAACATGGCGGAGGTAGCCAATGGATTACTCGCAGATGATCACGATCGATCCGGGCAAGCGTAGCGGGAAGCCCTGCATTCGCGGGCTGCGGATTACGGTTTACGACGTGCTGGGTTACATGGCTGCGGGAATGACTCAAGCGGAGATTCTGGCCGATTTTCCGGATCTCACTGAGAATGATATTCGCGCGTGCTTAGCCTTTGCCGCGGACGGAGAACGCAGATTTGAGATTGTCACGTTGTGAAGCTTCTCTTCGACGAGAATCTTTCGCCGCGACTGGTGGCTGGACTCGCCGACGTCTATCCCCAATCGCTCCACCTGCGGGATTGCGGTCTTCGCGGCGCCTCCGACGTAAAGATTTGGCAGTACGCGCAGGAAAACGGATTTGCGATCCTTTCGAAGGACTCGGACTTTGCGCAAAGGAGTTCTTTGCTGGGCAGTCCGCCCAAAGTGATTTGGCTGCGAATCGGCAACTGCACCACGACGCGAGCTGAGTTCATTCTTCGCAATGCAGCACCGCGGATTCGTACATTTCTGTCCAGCGAGGAGGACTGCCTTGTGTTTGGTCATCCTCGGCTGGCTACAAATGATTAGTGCAATGCGCTGTGAGCGACCCATGCGGGATGCACTTCGGCTGGGACGGCAAGGATGCCTGGGATGTGGGAATTGTTGACTATCACTAAGAGGAGCCGGTGATGAGCATTGCGAGGAAACACGACCAGAGGGGGGTGCCGATGCATCCCGGGGAGTTTTTGCGCGAAGAGTTTATGAAGCCGCTTGGACTTTCAGCAAACGCCTTGGCTATGGAACTGCGCGTGCCGGTGACGCGCATTGCGGAAATCGTGCGTGAGCGGCGGGGCGTCACGGCGGATACGGCGCTGCGGCTGGCGCGCTATTTCAATATGACACCGGAGTTCTGGATGCGGCTGCAAATGGATTTTGATTTGGAGAGTACGGCCGATGCTGTGCAGGCTGCGATTCACGAGGCGATTCGACCGAGGGCAACGAGCCACAAGGATATAGGCGCTGGTGCAAGGTCTGTCGCCTGAGGGGAAGCTAATATTAGCGATTTCTCGACAAGCCACGCCATGAGGAACCGTTGAATTGCAAGACCGAGCGAGACTGGCACTTAGGCAGAAAAGGAACTGAGTATTCACACATTATGCCCACTACACAAAACAAGGACTATTACGCGACGCTTGGCGTGAAGAAGACGGCAACCTCGGACGAGATACGCAAGGCGTTCCGCAAGGCTGCGCGGCGGTACCATCCGGACGTGAATCCAGGCGATAAAAGAGCGGAGGAGAAGTTCAAAGAGATCTCCGAGGCCAACGACGTGCTGAGCGACGAGAAGAAGCGCAAGGTGTATGACCAGGTGGGCTTCTATTCGGACCAGATTGACCCGGCGCAGGCCGAGGCCTACGCGCGGCAGCAGTCGGCGGGCGGGCAGCCGCCGGTGGACTTTGGCGGGTTTGACTTTTCGGGATTTCAGGGCGGCGCGGGGCAGCAGCAGGGGGCGGGGTCGCAGTCCTGGGGGAGCTTCAAGGACATTTTTTCTGGCATCTTTTCTGGCGCGCAGCAGCCGCAGCGGGCGCGCGGGCCGCAGCCGGGCACGGATCTTGAATACCAAGCGACGGTGGACTTCTGGACGGCGATTCGCGGCGGGCAGGCGCGCATCCAGGTCACTCGGCAGGAGACCTGCCCGACCTGCCACGGGCACGCCTCGACGGGAGGGCCCACGCAGTGCGCGGAGTGCAACGGGACCGGCCAAGTGACGCAGATGGGCGGACGGATGAAGTTCAACATACCGTGCCCGCGCTGCAACGGGACGGGACGCACCACCAACGCCTGCGCGACATGTCGCGGCGAAGGGGTGGTCAACCGGACCGAGGCAGTAGACTTCCGCGTCAAGGCGGGCACGCGCGACGGGCAGCGGATCAGGCTGCAAGGCAAGGGCAATGCGGGGCTGAACGGCGGCGCGGCCGGGGACCTGTTTCTGATTGTCCGCACCGGGATGCATCCGGTGTTTACGCGCGTGGGCGATGATATTCAGCTCACCGTGCCGGTGACGATTGCCGAAGCCAGCCTGGGAGCGAAAGTCGATGTGCCGACGATTGACGGACGTGCGCAGTTGAAGATTCCTCCCGGAACGCAGAGCGGGCAGAAGCTGAGGATGCGCGAGCGGGGCGTGGAAAATGCGGCGCGCCCGGAGCAGCGCGGAGACGAGATTGTGACCGTTGAGGTTGTTATCCCGACACTGAACGACGAGCGCAGCCGCGAGATCATGCGTGAGCTGGCCAAGCTGAATCCGCAGGACCCGCGGGTGGCGCTGTTTGAGAGAGACAGGGAATAGGGAACAGGGGCTAGGGACTAGTGCACCGACGGGCTGTTGGCTTTTGCGAACTGCGACAGGTCGACTCGTAAAGTTCAGGCAGGAATTGCGATAAGCTGTTGGCACAAACACTATGGCTGCAAAACGCAAATCGAAGGGCGCGTACATGATCTCGGCGGTGGCCGAGATGTACGAGATTCATCCGCAGACGCTACGCCTGTATGAGCGCGAAGGTCTGCTGAAGCCGTCGCGCTCGGAAGGCAACACGCGCTACTACACGGAAGAGGATTTGGAGCGGCTGGAGTTCATTCTCAACCTGGCGCGGGATCTGGGCGTGAACATTGCCGGGATCGGCATCATTTTGCAGATGCGTGAGCGGATGGAAGAGATGAACCGGCAGATGCAGAGCTTTGTGGAGTACGTGCGGACGGAAATGCTGACGCGCTTCCAGCAGAATGCGCCGGGAGCAGCTGGGGCGATTGTGCCGATTCGGCGGCCGACGGTGGTGGCGAAGGCGGCGGCCCAGCGCAAGTCGTAGATTCCCGCAATGGCGACGCCAGGTAGGCAAATGAGATCAATCTTGCTCCTGCAATCGGCAGCAAGAAGCAGTTGAAGGTATCAAAGGATCTCGGGGGGCTAAAGCCCAGAGTCCTTTTTGAGGCTCTTTGCGGCATGACTGAAGTCATGCGCTCATACAGGACAACAGCACTTTTGTCCCCGGAACTGCTTGCCCCGGCAAAGCTGATATTCATCTTGAAGTGAATCGATTTCCATTCTGATTGTTCGGGGCCCGCATCGCTCGATTCCGGCCGGTCCGGGTATGCTTGATTCTGCATGTTTTACCTTCTTCTAGCTTTGGGCGTTCTCGGGCTCGTCACCTCGACGGGATTCGCGGCCATTGTGCTTTGGGCTGTTCCGGGCTACTTCAAGGAGCGGCGCGCGGCGGCTGCGGCTATGGCTGTGCGGCCGGGGTTTACGCCGGCGCTGACGCTGCTTAAACCGTTGCATGGGGCCGAGCCGGGGCTGGAAGCTGATCTTGAGACGTTCTTCCAGCAGGATTATCCGGCGTACGAGATTCTGTTTTGCGCGCGCTCGGCTGAGGACGGGGGGCTCAAGATTGCACGCGCGGTGGCGGCGCGCTATCCGGCGGTGCCGGTGAAATTTCTCTCGACCGGCGGCGAGCCCGACTACATCAACGCCAAGGTTGCGTCGATGGAGCGGATGGAGGCTGCGGCGGCGCACGACATCCTGGTGATCAGCGACAGCGATGTGCGGGTGACGCCGCATTATCTACGCGCGGTTGTGCTGCCGTTTGCCGATCCACAGGTTGGTGGCATGACCTGTCCGTATCGCGGCGTGGCGGCGGAGGGCGGGTTGTGGGCGCGGCTGGAGGCCGTGGGCATGAGCGTGGAGATGACCTCTGGGGTTCTGGCGGCGCGGGCCATGGAGGGGATGCAGTTTGTGCTGGGGCCGACGATGGCGTTTCGGCGGGAGACGATCCGGCGGATGGGCGGGTTCCGGGTGACGGCGGATTATTGCGCGGACGATTTTGTGCTCGGCAACCAGACGTACAAGCTGGGAGAGACGGTGGTGCTCAGCCATCACGCCATCGACCACATGGTGATCAACTCGGATTTTGTGGACTCGATGAAGCACCAGGTGCGCTGGATGAAGTCGACGCGCTTCTCGCGGCCGGCGGGGCACTTTGGCACCTGCCTCACGTTCAGCGTGCCGTATGGGCTGCTGGCGCTGGCTGGCTGCGTGGGGCTGGGCCATGTGGGGTTGGGCTTGATGCTGTTCGCCTGGAGCTTGATTACTCGGCTGGCGTTGGCTGTGGCGGTGGGGCGCGGGGTGGTGGGCGACCGGAGTTGGTTTGGACTGCTGGTGCTTTATCCCATCCGCGACCTGATGGGATTCGGGTTCTGGGTGGCTGGGTATTGGGGCCGGCGGGTCTTGTGGCGGGGACGGATCTTTGAGCTTTTGCCGGGTGGGAAGATGCGGGCGTCGGGGTAAGGCATTCCATGTCAGCCGAGGGCTAGGCTCAGGGTTGGCCGGGCGGTCGGGATACGCATTTGTAGGATCGCAAGACCTGCGTCCCGACTAGGCCATCGAGCAATGCTGATTTCACGGGAGGGTACGCAACGACACACTCTCGATCAAAGTTGTCGTAGGCAGCGAACGCAATTTTGCCATCGATCGCGATTTGAACGTGGAGAATGCCTTTCTGTCCAAACGCAATCTTTGAGACGATGGCCGTTGCTATTGCTGTGACATTCTCCTCATTTAGAGGCAAGACAAGGAAATCTAGTCTCGGCTGAAGCGTAGCTCTTTTCAGCACGCCAGATTCTTCGCTGACCACCTCAATCAACTGAGCCAACCCCGTGTGAGATAAGTTCCCCTCGAAACTGATCCTGCAATTGCCCGATGCGAGTACGCGCATCATCGCGAGCAAAAGGCGAGTCCGGTCCCGCGTGTCGAGTCTGAATATCTCGTCCATACAATTCCGGAAATTCCCTTACGGCAGCGGGCGGTCGGTCCAGAGGGCTTTGTCGGCGAGGGACTGGACGGGGTAGAGGCGGCCGGCGAGGAGGCTCTCGGCTTTGGGCTGGTTCTCGTCCTCTGCGAAGAGCCATTTGCGCTCGCCGGTGCCCCAGATTTTGGAGAGGCGGTCGTTGTCGAGGTAGATGTCGGGCGCGTCGGGGTAGCAGGAGCCCCAGAGGAGCGTGGAGCCCTCGCCGTGCTGGCCGCAGCGGGCCACGACCAGGTCGGCGGGTCTATGCCCAAGGAAGTTGTTTGTGTAGAAGATGACCGAGGAGCCGGACGACTGGTCGCCGTAGATGATGAAGGTGTCAGAGGGCGAGCCTTTCGCGATGATGGTGTCGGCGAATGGCTTGGAGCCGAGCATGGGATAGAAGCGGGCGAAGGCGATGTGCGCGGCGATGAGGAAGACGGTGAAGGTGAGGGCGATGCTGAGGGTGGCAGCGATGTGTTTGCCTTTCACGCGCAGCAGCCAGCCGACGGCCGGACCGATGAGCAGGGCGATGCCGGCGAGGGAGGCGGGCAGGCGCAGGGCGGCGAAGGACGGCCCGGTGAGATCGAAGAAGTGGGACATGGAAAGCGTGTAGTCGCCGACGGCGCGGTGGGCGAGCAGGGTTCCGATGTCGGAGACGTAGGGGAGATGGCGCGAGTTCCACAGGCCCCAGGCGAGGGCGAGGGCGGCGAGCACGCCGATGACGGTGAAGACGGCTTGCGCGCCGGTGAGCCATGCGGTTGAGAGCAGCGGGTTGCTGCTGTTGGGCGCACCGTCGGCGCTGCCGTCGAGGCCGCGCTTTTCTTCAATGCCGGCGAGCACGGCGGCGATGAGGATGAACAGCGGCGGCCAGACCGGGAAGGTGTAGTACTCCTGGTTGGAGGAGATGGAGAAGAACAGCAGCGTCCAGGCCGAGAAGAGCGAGAGCAGCCAGACGGAGCGGACGCGGAACTTGAGTCCGATGACGTAGGTGGCGACGTCTTCGCGGACGGCGTGGTCGAGGTAGAAGTCGACGGTCTGGCCGGCGTCGTGGCGCAGGTGCTGGAGCCAGTGGTGGCGGGTCTTCCAGGCGATGGCGAAAAGCGCGGGCAGGAACAGGCTCCAGGGGAAGAGCCACACGATGTGCAGCACCCAGTAGAGGACGCCGGGGAGCTTGTTGTAGTCGTGCGGGTAGCGCAGCGAGAAGAAGCGCAGGTAGTGCTCGTTGACGAAGTAGAAGTAGAAGAAGCCGTGCACGTTGCCGATGGTGGGGTGATTGCCGACGGGGTGGCCCTGGTCGGGATTGGCGAGTCCGCAAAGGATGTGCCAGGGCGCGGCGATCGCCAGGAAGAGGAGCGTGCCGGTGAAGAGGCGCAGCTTGCGCCAGCGACGCCACTGGCCGGTGAGGATGATGTAGGGAATGGCGGCGCCGATGAAGAAGACCGGTGCGATGAGTCCCTTGGTGAGCAGGGCGAGGGCCACGCAGGCGTAAGACCAGTAGAGGCGGTTGTACTCGCCGCGCTCGAGGCCGGTGATGAGGGCGTAAAGCGCGATGAGCAGGAACAGGCTCAAGTAGGACTCGGGAATGATGAAGCGGGTGTAGAGGAATGCTCCGATGGAGGTGAGCACGGCCAGGCCGGCGTAGAGTCCGGCGCGGGCGCCCCAGGCGCGGCGGGTCCAGTGCCAGGCGAGCCAGCAGAGGCCGAGCATGGCGAGCGAGTTGGGCAGGTGGGTGGCGAAGGTGTTCTCGCCGAAGAGCTTGTAGCTGATGGCGACGGTCCAGTAGGGCAGTGGGGGCTTCTCGATGTAGCGGATGCCGTTGATCTGGCAGGTGATCCAGTTGCCGCTGTCGACAATGTGCTGGGCGGCCTCGGCGTGCGCAGCGTCAACGTCGTCGAGCAGGGGCGGAGAAAAGAGCGAGCCCACCTGGACGGCAAGAAAGATGAAAACAAAGAGCAGCCAGGTGGCCATGGTGGATGGGCCCTGCGCTGGACGAGGGATGGTCGAGTCCGAATGGTATGAAGAAGAGGAGGCCATTTGATCAAGGATAACAGCCGGATTGACAGGCGCAGATGAGGATTTGGTAATGGTTTTTGGCAAGTGCAACTGTGCGATCCGTTTGTGCTGCGAGCGTGGAGAGCGACCGAAACCATTCGAGCGACGAACGAGCGTCTGCCCCACCGCAGGTGGCTAGAATTGAAGCTGTGAGGATGAAGACGGTGGCGCAGATACTCCCCAGTCCGCGCGTACGCGACTCCGCAGCCGGCGAGATGTGCCTGGGTCGTCGCGGTTTCGATGCTTTGGCTGTGCTGGGGCTGTGGCATTTGACCAGCCTGGATGCGCCGACAGTGGCGGTGGTGTGGGCGCTGGGGTTTGCATGGGCAGAGGGTGTGCGGCTGCCGGGGTGGATTCCGGCGCTGCTGGCGCTGGGGGCCTGGGCGGTTTACGTTTTTGACCGGCTGCTGGATGTGCGCGGCGCATTGCGGTCAGGCGATCTAGGTGGGTTGCGCGAGAGGCACCGGTTTCATCATCGCCATCGGCGGGTGCTGGTGCCGCTTGGCGTTGCGGCGGCGTTGGCGGCGGCGGCGCTTGTGTTGACGTTGATGCCGGCAGCGGCGCGGGACCGCAACTCGGTGCTGGCGGTGGCCGCGCTGGTTTACTTTACGCGGGTTCACTCGGCCGGACAGCCGGAAGGGGCGCGCCGACCGCTGTTGTTTCGCAAAGAACTGCTGGTAGGGGTGCTGTTCACGGCGGGGTGCGCGCTGCCGGCGTTGAGCCGGGCTTTCACGCAGAGCGGGGTGCGGTGGGGGCCGTTTGCGGCGGTGGTGGTGTTCTTCGCCCTGCTGGCGTGGTTGAACTGTCACGCGATCGATCGCTGGGAGAGCGGGTTGCGCGAGGGCGGGGCCGGCCTCTCCGGAGTTGCTGCTCGAAGTGGTGTGGCGGGCCTTGCCTTCCTGCTGGCCTGCGCCGGAGTGCTGAGTGCAGCGGGGATTTCCGTTGTGGAGCCGCGTGCGGGAATGTTGTTGCTTGCGGGCGCGTCGAGCGCTCTGCTGCTGGCGCAGCTGGACAGGAGGCGCGACAGGATGATGCCGCTCACGCTGCGGGCTCTGGCCGACGTGGTGCTACTGACGCCGCTGGTGCTGCTTGTGCCTTTTGAGCTGCTGCCGCGATGAGTCGCGCACCGGACTTCAATCGACTGGCGCGGCTCTACCGCTGGATGGAGTGGTTAAGCTTTGGGCCGTGGCTTGCGCTGACCCGATTCACGTTTCTGAACCGGCTGACTGGATGCCAGCGTGCGCTGGTGCTGGGCGATGGGGACGGCCGGTTTACGGCACGGCTGCTGGGGGTCAATGAGGCCGTTGTCGTTGATGCTATCGACGCCAGCGCGGCGATGCTGCGGGCGCTTGAGTGCCGCGCTGGTCGAGAGGCGGGCAGGGTTCAGACGCGTCTGGCAGACGTCAGAGAGTGGAAGGCGGCGGAGTGGCAGCCGGAAACACGACAATCGGACGCGGCTTATGACTTGATCGCCACGCATTTCTTCCTCGATTGCCTGACAACAGCGGAGGTTGCGGCGCTGGCTGCGCGGCTGCGCGATGTTGTCGCGCCTGATGCGCTTTGGGTGGTCTCGGAGTTTGCTGTCCCTGACGGCTGGCGGGGCGCGCTGATCGCGCGGCCAGTGGTCGGCTCGCTCTACGTGGCGTTCGGCTGGCTCACCGGGCTGACGGTGCGCGCTCTGCCGGACCATGCCTCGGCGCTTGGTGCAGCGGGATTTCACCTGGTGGCTCGTCGCGCCCGGCTGGGAGGGCTGCTGGTGAGCGAACTGTGGTGTGCCGGTGATGGGGGCTTGCCGCAGAGGATCGCGCCTGCCAGGGCAATCGCATTTGAAAACGCTTCGGGTGGGATTTTTTGGGAATGAATTTAGCGAGTTAGCGCCCGCTTCGCGGGCATGGCAAGTTAGCGAGTCAGCGGGCGTAATTGGTCGATCCAGGTTTCATGCCCCGCGGGTCGGTGAGGCCGATGGAGGACTGATCCAAAGCTCGCTTCGATGGAGGCTTTTGGGCAGCCAAAGAGGTTCGCTGGTCATGTAAGTTCAAAGGCGATTTCCCTGCCCCACCTGCCCGGCTCGCCGGCGGAGATCGTGCAAAAGCCTTAAACCATCGGAATTGTTACAATCGTGTTAAGATCGGTGCTCCGGGAGCGGCCGGCAGAGCGAAAAGCGCCGCGTTGCTCCCGCACCCGAACAACTCCTTATGAATCTCTATCTCATGCGTCATGCCAATGCGGGGCTCAGCCGGGGGAACCCGGTGCTGGATGCCAAGCGGGCGCTCATCAAAGAAGGTAAAGAGCAGTGCATGCTGATGGCGCGCGTGCTCTCGGCGCTCAAGGTGCAGGTGGACGTGATTGTATCGAGCCCCTTGAAGCGCGCTTTGCAGACGGCGCAGTTTGTGGGCACGGAGCTGGGGTACGAGGCCAATGTGGAAGTGAGTCCGGCGCTGGGGCTGAGCGCGGATTACGCGGCCTTCCAGCAACTGCTGGCCAAGTACGCCGACTACGAGGGCGTGCTGGTGGTGGGTCATAACCCCAACCTGTTCCAGTTTCTGGGACGGATGATTACCGGCAACGGCGGCGCGGCGATCCGCATGCGCAAGGGCTCAATTGCGCGGGTGGATATGGACCGGCATCCGCCGCTCTTGCGGTGGCTGATCGATCCGCGCATGGCGCGGGCGATCTATGGCAGCGTGGCGAAGAGCTCGCGGCCGAAGACCTCGCGGAAGTAAGCGGCCTCTTTGCGCAGCGACCAGAGCTCGAGCTCGGCGCCGGTGCGGCCGGGCTCGACTTCAAGATAGACACGCTTGGGATACACCTTTGCCTGGACGCGCAGCACATCGCTGGCGCGATCCTGATTGAGCGCGACGGCCAACCGGAGCAGGACCACGGCGCGGTGTACATGGGCGTGCTCGGCGGCGGGAATATTGCGCAGGGCGCGGTCGCCGGGCTGGGGGCGGCTCTTGCCCAGGTAGCGCGTGATGGCCGAGACGGTGGTGCGCTGGAGCTGGGTGTAGCCGTAAATCTCAGAGCTCGACACGATGTACTGCGTGTGGCGGTGATGGCCCTGGTGGTTGATGAACTTGCCGGTATCGCGCAACAGAGCAGCGGCCTGAAGCCAGCTTTCGTACTCGGCGGGCAGCTCGTGCAGGGCTTTGAGATCGCGGAAGAGCTGGACGGCGTGGGCGCGAACGGGCTCGGCCTGTTTCGGATCGACGCCGTAACGGCGGGCGGTGGCGAGCACGCTCTCCCAGCGCTCATGTTCGAACTCGCGGTGGGCCTGGGCGCGGGCGTCCTGCTCGGCCAGCATCTGGGCCAGGATGCCGTCGCGCAAGCCGAGGGGCGAGTAGCGGAAGCCGGGCAGGGCGAAGCTCTCCAGCAGCTCGGCGAAGACCTCGGCGCCGGCCACGATGATCTCGGCGCGCTTGGGTCCGATGCCGGGCACGGCCTCGCGCTGGGAGAGGGTCATCTTGGCCAGCCGGGTGCTCAGCTTGCGGACGTCTTTGGCAACGGCTGTTCCGGATGCTGGGCTGACGGTCTTCCTGACTGACTTGCCGGCTCGCTGGCCTGCTGTCTTGCCGGCTTTGCTTCCCTGGATGGCACAGGCCTCGGCAAGAGCGGCGGCGGTTCCAGATGTGGCGATGACGGCGGCGATGCGGGCGGGCTGAATTTTGCGATGAACGCGGCGCAGTTCGCGCTGAATCCAGCGGCGCATGCGGGCCAGCTCCTCGGCCGGGGCCGGATCGGCGGTGAGAAGACCCTGGGTGAGCCGGACGGCGCCGAGCGGGACGCTGATGGTCTCCTTGATGCGCTTGTGCTCGGAGAGGGTGATCTCGCAGCTGCCGCCGCCCAGGTCAACGAGCAAGACGCGTCCGGCCAAGCCGGGCTTTGGGGCGCCGGTGTCGGCGGCCATCACGCCGAGGTGGATGAGGCGTCCCTCCTCCAGGCCGGAGATGGTCTCGAGATGCCAGCCGGTCTCGGCTTTGACCCAGGCCTGAAACGCTGCGCCGTTGCGGGCGTCGCGCATGGCGGCGGTGGCCACGACGCGGATCTGGTCCACACCGTGGGTCTGCACCGCGCGCTGAAACCGCTTGAGCGCCTGGATGGTGTTGGCCATGGCCTCCGGCGACACCAGGCCGGTCTCAAACACGCCGGCGCCGAGACGCGTGACCTCGCGGTCTTCATGCACGGTGCGAAGCTGGTGCGCGACCACTTTGGCGATCTTGAGGCGGCAGGAGTTGGAACCGATATCGACTGCGGCAAAGGTGGGCATGATGGGAAGGGGACGCTCCGGGAGAGGGGATCAAGCCTATGGGGAAACGATACACGAGCGCAGCGGCCGGAAAGAGTGGAAGAGTGGATATGGAAAGAGCGTGCGGAATCAGCTGGACGGAGGGCTGGAAACCGGCGCGATATCGAAGGTGGAGAAGCGCTTGTTCTGGCCGGTGATCTCCGAGCGGAGCTCGTGCCAGAGCTCATTGGGAACCTTGAGGAAGACCTCGACGACGGCGGGATCGAACTGCGAGCCGGAACATCGCAGGATCTCTTCGCGGGCGATGTCGAAGCTGCGGGCCTTGCGATAAGGGCGGTCGCTGGTGATGGCGTCGAGGGTATCGGCGACGGCGAAGATGCGAGCGCCGATGGGAATCTCGGCTCCGCGCAGGCCGTTGGGATAGCCGGAGCCGTCAAAGTGCTCCTGGTGAGAGAAGACGATCTCTGCGGACTCGGCGAGGAAGGGAATTTTGCGCAGCATGTTGTAGCCGCGAGCGCAGTGCTCGCGCATGACGGTCTGCTCTTCATGGGAGAGCTTGCCGGGCTTGCGCAGGATTTCGTCGGGGATGGCCATTTTGCCGATGTCGTGGAGAAACGCGCCGCGGGCGATGATCTTGATCTGCGAGGGGCTGATGCCCATGGCGCGGGCCAGGGCGATGGTGTAAGCGGTGACGCGCTTGGAGTGGCCTTCGGTTTCGGAGTCTTTGAGATCGAGCGCGTCGCCCAGCGCCTCGAGGGTCACGTCGTAGGAGTGCTCGAGGTTCTCCATGGCCTGGCGCAGCATTTCAGTGCGGGCGCGGACGACCTGCTCGAGATTCTGCTGGTAGTTGTGGCTGTCCTGCAAGGCCTGGCGGTGGTCGAGCGCGCGCTGGACGGTGTTGACCAGGTGCTCGCGCTCGAAGGGCTTGAGCAGGTAGTCGTAGGCGCCGCGGCGCATGGAGTCGATGGCCACGCTGATGTCGTGAATGGCGGTGACCATGACGACGGGCAACTGCGGCTGCTGGCCGTGGATGCGCTCGAGCAGGGCGATGCCGTTGCCATCCTGCATCACGATGTCGGTGAGGACGAGGTCGAAGGCGTTGAGCTCGATCATCTCGATGCCTTCACGGCCACTGGCGGCGAGCTGCACGTCGTAACCCTGGCGCTCGAGCGTGGAGGCGATCATGGAGCGGACATGGGGCTCGTCGTCGACAACGAGGATGCGCGCGTTCCTGCGCGGGCGCACCGCCGTGGGTGCTTCCGACTCCGCGCTCGTGCTGCCCGGGTGCGGCAGTGGCTGCAAGCGAGCCAGGTTCAAAGCCACGCCTTGACCCTCCATGGACCCCCGCAGGCCCGAAGGCTTGCGGTAAATGGCCAACATGCCGATCCTGGTTCTTTGACCCGCTCTCGTTGCGCCGCTTCTCTGGCGAAGCCGAGCCCCACGGGGAAGATCCGGATCAGCGATCTAAAGTCTCGCTTGAGCCCGCAGCGGGAGACCCGGAAAGCAGCGCCCGGGCATGGGTGGAGAAAGCGACTCGACTGCGGCGAAGCGGTGCGCAGGGAGAAACCTCTCAACTTCCATCCGCCGTCCGGAAGGGGTGGACGGCGCTTTCTGCAGACCAAACAAGGAAAAACGAATCAACGTAAAACGTCCAAATGACGGGAAAGCCGTCTGGCGACCTTACTTGTTGCCAGATGCAGGCTTTTGCCGGTACAACGTGGCCCTTGCTAGCTGAAGGTTACTCCCAGCCGGCTCCGAGAGGAAACAACTTTCTTGGAGTTGTATCAACAACATTAGATGTTGGACGATTTATTTTGGCTGCACACGGGCACAATGGGACGTTTTTTTAACGGGCGGCGGGGAGTTTTTGTTGCGACTCACTGA
>Ga0302275_10001468_pt1 | contig 25318 bp, 19 predicted proteins | sample III_Bog_N2_2_FD_200229 | JGI IMG/M metagenome (GOLD analysis project Ga0302275, IMG submission 200229) | Peat permafrost microbial communities from Stordalen Mire near Abisko, Sweden - III_Bog_N2_2 | ecosystem: Environmental > Terrestrial > Soil > Wetlands > Peat | place: Sweden: Abisko... | reverse complement strand
ACTGCAAAATGCCAAAAATCGGACTCAAAATCCGCAGACGTCTGCGTGGTGGCGATTATGGTGTTACCGATCGTGAAGCTCGGACCCGCATGGATATTGATCAAACACCATTTTCAACACCACCGGAAGAATTCCCTTGGGTTCTTTTCATGCCATTTAGGGGCGTTATAGTTTTCGTACGTCATTGATAATAAACGACTAATATACTTTGGGAAGCTGACGTTCTGCCACTGAACTACTCCCGCCCTTTAAAATCAATCACTTGCGAGATTGACTCAGGCTTACTATCCATCCGGCCACGATATCCGTAGAAAAACCAAACAAAAAGCGGCCAATTTGTGCCATCATCGCTGCCGCCAATTCTCGGAACCTTCAAGTCCGGCAGGCATGGATAGTAGTTGGATAGTAAATCTGCTTGCCGCAAGGCCAACCTCAAACAGTATCGCGCAGTGAATGGCAAATGGCAGTTTGTCCCGGTGGTCAAGTCCGACGGTAAACCCAAGCCACAGCTCGTCCCGATCGGCGGCAAGCCGAAGTCCTGGAAGGGCGGCGGGAAGTTCTTTCTGGAGTGGTACGAGGACGGCAAGCGGAAGACAAAGATTGCCGGCGTGTCGCCGCGCGAGGCGCTTGACACCTGGCAGTTCCAGACGGGCATTCTGGCTGGGAATATTGAAGCGGCCGAGGAAGTAATCGCGGCATAGACGACACTGTCGTCACCGTCGATGCGGCAATCGAGAGTTATCTGAGGGACGTTAAGGCCACAAAGGGCAACGCGACATTGAGTGCTTATGCTCGGGCTCTCCAGTGGTTCCGAAAGCATTGCCGCAAGCACCATGTTTCTCGAGATAACCGGGAGGACATGATTGTCCTCTTCGGCGCTGGCCGCGATGAGGGCCTAAATCAGAAGACGATCAACAGAAAGGTGATCGCCGCGCTTCAAGCGATGCGCGGAGCTGGAGCGGAAATCAATCTCAAGAAAGGTGACTGGCCGAAGACGACGGATGTGGTTCTCGACTGGGAACTCACCTTCAACTCCTTCGCGAGCCTGGCATCAGCCCTATCGAAGTGTTCCCCAAGGGAAGCCACGGCGACCCCAGCAAGCTTGCCCTCGTTGCGGTCCCAGCGGCAGGATCGGTCTCGCTGCGATCGGGTCCAACTGGGCGCCTGATTTGGAAGACCTAACACAGAGGAAAGGGCTAGGTTGGGATCAATGCAGGGCTATAAACACAAAATGGACAGGATATGACGTAGGAAATAACGAACAATTGGGTCTTGATGGTTCCGGTGCAATTCACTTACGCTTCCTGGATCGTTCCCGCATGAGTTTTTCGCGTCAGTAACAAGTAGACCACGGGCGTCACCACCAAGCTGAGCACCATAGAGATGAAGAGGCCGCCGATCACAGAGATCGCAAGCGGCTGCAGCATCTGCGAGCCCTGCCCCAGCGCCAGCGCCAGCGGAAGCATGCCGGTGATGGCAGCCAGCGCAGTCATGAGGATGGGCCGCAGGCGACGCTGCGCGGCATGGAGCATGGCCGCGCGGGGATCGGCCCCTTCGGCGCGATAACGTGCATCGGCATCCAGCAGCAGGATGCCATTCTTGGCCACGATACCGATCACCATGATCAGGCCCATGAAGCTGGAGACGTTGAAGGTGGTTCGCGTGATCAGGAGCGCGCCGACCACGCCCGCAATGGAGAGCACCGAGGAGGTGAGAATGGCGACCGGCGCGGCGAAATTGCGGAACTCGGTGAGAAGTACACCGAAGACCAGAACCAGCGCCAAGACGAGCACACGCCCGAGTTCGGCAAACGATTTTTGCTGCTCTTGATAGGTGCCGCCGTATTCGACGCGAACACTGGCGGGCAGATGCATGGCTTCGACACGCTGGCGAACCAGCTTGACGGCAGTGCCGAGGTCGGTACCTTCAAGGCGTGCGGTGACCACCACCAGGCGCTGCAGATTTTCGCGGCGGATTTCATTTTGCGGCGGTAGTTGCGTGATGGCGGTCATGGAGCCGAGCGAGGCGGTGTGGCCCGAACTGGAGTTGAAGACTGTGTTTTCGATGCTGTCGAGCGACTGGCGCGATTCTGCACCCAGACGTACGCGAATGGTGTAGGGCCTGCCGTTGTTGATCAGCGGATTAGGCACTTCGACGCCATCGAGAATTGAGGTGGCGTCTTCTGCGACTTCCTGCGTGGTGAAACCGAGGCGCGTGGCTGTTTGCGGGTTCACCTGAAAGTTCGTGGCAGGGCCACTGACAGTGTTGTCGATGCCGTTCTCGATATCGACTACGCCATTGATCTTGGCGATCTCGGTGGCAACGCGGGGAGCGATGTTCTGGAGCAGCGCCGCATCGGGGTTGAAGAGCTTGATCTGGATTGGTTCCGGCGCATTGGAGAGGTCGCCGATGTTGTCCTGCAGGATCTGCGTGAATTCGACGTCGAGCTCCGGCTCGGTAGACTTGATCTGGTGCCGGATGTCGGCCATGACTTCGTCGATGGTGCGGTGGCGCTTGTTTTTGAGGCGCACTGTGATGTCGCCGGTGTTGGCTTCAGTGACCGCGGCGAAGCCCATCTGCAGGCCGGTGCGGCGGCTGGTGCTGTCGACTTCGGGAGTGGCGTGGACGATTTTCTCGACACGATCGAGCACCTTGCCGGTGGACTCGAGGGAGCTGCCGGCAGGCATCACGTAGTCGAGAATGAATCCGCCTTCGTCCATCTCGGGCAGCAGATCTGTCCCAAGATTGGAGTAGGCGAAGTAGGCGAGCGCGGCGAGGACCACGCAGGCGCCGCCGAGCCAGAGTGGCCTGCGCAGAGACCAGTCGAGCGCGGCATGTTGCCAGCCGGTGAGGCGACTCATCACGGGGCCCTGCTCATGATGGGAATCAGTTGCGGTGTCGTTTGAATCGCGATCTTCACGCTTCCTGGCCTTGAGCAGGACCATGGCCAGACCGGGCGTCCATGTAACGGCCAGCGCCAGCGAGGTGAGCAGCGAAACGGCCATGGTGATGGCCAGCGCGCGGAAGAAGCTGCCGGTGACTCCAGTGACCGCGATGAGAGGCAGGAAGACGACGACAGGCGTGATTGTGGACCCGATGAGCGGACGCGAAATTTCGTGGAGAGCCTTGCGCACGGCTTCGACCCGGTTTTCGCCGGCATCGCGATGGAGGACGATGTTTTCGACCACAACGATGGCGTCGTCAATCACGAGACCGATGGCAGCGGCGAGACCGCCGAGCGTCATGAGGTTAAAGCTCTCTCCGACGAGCCATAGGACAAGTACGGTGACGGCCATAGTGACGGGGATGACCATGCCGGCGATCAGCGAAGAGCGCCAGTCGCGCAGGAAGAGGTAGAGGATCATGCAGGCGAGGAACAGGCCAATGAGGATGGCATCGCGAACGCTGGCGATGCTCTCGCGCACGATCTGGGACTGGTCGTAGAAGGGCTCCAGCGCGACGCCGCGAGGGAGGCGCGCGCGCAACTGCTGCACGGCTGCAGCGACACCGTCGGCTACCTGAACGGTGTTACTGGAAGGCTGACGCGCGATGTTGAGCAACACAGCGGGGTGGCCGTTTGCCGAGACAAAGGTGTAGACCGGCATCGGCGCCTGGATCACGTCGGCTAAATCGCTGACGCGCACCGGCGCACCGCTGGCGGTGGTCTTAACGGTGAGATCGCGCAAACTCTGAATATCGTGCGCCTGCGATCCCACGAGGGCCAGCACCAGCTGATGGTTCTGGGGATAGAGCCCGGGCGAGTCGATGGTGTTGGCGACGCCGATGGCGTTGGCGAGGTCCAGGATGGTGACGCCGGAAGCCTGCAGTCGCGCCATGTTGGGTACAACGTGATATTCAGGCACCTGGCCTCCCTGAATGGTCACGGTGGCCACGCCATTCACGCGATTGAGGGGCGGCTTGAGCGTGTAGGTGGCCAGTTCCCAGAGATCACTCTGGGTGACGCTGCTGTTGGTCGTGGTCAGACTGTAACCGAGAATCGGAAACGTTGCGAAGGTGAGACGGTTGGTGGTGATCTTCGCCGTGGCCGGCAACTCCTGCTGGACGCGGCTGAGTGCGGAGTTGACCAGTTCCAGAGTGCGGAACATGTCGACCGACCAGTCGAAGAAGAGGCTGACCTCGGCCGATCCGCGGCTGGTGTTGGAGCGCACGGTGGTAAGGCCGGGCACCGAGTTGACCGCGTCCTCGATGGGCTTGGTGATGGTGACCTGCATCTGTTCGACAGGCATTACGCCGTTATCGATGCCAATGACGATACGCGGGAAGTTGGTCTCCGGGAAGACCGCAATGGGCGTCTGGAAGAAGGCGAAGATGCCCACCACCGTGAGAACAAAAGCCATGAAGAAGATGGTGCGGGCCCAACGCGGCAGCCAGAAATTCGAATCATCTTCGGAGCGCAGTTCATTGTCGGACAACGGAGGAACGGAGGCCATTATTCCTTGCTCCCGCCCGCAGCCGGGGCATCGTCTTTACCGCTATTGTCGTCGTTTTTGGCGCCGCCGATTGTGACCTTGGTGCCATCGTCGAGGCCGTAGCCGCCCTCGGTCACGACCATGTCGGAGGGCGTCACTCCGCTGAGGATCTGGACCTTTTCGTTGGTTCGCAGGCCGATCTGAACGGCGCGCTTGTGGGCAGCGCCATCCGCTCCGACGACCAGCACGGTCGTGGATCCATCATCGGCCGGCAGGATCGCGGCGGTGGGCAACTGGACGGCCTTTTGAATGGTGAGTCCACTGATGATTGCGTGCACCGGCGTGCCCACCTTGAAACGGCCGCCGGGATTGGGCAATTTGAGCCAGACCTCGACCGTTGTTGAGCCCGGATCGAGAGCCGGGCTAATAAGAGCAACGGTCGCGGCTTGAGGATCGTCGACTCCCGGAATCGTGAGCTCAGCTGCTCCGCCAATCTTCAATTGCTGCGCGGAAACCTGCGAGATATGCACCTTGGCTATCAGTGAACTGGTGTCCATCACAGTGATGGCGGGCGCGCCAGCCGCGGCTGTTTCGCCGGGAAAGAGCGGCCGGTCTGTGACGACACCATCGATGGGGCTGCGCAGTTCGGCATAGCTCACCTGGGCATCGGCATTTTCGAGCTTGCCTTGTGCCGAGGTGAGCTGCCCCTTTGCCGCGTCGATGCTGGTTTGGCGGGTGGTCTTTTCCACATTGGCCAGGTGCTTGGCGGCGGTGTCGTAAGCGGCCTGGGCCTGCACGGCTGCGGCCATGGCGGTGTCGACATCCCGGCCTGCGATGGCGCCTTCCTTGAGGAGCCGTTTGCGCTCTTCGACGGTGCGGTTGGCCACGTCTAGATTGGCCCTGGCCTGGTCCACATCGAGTTGGGCCTTCTGCACATCTTCGGGAATCGTGGCGAGTGTGGCGGCGGTAAAGGCAGCCTGCGCCTGGCTCAGGCTGCCTCGGGAGTCAAGTGCCGCACCGCGCAGGTCGCGGTCCTCGAGCGTTAGTAAGAGTTGACCCTTGTGTACGATCGCTCCGCGCTGCACTAGCTCCGCTTTCACAGGAGCGCTGATGCGGGGCGCAATGGCTGCCTGGGCCAGAGGAGCCAGCACTGCATCGGCGGCAATCTCCGCGGAGAGTGGGCCGACGGTGGGATGCTCAGCCTGAACGGCTACGGATGCTTCGGGAGCTGTTTCCTCATTTTTCTTGCATCCACCGGCCATCAGGGAGACAGCGAGCAGTGCGCACACCGCCGCCACCGCTATTCGCGTCTTATAAGCTTCATCAGTTCCACGACTCGTTGCACAGTTCACGGTCTAGAGCCTTCCTGAAAGCGTTTCAAGCTGGGCCAGAGCCAAGTGGTAGCGAACCACGCCATCGACCTGGCCGTTTTCGGCGGCCACCAGGGTATTTTGTGCATCGACCACGTCGAGCACTGTGCTTTCGCCATTGACATAGCGAAGGTTGGTGAGACGAAGGGCTTCGCGGGCATCGGCTACGCTGGCATCGAGAGAGGCTAGCTGCTGTCGTGCGCTATCCGCTTCGTTATAAGCCTCGGTGAGGTCGGCGAGCATGCGGCGCTGGGCGGCACTGAGCGCTACCTTGCTGGCCTGCGAACGGATGCGCGCCTCCTTCACCTTACGCTCCGAGGTGAGCCAGTCCCAGATGGGAACGTCGACAGTGGCGCTCGCGGAGTAGCCCAGGTTGCGCGCGCCGCCAGGCCCGTTGCTTGCAAACTGCGGAGCGTCGATACCATAGCTGTAATTGAGCGCGAGGTCGGGCATCAGGCCAGCCCAGGCCGAGAGGGCCGTGGCCTGGCTGGCCTGGAGCGTGGCCAGGGCGCTGCGCAGTTCAGGATTTTTGGCCCGCGCCGCGGCTTCAACGCTGGGGCGGTCGGGTAGCATGGGCGGGGCTGTCTCCTCGACAACCGCGAATTTGCGGCTCGGGTCCGGGTAGAGCAGGATTCCCAGTTCAAGATTGGCTTTCTCGGTGCCGAGGCCGGCTTCCGCCAGTTCCCGCTGGCGCTGCTGTTGTCCAAGGCGAGCCTTGATGACGTCGACGTGCGCCGCTTCGCGTCCTTCTTCCCGCCTTTGCGTTACTTCGACAAAGCGATTGGCTTCATCGAGCGCACGCTGGGCGACGGCAAGTCTGTCTGCGCCAGCGCGAATGTTGTAATAGAGTTCAACCACAGTCGACACAAGCCCTCGGCGTGCGATTTCAAGTTCCGCCTCCGCCCGCGCCGCGTTGGCACTCGCTAGCCGTGCCGAAGCCGCTCCGGCCAAGCCGAGCGTTTCGGTAACTGCAGCCTGGTTTGTGTATTCATGAATGGAATTATTCGCGATGAACACAGGCAGAGACTGGCTGGTGGTGCCTTGCGTCGTGGTCGCCCGTGTGTGATTCGACTCGGTGAAAAGATATTGGTTGTGAAATGTAACCGTGGGAAGCAACGCGGCCTTGGCATCTTTGCGCTCGAGCGCAGCGGCACGGCTTTCTGCCACTGCGGCGGCAAACGCCGGCTCGTTCGCTTGCGCCAGCCGTATTGCATCCTCAAGGGTAAGCGGCGCATCCGTTTTCGACGGCGCCGTCTGCCCGGTTGCCCACGGCAGCGCCGTCGCCAGCAGAACTCCCGCGATCATTCCAGTACGCAACATAAACATCGATTCCACTCTACCCTGCGCACCCTGAAGATTTGCTGAAGGCGGCGAGTGACCCTCCGCTCCACTGACAAGGCATGAAATGAAAGAGGCTGAAACCTGGATTCTACCCTGAACATGTGACACTTGGTGACACGGCACAATTGAACAGTTAGACGATGCATTGGGACTCAGGTACGGGCTAGTCAAATTCATTCACGGCGCGTACAACATGATGAGACGGAAAATGCCGAAGCGACGATCCCTGGCGGCCAGCATCCACCATTGCAATACTGCTTCGATTGTGGGCGGAGATTCAATGCATGTACTGATCATCGAAGATGAGGAACGGCTGGCACAGAACCTTGCCAAGGCAATCTCAAAAAATGCGGGGTTCGTTGTCGATGTCGCATTGGAAGGCAACGAAGGATTGCATCTTGCACTGTCGGGATCGTTCGATCTGGTGGTTCTCGACCTCATGCTGCCTGGCATCTCCGGTGAAGAACTTCTCACTGAATTACGCAGGGCAGGAAACAAGACTCCCGTTTTGGTACTTACTGCAAAGGAAGACAAGCAGACCATTGTGGGCGTCCTGGACAACGGCGCGGACGATTATCTCGCCAAGCCGTTTGACCTTGGAGAACTGCTCGCTCGGGTGAAAGCGCTCATCCGCCGCAGCAAGGGGCAGGCGAGTTCGTCGTTGGTGCTTGCGGACCTGATCCTCGACATGAACACAAGATCCGCAACTCGAGCGGAAGTGCGCGTGGAGCTGACGCCGATGGAATATCGCACTCTCGAATATCTGATGCTGCGCCAGGGTTCCGTTGTTTCCAAGGAAGAACTGCTCGAACACCTCTATGACTACAACTGGGAAAAATTCAGCAACGTAATCGAGGTGTACATCTCCGCTCTTCGCCGCAAGATCGACGCGAGCGCCCATGAACGACTCATCCACACTTTGCGCGGTCATGGCTACATGCTGCGCCGCAGTGAGGCGGCATGATGCGTTCGATCCGCGGTCGAGTCGTTTTGCTTGTCCTCGCGGCCCAGTTGGTCGCGGCCGTGGGTGCGGTAGGACTCTCGATCTGGTATGTGCATCGCGCGGTGTGGTCGACTGTCGATTCAGAGTTGAAAGCGCGCATGGTTTCAGTGCTTGCGCTGGTCGACGACGATGTAAAAAGTCCGGATGGTCTGACGTTTGACGGAGATCAGGTCAACATTCCCAAGGAGGATCTCTTTTGCATTGATGATGTACATGGCGGGCCCGTAGCGGGGTCCTCCTCGTGGCTGACCACGAACAAGGATCGCGGACAACATGAAGATGGAGCGTTCTTTTTTCGCCGCGGGGGAGTGATCTATCGAGCCAAGGCGCATATGAATGCGGCAATCCTCGATCAGGAGAATCATCAGATACCGCAACTCTATGTGAATGTCTATTACGCGATGCCGGCCAATCGCGCTGAGGCCGAGATCGCCAACGCAACCCGCATTGCGATTTCGGTTGGACTGCTCTCTCTCCTGATATCCTTCGGTTCGACGTGGTGGGCCGTGGGCAAAGGCATGCGTCCGCTCACCGACTTCGCCCATCAGGCAGATTTGATCGAGGCCGATGGTGCGCAGTTTGAAGACCCCACGGGCACGGTCCGGAGCACTGAGTTGGTGCCGCTCGCCCGTGCCCTGCACTCGCTGGTCTCTCGCCTGCAGCGGGCGTTCCGGCGCGAACGCCGATTTCTCAGCGATGCCGCACATGAATTGAAGACCGCTGTCGCGATCCAGAAATCGACTCTTCAACTTCTGGAACAAGGCAAAGCCTCAGAAGAAGAACTGCGCGAGGGCATCGCACGCGCGCTTGAAGATACTTCACGCACCGAGAACCTTGTGGCCAACATGCTGCTTCTGGCGTCCATCGATTATTTTCAACGGTCGACCGGCAAGGGCGCCATTGACAACGAAGCGCCGCTCGGTCTCAACGAGTCGTTGCAGCATGCCATCGATCAGCTTGTGCCCATGGCGAAGATCAAATCGGTATCGGTTGTGTTCGATTCTTGTTGCGATTTGAGAGTGCGCGCACCGGAATACGAGCTCAACCAACTCTGGATCAATCTCCTCGAAAATGCAATTCAGCATTCCCCGCTCGGCGGTGAAGTGAAGGTTGAGATCAGCCGCATCGAAGGCTCGGCGTGCCGCATCCTGATTGCGGACGCAGGGCCGGGAATATCGAGCGAAGACCTGCCCCATGTATTCGAACGGTTTTATCGCTCGGATCGTTCACGGTCGCGATTGACGGGAGGATTTGGTCTCGGTCTCTCGATTGCCAAGGCGGTTGTGGAGAAGAATCGTGGTGCAATTCAAATCGAAAACATGCCACAGGCAGGCGCCACAGTTGAGGTTTGTCTTCCCGCGGTCGACGCGTAGTGGGCATATTCAACAAGTATGGTTCGCCTTGACCAGGCCGGAATGTTTTCATCAAGCCCGGCGCCCTGTGGCATCAGTTTAACAAATGAGATCTCACCTTCAAAAAAACCCTGCACGCCAGCGCGCGAGGGCGCGCAGCAAGCGCGGCGGACATGGGTTGAAGCATTGCCGAGGATGGATGTGGAAGAGCGTGCTCGGATTATCGAGTGCGTAGGTGAGCGCCGTATCGAATTGCGTAATCGCCGCATCGGCATCGCCCATTGCGCCAAAGCGGCAACCGAAAAGGCAAAGCATGACGAGGAGTGGAGGCAACCTGCCGATAAGCACCAGAAGGCCGCGGCCACCGCGCATCCGGAAAAGCCGGCGGTTGCCGCACCTCAGAAGGCTCCGGAAACTGCGCCCCGGCAGCGCCGGCATCGAAAGACGCCGCAGCGCCCAAACCGCAAGGGAAATAGCTAACCTTACGCTTTTGAGGAGTGCTTTGGCGACTCCCACCGGCCGGATTGAGCGGATTGGAGGATGGCTCCGATAACCGCCATGTTGGCGATGGCGTCTTCCAGGGGAACTGGAACGTCAGCGTCGTCCATAACCGCTTTGGAAAAGGCGTCGCCCTGCAGCGTGTACTGATCGCAGACGGGGAATGTTTCCGTGGTGATGCCGGCGCCCGACAGATCGCCGCCGTCATCGATGAAGAGGCGCGTGGGGCGGTCGGGAGGGGCGTTGAAGGGGATCTCGATCTCGATGCGGCCGCGTGTGCCGAAGAAGTGGACGCGCTGATACGGAACAAGCTGGGTGCTGCACGTGAAGATGGACTGTCCGCCGGGGAAATCAAGCATCGCCGAGGTGAGGCGGTCAGTGTTCATCACCGGATCGCGATCGACGAGGGCTACGACGCGTGTGGGCTCCTGCCTGAACGCGTAGCGCGATGCGTGAATGAGGTAACAGCCGATGTCGTAGAGTGCGCCGCCGCCGCTTTCAACCTGGTTACGGATGTTGGCCGGATCGCTATTGAAATAACTGAAGAAGCCTGAGATAGAGCGAATCTCGCCGATGCGTTTTTCAGCGAGGAGTTGCCGCAGGCGAACCCACTGCGGATGGCAGTTGACCATGAAGGCCTCGCCTATTTTGACTCCGGTGCGGGCGCGGACGGCAAGCAGTGTTTCCGCTTCAGCGACGGTGAGGCTGAGCGGCTTTTCGCAGAGAACGTGCTTGCCCGCTTCGGCGGCGCGGATGGTCCACGGGACATGAAGCTGGTTGGGGAGCGGGTTGTAGATGGCATCGATGCTGGGGTCGGCGAGGAGTTCCTCATAGGAGCCGTAGGCCGTGGGAATGCCCAGAGCGATCGCAGCCCGCTCGGCGTTGGCGCGATCGCGCGAGGCGATTGCCACAACACGGGTGTATTGCCCGCGCTGCATGGCGGGAATGACTTTTTTGAGGCCGATATTGGCAGTCGAGAGAACTCCCCAACGGAGTGAGTTTTCCATGGAAGTAATCATAGTGCTTGTAAAGCAAAACGGGGCGGCATGGCGTAGAATTGCAGCGTTCGGGAATACGCTTTCTCGCGCTCCGGCAAAACCTGCGCGGCCAGGAAGTCGATTCCGGAAGATCCTAACGCGATTCGAGGGATGGATTGTGATGAAGGCACTGTTATGCGCACATACGCTGCTCGCTTTTGGCCTGCCGGCCCTGATGGCGGGTCCTTTGCTGATTCTTGGTCAGGCGCAGGCCGTTACCGAGATCGGCGGGCAAAAGATTGTGACTCTCACCCGCACTGCCGCCAGCACCACCAGGCCGGAGTTCACAGGCATCACGCTTGCGCCGGGGCGCGGGATGGAAATCCTGCAGATCACCGCGAACTTTCCGGGCAAAGGCAATGTGGACGTGCTCGCTTCTCCGGACTTGGCGGACGCGAAGAAGATGCTGGACGTAGACGATGACAGCTTTGGAAATCTGGGCTACCGGCTGGGCGCCGCTTTTCTGGTTCCCTACCCCAATCGGATTCGCGGCAAGCTCTCGGCCGACGGCAAGACGCTGACCACAGAGTGGAAGGGCCACACCATCACCCTTCCAGCCAACAACATAGGCAAATTGCCCGGGGCGGAGCGCCACGCCATGCACGGGCTGATCCTCAAGGCCAAGACCGACGACGTCAAGGTTGTGGACATTCCCGGCGGCCAGGAAGTGACCGGAGTGATCCATGGCGGCGACTTTGGAGGCCACTGGCTGTCGAAGACCGACCTGATTTTCACCATACGGCTGACGGCCGAAGCCGTGGATGCCAGCATCGTTGCGCGCAATGTGGGCAACGAAGCCGAGCCGATCGCCATTGCCTGGCACCCTTACTTCAATTTGCCCTCAGGCGACCGCACGCAGGTCAAGGTGCATATCCCCGGAACCACGGTGGCTGAGGTGGATAACTACGACAACGTCTTCCCGACGGGCAAGATTTCTCCGGTAGCGGGGACCAAGTTTGACCTGCTTGCGCCGGGCGGTGTGGCGCTGGGATCGAACTTCTACGACGACAACTGGAATCACCTGGAGTGGGCGAACAAGGCCGTTACGGTAAAGGTGATCGATCCGGCGGCGAAATACGGCATCGACATCATCGGCCTGTCGCCGGAGATAAAGGCAATCCAGATGTACGCGCCACCCACTAAACAATTCGTGGCCATCGAGCATCAGTACAACTTCGGCGATCCCTTCGGCAAGGAGTGGGGCTCGACCGATACAGGCATGGTTACGCTGAAACCCGGACAAAGCAGCAAATGGCATGTGCGGCTGCACGTGTTTGTGCCGTAAGGGTTCGCTGCAATTGAACCAACCAAGCGGGCCGGAAGCGATTCCGGCCCGCCTGGTTTTCAGTGGGCCCGGCTGGATCCAGAAGGGTCTTCGGCGAAGCTCTATTCGTGGACAAATGTAACTTCAACACGCCGCGATTGCAGGAAGTAAGGAATCCAGATCAGGCCGGCGACGATCGCCCTCAAAACGCCCGTCCATGTGGAATGTGGGGTATATTTCAAGGTCATCAGGTGATCGATCAGAACCCAGACGATCTGGGCCGAGAAATAGACCACCATGGCGGTTGGGAAAACACGCTTCCGTTGGTAAAGCAGAACGTTGAGGCAGACCACCGCAGCGAGAAACAAGGTATTGGTGATGGCCTCAAACATGACGAGTCCGGCAAGGCCGGGACGAAGCGCAAGGCCTGCCTGGTATCGATCGCCGGTCAAGATGCGGAGATCGGTATAGACGCCATGCATCATGATGAACGGCGAGATTGCAAGGCCAATTGCCACCAGGATCAGCCAGCCACCAATGCCGTTGAGGTCGCTCCCCGTTGAAAACATGGGAGAGGCGATGACGGGCTGAGCGGGAGTCGCGGGCGTTGCTTCGCGCGTTGCCACCGGAGGATCGGACAGATCGGATGCGACTGAAGACCTCGCAGCATCCGGCCCCGCGGGCTCACCCACCGCGGCGCCGCAGTGAATACAGACGACCGCGCCGTCCTCCAGTTCGTATGTGCATCGCGTGCATTGATTGGTCATTGTGGAGTGCTGCGGGTACGACTGGATAATCCCCGAATCGCAGAGAGTTGTCAATTACGGTGGCAGCCGTGCGCAGCGAAGCCGCACGAAAACTCTAATCTTCGAGCCTTCTGAGCTGCACTGTCTTTCCGGTGCGGGCCGATTCTCGCGCCGCGTCGAGAATCTGCATGACGATGACGTTGGTGTCGAGCGAACTCAGGTCGTCCTTCGGCATGATTTCGCCGCGCAGAACTGCGGCCAGATAGTTCAGCGAGTTGTTCTCTGGCGGAGAGAGCGAAGGCGGCGTGGTGAACTGCTCTTGCGCATCGTGCTCGTGGCGCACGCGGAGCTTGTCGGACTCGACGGTGATGGCGTAGCCGGTGGCGCCGTAGACCTCCATATCCTTGCGCCCGAAGGGCCAGTTCCACGATGCCTGAATGACGGCCTGGGAATGAGGATAGGTGAGCACGATGGTGGCGTCGTCATCCACCTGCGGATAGGTTTCGGGCTTATCGTGATTGACCACAGCGGTAACAGTGAGCGGAGTTTCGCCGCGCATGAGCCAGGTCATCAAATCTACTCCGTAGCAGCCGAAGTCGTAGAGCGCGCCGGCGCCGTTCTGGGCGGGATCGGTGAGCCAGGCAAGAAATTCCGGCGGAACACCGATCTCCTTGGGGCCCTGGTGGCCGTCGTGAACGACGACGCGGCGGATGGCGCCCAGGCGGCCGCTTTCGGCTTCGTCATAGGCTGCTCTGTTGCTGGCGTACCAGGTGGTCTCGTAGTTCACCAGCACGTGGATGTGGTAGTGGCGGGCGGTGCGGCGGATGGCCAGGGCGTCGTCAAGCGAGATGGTCAGAGGCTTCTCCACCATGGCGGAGACACCGTACTGTGCTGCGATCTCGATGGCAGCCCGGTGATCGGCGATGGAGGTATAGACCAGCACGGCCTGGGGGTGGGTCTTCTCGATCATGTTGGCTTCCTGGCGATAGAAGACGGTTGCGGGAAGCGCGTATTTCTTCTGGTACCTGGCGAATAGTGCGGGGTCAGAGTCGGCGATGCCGACCAATTCGACGTCGGTATGGTGGGGAAGGCCGGCAAGGAAGCCTTCGACGTGGCCATGGACCAAACCGACGACGGCCACTCGAAGCGGCGTACGGTGGACTTGGGCCGTGAGCGCGGTTGGTACGGCCAGCAGCAACACTATCAACAACTTGCGGCTCAATCGAGCAGGAAAAAAGATGAGGACAAAGGGCATAAAATCGAATTCGCCTCCTGGGGCGGATTCTACTCTGGCGGGCCCACGTGAACCTGCTGTCGATGAACGGCAGCGAATCGATCAGTTCCGCATGGCTCAGCCTGCCGACTAGGTGCGATCAAGAAAGAATCTTGCGCGCTGAGTTTCAGAATAGGAATTGGGTGCCGAGAACATCCGGATGGGGCCCCTCATTTCGTAAACTCGCGCCCACTTTTTGCCGTCTATTCCGGTGTGGGAACATTGGTGCAGGCCCGGTTCCGCTGCCCGTGCTGCGGATACAAGACGCTGGAAGCGCCGGACGCGCTCGGATTGTGCCCGGTTTGCTGGTGGGAAGACGATGGCCAGGAAGATGAAGATGCCGCGGATGTTCGCCTGACCGTCAACGGCTCCCTCAGCCTGAAGGAAGCCCGGGAGCACTACATGCACTGCGGCGCGGCGCATCCGCGGTTCCTGCCTTACGTACGCAAGCCTCAGCACACTGAGCAGTAAGCTCTCTTTCTTCCCAAGCGAGGTCTCTGACCGGTTACGTGCCTATTACGGTGCATTTCGCCGCCTGATCGGCTTTCGCCGGTTTGACCCTTCCAGCAAACCCTCTTACCATGAGATGAGGGACTTCAGGGCCACTCAGCGAAGGCTTTGCCTTGAGTAAGAGTGCGTTGCCGCGGCTATTTGCGCGAGTTGGCAGCCGGCAGCCCAAATGGGCATCCGGCAGCAAGAATGAGCCCCTAGCAGTTGATGTGGCGCACAGAGCGCCTGGAAGGCAAAAAGTTGAGTTCTACTGACACTCTCGAAAACAACCCCCGACCTGAAACAGCCGAGGGGACGCATGAGCACGAAGGCCTGGAAGCGCACGAACATGAGCAAGAAGGCCACGCACACGACCATGATGGGCATGACCATGAGCATGAGGGACACGACCACACCCACCAGCATGGTCCGGTTCTGAATCCGGATTGCACGCGCGAGCTGGTTCTGGACATCCCCGCCGAAGAGGTCTCGAAAGCCTACGGCAACGTGGTTCGCAACTACCGGAAATATGCCAAGATTCCTGGGTTCCGCGCCGGCAAGGTGCCGGAGACGGTGATCAAGCGCCGCTTCGCAACCGAGATTCGCAAGGACGTGATCGACGGCCTGCTGCCGGAGCGGTTCAACAAGGCAGTGCGCGACCTGGGCGTCGCGCCCGTAGGCCAGCCGCAGGTGACCGAGCTGACCGTCGAGGACGGCCAAGCGCTGCACGTCAAGGCGGTCTTCGAATTCATTCCCGCATTCTCCATCGAAGGTTACCAAAGTGTAACGGTGGAAAAGCCGTCTGTGGAAATCACCGAGGACGAGTTCAATCTGGAGATGGCGGAGTTGCGGGAGTCTCGCGCCACCATTGAACCGGTAGAGGAAGACCGGGCGCTGTTGGACGGCGACTGGGCACAGATCTCCTACAAGGGCCAGATCGAGGGCGACACCGAGGCTGCCCCGATTGCCGGTGAAGACACGCTGGTTGAGGTTGGCGGTAAGGACACGGTGGAAGCCTTTAACGCGGTTCTGCGCGGCGCAAAGCCGGGCCAGGAGCTAAAGGCTGAAGTCATCTATCCCGCCGAGTATGGCGACGCCAAGCTGGCCGGCAAGACCGTAGCCTACGAGCTTGAGGTGAAAGCCATCAAGAGACGCACCCTGCCCGATCTGGACGACGATTTTGCCGCAGAACTCGGTGCTTATGAGAGCTTTGCGGACCTTGAAGCGCGGGTGCGCGAGCACATGGCGAGCCGTAAGCGGCGCAGTGTGGAAGGCGAAACCAAGGACCGGCTCTTTGCGGCGCTTACCGAGCGCTACCCTTTCGCGGTGCCCGAATCGCTGGTGCAGGAGCAGATTGACGCGCGGCTTGAACGCGGGCTGCGCGCCCTGGCGGCGCAGGGCATGGATACCGAGCAGATGCGCAAGCTGGACTTTCAAAGGCTGCGCGCGGCACAGCGAACCAGCGCGGTGGCAGAAGTAAAATCCATGATCCTGCTGGACCGGATTGCGCACGATGAGAACATCACCGTCAGCGACGAGGAACTGGACCAGGAACTGCAAATTGCCGCAATTCAATCACGGGAGCCGCTGGATGTATTGCGGGCGCGTTTGACTGAGGACGGCGGGCTAGCTAAAATCCGTGAACAACTCCGACGCGAAAAAACGGCGAGCTTACTTTACGAACGGCTTCCCGCATAGGGCGGGTAACAGGGCGGAAAACGCCGCGTGGAACAGGTAATGGCCGCGCGGCTCTCAGGAATCGGGGAGAAACAGCCCCCAACGGAAGAACGGGAAGAACATTCAATGGCATTGGTTCCCATGGTGGTTGAGCAGACGAGCCGAGGCGAGCGCGCCTACGACATTTACTCGCGTCTGCTTCGCGATAACATCATTTTTCTCGGCACCCCGATCGACGACCAGGTGGCTAATCTGATTGTGGCGCAGATGCTCTTTCTGCAAGGGGAAGACCCTGAGAAAGACGTCTCGCTGTATATCAACTCTCCGGGCGGCTCGATCACCGCAGGCCTGGCGATCTATGACACAATGCAATTCATCAAGAACAACGTGGTCACCTATTGCATTGGCCAGGCGGCCAGCATGGGTGCGTTTCTATTGCTGGCTGGGACCAAGGGCAAGCGGTTCGCGCTGCCCAACTCGCGCATCCTGATTCACCAACCATCGATGGGCGGGCTGAGCGGGCAGGCTACGGACATCGACATTCATGCGCGCGAAATTCTGCGCATTCGCGAGATTACCAACAACCTGATTGCCAAGCACACGGGGCAGCCTCTCGATCGCATTGAGCGCGATGTGGAGAGGGATTTCATCATGAATTCGCAGCAGGCGAAGGAATACGGCATCGTCGACGAGATCATCGACAGGCCGCGCACGTAGGAAGCGGAGTTGGCGGAGTTAAGACCGCAAGCGCCGGAAAAGAGAGCAGGAATGGGCAGATGAACACGGAGCTCAAAAAGTCGCCGCTGTGTTCATGGTGCTCCAAGTCGCAAGACGACGTGGATGTGCTGATTGCTACGCCGACGGATAAGCCCGGACCTCGGTCTTATATCTGTGACGAGTGCCTAGCAGTTTGTAACAGCCTTTTGGAAGATCGGCGCGAACGGGCTTTGCAAGTGGATGCGCAGTAAGGAGCGATCGAGTATGGGATTTATTGAAGAAGGTCGTCAGCTTATTCAGGACTTCGTAACCCCGGAGATCCGCTCGCTTGACGCTCGGCTTACAGCCATAGAAAAATGTCTTGAATCGCTTGATGCCAAAGTCGAAAAGCAGTTCGATTCGCTCGAAAGTAAAATGGAACGGAATCAGGCTCAGGTATTGGACACGCTGCACAGGATGGAAAACTACAGTCATCTTCTGGAACGCTTGGCACGCGTTGAAAGCAAACTTCAAAACGTTGCGTAGCCGCATTCGCGCAACGGAATCCAGTTAACTCGTCGGAAGAGGGAGTAACACCATGAAAACGCGCACGGGACCTGAAGAAGCACTGCGCTGCTCGTTCTGCCACAAGTCGCAGGACGCCGTGGCCAAGCTGATCTCGTCGCCCAGCGACTATCCTCGCGCATATATTTGCGACGAGTGCGTAGCCGTCTGCAACTCAATCCTTGAGGACGACCGCGGCGAAGCGACTCCCGCCACCACCGCCGGCCACCTGCCCAAGCCGCAGGAGGTGAAGAGCTTTCTGGACGACTTTGTGATCGGACAGGACCAGACCAAGAAGAAGCTGGCCGTAGCGGTATACAACCACTACAAGCGCATCCAGATGAACCGCATGCGCAACAATGAAGTGGAACTGGCGAAGAGCAACATTCTGCTCATCGGGCCGACTGGATCGGGCAAGACGCTGCTGGCGCACACCCTGGCAAAAATGCTCGACGTGCCCTTCGCGATTGTGGATGCGACCACCTTGACCGAAGCAGGCTACGTAGGCGAGGACGTGGAGAACATCATCCTCAAGCTGTTGCAGGCCGCCGACGGCGATGTAACGCGAGCGCAGCAGGGCATCATCTATATTGACGAGATCGACAAGATCGGCCGCAAGGATGAGAACCCCTCCATTACCCGCGATGTTTCCGGCGAGGGCGTGCAGCAGGCGCTGCTCAAAATCCTCGAAGGCACCGTGGCCAATGTGCCTCCGCAGGGCGGGCGCAAGCACCCGCACCAGGAGTTCACCGCAGTCGACACCACCAACATTCTCTTCATCTGCGGAGGAGCGTTTGTTGGGTTGGAACGCGTGGTAGGACGCCGCGTGGGCAAGAAGGCGCTTGGCTTCAAGGCCGCCGACGCTGAGGCAGATGCAGCAACCACTCGCTCGCATCGCGATACCGAGCTGCTGCGCAGAACCGAGCCGCAGGATCTGATCAAGTACGGGTTGATTCCGGAGTTTGTTGGCCGCCTGCCGGTAATGGGCATTCTCGACGAGCTGGACGAAGCGGCACTGGTCGAGATTCTGACCAAGCCGCGGAATGCGATCCTCAAGCAGTATCAGCGGCTGTTCGAATACGAAAATGTTCGCCTCCACTTCACGCAGGAAGCAACAGTTGCCGTTGCCCGCGAGGCATTGGCACGCAAGGTGGGCGCGCGTGGATTGCGCATGATCCTGGAAGAGCTGATGCTCGACCTGATGTATCACCTGCCCAACAACAAACGCGTGCGCGACCTGGAGATCACGAGCGACATGGTCGAACGGCGCGACCTGTCGTTATGCCTGCTTGAAAAAGCTGGATGAGTCCAAGTCATTGAGCAGATAGAAAAGCCTCAGACACACACCGTCTGGGGCTTTCTTATTTGTGGATACATTGAAGCGCGAGCCAGATCTACGAACCAGATCTTGGAAACCAGGCCTCAAGCCATGCCAACTTCACGTAAAGCAGATAAATCAATGTGATAATGCAGAATCCCAGAGGAATCATGAGCCGTGGTTCGCGATACAGTTTCTCAGGATTTTGCACGGCGCTCTCCGCGTGAAATGAGAGACCAAAATAAACCGCCATCAGCCATGCAATGAAGGGAAAGGAAAGTATCAGTTCCATGTGATAGCGCATGGCAAATGCACCGAAAAACAGCATAGCGGCAGCGGAATAGAAAACGACGGAGTTAAGCAAAGACTCTTCGTTGTAGTAGCGGAAGGAGCGGCGATAACCGGCGGCGATTGCGGCATCGCCGATCTGGCGATATTCGCTGAATCTTTTCAGCGCCATAAAATATGCGCCGAGCATCCAGTACGACAGGAGCAAAGATACTGGCGGCAAAATCGAACTGGTAACGATATACCATCCAAGGCAGAAGCGAATGGGGTTATTAACTGACTCGCTGAGAACATCGACATACGGAAGGTCTTTACTGCGTATAGGTGAGATGTTATAAACGCATCCCATAATCCAAAGCGCGGCGGCGCAAATCACGAATTGCCGCGAGATAAGAAGTCCCATTCCAAGGCCCGCGATCATCATTGCGATCCATTGCGCATAGCCCCAGCCGAAATGCACAAGCCCGCAGGCGGCGGGACGATTCTTCTTGGTCGGATGCAGGCGGTCGAAGGGCGCGTCCAGGATCTCGTTGATTACATAGTTGCTGCAGGCAATTAACGTTGAGGCTACCAGCCCTAAGAGGATATGCCGTGCAAGCGACGTACCCCACGGAGTCCTGGCGATTGACACTGCAACGACGATGCCGGGCAGAATAAAAATCTGTTTGATGCTATGGTCAAGCCGGACTATTCGCAGGTGAACACTGAGGCGTTGAGAAAAGGATATGGGCTGGCTGGCTTTTTGAACGGATGTGCGCCGCGCCGTCACGGAATCGACCTCTTCAAACTGCGACATGCATGAACCTCACCGGATTGTGCTGGAAGAATGATACTTTGACGGAGCTGGTGCAACTTTAGATTTTCTGTCGAATTGCGTCTCATTTTTATGTCCATGTCCAGAGCGCTTTTGATTTGTTGCACTTAATTGCGTCATGATCCAGCATGCTCGCTCATCGCGGGATGCGCGCGTCGAGATGACCACGCCCGGCGCACTTCCGGAAACCTAATCCGCCCCAGCGATTATTTCAAGTTTCCTTGACGGGCCCGGTTTCGCTGTACAATCCCAACATGAGCCGTCGAACCAACCTTGCACCCGGAGCTGTTTTGGCGCGTCCAATACATATGGGGGCACTATGACTGCATTTCGCGAAAAGATTGAAGCGCGCAAGCTGCCCATGATGCCCATTCGGGACATGGTGATTTTTCCTTACATGATGACGCCGTTCGTGGTGGGTCGCGAGTCGAGCGTGAGGGCGCTTGAAGAAGCGCTCAACGGCGACCGCAAGATTTTTCTTGCCACGCAACACGATGCGTCGATCGATGAGCCCAAGGCGAAGGAAATCTACCAGGTCGGGTCGATCTGCAACATTGTGCAGAGCGTGAAGATGCCCGATGGCAACATCAAGGTGCTGGTGGAGGGAGTGGAGCGCGCCAAGTCCACCGAGGTGAACGACCGCGACGGCTTCTTCGTGGCCACGGTACGCACCGGCAAGAAGGACTTCGAGATGACGCCGGCTGTGGAGCAGTTGATGCAGCGCGTGACCGGCCTCTTCGAGCAATACGTCAAGCTGCAGCAAAGCCTGAACTACGAGACCATCATCGCCACGGTGCGCATGGATGAGGCGGCCAAGCTGAGTGACACCATTGCCGCGAATCTGCAACTGGGCATTGAAGAAAAGCAGGAGTTGCTGGCCATCTTCGATCCTGCGGCGCGACTGGCGCGCATTGCCGATGTGCTCGACATTGAGATTGAAAAGCTTGACCTGGACCGCAACATCCAGTCGCGCGTGAAGCGGCAGATGGAGCGGGCGCAGAAAGAGTACTACCTCAACGAAAAGATCAAGGCAATTCAGAAGGAACTGGGCCGCGGCGAGAAGAGCGAGTTCGACGAGTTGCGCAAGAAGATTGAATCGGCGGGCATGCCCAAGGAAGTGCTGGACAAGGCGATTCAGGAGCTCAAGAAGCTCGAAGCTATGCCACCGATGTCGGCCGAGTCGACCGTAAGCCGCAACTACATTGACTGGCTGCTGGCCGTACCGTGGAAGAAGCGCTCGAAGGAAACGCGGTCGATTGATTATGCCGAGAAGGTGCTGAACGCGGACCACTACGGGCTTGAAAAAATCAAGGAGCGCATTCTTGAGTTCCTCGCTGTGCGGCAATTGGTGAAGAATCCCAAAGGCTCCATTCTGTGCTTTGCAGGGCCTCCGGGCGTGGGCAAGACTTCGCTGGGCATGTCGATCGCGAAGGCTACGGGCCGCAAGTTTGTGCGGCTCTCGCTGGGCGGCGTGAGGGACGAGGCGGAGATTCGGGGGCATCGCCGGACATATATCGGCGCGCTGCCGGGGCAGATTATCCAGCACATGAAGAAGGCGGGCACCAAGAACCCGGTCTTCCTGCTGGACGAAGTGGACAAGATGGCTTCGGACTTCCGCGGCGATCCGGCGTCGGCACTGCTTGAGGTGCTTGATCCCGAGCAGAACACGACCTTCCAGGACCACTACCTCGACGTGGACTACGACCTGTCGCAGGTGCTGTTTGTGGCCACGGCAAACGTGATGCATACCATTCCCGCGGCGCTGCAGGACCGCATGGAAGTGCTGCGGCTGCAGGGCTACACGGAGCAGGAAAAGCTGGAGATCGCACGCCAATACCTGGTGAAGAAGCAGCGCACGCAGACTGGCCTGAGCGACAAAAACATCGTCTTCGCCGACGACGCGATTCTGGAGATTATTCGCTACTACACGCGCGAAGCCGGGGTGCGCAACCTGGAGCGCGAAATCGGCAACGTGTGCCGCAAGGTGGCGCGCAAGGTAGTCAAATCCGGCTCGAAACACAAGGAAGAGCTGACGGCTGACAACATTCACGAGTTCCTCGGCGTGGCGCGGTACCGCGACTCCGAGGTGCATGAGAAGAGCGAGATCGGCCTGGTCACCGGCCTGGCGTGGACTGAAGTCGGCGGCAGCATTCTCACCATCGAGGTGCAGGTGCTCGATGGCAAGGGCAAGCTCACCATCACCGGCCAGCTCGGCGACGTGATGCAGGAGTCGGCGCAGGCCGCGCTCAGCTACATTCGCGGCCGTGCCCAGGCGCTGGGCCTTTCGCGTGAGTTCTATCGCAACGTCGATCTTCATGTGCATGTGCCCGAGGGCGCGATTCCCAAGGATGGCCCGTCGGCAGGCATCACCATGGCGACGGCGTTGGCAAGCGCCCTGGCCAAGATTCCCGTGCGTCGCGACATCGCCATGACCGGCGAGATCACGCTGCGCGGCAAGGTGCTGGCCATCGGCGGATTGAAAGAGAAGCTGCTGGCAGCTTTGCGTGCCGGCGTCTTTGAGATCATTTTGCCGCGCGCCAACGAGAAGGACATTGCCGAGTTGCCGGACAACATCAAGAAGGCGATGAAGCTGCACTTTGTGGACCAGATGGACGAGGTGCTGGCGCTGGCTCTCGAAAGCCCGCTGGTGCCAATGCTGCCCGCTGAGACTGAAGTGCTGGCCGCGGTGCCGGCAACGGAAATTGCGGCGAACATGCCGGCGCGGCAGTAAGGCCGCGCTGGTTTCCTTCTCTCGAAGGCCACCCGTTCCCTCCCTGCGCGAGTGGCCCTCTCCTGTATCGTTAGTCCTGATGCGCTATACGACACAGTTTTTGCTTTCGGCCATGGCGGCGGCGCAGTTCCCTGCACCGGCTGTGCCGGAGATCGCCTTTCTGGGCCGATCGAATGTGGGCAAATCGAGCCTGCTGAATGAGTTGGTGGGCGAGAAGGCTGCCAAGGTCTCCTCCACGCCGGGACGGACGCGGGCCATCAACTTCTTTGCGCTTCTCGATCCCAGCCAGCACCCGCGGTTGATGTTTGCCGACCTGCCGGGTTACGGCTACGCCAAGATTTCCAAGTCGATTTCAGCGGGCTGGCCGGCGTTTATTGAGCCTTACCTGGCGATCCGGTCGACGCTGAAGCTTTGCGTCTGCCTGGTGGACTCAAATGTGCCGGCGCAAGAGAGCGACCGTCAACTGATCGATTGGCTGCGGGCTGCGGGACGCGATTTTGCCGTGGTTGCGACCAAGATCGACCGGCTGAGCGGCAACGAACGGACGCGGAATCTGCTGGCTTTGAAAAAGGGCCTGGAACTGGATGACGTGTTGCCGGTCTCCGCCAAGACCGGTTACGGGATCAAGGAACTGTGGGCTCGGATTGAGTTGGCGGGACAGCTGGTCGGCTAAAGCGGCAGGTCAGCAAATCGGTGGCGACCCCGCAAAAAAACTCGCTCCAATGCCTCAAAGACGGTGCAAAATGGCGGTTTCTCCGACGTATGGGTGTCTGTAACTCCTTTGTTTTCTTGGGATGCAAAAAACTTAAACAGTTAAGTGCTGTGTTTTCAAGCAGATGATAAAAGGGGGTAGGGGGGGGCAGGTTTTCCGGCCCCTCGGTGACCGACCCATACTGCCGCAAATCGGTCCAAGGGCGGGTTGAGGGAGGGCTTCGATGGATCCGCAGAGCCGGTCATGCATGGATGTTTCGCCTCTAGAAACCATCATGCGCCAACGGAAGCTAATTATCGGCAAAAGCGTCTAAAAAATCCTGGGACGAGGGCACGCTGGCCGGCGTTCATTGAACGCCACCTCATTTCCGCCAAGGCCAGATACGCGATCAAGGATTCGCGGGCGCGGATTGAAGCGGAGGGTCAGCTGGTTGGCTAGATGGCGAAGCGGCGGTGCCGTCTGGACGAATTCGCGAATCGTTCCGAGTGTAGTAAGTCAAGACGTCGCCCGCTAAGAAATCTTTGTCCACGAGATCCGGCTTCGGAGTGTGTGCTAAGGACCTGAACCGCCGCTCACGGATGTCGTGAATCACCAACTCTGAGAGCCAAATTGGTGACGTCGCCACCACCAAAGGCCCAATTGTGACAGCACCAACTACAATCACCGGAATGGCTCCAGGACTACTGAAATCATCTCCGTCACTCGTTGTAAGGCGAATCCGCTGCCCATTTCCAAGATCGAGCTCTGGATCGGAGAATTTGATATCGCCGGAGCGGTGGCGGGTTTTTGGCCGGACATGGGAGACGGTTGAGTAGAGGGTTGTGCCGGCAGGGATCACCACCTTGCGATTGGGGGAAAAATCGTTCAATGCCGTAAAGCGGATGCGGTCACCCTTTTGGGCAGTGGCCGAGCTGACCGGCATTTCGAGGCGAAGGACTACCTGGTTGGGCGCCTGAAGGTTAATTGTTGCGGGCATTGTCTCCGATACTCTCGGGGCGGCAAGAGTGGACGGCACCTCGAAATCCGCTTCGGGCAGTGCAGGATGGACGCTCTGCTGCGCTGCCAGCAGCGGCGACAGGCAAGTGCAAAGCGCAAATCGCAGCATACTCACCGCTAAGTTATTCCTGATCATCCGGCAGCCTCCCTTCGTTGCTCGATGAGGCAATGTTAGACTGACCGGCTTTCCGGTGTGGATGACGGTGGGACAGTTTCGCGAGTGTCACATGATGCGAGCCCAGCTTTGAATCATGGCTTTTCGAGACGAAGCTGTCGTTCCGGCTGTTTGCCAGGCTCGCGAACAAAAACTTCCACGACGGCGGGAATGCTGCCGTGGTGAACTTCGTTGCGGATCGCGTCGATCAGCCTCTCGGCGGACTGCCGGTCGCGGGCAAGAACATGCAGCCCATGCGCCAGCCGCCCCAGGTACCGCGGAGCCAATCGCAGCCAACGGCGCGCAGCAAGGTCGTCCGCACTCAGGGATTCGAGGACAACCGCGTCGATCTGCGGCAGCCATCGGGCAGGCGCCTCCGCCACTTGCCACATGAGAAGAACCTGGCACTCATCCTCAAGAGCAATTACGACGCTACGCGCACCCTGGGCGAAAAACTTCTCATATTCCGGCCCTGATGGCGTGGCCGGTGGCAACAGGTCGGGGAGCACGCCCCGCTCCAGCATCTCGCGCTCGACGGCTTCGGGCGCGGCGGCCACGCAGACGG
>Ga0302275_10001464_pt1 | contig 25339 bp, 18 predicted proteins | sample III_Bog_N2_2_FD_200229 | JGI IMG/M metagenome (GOLD analysis project Ga0302275, IMG submission 200229) | Peat permafrost microbial communities from Stordalen Mire near Abisko, Sweden - III_Bog_N2_2 | ecosystem: Environmental > Terrestrial > Soil > Wetlands > Peat | place: Sweden: Abisko... | reverse complement strand
ATATGTAAAAAACCCAATAAATCCGCCTTTGGTCAAAAACCCTTTCGTAACACCCTCTAAAATGGTTTGCCATGGTTTTGCCGGTTTCGCTATGAAATATCCGGGCTAGACGTGCATCTTTCATCATTCAGCCTTCAACCTTGGGGTGGATGGGTGCCTCCGGCACTTCTTTTCCCTTGGCCTGGATCTGGGCCAGCTTCTGGGTGTCGCCAAACCAGGCGATGGCTCCGCAACGCATACACATGTAAGCCGTCGTTTCCACATTGCTATCCTTGAGCGTCCAGAACCTGGTTTTCTTCGGCGCGAAATAGACCAGCCCGGTGCCGCGCACTTTGCCCTCCACCAATTGATCGTGGCGGCAGACCGGACATAGCGCGCGCGCCTTGTCCGCGTCTTTGGCGCTGTGGAAGACCTGCATGACGGAATCCAAGTCCTCCTGCCAGAAGCGCGTGGAGTCGCCCACCTTGCGGAAGGTGATCTTGCCATCCTTCATCCAGCGATACAGCGTGGGTTCGCCCACATCCAGATAGTCCGCAGCCTCCCGGATGGAATACCATTTGGTTTTTTGTGAGGCTTCAGTTTTTTCCATAGTCATTGGAATCAACCATACTCCATTGACTCGCATTCGCAATTTATTTATCCATAATACTCTCGATGGGTTGTATATGGTGGCTAATGAGAATATGCCAGCCTCAGAATCCATCTCGCTTTGCTTCGGGAACTGGAACTGGCTTCCTCATCTGTTTTGACTACTGGACGCCTCGGTTTGCCTCGGCGAGACTCACCCTCGCCAAAACCACACTGCATCAAAATGATTGCCTTGAAACGAATCGTCACCACTCACTCCAGAGCCGGCAAGCGGAACAGCCGGGTTGAGGGCCGCCGACCATGAAACTCCTCAACCCCTGGCTGCTGGCGGCCGCTCTGCTGGGCGCATCGCTGGCGGGGCGCGCCGGAAATTACACCAATTTTTCCGTGGCGGTTTACATTCCGATCAATGTCGTGCAGAGCTTCGACCAGCCGCAGAAACTTCAGGCGGACTGGGATTGCATCCATCGCCAGCTCAAGGTGGACAAGGTTTACATTGAAGTGCAGCGCGACCGCCGGCTGCTCAGCGACGAACAGGCGGAACGCGTGAAAAAATTCTTCCTCGACCACGGCGTGCAGGTGGCGGGCGGCATGGCTCTCTCGGATGGCAATATCGGCGGGCAGTTTCAATCCTTTTGCTACACCGATCCGCAGGACCGGGCCTTCATCAAAAGCGCGGCGGAGCTGGCCGCGCGGCATTTTGACGAGGTGATCCAGGACGATTTCTTTTTCGTCTCGCGAAAAAACGACTCGGACATTGCCGCCAAGGGCGAGAAAACCTGGACGCAATTCCGCCTGGAATTGATGGCCGACGCGGCCGAAAACCTGCTCGTCAAACCGGCCAAGGCGGTGAATCCAAAAGTGAAAATGGTCATCAAGTTTCCGAACTGGTACGAGCATTTTCAGGGTTCCGGCTACGACCTGAAGCGCGAGCCGGCGATCTTCGACGGCATTTACACAGGCACGGAGACCCGCGACCCGGTGATCACCGACCAGCATTTGCAGCAATACGAGAGCTTCCAGATCATCCGCTATTTTGAAAACCTCGCGCCCGGCCGCAACGGCGGCGGCTGGGTGGACACTTACAGCCTCCGCTACCTCGACCGCTACGCCGAACAAATCTGGAACACCCTGTTTGCCAAGGCGCACGAATTCACGCTCTTCGAATGGTCGGCCATGACGCGGCCGCTGGAAGCCGGCGACCGCACGGCCTGGGCGGGTCAGCCCACCAGCTTTAATTTCAATGCGATGACGAACGGCGTTGCCGCGCCCACGTGGGCCCGGGCCGCCGGCTATTCGTTGGAACAGGTGGATGCGTTTCTCGGCCGGCTGGGCAACCCCACCGGCATCGCCTGCTACAAGCCCCACCACTCCACGGGGGAGGATTTTCTGCACAATTATCTCGGCATGATCGGCATTCCGATTGACCTGCGCCCGGAGTTTCCGACCAATGCCAGTCTGGTTTTGTTGACGGAGTGCGCTAAATTTGATCCCGACTTGGTGGGGAAGATCCAAGGGCAGTTGCGCGCCGGCAAATCCGTCGTCATCACGTCCGGCCTGCTGCGCGCCCTGCAGGATCAGGGCCTCGGGGACATCGCAGAAATCCGCTGCACGGACCGGCGGTTTCTCGCGCACCAATACACGGGCGGCTTCGGCGCGGGCAATTTTTCCGCCCTTGATGCCGGCACGAATGCCAGTGCGCTCTTCCCGGAGATTGATTTCCTGACCAACGATTCCTGGGCGCTGGTGCGCGCCGAGGCCGACGGCAACAGCTTTCCGCTGTTGCTGTTGAACCGTTATTCGCGCGGCGTGCTTTATGTGTGGACGATGCCGGATAATGTCAACGACCTCTATGCGCTGCCGCCGGAGGTGACCAGCGCGATTAAAAACTTCGTGCTGCGCGGATTTCCCGCGCGGCTGGACGGGCCGGCGCAAGTGGCCCTCTTCCCCTATGACAACGGCACGTACATCGTCGAAAACTTTTCCGGGACCGCAGCGGACGTGAAGCTTTCCACGCTGGGGACGGGGGCGAAATTAACCAATCTGGTCACCGGCGAAACGTTGGAGGGCAGGTTGCCGGCGCCCCACAACTGGACTTGGCAGACGGAAACCAGCGAGGATCGCGTCGCCTTTGCCGTGCATTTGCCGCCGCACAGCTATGTGGTGCTGGCTGCGGAGGGGGCGCACGGGACCGCGAGCACCTCCGCCAACTGACCGGAATTTTATGGTCGCCCGGACTAATGCGACATGGCCGGCTGGAGGTCTCGCCCTCGCCCTCGCGGCGTGTTTCGCCACCTTGGAGGCACCGGTTGCCGCCAGCGAAACGCCCCGGCTGATTGCCGCCGACTGGCAGCAGACCAGCGGCCCGCTTAATCCGATGTTCAATTTCTGCGTCGGTGCCGGCCGCGCCAACGAAGGCTTGCGCGCCGACTGGCAGCGGCAACTGGCCTATGTGCATCGCGAATGCGGCTTTGAATACATCCGCATGCATGGTTTGTTCACGGACGACATGGGCGTTTACCGCGAGGATGACCACGGCCAGCCGCAGTACAACTGGCAATACATCGACGAACTTTACGACTTCCTTCATCGCATCGGCATGAAGCCGTTTGTGGAGCTGGGTTTCATGCCCAACGCGCTGGCCAGCGGTTCCAAAACCATTTTCTGGTGGCGTGGCAATGTCACGCCGCCCAAGGATCTGGCCAAATGGGCTGACTTCATTCGCGCCTTCGTCCTCCACGAGCGCGAACGCTATGGCGACGCCGAGGTGCGCACCTGGTATTTCGAGGTCTGGAACGAGCCGAACCTGGACGGTTTTTGGGCGGGCACCCAGCAACAGTATTTCGATCTGTATGCCGCGACGGCGCGCGCCATCAAGAGCGTCTCCGCCGATTACAAGGTCGGCGGCCCGGCGACGGCCGGTTGCGGCTGGGTGCCCGAGTTCATTCACTTTTGCGACACCAATCACGTCCCGGTGGATTTCGTTTCCACCCACACCTACGGCGTGGAAAGCGGTTATCTGGACGAGTACGGCCACACCGGCACGGTGCTGTCCAGAAATCCCGACGCCATCAGTGGCGACGTGAAACGGGTGCGCCAGCAGATCGCCGAATCGGCGCGGCCCACACTGGAGCTCCACTTCACGGAATGGAGCACCTCCTACACGCCCGCCGATCCGGTTCACGACAGCTACCACAGCGCGGCGTACATTTTGGACAAGCTGAAAAAAAGCGGCGACGCCGCGCAGTCCATGTCCTATTGGACGTTCACGGACATCTTTGAGGAAGCGGGGCCGCGCGGGGAAGCTTTCCACGGCGGGTTCGGCCTGCTGAACTATCAGGACATCCCAAAGCCGGCGTTTTACGCGTACCAGTTCCTGCGCCGCCTTGGCCCGGTGGAACTGAAGAACGCCGATCCGTCCTCCTGGATTTGCGCCGACCGCGCCGGCGGGGTGCAAGCGCTGATCTGGGATTTCACCCACACGCATCCTGGCCCGAAAGTTCATAACCAGGAATTTTATAAGCGCGATCTGCCGTCGCAGCCCAAAAGCCAGGTTGCGCTCAGCCTGTCACACCTGCCCAAAGGCAGATACACCGTCACCACTTACAAGGTGGGCTACCGGGTCAACGACGCCTATGCCACGTACCGCGATCTGGGTGCGCCTCCGCAACTGACCCCGGCCCAGGTGGCCCAAATCAAAGCCGGCAACAGCGGCGCGCCCGTGGAGGTTCACGGGGTCAAGGTTGGCCGTGACGGCAAATTCGCGCAGGCGTTCGACCTGCGTGAGAACGAGGTGATCCTCGTCACGCTCAAGCCGCAATAATTCACCGCGTAACCCCTGGCCGTGACGATGCGGAAAAAAAAGGATTTCAACCACAGATGGACACAGATGAACACGGATAAAAGCGTGATTTTCCAACCGTCCAGAAAGCGCACCGTTTGGTGAGCGGCGGAAAAGCAGGCCGGAGTGCCCTTCTGACATTTCTTAATCCGTGTTAATCCGTGTCCATCCGTGGTTAAATTAATCTTCAACTGCCTGGATACCGCCTGGCTGAATGGCTCACTTCGGTGGCAGGCTGAACTGGTCCCGCAACCGGATGTCGCGCGAAGAGCTGCCGATCAAAATCTCAAAGCGGTTGTTATCCACCACCCAGGACTTTTTGCCATCGTCGTAATAGGCAAACGCGGCCCGGTTCAGCGGGATGGAAACGGTCTGCTGCTCGCCCGGCTGGAGGAAAACCTTCTTGAAACCTTTGAGTTCCTTCTCGGGACGCACCAGACCCGGATGGTCTTCGTGAACATAGAGTTGGGCCACTTCCGCCCCGGCGACCGGGCCGGTGTTGGCGATCGCATACTGCGCGGTCACGATCGCATTCGTCCCCTCCGTCCCCGAAGCGGGCAGCAATTTCAAATTGGAATACTTGAACGTCGTATAGCTCAAGCCGAAGCCAAACGGGAATTGCGGCTCAATGTGCTTGGCGTCAAACCAGCGGTAGCCGACCAGCAGGCCTTCCGCATACGTCACCGTTCCATGTGTGCCTGGATAATTGCCCAGCGCGTGCGCGGGCGAGTCCGCCAGCTTTTTCGGGAACGTGGCCGGCAGCTTGCCGGATGGATTCACCTCCCCAAACAAAACCCGCGCCAGCGCGTTGCCGCCTTCCATGCCCGGATACCAGGCCTGCACCAGCGCGGGGACTTGGTCCAGCCAGCCATCCATCTCGACCATGGTGCCTTCGAGCACCACGACGGTTTTCGGGTTGGCGGCGACAATTTTTTGAATCAATTCCGCCTGGCCGTACGGCAGTTTCAGGTCCGCCCGGTCCGTGCCTTCACAATCGAAACCCGGGTCATGGTTCAGGCCGCCGACGTAAATGACCACGTCGGCCGCCTTCGCGGCGGCCAGCGCGCGCTCCACCAAATCCGCCGCGCCGCGCTTGCGATAGCCTTCGGAGAAAATGACGTTCACATTCCGGCCCACCCGGTTGAGAATGCCTTGCAGGGGCGTGACTTCGTAAAATGCTTTGATGCCGGAGCTTTCGCCCCCGGCGGAATGCAGGCGCAGGGCATTCTCCCCGATCACGGCGATGGTCTTGAACTGGCTGGCCGCCAGCGGCAGCAGCCGGTTTTCATTCTTCAACAGCACCACGCCCTCCTCCGCCACCTGGCGCGCCACGGCTTGGTGCGCGGCGGTGTTGAGCGAGCCGGCTTTGCGCCCGGCATCAAGCACATGCGTGGCCACCATCACCCGCAAATTCCGCCGCACTTTCTCGTCCAGGCCCGCCAGGGGCAGCCCGCCTTGCTGGAGCAGGTTGAGGTAGGGCTGGGCCAGAAAAAAGTGGTCGTATGGTTTATCCGTGCCCATCTCCAGATCCAGACCGTTCAGCGCGGCCTGGCGGGTGTCGTGCGTGCCATCCCAGTCGGACATGACCAGCCCGGAGAACCCCCACTCCCCCTTGAGGATCTGGTTGAGCAGGTAATCGTTGTGACAGCAGTGCTGGCCGCGGAATTGATTATAAGCGCCCATCACGCACCACACCCCGGCGTCCTGCACGGCGGCCTGGAAGGCGGGCAGATAGATTTCCCGCAGCGCGCGCTCGTCCACCTCCACATTGATCGAGCCGCGCTTGAATTCCTGGTTGTTCAACGCGAAATGTTTCACGCACGAGGACACATCCTGCGACTGCTCGCCGCGGATGTAGCCCACGCACATGCGCGCGGCGAGGAAGGGGTCTTCGCCCAGGTATTCAAAATTCCGCCCGCACAGCGGCGTGCGTAAAATGTTCACCCCCGGTCCCAGCATGATGTCCTTGCCGCGCGCGCGGGCCTCCTGGCCAATGGCCTCGCCTTCGTGGAACCCCAGTTGCGGATTCCACGTCGCGGCCAGGCAAATCCCCGCCGGCATCGCCGTGGAGAAGTCGTCCGTGTGCCCCGCCGCGTTCCAGGTGTCCGGGCCAACATCCTCGCGCACGCCATGCGGACCGTCGGATAGCCAGCGGCGCGGAATGCCCAGCCGCGGAATGGCGGCGGTGGTGAATTTGGAATCGGCGTGAACGAGGGCGATTTTTTCCGCCAGCGTCAGCCGGGCGAGCAGGTCGTTGACGCGGGTTTCCACCGGCTGCGCGGCATCCGCATACAGCGGGGTGATTTCGGCGCGCACCCCGCCAATGCAGGAAACCGCCATCGCCAATATCAGCAAGGTTTTCATGAGCCAGCAAGATAATGAAGAAACCCGGAAAAGCACGTCATCAAAAACCACTATCCCCATCCCTCCACCCATTTGCCGTGGTTGAACGGACGCCCTGCACGCGGTGCGCGCCCAGGGCTGCGCGAAAGTCTCTCTAATGGCAAAAGCATGGACCATGCAGGGGTGGCACGGGCCACGGGCCCGTCCAGCCGGGCTACCAGCCCGGCTGAGCGGAGCGGGGCGCACGGTGGGAAACGGTCTCCGCAGGCAAACAGAGCACCTCACCCGTTCCGTCCGGCGGGTCGCCGGACGGTACGGGCCAGTGGCCCGTGCCACCCTGGTTTGCAACCGCTCGATAATTCCGCTGACAACCGGCGGGCCGCGTGAGTTGCTTTAGAGCGCCCCTAGCCCGGATATTTCATAGTGAAACCGGCAAAACCATCGCAAACCCTTGTAGCGCAGGCTTCCCAGCCTGCCGTGTCGCAGGTTTCCAAACCTGCGTGCCGTGTCGTTTCAACCGCGCATTCGAACGTGTTTGCGCCCCTCTTTTCATAGGGTTTTTCGCGACTCTTTCCAAAATGGCTATGAAATATCCGGGCTAGGGCGGACGGGACGGGGCGGACGCAGGAAATCAGCAATCGGCAATCTGGTTTTCAGGGTGTCCGCAGCCGCAATATCGACGGATCCCCCAATAAGGGTTTATTCTTCCGGCCGTTCGGCTAATTTGAAGGGCATGGAGCATAGTCTCGTCGCTGATATTGCCATTTGCATCATCGCCGCCTGGGTCGTGGCGGTGGGGGCGCAAGTGCTGCGCCAACCCCTGCTGCTGGCGTATCTCGTGGCCGGATTCGCTGTCGGTCCGCACGGGTTCCAGTGGGTGATCAAGCCGGACTCCATTCAAACCATCTCGGAAATCGGCCTGTCGCTGCTGCTGTTCATGATCGGGCTGGAGATTGATTTGAAAAACATGTTGAGCGCGGGCCGGGTCATCACCCTGACCGCCGGCACCCAAGTCCTGGGCTGCGTGGCGATTGGCTGGGGCGTGTTTGCGGTGGCGGGTCCGGCCCAAAATCATCTGGAGGCGCTCTATCTTGCGGTGGCGGCGGCCATGAGCAGCACCGTCATCATCGTCAAAATTCTTTATGACAAACGGGAGCTGGAAACCCTGGCGGGCCGGGTGACGCTGGGGGTTTTGGTGTTGCAGGACGTGGCCACGATTCTGTTCCTCGCCGTGCAGCCCAACTTGAAGCATCCGACCCCGGCCGTCCTGCTGCTGGCCTTGTGGCATGTGTTCCTGTTGTTATCGGTGGCGCTGCTGGCCAGCCGGTTCGTGCTGCCGCATGTGTTCCGGCTGGTGGCGCGGCTGCCGGAGCTGGTGTTGGTGGGGGCGCTGGCGTGGTGTTTTGCGCTGGCGGGGTTTGCGGACACCCTGAAACTTTCGTCGGCCATGGGCGCGCTGATTGCCGGGGTGATGATCTCCACTTTTCCCTATACGCTGGATGTCGCGGCGAAGGTCACCAGCCTGCGCGATTTTTTTGTGACGCTGTTTTTCGTGGGGCTGGGCATGAACATCCCGGTGCCCACGGCCGCCGGCATTTTGTGGACGCTGTTGATTTGTCTGGTGTTGCTGGCCAGCCGGCTGGCCACGGTGTTTCCGGTCCTGTACGGCATGCGGCAGGGTTTGCGGGTGAGTTTCCTTTCGGCCATCAACCTCTGCCAGATGAGCGAGCTCTCGCTGGTGCTGCTGGCCCTGGGCCAAAGCAATGGCGATGTTTCGGGCAAGGTGGTGGGCATGGCCGCGTTCGCCTTTTCGTTTCTCGCGATCGGGTCCACCTACGCGATGCTGGGCAGCGATTCGCTGTTCCGCCAGGTCACGCCGCTGCTCAAAAAAATCGGGCTGCACGACCTGGACCAGACAGGGTTTTTTCAGCGCACGGAGGCCCGGCCCCGGCGCATCTGTCTGCTGGGCTTTTCGTGGACGGCGAGCTCGCTGCTGGTGGAGATCGAGCGCCGCCGCCCGGATTTGCTGGGCGAAATCTGCGTGATTGATTTCAACCCGGTCGTGCATGAAAGGCTCAAGGCCCGCCACATCCACGCGGTGTATGGCGACATCACCGCCCGCGACGTGCTGCATCATGCCGGGGCGTCGCATGCGCAAATCATCATCTGTTCCCTGCCCAACACGCTGCTCAAGGGCGCGAACAACCTGAAGATTCTGCGCCAGCTGCGGGAGTTGAATCCGCACGCGCAAATCGTGGTGCACGCGGAAAACCTGGCGGACCTGCCGGCGCTGTATGCCACCGGGGCCAACTACGTGACCGCGCCCCGCCTGCTGGAAGCTGCCGACCTGCTGCACGTGCTGGAGACGGCTGGCCTCAATTCTCTGGAGCACAAGCGCACGGAACAGGAGATGCAATTGAAGGAGCGCAACGAGGTCATCGCCTGACCGTAACAATTCAGTAAAAACGAATTTCAACCACAGATGGACACAGATGAACACGGATAAACAACGTGATTTTCAAGCACCACGTAAAGCGCCCCATTAAGTGACCGGCGAAAATCCGGCCCCGAACGCCGTTCTGACACTTCTTCATCTGGGTTTATCTGTGTCCATCTGTGGTTAAATACATCCTTTACCGCATGGATGCGGCTTGGCGCCCCAGCCAATTGCGGCCCGTAAAGTGCGGATGCCGCGGCGGAATTTTTTTGAACATTTTCTACCGGCCTTGTCTAAAAAACAAAAATGCAGGTTGACGTCCCGGCCCGTTTGTTATTTCGTATAGGGCCTTAACCGTCAAGCCGAAGACAGCAGCAATGATTAAAGTCGATAATCTGATCAAACAATTTGGACCCAAGCGCGCGGTGGACGGCGTCTCCTTTTCCGTGGAGCGCGGTGAGGTCCTGGGTTTCCTCGGTCCGAACGGGGCCGGCAAATCCACCACCATGCGGATGCTGACCGGTTTTCTGCCGCCCACCAGCGGCAAGGTCACCGTGGGCGGCCACGACATGAGCGAGGAGCCGATTGCGGCCAAGAAGCTCATTGGCTACCTGCCGGAAAGCGCCCCCGCCTACACGGACATGACAGTGTATGGCTTCCTGAATTTCGCGGCGGAAATCCGCGGCCTGCGCGGCGAGGCCAAAAAATCCGCCCTCGCCCGCGTGGTGGAGCTGTGTTTTCTGGAAAGTGTGCTGCACCAAAACGTGGATACGCTGTCCAAGGGCTACCGGCATCGCACTTGTTTTGCGCAGTCGATCATACATGACCCGGAGGTGCTGGTGCTGGACGAGCCGACCGACGGGCTGGACCCGAACCAAAAGCACGAAATCCGGCAGCTCATCCGCAAGATGGGCGAGCAGAAGGCCATTATTTTCTCGACGCACATTCTGGAGGAGGTGGACGCCGCCTGCACGCGGGCCATCATAATTGACCGGGGCGTGATTGTGGCCAACGGCACGCCGGCGGAATTGCGGCGCAAGTCCGAGTGGGCGGGCGCGGTGACGCTGCGCATTCTGGGCCAGAACGCGGCCGAGGTGCGGGACAAACTGAGCCAGTTGCGGTCGGTGAAGAAAGTGGTGGTGAAGGAGTCGGAAGGCAACGGGCGGGTCATCGCGGCCACGGTCTTCCCGCGCACGGCGGGCGACAGCGACCTGACGCGCGAAGTCATTGCCGTCACGAACGGCTGGCAGGTGGCGGAATTGCGCACGGAGGAGGGCCGACTGGACGAGGTTTTTTACAATATCACCATGAAGGAAACGGAAACGTCCGGGCGAGACGCACGGGCCACCAGGGAGGCCAAATAACATGAACCCCTTTGGCAACATCAAAACCATCGCCAAGCGCGAGCTGCAGGCGTATTTCACGTCGCCGGTGGCCTATGTGTTCATCATCATTTTTCTGCTGTTGAACGGTTTTTTCACGTTCATGGTGGGGCGCTTTTTTGCGAATGGCGTCGCGTCGCTGGCCGGCTCGTTTTTCATGTGGCATCCGTGGTTTTATCTGTTCCTGGTGCCGGCCGTGGGCATGCGGTTGTGGGCGGATGAACGGCGGGTGGGCACGCTGGAATTGCTGTTGACCATGCCCATCGCCCCGTGGGAGGCCATTGTGGGCAAATTCATCGCCTCGTGGCTGTTCCTCGGCCTGGCGCTGTTCCTCACCTTCCCGGTGGTGCTGACGGTGAACCATCTGGGCAGCCCGGACAACGGCGTGATATTTGCCGCCTACCTCGGGAGTTGGCTGATGGCGGGCGCGTATCTGGCGGTGAGCTGCATCACGTCGGCCATCACCCGCAGCCAGGTGGTGAGCTTCATTGTCTCGGTCGTGGCGTGCCTGTTTTTGATTCTCGCCGGTTTCCCGCCGGTGATTGATTTGTTGCAAACGTTCGGGCACTGGCACTGGCTGGTGGATTTCATCACAAGTTTCAGTGTGATCACCCACTTTGAGGGCTTTCAGAAGGGGGTGCTCGATTCGCGCGATATCATTTATTTTCTGTCCGTGATCGGGTTTTCGTTGTTCACCACGAGCGTGATTCTGCGCACCCACCGCACCAGCTAACTTTGGAGATCAGATGCAAAAGAAGTCGCTTGAAACCATTCTGTATTCGTCGGCGGGCATCGTTGTGCTGCTCGCCTTGGTTGTGGCGGTCAACGTGCTGACCGGCGTCAAGCCGGTGCGCGTGGACCTGACCCAGGAAAAAGCCTACACGCTGTCCGACGGCACGCGGGCGGTGCTGAGGAAACTGGACACGCCGGTGAAGCTCCGGTTCTACTGCACGCAGAGCGAAAACGCCACGGCGGATTCCGTCTATCTGCGCAATTACGCGCGGCAGGTGGAGGACTTGTTGCAGGAATACCAGCAGGTGGCCGGCAAAAACCTGATCGTGGAAAAGTATGATCCGCAGCCGGACTCGGATGCGGAAAGCTCGGCGCAACTGGACGGATTGGAGCCGCTGCCGGTGGGGGATGAGAAGTTTTACCTGGGCATCTCGGTTTCGCTGGCGGACCAGAATGTGGCGCTGCCCTACCTGGATCCGAGCCGCGACCGCCAGCTGGAATATGACATCACCCGCGCGATTGCCCGGGTGTTCGCGCCGGAGAAACCCGTGGTGGGCGTGATGAGCGCGCTGCCGGTGATGGGCGAGATGGGCAATCCCATGATGATGCAGATGGGCCAGGGCGGAGGCACCCCGGCCTGGACCCTCATTGACCAGTTGCGACAGGATTACACGGTGAAGCGCGTGGAGCTGACGGCGGATAAAATTGACGACGACATCAAGGTGCTGCTGGTGATTCATCCCAAGGACATCACGGATGCGGCGCAATTTGCGATTGACCAGTTCGTGCTGCGCGGCGGCAAATTGATCGCGTTTCTGGACCCGCAATCCGCGCTGTCCAGCCGCCAGCAAAATCCGATGTCCGGCGAGATGGCGGGGGCATCGTCCTCGCTCGACAAATTGGTGAAGGCGTGGGGGCTGCAATTCGACACCGCCAAGGTGGTGGCCGACTTGAATTTCCAGATGCAGTTGCGCGGCCGCGACGGGCAACCGGTGGCGGCACCCACCTGGCTGGGGCTGACGGCCGAGGGCATCAACACGAATGACGTGGTGACCAGTTCGCTGGGGAGCATCTGGCTGCCGATGTGCGGGGCCTTCACGGGCGAGCCGGTTAACGGGCTCAAGGAAACCGTGCTCCTGAACAGCTCCAAGGATTCCGCGCTGGTGGATGCGATGACGGCCAGCATGGGCGCGAGTGTGATGAATGGGTTCAAAGCGAGCGGGGTCAACTACAAGCTGGCGGTGCGGCTGCAAGGCAAATTTCCGACGGCCTTCCCGGCGGGCAAGCCGGAGGATAAATCCAGCGGCGACACCAATGCGGTGGCCAAGGCGGATTACCTGAAGGAGTCCAAAGGGGAAACCACCGTGGTGCTGGTGGGCGATTCCGATCTGCTGGCGGATGATTTCTCACTGCGCAAGCAGGAGAGTCCGTTTGGACCGATGATCAGCGAGCTGAACGCCAACTTGAGTTTTGCGCAAAACCTGGTGGAGCAGATGGCGGGCGACAGCAGTCTCATTGGCGTGCGCAGCCGCGCGACGCTGAACCGGCCCTTCACGCTGATCAAGAAGCTGGAGGCCGAGGCCGAGGCGCGCGGACAGGCCAAAATTGACGAGCTGCAGCAAAGCATGCAGGAGACCCAGCAGCGACTGGCGGAACTGCAGCAGCAAAAACAGGACAAGGACCAGCGGTTCATTCTATCGCCGGAACAAAAGACCGAGCTGGAGAATTTCCGCAAGAAACAGGCCGAGACCGGCAAGGAATTGACGCAGGCGCGCAAGGATTTGCGGAAAGAAGTGGTCTCGCTGGAAAACCGGCTGACGTGGCTGAACATTCTCGGCATGCCTGCGGGCGTGGCGCTGGCGGGCATCAGTATTGCGGTGATCAAACGGAAAAAAACCTCTGCGAAATGAATCGGAAACAATTCCTCATTCTGTTGGTGCTGGTGCTCGTGCTCGGGGCGGCGAGCTGGATGGTGCTGCGCAGCAAGCAGGACTCCTGGCACGGCGGCGGCGCGGCCATCGGCCGGAAGCTGCTGCCGGATTTGGCGGTGAACGACGTCGCGCAAATCAGCCTCAAGTCCGGCACGGGGGAAGTGACGCTGGCGCGGGACAACCACCTCTGGTGCGTGCGCGATCGCGCCGGGTATCCGGCCAACTTTTCGCAGCTCAGCGGTTTGCTGTTGAAGCTCGCGGACTTGAAAGTGAGCCAGAACGTGGATCTGGGGCCGTCGCAGATGGGGCGGTTTGAACTGTTGCCGCCCGGTTCCGGGGCGGAGAGCGGCACGGCGCTGGAATTGAAGGATGCCAGCGGCAAGACCCTCGGTTCGCTGCTGCTGGGCAAAAAGCACCTGAAGAAGCCCGCCGCCAATGCCCAAATGGGCGGAATGGATGGGGAAGGCTGGCCGGATGGCCGCTATGTCCTGACCGGGGCCAGGACGGTGGCGCTGATCTCCGATGCCCTGGAGGACGTGCAGGCGAAGCCGGACCAGTGGCTGAGCAAGGACTTTTTCGCCATCGAAAAGCCGCGCGCGATTGCGGTGCAATTTCCCGTCGCCACCAATTCGTGGAAGCTGACCCGCGCCACCGAGACGGGGGACTGGCAGCTCGCCGATGCCAGGGCGGGCGAGAAGCTCGATTCCTCCAAGATCGCCAGCGTGACCAGTCCTTTCAGCTACGGCGGCTTTAATGATGTGGCGCCGCTGACCGCGAGCAACGCGCCCGGCAACACGGTGCTGACGGTGGAGACCTTCGATGGCTTCACGTATGCCGCGAACATCGGGGCCAAGGCCGGGGAGGACTATCCGGTGCATTTCTCGCTAACTGCAACCCTGCCGCCGGCCCGCACGCCGGGCGCGGAAGAGAAGCCGGCCGACAAGACCAGGCTGGATGCGGAGTTTGCGGCGCGGCAAAAGACCCTGGCCGACAAGCTGGCCAAGGAGTCGGCCGGCACCAACTGGGTTTACCAGTTGTCCGCCTACTCCGTGGATGAACTCCTCAAGCCGCGCGCGCAATTGCTGGCGGAGGCCGCCACCAATTCGGCCGCCACCGCGAAATGACAAGGTGCCTGCGCCGCAGGCACATGGAGTCGCCGCGCGAGCCGTTCCACCCCCGTTTCCCCTGCCGCTTTTGCTCGACTTGCTTTTTCTTCGCAGGCACAGTGGGGTGATGAAGAAAACGAAAGAGAATTCGATTCTCTGGGTGGAAGCGACGGGTTTCTCGCTGTTGATCGGGCTGACGATCCTGTGCGAGGCGGTGCGCATTCCCCATCTGGTTTTCGGCGAGGATTTCGCGCCGAACTGGCGGCGGGCGCTGCTGCGGAGCACGGTGCTGGTGCTGGTGTGGATTTGGGTCCACCGGGTGACCCGCCGGCTGCTGAAACGCCTGCATTATCTGGAGGATTTCCTGCGGATTTGCTGCGGGTGCCGGCGGGTGTGCCACCGTGACGAGTGGCTGCTGCTGGAGGATTATTTCAGCTTCCGGTTTGCCACGGCGACCACCCATGGCCTGTGCCCCAGTTGTTACCAGAAGAAAATGGCGGAGCTCCCCCCGCTCAAACATCCGCCGGCCGTCAAGGTGGATCCGGAGGGCATCAAGCTGGATTTGCGTTAAACCCGAACCCCGAAGTCGGAACGATGGAACATGGAAAAACGCTGATCGGCAACGGGTTATCAACAAGACGACGGGGATATTTTGCCCATTCCGGCTGCCGGCGCGGCGCGCACGGAGGGACGCGCCCCACCACGCTGGGCGCGCGACAAGGCCTTTCAATTTCGGGCAACTTCGGAGCATCCACACCCAAGGGTGCTGATCATGGAAAAAACTTCGCTGGTTCGGCGGTGCGCTGGTAAATTTCGAGGGCGGTTTCGGCGAGCTATGGCCGGTTTAACAATGGTGCGTTTATGCCCGTTTCGGAGCTTGGTTCCAAGATTCTCGGCTGATTCATTAGTAGTGAAGCCTCCGCAGGCTCGACAAAGCCTGCGGAGCTATCCTGTTTAAGAGAATGCAGTATTTCATGCCACTCCGGAACCGCAGTCCAACATGAAAAATAAAAGCGATACCACGAAAAAGAAAAAGCAAAAAATAACCATCAATCCCGATTGGGAACAGATCAACCCGGATGCCGCCGGCATCGATATCGGCTCCCGTGAACACTGGGCGTGCGTTCCGCCAAACCGCCAGGCACAAAATGTGCGCAAGTTTGGCACCTTCACCGACGAGTTGGAAGCGTTGGCTGACTGGTTCGCACAAAGCGGGGTTAAAACCGTGGCCATGGAAGCCACCGGCGTCTATTGGATTCCCGTCTTTCAAATCCTGGAGCGGCGCGGATTTAAAGTGGTTCTAGTCAATCCCCGCCAGACCAAGAACGTCGCCGGTCGCAAGAGTGACGTGCAAGACTGCCAGTGGATCCAGCGCTTGCACACCTATGGTTTGCTGCAAGCTTCTTTCCGGCCCGACGACGCCTATTGTGTGCTGCGCACCTGCCTGCGCTATCGGGACGAGTTGATCTGCGCCCGGAGCACCCAATGCCAGCACATGCAAAAGGCCCTGCAACAGATGAATGTGCAATTGCATCATGTGCTCAGCGACGTGACCGGCGTCAGCGGTCTGGCCATCATCCAGGCCATTTTGCAGGGAGAGCGCGACCCCGCCAAGCTGGCGGCGCTGGCCGATCGCCGGGCGCGGGCCAGTCAGCAGATGATCCAAAAGACATTGGCGGGCGATTACCGGTCCGAACACCTCTTTGTACTGCAATGCGCCTTTGAACTCCATCGCACCTATGAGGAAAAAATCCTGGCTTGCGACCAGCGCCTCGTCACCGAAGTGTCCCAACTGCCCCAGCAGGTTGATCTGGAGACCAAACCATTGCCTGCGCGCAAGGAAGGGCGGTCAGCCTCAAAAGACAAGCTGTTCGGGCAGGATATGCGCTCGCCGCTTTATGAAAATCGGCGTCGATCTGACGGCCATTGAGGGGATCGGCATCACGACGGCCCTGATTATTTTGACGGAGGTCGGACCGGATGTGAGCCGCTTCTCCGCGGAAAAGAAGTTTGCCTCCTGGCTGGGGCGGTGCCCGGATAATCGGATTAGCGGCGGCAAAGTCTTAAGCAGCCATACCCGGCAGGTGGTCAACCGAGTGTCCGATGCGTTGCGGATAGCGGCCATGTCGCTGGAGCGAAGTCAAAGCGCGCTGGGGCATTCCATCGGCGCATGAAAGCCAGATTGGGGGCGGCCGAAGCGGTGACCGCGTCGGCTCATAAACTAGCCCGGTTAATCTACCGTTTGATCAAACATGGGGAAGCCCACGTCCGGCAAGGGATGGACGATTATGAGCGGAAATTTCACGAGGGAAAACTCAAACAGTTGAAAAAATCAGCCGCCGCAATGGGATTTGAACTTACTGCAAAGCAATCTGTTGCGTTGCCAGTTTCTTAAAAGTTCGGGTTAAACCCAGAGCCTCTTCGCCTGAAACCTTCGTGAAACCCCCGGAAATATCACATTTTACCTTTTTAGCTTTTTACGCTTTGAAACTCAAATCCACAACCTCCGAAACCTCCCGGCTAAACGCCTACCCTTGGGCGGTAGGGCGCGTCACTCCGTGTACGCCGCTATTGACATCCAAGCGGACAAGCTTTCGCCAACCGCCGCCAACCGCCGCCAACCCTGGCCGGGATTTAGGTTGATACCCCGCCACGCATTTCATTTAATTCCCCCAGTGCCAACCAAAGTCATTGCTGTTGCCAATCAAAAAGGTGGCGTGGGCAAAACCACCACCGCCGTGAATCTGGCGGCCTGCCTGGCCGCCATCGGCCAGCGCGTCCTGCTTTTCGATCTGGACCCCCAGGCCAACGCCACCAGCGGCGTGGGGGTGGAAAAAGTCGCCGGCGCGAGCGCCTACGAGGTCTTGCTGGGCGCGGGCAGCCTGCTGGATAAAATCAAACCCACGGCCTTCCCCCTGCTGGAAGTCATCCCCAGCGAAGTGGACCTGTGCGCCGCCGACCTGGAGCTGGCCCGGTTGGACAACCATCTGTTCCGGGTGGCCCATGCGCTGCAACCGGTGCGCGACTGCGGCCGGTTCGACATCGTCCTGCTGGATTGCCCGCCGTCCCTCGGCATCCTCTCCCTCAACGCCTTCGTCGCCTGCGACGGCATTTTGGTCCCCCTGCAATGCGAATACTACGCGCTCGAAGGCATCTCCATGATGAACCAGGTGTTGGATCAGTTGCGCGGTGCCGGCGTCAACCCGCGCCTCAATATTTTCGGCGTGGTGATGACCATGTTCGACGGCCGCACCAAATTGTCCAACGAGGTCGTGGAGGAGGTCCGCAAGCTGCTGGGGGCGAAAGTGTTTGAAACGGTCATTCCCCGCACCACCCGCCTCGCCGAGGCCCCCAGTTTTGGCAAGCCGATCATTCATTACGATAAATACAGCACCGGCGCGGCGGCCTATCAGTTGCTCACCCAGGAAATCGTGGAACGCTGGGAAGCCGAGGCGGCAGGCGGCGCTCCCGCCTGATAAACCTGCCCAGGCCCGGCATTTTGTTATTTGTTATTTTTTCAAATTTATTTTTTAATAGCCCATGCTCAAACGCACCGCCCTTTACGCCGCGCACCAGAAACTCGGGGGGAAACTCATTGATTTTGGTGGCTGGGAAATGCCCGTCCAATACACCAGCATCACCGAGGAACACCTCGCCGTCCGCCGCGCGGCGGGCATCTTCGACATCTCCCACATGGGCGAAGTCACCGTCAGCGGCCCCGGCGCACTGGAATTTCTCAACCGCACGCTGACCAATGACATCCGCAAGCTGAGTCCCGGTCTGGGCCAGTACACCCTGATGTGCAACGGGCAGGGCGGCGTCATTGACGACCTCTATGCCTTCCGGTTGGCGCCCGACGCATTCTTTCTCATCATCAATGCCTCCCGCATTGCGACCGATGTCGCCTGGCTGCAAGCCCAGGCCGCGAAATTCGCCGGCGGGGAACTCGCGCTCACCGACGCCTCCCATCACTACGCCGCCGTCGCCGTCCAGGGACCCCAGGTCCGGGCTTTCATCAATGAATGCATTCCCGGCGCCTCCGAGGCGGTGATGGCAGTCAAAGCCGTCAGTGATTTGCAGAAGAACCAGTTGGCGGGATTCCCTTTTGGCGGCGGCACCATCCTGGTGGCCTGCACCGGCTATACCGGCGAGGACGGCTTCGAGATTCTGGGGCCGGAAACAGCGGCGCAGCGGCTGTGGGAAAAGTTTCTCGCCGTGGGCGCGGCGGCGGGCATCAAGCCGTGCGGCCTCGGCGCGCGCGACACCTTGCGCACGGAGGTTTGTTACCCGCTATACGGCCACGAATTGGATGAACACACCACGCCCATCGAGGCCGGACTGGGCTGGGCGGTGGCGTTGGACAAGGGCGAATTCAATGGCCGTTCCGTGCTGGCGGCGCAAAAGGCCAACGGCGTGCAGAAAAAGCTGGCCGCCTTCAAGATGACCGATAAATCCGCGCCGCCACGGCCGCTTTACCCCATCTGGGTAAACGGTGCGCCGGTGGGCACGGTGGTCAGCGGGACCCAGAGTCCATCCCTGAACCAGGGCATTGGCATGGGGTATGTGCCCCCGGCCAGCGCCCGGCCGGGAACGCCGGTTGAAATTGAAATCCGCGGCAAACGGTGTGCCGCCGTGGTCGTGGCCAAGCCGATTTATCGGCCGGTCAAGCAGTAGCCGCGTCATGGCCCTGATCCGGAGACATTTTTCCGCTGCCTGGTATGTGCTGACGGTGATTCTGCCGGTGCTGCTCCGCACCGGGCGTCGGCCGGTGATCTTTTCCAGATTTGCCGGCATGGGCGACATCATTGCCACTTTTCCCGTCGCGCTCGAACTCAAAAAACGGCATCCCGGTGCGGCTTTTATTTTCAATTGCGCCGCCAGCTTTGCCGGCTTGCCGGCGATGGGCGGCGTGACCCCGCACACCACCAGTTTCAAAGACTTGGGGACGGTGGGCCATTGGTATGGTTTCCTGCTCGGTGGATATTACCATTTCAGTTACGGCGACGAGTTCAGCCATTCGGCTTCGACCGAGATCACCATCAAGGAATTTGGCCGCCCCTTTGGCGTGGAAGTCAGCGGAGAACATCCCCGGCTCGCGGTGGATGAAAACGCCCTGGCCCGGGTCAAGACCCGGTTGTCGCAAATGGGCTGCCCGCCGGACAACCTCATCTTGATTCATCCCGGCCCCAGTTGGCCGGTGCGCACCTGGCCGCATGCCTCCTGGCAGAGGCTGCTGGCCGGGTTGGAGCAAAAGGGATGGAACAACATCATTCAAATGGGTGCCGGGGTTGGCACCTATACCAATGTCGGCGCAGAGGATTTCCCCGCTTTTTCCGGGATCAAGTCCTTGGTGGATCAATTGACCCTGGTGGAAACGATTGCCTTGATCTCACAGGCGAGACTCTTCATCGGCATTGATTCCGGACTGCTCCATTTCGCCGCCTGTTTGCGGGTGCCGGCCGTGGGCATATTTGGGGCGACCACCCCCGGCTTGCGCTTCGCCCCCGCTTATGCGCAAACGTTTGTCACCAGCCAGGTGGCGTGCCAGGGATGCCATCACCGTCTGCCGCGGATCCACTGGGAAAAAGGCTGTCAATATGACATCCGCTGCATGCAACAGCTTTCGTCGGAGACGGTCGAGCAGGCCTGCCTGGCGGTCATGACCAGTCGCCGATCCTAAGCCGTTTCCAACTTTCAAGGTCGGGAAAAGGAGGCTGTGAAGCCTGGTTCCACCCCCCATGATCGCCACAGCCGGAGCCGCATCTCGGCGGCGTTGAACTCCGTGCGGGCGCATTGCTTGATGTTCTGGCGGAACGCCTCCCGGGGCGCGGCTTGCCGCAAACTTTCCGACAGGAACTTTGCCAAATCGCCCCGCCGGGTCGCGCCCGTAAGCCGCCCCAGTTGAAACTCTTGCAGCATCCGGGCCAGACTGCTTTGCGCATGGCCAAAACCCAGAATGGGCACGCCGGCCGACAGGTACGTGCCCACCTTGTTGGGGAAACTGTAACGGCTGTAACGCAAGTCCGTCCCCTCCGGGTCCATCACCACGATGCCCCAAGTGCAGCGGCGCAGGGCCTGGACCAGCCCTTCATCCGTGAACATGCCGTGCTCCGTCATCCACTCCGGCTCAAACCAGGGCCGGCCCCGGTAATTCCGCCCGCCAAAAAATTCCAGCACCAGCTTTTGCGGCAGCGCGGCGCGAATGCCCTTCAACGCGGCCAGCATCGCCAAAAAGGCGCTTTCCGAAATGATCGTCCCGACATACGCCAGCCGGAGGGTGGCATCCAGCGGTTCATCCACCGCGCTTGCCAACGCCTGAAGATGATGCGGTTCAAAACCGGAATGCACAATCAATCCGTCCGTGCGTCCGGTTTTGGCCTGCAATTCCGCCAGCATGCCCGGACTGATGGCATCGAAGCCATCCGCCCGGCGCACCAGTTGGTACACGTCCGCCAAAAAGCGCCGGCTGCGGCTTTCACCCAGCGTCTTCTTCGACCCGTTGGTGTCGGGAAAATCCCACACGGAAACATGCAATCGCACGCCCTTGGGCCAGCGCACCCGGGCCAGCACCGGCACACTCCAGCCATACAGCAGGGCCACCACCAGTTCCGGTTTCACCTCTGCCAGGACCCGCTCCAAATGGCTGACCGCCCGCGGCACCCAGAGGTTTTCCACCAGCAGGGATTTGATCCCCGTCAGGCGGTGGTTGGGAACCCACCTGGGCGGAATGACCAACTCATGCCGGCGGCTGGCTTGCAAATCCGGTTGCGCGTGCAGACCAGTCTGGCGGCAGGACCACCATTCCAACTGGCTGCTGGGATACCCCAGCAACAACTGGCGGACCAGATCCGCCGTCACCAAGGAGTCCGGACGATAGTCGTGGACATAAAGCATTTTGGGAACGGGTGGGCGGGCGGCGGAATTCAAAGCAAGCATGGCGCTGGTTCGTGTAAAAGCCCGGCCAAGCTATAAAGTCCGGCTCCTCAAGGCCAGATATAAATCTCGCCCTCACGTCCGGCACTCACCGCGCTGCGGGTTTCGCGTGCTGCGGGGTTGATTTCCTTCCGCGTCCGAATAAAAGCAGTTTACTCCTCCCCGCCGCTGCCGATGTACAAAGCGACTCCAGGACCCAGGTCCTGAAACCATTTGAATCCGCACGGTGCCTGTGCCCGCAGCGGATGAAACCGAACCCGCGAGCTTTAAACTTTATGTTAGACGCCGACAACTTTTCCGGCCATTACCCAGGGCGGCACGAATCGTCCCCCTTGGATGCCCTGGCCCTCATCCAATTGCGTGAACTCTTCAGCGATGCCGACCACGACATCGCCCGCATCGTGGACGTCATCCGCCAGCATCCCAGTCTGACTGCGGAAGCCATTCGCCGGTCCAACAACGTCGTGTTCAGCGGCCAGGAACGCACCACCGACCTCCACCAGGCGGTCAACCGGCTGGGCTTTTACGAAATCTACGAAATCGTCTCCGCCGCCACCCATCCCGAGCCCCAACCCACCCGGCTCAGCCGGGAATAGACGCCCTCAAGCCACTCATCGTGGCCGCCGAAATTCCCGTCGCCCCCGGTTTTATTTTCAAAAAGCGCCCCGGATCAGGTGAATTACCCCCTTTCAGTATAGTGTAACACAATCATTTACAGTGATTTGCGAATGCATCGCGAAACAGCTGAAATAATTTAACATTTCTTGAACGATTTTACTCCAGCCCGGTCTGATCATATGTAAGTGATTGGGATAGGGTTTAAAGAGCCTGACTTTTTTAGTGGTTTTTTTAGTCAGGCTCTTTTTTTATGCCCATGTTCGATGCTCCTGGATTTTCACCGGCCAGGCCTTCCATTCATTATTTGTCGGAAAGCTCATCTTTGCCTCCGCTCTCATTGCAAATTTGCCTTCACCCTTTCTGGATCGCTGGTCGGGGGGTGGCAGGCGGTGCCGGTGCAGACATAGGCTGAGGTTTGCTCGCTGGTTAGCGTGAGCGCGAACGGTTCCACCAGTCCCCGGTTGCCCAGGACCACCTTGTTGGGCTGGTACACGGCGTGGGCGGCTTGCAGTAGCGCCTGAAATTCAACGGATTGTGGATCCCCCGTGAGCACCACCCGGCGCGGCGGGTCCAGCCAGAAATCCAGCGCCTGCAATAAATAGGCCCGGCCAGCGGGCTGTTCCTGCAACCGGCCGGCGGAGCCTTGCAGCGTGGCTTCGGCGGCCTGCTGGAAATCGTCGCGGCCGGTGATGGCCCCCAGCTTGAGGAGGGCGAGCGTGGCCACCGAGTTGCCGGAGGGTTCCGCGCCGTCGTAATCATCTTTTACCCGCAGGATCAAGTCACTGGTGTCGGCGGGCGTCTGCCAGAAACCGCCATTGGCCGGGTCGTAAAACCGGGCCAGCATCGCCTCGGCCAGTTCGCAGGCGAAATCCAGCAGGCCCGGCTCAAGCGTGGCCTCATAGAACTGCACGACGCCGTCCAGCAGAAACGCGTAACCCTCCAGCAATTGCACGGCATCCCGCTCGCCGTCCCGCCAGCGATGATACAAGGTGCCCACGGTGGCCGGTTGGTTGGACGTGCCGTCCGCCGGAGCCTTTGGCTCCCAAAGCTTTTCCCGGAGAAACGCCAGATTCTTTTCCGCCGCCAGGCGATAGCGTTCCTCCTGTAACAGCACGGCCGCCCGGGCCAGCGCCCCCAGCATGAGGCCGTTCCACGAGGCGAGGATTTTGTCGTCCAGATGGGGCCGCACGCGGCGGGCTCGCGCGGCGAGCATTTTGGCGCGGGCGGAGGCCAGCAAGGGGGCGTCGGTGGGCGGCACCTTGGGATTGGCCACGCTCAGCACATTCAGCCCTGGCAACGGCTGCGGATGGCTGTGATCGACAAAGTTGCCTTCCTTGGTGATGCCAAAATATCCGGCCGCCACGAGGAATTCATCCGGCGCGAGCAGTTGGGCCAGTTCGGCCTGCGTCCAGCAATGGAACTTTCCCTCCTGCCCTTCGCTATCCGCGTCTTCGGCGGAATAAAAGCCGCCGCCGGGGTGGGTCATGTCCCGCAACACGTAATCCAGAATGTCGCGCGCGACGGCGGCAAAGGCCGGGGCCGGAGCCCCCTGGCCCGGTCGGGGCGCGGACGCCAGGTATGCATCCAGATAGAGCTGGGCCAGTTGCGCATTGTCATAGAGCATTTTTTCGAAATGGGGCACGAGCCATTCCGCGTCCACGGCATAGCGGGAAAACCCGCCGCCCAACTGGTCATGAATGCCGCCGGCGGCCATTTTCTCACAGGTGTGCAGCACCATGTTTCGCGCGGCGGCATCGTCAAACCGCCGGGCCGCGCGCAACATCAGCGCGGGAATGGATGGCTGCGGGAACTTGGGTGCGCCCCCGAAGCCGCCGTTGTCCGGGTCGTAGGCCCCCTTGAACTGTTCGAGGGCCTGGCGCAACAGGGCCGGCGTCAAGGCCAGGCCGGTCGCGGCGTACCAGGTGGTGGAGAGTTCCAGCCGCGCGTGCAATTCCTCCGCGCTCGCCAGCAGCTCGCCTTTTCGATCGTGCCAGAACTGCGCGATGTGCTGCAATAATTCGAGAAACGCGGGCCGTCCGTGGCGGCGGGCCGGCGGGAAATAGGTGCCGCCGTAAAAGGGCTTTAACGCGGGGGTCAGAAACACATTCAGCGGCCAGCCGCCACCGCCGGTGGTGGACTGCACGAAGGTCATGTAAATCTTGTCCACGTCCGGTCGCTCCTCCCGATCAACCTTGATGCTGATGAAATGTTCCCGCAGGAACGCCCCCACCTTTTCGTCCTCAAAACTTTCCCGCTCCATGACATGGCACCAATGGCAGGTGGAGTAGCCGATGCTCAGGAACACCGGCTTGTCCTCGGCGCGGGCGCGGGCAAAGGCCGACTCGCTCCAGGGCTGCCAATCCACTGGATTGTGGGCGTGCTGGAGCAAATAAGGTGATTTTTCAAGGGCCAGACGATTGGCTGGTTTCGCATCCATGCGCTTAAAATAGCAGAAGGTTGGAAGGGGGCAAACTATCAAGTCGGAAGCAGAACACCTGACGCGAGGCATGAAAAGCACCGTTCGCCTGGGAGCCGGCGGACAAGGCGGAGGTTGGTCTGGCGATTGGTTCGCAGCGAATCTTTCATCCGTCAGCCGTCACCTGTGAGGGATGTTTTCATGTTGGTTTCACCTTGATATAAGTGTTATTTCGGGGGGAAGTGTCCAGCCGGGACCCCGGATGGGGCTGATACAGGAAGAAACGGACGGGGGGCGGCTCTGGATATGACCACCCCTCACCCTCAATCCCTCTCCCCGTTGAGGGGAGAGGGAAGCCAATGGCGATGCGGCCAGAACGCTTGGACGTTTTGGCTGCGAGCGTAACAGACTTACAAACAGTCGCTTGCATAATGTGTTATTTCAGGGGTTTTTGCCCACGAATGGGCATGAAACAGGTCTGTTGAGGGATGGCTGCCGGCGAATGAATCCCTGGCAGTAAGGTCGGGGCTGGCACTCCTGCCGGAGTGCCGTAGGCTGCGGGGGTGGATTCCGGTGGTATCGCTTCGCTCAACCACCGGCTACAGGCTGGGATCCCTCCGGGATGAAACGGCGGCGAAACCATGGGGTGGCGGTGATGCTTTGTGTAATAATGGACTGGGTGTTTCACGGTGATAATAGTGATATTTCGGGGGTTTCACGAAGGTTTCAGGTTGAAGGGTTCAGGCCAAGACGCTTCGGGTTTAAGTTGGCTGGATCACGATGGCCGACAAGTGCTTGGGGAAGCATTTTGGGAGTGCGTTCATGACGGTTTTTTAACGTGATAAATGAGATATTTCAGGGGTTTTGAGGATGAGGATGATCATGGGGCATGATTACCAGCCGCCGGGCCGTTCGAGTTCTTCGCGGATTTTGGCGACGGCCTCCTCGTAGGGCATGTTGGCATATTTTTCGGCCTCGGTTTCGAGGGCGCGGGCGCGGCGGGTTTGAAGGT
>Ga0302275_10001455_pt1 | contig 25428 bp, 17 predicted proteins | sample III_Bog_N2_2_FD_200229 | JGI IMG/M metagenome (GOLD analysis project Ga0302275, IMG submission 200229) | Peat permafrost microbial communities from Stordalen Mire near Abisko, Sweden - III_Bog_N2_2 | ecosystem: Environmental > Terrestrial > Soil > Wetlands > Peat | place: Sweden: Abisko... | reverse complement strand
GCGGCCGGAGCCGCGCCCTTCTCATTGCATTCTCAGTTCACCGTTGAATAGACGGTGGTTTCGTACTTGGTTCCGGCGTTGTTGACCGCATAGACATCGAAGCGGTGGCTCCCGGTTGACAAGCTGATGCCGGTGCTGAGGTTCAGGCTGCTGGTCTCGCTGAACTTCTTCACCCCATCCACCCAGACTTCCATGCGGTTGAGGGTTCCGGCAATCCTGGCGGCGGCCGTAACCTGAACCGGCGAGGGACCGGCGGAGTGGCTTGTGGGCAGGCACACGTGCACGCCGACGGAGCTCGGAGCGGCGCAGCCTGAGCCGCTGCTTACCGTGAAGTTGAAGTTGAGACTGGACAGCCGGTTGTCGATGTCGGCGGCAAACAGGGTGGCGCTGTGCGTGCCGGCGGCAATGTTCAAGCTGGCGTTGAACCAGGCGTTATGCTCCCAGGTGTAGTGGTCCTCGGCCCGCTTGCTTCCGTCAACCCAGAGCTCGATCTTGCGCAACTGGCCAAACGAGTTTGCCGACGCATTGAAGACTACCGGCGTAGTGCTTGTTCCCGAGACTGGCGAGCACAGGCCGATGCCGTTGCCTGTCTGCGGATAAAGGCATCCGCTCCAGGAACCGTCGGGTGTGCCGTTCAGCCAGGTGACGATGGTAGAGCTGGTGGCCGCGTTGCTGCTGGCCTGGTTGATGATGAGGTCGGGCTTGGTGTCGTGATTCTCGTCGGCGACAACAGGATTGCTGTACCAGGGCTCGCTCCCGAGGTTTTCAAGAGAACTCGTCTGGACTGTGAACTCGCCGGGATTGGCGCCGGCCAGCAGGTAAACAATCTCGGGAACACTGCTGTTGTCGGCGTATCCAGCGAGGGCAAGATCCATCCGGCCATCGCCATTGAAATCGGCCATTGCCATGGCGGGAGCGAGCGGCTGGGGGAAGTAGGGGTCGCTGGGGTCACCATAAGCGCCCGGAAGGTCCATAAAGTAGCTATCGAAGGTACGGGAACTCCCCGCATAGAAGATGGCTATCTGCTCAGTGGTAGATCTAACCACGCCGAAGAGATCGGTCTTGCCATCGCCATTCAGGTCGCCTGCGGTGATGATCAGCTGGCCGTCATTGCTGACGGTATACGCAGTGGTCTTGTCGAAGGTGAAGCCCCCGCTCCCGTAAAGAACCACAAGCGCAGTGCCAAAGTAAGACCCTTGCATGACGCCGTCGTCGGTGAGCGCGATGTCTGGTTTGCCGTCGCCATCAAAATCGCCGACAACAACTCCATCGATCACACGGCTTCCGGTATCGGCGTAAATCTCCTGTGGATTGGAGAACGAACCCGCACCGTTGCCCTCAAGAACGTACACGGTGTTGGTGCAGCAGGTGCCGCTGCTGGAGGCGACGACGGCCAGGTCGATCTTGCCGTCCTGGTTGAAATCCGCGGCAACAATCGGAGCGCTGGCGAGGTAGTAGCCGGCGGGCAGAGTTACAGAGACGGTCTTCGGCGCCTGAAATGTTCCGTCGCCCTTGCCCAGGAAGACCTCGAGCTGGTTGGTGCCGCTCAGCTGGACAACCACATCGGCTTTGCCGTCATTGTTGAAGTCGCCGGTGGCGATGGGCAGCGGCGAGGTGCTGGTTTGGCCGGAGTTGCTGGTGGAAACGCTATAGAGGACAGGCGCTTTGAAGCTGCCGTCCCCCTTGGCGATGCTGACGTTGAAGCCGCTGGTTTGGGCGATGGTGTCCTGCACCAGATCGAGCACACCATCGTTGTTCAGGTCGACGGCATAGATGTTTTGCGGCACGGAACCGCCGGTAGAAGTGACGCTCGGGGTCATGGTGACCGGAACTTGAGCCAATGCGAATGGTGCAAGCAGCCACACGGCTGCCATGGTGAAGCTACGATGCGATGTCACCTCTAACCTCCAAAGCCAGAAATTTAGCTTCTGGCGCCTGACCACTAGATAGAGGACGTCCCCTTCTTTTTAGTTGCCACGCATTTGCTCCCAGCCTGGGCATTCGCGGAGCATTCATGGCAGGCGTGAGGCCCAGGCAGGAGCGCGCAGTGGAAAGGATGCCATGGGGTTCAATGCCGGGAGGCGATCTGCTGCCCCATCTGTCAGCCGGCTTCAATCCAGCCAATTTTTTTATTTCGACTGATTATGAACGGCTTAGCAGGTATTTGCACTGGTATTTGTGCAAAACGGAGTTGACGGGGATAGACGAAAAAAGGCGAAAATAAGGCGAAGACACATGCCCTCCGCCGCCACAATTCGGCTCCAGATTGAGACCGCCCTTGCCGATCGCATCCCCTCTGCGCTCACCCCGCGGGCAAGGATTCTTCGTCCCGTTGCGCCCACCGGCGTGGCTGAGCTGGATGCACTGCTTGAAGGCGGGCTGCCCCTTGGAGCCATTACGGAGATGACCGGCGGGGAGTCGAGCGGACGCAGTGCCGTGGCGCTTTCCTATGTGAGTGGCCTGACTCGTGCCGGCAACGTATGCGCATGGGTGGATGTCTCGGATGCTTTCGATCCGGAGTCAGCCGCGGCAGCGCGTGTGGATCTGGCGCGGTTGCTGTGGGTGAGATGCGCGGCGAGCGCCGAGCAGGCGCAGCCGGTTGCGGATTACAAATTCGCGCTTCCTGAAAAGTATCTTGTCCCCGCGCCGGCGCTGCGTGGCCTGCATGGTGGAGGCTGCGGAGGGCATCCACGCCATGAAGTCAGGGGGCTCGCCGCTGCCGTGAGCGGTCTGTTGCGACCGCATGAGAGGGCTGTGCAGCGCGCTGATCCGCAACCGCAGGCGCGTCCAGAGGAAAAGGAAAACTTCATGTGGCCGCAACCACGCGCACCGCTCGCCGGCCCGCGAACGCCGGCCGCCAAGCCCTGGACGCGCATCGAGCAGGCGCTGCGCGTCACCGACCTCTTGTTGCAGGCGGGCGGCTTCAGCGCCATCGTGCTCGACATGGCAGGCATTGCGCCGGAGCACGTATCGCGCGTGCCGATGGCGACATGGTTCCGTTACCGCGCAGCTGCGGAGCGGACCCAGGCCAGCGTACTTCTGCTCACGCAGCATCCGTGCGCCAAAAGCAGCGGAGAACTGCTGCTCCGTTTTCAGCCCGGCAATGCGCGCCAGGACGAGGCAACGGTATTCACCGGCATTGAGCACCGCCTGGAAGTGGAACGGCAAAGGCTTCAGGAGCCGCAGGGCAATGTCATTCCCCTGCGCAAGCTGACGCAAAGCGTGCGCGGGGCGCTCTGGAAAAGCCAAACCGCCTGGGCAGGCGCGCGATGAGCAGGACTGCTGAACTCTACGCATGTCTCTATGCAACCGAGTTTCCCGCGCAGGCGCTGCTGCGTCTGCGTCCGGAGTTGCGTGCGCGTCCGTGCGTGGTGATGGAGGGCGAACCGCCCCTGCAACAGGTGTGTTCGCTCAATCGAAAGGCGCGCGCGCTCGGCGCCGTGCGCGGCATGACTCAGGTCGAGGTGGATACTTTTTCCGCCATTGCCGTGCTGCGACGGTCGCTGGGTGAAGAGGCTGCGGCGCGGGCAGCGCTGCTTGGATGCGCCGGCAGCTTCTCGCCGCGCGTTGAGGATCGCAGCGAGGACGGCGCATTTCTGGCAGCAGCCGACATCGCTGGAACCCAGGCGTTGTTCGGCCCGCCGGAAACGTTGGCGCAGACTCTTCTCACGCGCGTTCGAACGCTTGGTATCAGCGCCGGCATCGCTGTGAGCGGCAATCTTTATGCATCGGTCGCGCTGGCCAGGGGAATCCCTGCGCAAACGATCAAGATCATTCCCACGGGCAGGGAAGGCGCAACCCTGGCGCCGCTCCCGCTTACCGTGCTCGATCTTACTGAAGACCAGGCAGCGACATTTTCTCTATGGGGGATCGGCACCCTGGGCATGCTGGGCGCACTGCCTGAGAAAGAGCTGATCGCGCGGATGGGACAAGCTGGCAAGCAGCTCCGCCAGCGAGCGCGCGGCGAGCTGCCGCACCTGTTTCAGCCCGTCGAGCCCGCCTTCACCCTGACGGAGCGCATGGAGCTGGACTCGCCCGTAGAAGTTCTCGATGCACTGCTGTTCGTTGTGAACCTGATGCTCGATCAACTGATTCACCGCGCAACGGAGCGCGTGCTGGCCCTTGCTTCGGTCAGCGTCACGCTCACGCTGGAAGGAGGTGCAACGCACACGCGTTCTGTACGGCCGGCATTGCCCAGCAACGGCCGCCAGCTCTGGCTCAAGCTGCTTCATCTCGATCTAGAAGCCCATCCGCCGCAGGCCGCGATCCTGGCCGTCGCACTCGATGCAGAGCCAGGGATCACAGGCAAGGTGCAGCTTGGCTTGTTTACGCCGCAGCTGCCGGAACCATCGCGTCTCGATGTGACCCTGGCGCGTATCCGCGCAATTGTTGGCGATGGCAACGTGGGCCGCGCAGTGCTTGTCGATACGCACCGGCCCGATGCATTTCGCATGGAGCCGTTCAGTGTTGCGCCTGCGGAGCCACAGGAAACGCTGCCTGTGCCGATACGTCCGGCGATGCGCCGGCTTCGCCCCGCCGAGGCAACTGTTGTTGTGTTGCAGCATGAGCGCCCCAAAGCATTCTTTTTCAGGGAGCAGCAGTATGCGGTTGAGCGGGCATATGGCCCCTGGCTGAGGGGCGGCGCGTGGTGGAGTGCGACGCTCTGGGGATGCGCGCAATGGGACCTGATTGCCCGGGCCAGGGATGGCGCGATGCTTTGTTGCTGCGTGGCCAATGACCTGGTGCGCAAGCAGTGGCAGATGGTGGGCTTCTATGACTGAGCACTATGTCGAGCTGCATGCCGCCAGCGCCTTCAGCTTTCTTCAGGCCGCCTCGCAACCCGAGGATCTGGTCGAGCGCGCCGCTGCGCTGGACATGCCGGCGATGGCGCTGCTCGATCACAACGGCGTCTACGGCGCCGCGCGTTTCCATACCAGCGCGCAACGGCTGGGGGTTGACGCGCATATCGGTGCGGAGGTTTCTGTATCAAGCTTTGCGCCCCGCGCCGCACCTCCAGCGTGGCTGCCACATCAGCATACGAGTGAACCGGCGCGCCTGCCGCTTTTATGCACATCGCGCATGGGCTACCAGAATCTTTGCCAGCTCATTACGCAGTTCAAGATGCGCGAGACGACCAAAGGCGATGGTGCGGCAACATGCGATGACCTGAGCCAGTACGCAGCTGGCCTCGTGTGCCTGACCGGCGGCGATGAGGGACCATTGGCCGCGGCGCTCGTGCGTGGTGGCGAAGCCGCCGGCCGCGAGACGGTCGAGCAGTTGACGCGCATCTTCGGCGCTGAAAATGTTTATATCGAAATCCAGCGCCATCAGGAACGCGAGCAGGAGTGGCGCAACCAGGCTGCGATCCGCATCGCTCACTCACTCCGCCTGCCGCTGATTGCCACTAACGGCGTGCGCTACGCAACCGCCTATGACCGCGAAGTGCAGGATCTGTTCACGGCCATCCGTCATCATGTTGAACTCGATCAAGCCGGCCGTCTTCTGGCCGTCAACAACCAGCGGCACCTGCGCAGCGCGCATGAGATGGCAGCGCTCTTCAGCGACGTTCCCGGAGCAGTTGCGAATACGATGCATCTCTCATCCCGGCTCAACTTTGCATTGAGCGATCTCGGCTACGAGTTTCCGCGCTATCCCGTGCCGGATGGAGAGACGATGGACAGTTTCCTGCGCAACCGAGTCGCGGAAGGAGTCCAGCAGCGGTATGGGCCCAAGAATGACCGCGACCTGCTGGAGCGCGCCAAAAAACAGGTTGAGCACGAGCTGGCGCTCATCGCAAGGCTCGGTTTCGCCGGCTACTTCCTCATCGTGTGGGACATCATCTGTTTTTGCAAGCGCAATGGGATTCTGGTGCAGGGCCGAGGCAGCGCCGCAAATTCAGCCGTGTGTTATTGCCTTGAAATTACCGCGGTCGATCCGGTGGAGATGGAGTTGCTCTTCGAACGATTCCTGAGCGAAAGCCGCAACGAGTGGCCGGACATCGATCTCGATCTTCCCTCCGAGGACAAGCGCGAACAGGCGATTCAATACGTGTATCAGCGCTATGGCGAGCTCGGCGCGGCGATGACCGCGAACGTTATCACTTATCGCGGCAAGTCGGCGGCACGGGAGACCGGTAAAGCACTGGGCTTCGATGCAGACACGCTGGGCCGCCTCTCTAGTCTCGTCGGTCAATGGGAGTGGCGCGGGAAGACGGATACCATGGCGCACTCTTTTCATCACGCCGGTTTCGACATTCGCCACCCGCGCATTGCCAAGTATCTGGAACTGTCGATGCGGATTCAAAATCTGCCGCGCCATCTGGGGCAGCACTCGGGCGGCATGGTCATATGCCAGGGCCAGTTGAATCATGTGGTCCCGCTGGAACGCGCGTCCATGCCCGGCCGCACCGTGGTCCAGTGGGACAAGGAAGATTGCGCCGACATGGGTATCATCAAAGTAGACCTGCTCGGCCTCGGCATGATGGCGGTGCTCAAGGACTGCCTCGAGCTGATCCCCGAGCACTATGGCGAGCCGGTCGATCTGGCGCAGTTGCCGCAGGATGACGGGGTCTATCGAACCCTGCAAGAGGCAGACACGGTGGGCATGTTTCAGGTGGAGAGCCGTGCGCAGATGGCGTCTTTGCCGCGCAACAATCCCACGCGCTTCTATGACCTCGTGGTGCAGGTGGCCATTATTCGTCCCGGCCCCATCGTCGGGCAGATGATGCACCCCTACATGCGGCGACGCCAGAAGAAAGAAGCCGTCACCTATCCTCATCCGTTGCTCGAACCGGTGTTGAAGCGCACGCTCGGCGTGCCTCTGTTCCAGGAGCAACTGCTGCGCATGGCCATGACCGTGGCCAACTTTACCGGCGCCGAGGCCGACGAGCTGCGCCGCGCGGTGGGGATGCGCCGCTCCTGGGAGCGAATGAAGAATCTGGAAGGCAAGCTTCGCGAAGGCATGGCAGCGAATGGCATCAGCGCGCATATCCAGGACACGATCGTACAGAACATCAGCTCGTTTGCTCTCTATGGATTTCCTGAGTCGCATGCTGCATCGTTTGCCCTGATCGCATATGCTTCTGCGTACTTCAAAGTGAAATACCTTGCCGCATTCACGGCGGCAATTCTCAACAATCAGCCCATGGGTTTCTACTCCGCGGCCGTTCTGGTGAAAGACGCACAGCGGCACGGCCTGCGCGTGAAGCCCATTGACGTGCAGGTATCGGCGTGGCCCTGCACCATTGAGCATGAGATGGACGGCTCGCTTTCATTGCGCATCGGCCTGGGCTATGCGAAGAGCCTGGCGAGGCTGGCTGCCGAGGCCTTGGTCACAGCGCGCCGGAAGAATGGGCCGTTCCGCTCGACGGAAGACCTTGCGGAGCGGGTTCCGTTGCTCAATCGAAAACACATGACCCGGCTGGCGCAGATCGGCGCGTTGAATCAGCTCGATGGCATCCGCCACCGCCGCGATGCGCTCTGGCAGGTGGAGCGAGCCGGCAAACTGGAAGGGCCCTTGTTCCGACACGACAGCGAATTGCTGCGCGAGGAGTCCGGCGCTCTTCCCTTGCAGCAGATGAACGTCGAAGAGCGCCTGGTGGCCGATTATTCCGGAACCGGCCTCACGGTAGGCAGGCATCCCATGTACTACCGCCGCGCTGAACTGCGTGGTAGCAACATCCTGTCCGCGCTTGAGCTGCGCCTGTGCCGCAATGGAGAATTCGTCCGTGTGGCCGGATGCATCATTGCCCGGCAACGGCCTGGCACGGCGAAGGGGTTCATCTTTATTTCCATGGAAGATGAAACAGGCATTGCAAATGTCATTGTCACGCCCGATCTGTATGAGCGTGACCGGCTGGTCGTCACGCGCAGCAGGTTTCTGCTCGTCGAAGGACAATTGCAGAATCAGGACAATGTGATTCACGTGAAAGCCACAAAGTTAACGGCCCTGTCGGACCGAGCACTCGAAGTCAGCTCTCACGACTTTCACTGATCGAGCCCGCCCGATGGCAAGCCCGCAGCGATGCAAGCCATGTGCATCGCCGATGAGCAAACTTCATCGTGTTGGCCTTGCGGCCGGCACAACTGGGTCTTTCGCGATGAGAGCTGTCACTTGGAGTTCGCCTTCGAAGTGGTCAACGTGGTCCGCACGCAGGAGCCCGATCTGTGGGACGCAAAGCTCGAGCAGGATGTGGTCATCATGCTGCGCGAAGTCGTTGAAGCAGAGACGCAGTTTGCCGAGGACCTGCTCTCAATCCGCGGTCTCCGGCGAGGTTGCCTTCCACGAGGATTTCTAGAGCAGTTCTCCGAGACGGAACCTTACGGCTCCGCCCGTTGAAAGAGCCATGAAGCGGGCCCTCAACGAAAGAAATTCGATTAGCCGGCAATCCGGGAGCAAAGATTCACGGTCAGAAATTCAGAACTACTTATGCTCGTAAACCGTCCCTGGTAGCTGAAAGGGAGGGTCTGACACCGCGCGCGTGTAAGCAATGAGAGCTTTTATGTCCGATGCACTCAGCGTATTCCCGTAAGGCGGCATGAGCGCCGACCGATTCAGAGCCGGGCCGCCGTGCAGGATGATCGAGGTCAGATCAGCATCGCTCATTTTGTTGAGCGTGCCGCCGTCGGTGAACGGATGCGGCTTGACTTCCAGGTTGTCGTAGTTTGAAACGCGCTGCGGCGACGACTCCGGATCGTGACAGCGATTGCAATACTTGTCAGCAAGAATGGACCCGACGCGTTGCTGGTAGCCGAGCGATGTTTCCACGATCGACAGAGACACCGGCTTGCCCTTGCCAAGCGTGACGGCGCTAAGCTGGTAGCGCCCCGCGATTGCGCCGAGCGTGACCGAGGTGGTTGCCTGTCCGCTGGGGTCGGTGACGACCGCGGCGGGATCGAAGCTGACGCCGGAGGGGCCGTGAAACTCAACCAGCGCGCCGGGAACTGCGGTCCCCTGATCGTCGTTGACCTGCACCACAAGCGGGTCCTTGAGCGGGGTGCCGGTGGCGCCCACCTGGTGGCCGCCGCTTGACTCGACCAGCGCGGAGCCCTGCGCCGTGGCCTTCAACCCAGGATTCGCCGGAGCGGCGCGCTTGCACCCGGCCAACAGGACGAGCGCGATGAACGCAATCGCTGCGGAGGCTGGGATTGTAATGCGTGCAGTCGATTTCGTCATCATGGCTTCGCTCCTCGCCCGCCGGAGCCTTTGAGCGACATCAGGAAGGATGTCAGGGCGCGAGCGTCTTCATCGCTGAGATTTTGATTCGGCTCTGTGGTACCCGGCCGCAGCGCCTGCGGATCTCTGAGCCACGCGTAAACCCATGCCGGAGTCAATCGCGAGCCAACCGCAGCCAGTGTCGGCCCGATATAGCCCTTGTCGGTCTTGGTGTCGACGATGTGGCAGGCCTGGCAGGCGTACTTGGAATAGAACAGTTGCCGGCCGTGCTCCACGGTTGCCGCGTCATTCCCAGGCGTTACTGTGAAGTCCGGATCGATCGACGGCGACTGGTAGACGGTTAGAATGTAGTCCGTCAATTCCTTGTTGTCGCTGTCGCTCAGGTTGAAGCGCGGCATGCGCCGGATCAGCGATGGACGCAGCGTGTTGGGATTGTGCAGAAAGCTAGTGAGCCATTGGCTCTGCACAGAACTTCCTTCCCAGGAAAGGTCGGGCGCCATATCGCCGCCCCTGCCGTTGAAGCGGTGGCAACTGAAACAGGCGAGGTCGTTGACCAGCTTGCCCGCGTGCCCGGCAGGCCGATAATTGGTCTCCGGAGTTGCCGCAACGCGTAAACTGTCGGGAATGGCGTGGCTGCGATTGGTGAGCGCAAGCAGTGCGGTGGTCAAGGCATCTGTCTGCGAAGCGGTGAGAGCAAACTGCGGCATCTTGACGCTGGGGCCGAAGGCGTGGGGCTCATGGATCTTGGCGACGATATAACTGGACATCGTGTGTTCCATGCCGGGCAAGAAGACAATCTGCGTGAGAGGCTTGCTTCCAATGGTGCTGAGTTCAGGGGCGAAGTTTTCCGGTTTTTGCACGCCGTTGATCTCATGGCAGGCTGCGCATCCCAGCTCGACGATCAGTTTCCGTCCGTGGGCAATCTGCTGCGGGCTGGCCGCATCCAGATGAACGCCCGAGCCGTAGTCGGAGTCCGTTTTTGCCTCGAGGAAAGCAACCAGAGTCGTGATCTGCTGCGGCGTGAAGCGGTACTGCGGCATGGGCGTTGTGGCGTCGTAGGTGCGCGGATTCTCAAGCCATGCGGCCAGCCACTCGGGCTTTGCCTTGTTGCCGATGCGCGTCAGTTCCGGGCCCAGATCACCGCCTACAATGTTGCCCGCCGCATTTTGAACCGCGTGGCAGGAGGCGCAGAACGATTCGCCATACAGGCTCGGCCCCGCGGACGGGTCGGCGTTTGCTGCCGGCTTGGTTTCGAGCGCGGCAGTATCCCCGGCATGAGTGGTGCTGGTGCTCACCAGAAACGCCGAGATGTCGCTCGCGTCCGCGTCGCTGAGTTTGTAATTGGGCATCGTCGTCGACGCCGAGAAGGCCTGCGGATCTTTGAGCCAGCTATAAATCCAGTCGCGTGTGGTCTTGTCGGCGATGTGCGCGAGCGAGGGAGGATGGTCTGTAGCCAGCAGCTTCGAGCCGTCGGGCCGCGTGATGGCGTGGCAGTGCACGCAGCCGTAACGCGTCAGCATGGTTCTGCCCAGGTTAAGCTGCGGTGTTCCGAGGAGCGCGTTCTGGTGACATTGGCCGCAGCCGGACTCAATGTAGCGCATGGGTAGAATCGGATCCTCGCCGGCGCGTTCGCTATGGTGCGCTTCCGCAACGGTGGTGGCCTGGCCTTGGCCGCCATGGCAGATCACGCAGCCGAATCCATCCAGCGGGTGCGGAACAACAGGGTGCTTGCGGAATGGCTGCTGGCCGACGTCGGAGAGGCTGGATTCATTGAGCCCCAGGTGACACGTTGTGCAGCGGTCGACAACACCGAGTTCCGGGAGCCAGATCTGATGGATGCCCGGCACGAACCGGCGGCGCAGGCTGACGGCGTCGCCGCGATCGTGGATCAGGGCAAGGTACTTGCGCTGATAGCTGTGCCACTGGCTGAAGTGCTCCTTTGCCGGTGCGATGGCCAGCGCCAGCAACAGGATCAAACTGACGATGCCAAATGCCCGCACCGGATCGCCGAACAGCGCCTGCCACGCAGAGGAAAGGTACTTTTTTATCGGTTGCACTTAACTCCTCCAGGGCAGCACCCAGGACCAGCCTGGGCCGCGGAACCATGTGCCAACAGCGGTGAGCACAATCAGTTCAAAGAGAAACCACGTCATAATCCAGTAGGCCAGCGGTTTCAAGGCCAGATAGCGGCGCAGCCGCGAAGGCGAATCGGGCGAGCTGTGGGCGGCCACGATCATGGCCAGCGCAATAAGAACGGTAGGCACCGCGGCGACGTAGACATGAAACGCCAACAGGAAGGCGAGCATTCCCAAAGCTGTGAGGTAGAACAGCCGCAGGCGCTTGGTTCGATCTTTCAGGAACAGGCCATTGGCTTCGATGTTGACGTTGAAGTAAGGAATCACCACCAGGGAGAGGATGAGGAGCGTGGGCACCAGCACGCCGGCTACGACTGGCGGGAAGTAGTGCAACAGTTCCTGCAGGCCGAGGAAGTACCATGGCGCCTTGGCCGGGTTGGGCGTGTGCGTTGGATCGGCCAGGCCTTCCAGCGGCGCATTGAAAAACAGCGAGAAGAGGACCAGCGCGATGGCCAGCAGTTCGATGGCCAGCGCGGCGCGGAAGAGCACCTCGGGAAAGGTCTGCATCTGGTCTTCCTGCGTGACCTTGACCTGCGCGGAAGTGCGGCGTGTGACGAAGACGACGCGCGTGGGCGAGCGGCGCTGGTCTGAGTCAATGCCGGCGACAAAGTCTTTCGGATCGCTCATTGCCCCTCCTTCGCGGTGAGCGCGCTGTCGGTTGCAGCTTGTGTTTTTGGCTCCGACTGCTGCACGTAGAGGCCGCCGTCTTTGCGGATGCGCCAGAAGTGGATGGCGATGAAGAGAATGGCCGACAGCGGCAGCACCACACAGTGCAGCACATAGAAGCGCAGCAGCGCATTGGCATTCACCTCATTGCCGCCCAGCAGGAGGAAGTGAATCTTGCCGCCGACCAGAGGAACAGCGGAGGACAGATTGGAGCCGACCGTGATGGCCCAGAAAGCAAGCTGATCCCAGGGCAACAGATAGCCTGTGTAACTGAGCAGCAGCGTGACAACGAGGAGAATGACGCCGATGACCCAGTTGAATTCGCGCGGTGTGCGATAGGCGCCGCGATAGAAGACCTTGAACATGTGCGCGAACACCAGGAAGACCATCAGTTGCGCCGACCAGCGATGCAGGTTACGGAGAAAGAGCCCCGAGGAGACGACGAACTGCAGGTCCTTCATGTCGGCATAGGCCTGGGGCACTGAGGGATGGTAGTAGAGCATGAGCAGAATGCCGGTGATGACCAGGATCAGAAACGTTCCGAAGGTCAGCGTGCCAAGGTACCAGGTAGCGCTGAAGCGGACCATGCGCTTGCGGACCTTGGCGGCAAATAGATGGAGGAAGATATTCTGCTGGATGGCGAGCGCGCGGTGCAGCGTGCTGGAGCCGGTTCCGCTGCGGAATACGGATCGCCACACCCGGCTTTCGCGCACTTTGGCTACAACGTCGTCGGTGTTGGTTGGCATGCTCATATCCTCAAATACTGCAGCGGCGGAATGTCGGTGGAGCGATCGACCATCAGGTCGCCCTCGTCGCTGACCCAGGTCTTGAGCCAGGGCAGCGGCTTGGGCGCGGGGCCGTCAATCTTTTCTCCGGTGCGCTTGAATTCGCTGCCGTGGCAGGGGCACTTGATCATGCCCAGGTCCTGGTTCCATGCAGTCAGGCAGCCCAGGTGCGTGCATATCATGCTGAGCGCAAAGTACCCCTCATCGGCGCGCACCATATAGATTGCTGAATTGACGTCCATGGTGACCGAATTCAATGCGAAGTCCTGGGGCTTGCCTATGTTGACGATGGGCGATGGTTCATAAAGGACGTTGGGCGAAAGATACTCGTAGGAGAAGACCATGGTGCCGGCGGCGGCGATGCCCAGCGAGCCGAGTCCGATTTTTGTAAAGAAGGCTCGCCGATCGAGCTCCGTGGGAGCTTTCTTGGTCGTGATTTGAGTTTCGTCGGGCATCAGTTACCTCTTCAGCGCGCCTGCGATTGGCGGTTTTGAGCGCAATGGCCGGTCGATGGATTCCACGGAGATCAAGCCGGTCGGGTCCGCGGAGACAAGGTTGTAGGATTCCATGGTGATGGTGCCGGCTGGGCAGCGTGCGGCACACAGCCCGCAGCGAATGCAGCGTGTTTCATCTTTCAGCATGGCGGAGCCGGTGATGACGCCGAGTTCTTCAGCCTGAATATCGTCCAGCTCCACGCCGAGCAAGTCGCGGACCGCAGCGAGCTCGTTGGTGGTCGCTTCATCAAAGGCGATGCGATCAAGAGAGACAAGCTCGAGACAGTTCTCCGGACAGACGTCAACGCAGCCGCCGCACAGAATGCAGGAGGTGGCATCCGCGGCGTTGCCTTCAAAGACGGTGTTGACCCAGCAGTGCAGGCAGCGTTGCGCCTCGGCGATTGCCGCTTCCTCATCGAAGCCGATCTCGACTTCGGTGACGCCGGTGCGGCGGTTCAGCGGCAGCATGGGGATCGGTTGCCGCACAAGGTCGAGCAATTCAAGCGGCATGCGATGACGCTCGAGCAGTTCGACTTCCACGATCGGATCGCGGTGTTCGGTGCCGCGCAGGAACTCGTCGATGCCCACCGCGGCGCGCTTGCCATCGGCCACGCTGTCGATGATGAGGCGCGGGCCGAACACGCAATCGCCACCGGCAAACACGCCGTTGGCCGATGTCATCAGCGTTTGAGGATTGACTGCGATCAGGCCACGCGGCGACACGTCCACGCCATCGTCAGCGCCGAGGAACGCGAGATTGGGCGCCTGGCCAATGGCCATGATGATGGTGTCGCAATCCAGCAGCGTCTCACTATTTTCATAGAACGTGGGACTGAAGCGGCGATTGGCGTCAAAGACTGATTTGGTCTTGAGCACTTCAAGCGCCACGGCCCGGCCATTTTCCCCGATGATCTGTTTAGGGCCGAAGCCTGGATGGATGATGATGCCTTCCTCTTCGGCTTCTTCGATTTCTTCCAGCGCCGCGGGCATTTCGGCGCGGGTCTCCAGGCAGACCAGGTGTACTTCCTGCGCGCCCAGGCGCAAGGCGGAAAGGGAGACGTCCATCATCTCCCGGGCGGCTACTGCATCCATGCTGGCTTGCGAAGGCTCGAAGGTTTCTACGCCACCGGCGTGCTGGCGAAGCACCTCGCGCGCAGCAGAGCGGGCAACGTCCATGGCCACGTTTCCGCCGCCGATGACAAGAACCTTCTTGCCGATGGTGAAACGATAGCCGAGGTTGACGTTGAGCAGAAAATCAATGCCCTTGTAGACCCCGTCCAGATTGACGCCGGGAATGGTGAGGTCGCGGCTGCGGTGCGCACCGACTGCGATCAACACGGCATCGAAGTCGCGGCGCAAGTCGGCGACAGCGAAGTCACGGCCGGCGGCATGGTTCAATTTGAGCGTGATGTCGCCCGTTGCGAGAATCTCGCGCACCTGCGCTTCCACCACGTCACGCGACAAGCGATACTCGGGCAGGCCGAGGTAGAGCATGCCGCCCGGAACCTGGGACGCTTCGAAAATGGTGACAGCATACCCCATCAGGGCGAGGTCGTGCGCCGCGGACAGGCCCACCGGGCCTGCGCCTACGACGGCAACGCGGAAGGGAAGTTTGGGCTGGGTACGGCCCGCGTTCACATCAATGGGGCTTCGCGATTCGGGTCCATGGCGTTCGGTGAGGAACCGCTTGAGCGCGCGAATGGCGATGGGCTTGTCGATGTCACCGCGACGGCAGGCGGTCTCGCAGGGATGGGCGCAGACACGGCCGCAGATGCTGGCCATGGGATTGGGCTCGCGCGCAGTTCGATAGGCTTCTTCAAACTCGCCTTCGGCAATGAGCGCTACATAACGGCCGGCATTGGTATGCGCGGGACAGGCCATCATGCAGGGGAAGTTGGTATTCAGCCAATCCCTGTCAACCTTCTTGTTGGCAAAGCGTTCGAGCATCCCGGAGCCTCATCTGACGCGAAGGCAGAAACCAAGGGCGGCCGGCTGGAAGCGGGCCACCCTTGGGAGTCACTTACTCAGTGTGAAGTCGGCAGAAGCATCGCCGGCAACGCTCACAGGATTGGTTTTGCTCTTGGCGCCTTCGTTCCAGGCGGTCACGGTATAGGAGCCATCGGGCACGTTTTCAATCTTGTATGCGCCGGTCTTGTCGGTTGTGGCGAAATATGGAGTCGGAGAGACTATGAGATAGCCGGCCATGTCAGGATGCACGTTGCAGAAGAGCGCGACGACGCCAGGGCTGTCGAATTTGAACGATTGCCGCTGACCCTGCGGCCAGGTGCCGAGATTGTGCCCCAGCTTCTTGTTGCCGCTGATCGAAGGCCAGAAAACGTTGTGCGCGACGCTGTCGCTGTTGAGAAATTCGACCGTGGTTCCCTGTTGTACGGCAAGGATGTGGGGCGCAAACATCAGGCCCTTCTGGTCCATGGTGACGTGTTGCGCGGGAGCCGGGAAGGACTTGCCCGCAACGGCTTCAACATAGACGACAGACTCGCCTTTCACTCCGGAGACCTTGCCATGAATGGTGCCGGCAAAAGCGGCCGTTGTGAGAGCAGTTGTTGCGATCAATGCCACGAGTGCGATGCGTTTCATAAGATCTCCTGTTGGAAAGTTCGTTTGATTTGGATTGAATCGGATCGATCAGGCTGGGTCAAAAGACGAATCGCGCAAGCAGATAGAGCGTGTTGTTATCGCTCGCATTTCGTCCGGCGCCGTCGTAGTCAGTCGTCCCGCCGTTGAATCGCGTGTAGTTGGTGTACTGAACGGCCAGATCGATGTTTTGATAGGGCCAGTACGAGACGTTGCTGATGAAACCCTCACTGCGCGCTCCGCCATTGGCGCTGCCTGAGACGGCGTTCGGCGCGTAGAGGACGGGATCGTTTGTGCCGTCGGTCAGAAACCATCCCAGGGTCCCTGAGAAGCGATTGCCCAGATGGTATGCAACATTCGCATTGCTCGCGTTGAGATGGTGGGGCCCGGAACTTGCGGCTCCATTGGCCGCGCTCGCAACCAGTGCCGCGTTCTCGCGAATATAGCTGGCGCGCACCGACAGCACATCCTTGCCGAGAGTGCGCTCATAATCGACGTCGGGGCCAAAGTCTGTATAACTGTCCTCGGCGCCGGTTACCGCTCCCGGGGTCGATTTCATGTGGATGCCGTAGGCGCCGACCTCGAGGTTTGCTGTTCGTCCCGTCTGCTGAAAGGCCAGCCGCCAATAGGGCGCGACGCCCTGGACCGTATACGAACAGCACTGACCGGTGGTGGGCTGTGTATCGCCGATATGGTCAGAGCGGTAAACACTTACCGCGGTGTACACGTGCTGGTCATACATCGCGTAACCGCCAACTCCTGCAACATCTCCCCCGAGTAGTCCGTTGATAAGTGGCGATGCAGCCGGGCCCGGAGCCGCGTCATTGGCAACGAATGGATAACCCCATGCAGGCGTGGCGTTCCAGAGATCTTCAAGGGTCGGGTTGTTGTTCAAAGTAATGCCGTAGTCGAGTTCCTTGCCGCCCACCTTGGTCTTGTTTGCGTAACGGATGTCGGTGTTATCAATACTGAAGTGATCGCCTTGTGGGTCATATGTGATCTGCACGAAGCTGCCCACGTGGGTGGCCCAGGCGCCGGCGAGGAAGAGGGAAACGTCCTGAGGAAACTCGAAGTTCCAGTTCTGCGTGGCCGGCTGCGGAACCTTGGTGCCCGTCATCGACGTCTCGAGAAAGACGCTCAGGGGCAGGTTCTCAAGCAAGTTCAACGATGCGCGGCGCGTCCCGGGCTCGGCGGTGATGCTCTTGTTCTCAGCGCGGTCTGTGTATCCCAGCAGCTTGAATAGCCTGCCGCCGTTATTCAACTCCGGCGCAGTAGTATGGCATCCACTGCACGGCAAACCGGTCTGACGGGCATAGCTCGGAAGCGCGTTTGCCCTTGGCCCTGCTGCCACGGCGCCGGCTAAAAGCCCAATCACACAAATTGAGATACAACGCCTCATGAACCCTCCTCGTCACCACCGTCACTGGGCCCGGCACGCTCAAGTGCCGTTCCTGAATGACTCTTCGTGATACAGAACACCACCAGAAGTTCCCGTGGTTGATCATTGTGAGGGGGATCACTTGAATTGACTTGTGACAGCTGTCACAGATGAGCAAAATACAATGAGTTAAAGCCTGGAACACCCAGCGAGGTCAATCGACATGGGGGCTTTATGGAGCGCGATCAAACTGGCCTCGGGACTCGGACGATCTGTTGTGCGAAGTGGGTACCGGATCGCTCTTGAAATTCGCCGGAGCGGAACTTCTCCGGAGAACCTGCTTCACACTCCGGCCTATGCCGTCGATAGAGGCTCATCGCCACGCAGATGTTCTAGGACGATTGGCCGCCATTGCCCGCTGAAATGTTGCGATACGTATAAGGTATTGATTGTTTTATGGCGGAGAGAGTGGGATTCGAACCCACGTTAGAGTTTCCCCTAAACACGCTTTCCAAGCGTGCGCCTTCAGCCACTCGGCCATCTCTCCGGGAGTAAGCTATCTTCATGAATTTAACATAGTCGGGGCAAGGAGCGGAGCCGCGTCCGGTTCATCCCGAATGTCTGCGGGAGCGCACGGGAAAGGTCCGCCTTCGGGAAGGGAACTGGCGGCATGGTTGGCAGATTGCTGTCAACTGCGCGTCCCATACAGGCGAGTGACTGCCCGGCCGTAGCCGTCCATGCTTTTCAATCCTGTGCGCCCTCGCCCGGTTGTTCCTGGACTGGCCGCACGGTAAGATCAACCCATCATGCCGGATTTCCCAAGCCCCGCTGTTGAGACTGCCCTGCGCGGGTCGGTCCTGGTGCTGTTGCAGTTCGATGTGGCTGAGGCCATTCGGCTCGATCGGCTTCAGGAGCTGATCCGTGCACGCACCGTGCAGCAGCCGAGCCTCAAGCATCCGGCCCCAGGGTACGTCCGCTATCAGCGCCCGCCGGTGGTTGAGCCGCTTGAGACGCTGGTGCTCGAAAGCGGCGAGCGGCTGCAGGGGGAGATCAAATATTACGACTACGGCGTGGTCAGCGTTGTCTACGAGCTGCCCTTCGCCGACGGCTGGAGCAAGCTGATCCGGCTGGCCAGCCGCTGGGTGTGGGAGGTGGACTTCGCCGCGCAGGCCACGGCCATCGTGCGCCGCAGCCTGGAACGCGCTGCCCCCGCGCTGGTCAAGCCTTACGCCGAGTGGCTCAGCGAAGACTATCTGATCTTCCACGTCGTGGAGATCTCCGGCGCGCCCAGCGTCGCCGACCTGATTCAACAGCACGGCCCCCGCATCGCGCAGGTGGTGCGCGGAGACACCGGCCAGCTGGCCGAGAGCGAGTGCAACGAGGTACTGCAATCGCGCATTTCGTACTACGCGAACGATCTGTCTGTGATCGGCTGGAATGCTGCCTTCCTTTACGATTCGACCTCAGGAGCGGAGACCGCAATCCAGCTGCTCGAATACGCGAACTCGCAGCTGCTCGAGTTTCGCCACTACGACGATCTGCTCACCGCAGAGCTGGAGCGCGTCTACAAGCTGCTCGATGAAGGCACCGGTATCTTTGCCCAGTGGCGCCTGGCCCGGTCCGCCACGCGGCTGCACACCGTGCTGCTCGACGTGGCCGAACTCACCGAGCACTCCGACAACGCCATCAAATTCCTGAGCGACATGTTCTCCGCGCGCCTCTACCGGCTGGCGGCGCTCAAGGTCGGCGTGCCCGACTACAAGGAACTGGTCACGCGCAAGGTCCATACGGCAGAGGAACTCTACCGCTTCATGGTGGACCAGTTCAACCAAAGCCGCGGGTTCTTTCTCGAACTGACGGTTGTCATCATCCTGGTTATTGAGCTGGTGTTTTTGTTCAAGGGCAAGCCGTTTTAACCCGGCCAAGGGGGCGACGCTCCGGGGTCCTCAAAGGGCGGTCTGTGCTCTTTGGGGTGGAGTTCGGGGGTGGTGAGTCGAAGAATCTTCTGTTGTTCTTCGATGAAATTCAGACTCACCTAGGCGGGTTCGGCGTAACTGTTCTCTTCCAACTTTGGGTAATCCGTGTACCCCTTTGCACCACCGCCGTAGAGCGCCGCGGAGTCCAGGGAGTTGAGTGGCGCATTCGTACGAAAGCGCTCGACCAGGTCGGGATTCGCAATAAACGGTCTTCCAAAAGCAACCAAGTCGACCGCGCCTTCCGCAATCCTCTCATTGGCGAGTGCGAGGGTATATTCGTTGTTGGCCAAATAAGCGCCGTTGAATCTGCTGCGTAATGAGGCAAAATCGAAACCTGGATCAATGTTCCGCGGACCGCCAGTCTGCCCTTCAATTACGTGGAGGTACACTGGGTTCAGCTGATCGAGCACCTCGACTACATGGTTGAAAAGGGAACTTGGATCGCTGTCGTGAACGTCATTGGCCGTGCTGACCGGGGATATGCGCACTCCAACACAGTCTTGACCTGCCTCTTCAATGACCGCCTTCATGACTTCGGTCAGGAAGCGGGTGCGGTTCTCGATCGAACCGCCATATTCGTCGATTCTCCTGTTCGATCCGTCACACAAAAACTGGTCAATGAGATATCCGTTGGCTGCATGGACTTCAACCCCATCAAATCCAGCCCACAATGCGTTCTTTGAGGCGACCCCGTAAGCCTTGACGATCTCGCGAATCTCACTTACTTCAAGGGCGCGAGGTTCGGAAACATCGGTAAATCCGCTATCGATAAAAGTCTGGGCCCTGGCCCTGATCGCAGAGGGCGCCTCCGGAGACTGCCCGCCCGGCTGCAGGGATGTATGCGAGATGCGGCCAACTTGCCACAGTCGAAGAAATATCCTTCCCCCACAGGTGCGGACTAGCTATCGGTGAACATGGCCTTCTGTGGATGTCCCTTGGCAAGTGGGGCCGGAGCTGTGGCATCACTAAAGTCTTTTGTCCACTGCCAGTTTCTGATCTCCGGCATATCCTCCAGATGCTCGCGGATATAGTCGTGGTGGCGCTGCAACTCGTGGTTGAAGAAATTAACGGCGCTGTCAGCCGCCAAACGAAGACGGGGGATGTGCTTCAACGCATCCAGGGCCAGGTGGAAACGGCTCATCTCGTTGAGAACCACCATGTCGAATGGCGTGGTGGTCGTTCCGTGATCCATGTAGCCGTGGACATGGAAGCGGCTTTCATTGGACCGTCCGTGCACCAGGGTATGAATGAGCCAGCGATTGTTATGGAAGGCGAACACCACTGGCGCCGTTTCAGTGAAGAGCGCGTTGAACGACATCTCGTCCATCCCGTGCGCATGCTTGTCCGGGAACATCAGGGTCATGAGGTCGACAACATTGACGACGCGCACCTTGATCCCCGGCACGTGCTTCTGCAGCAGCCAGGAGGCAGCACAGGTCTCAATTGTGGGTACGTCGCCGGCGCAGGCCAGCACCACATCAGGCACTTCGCCTTCATCGTTGGTTGCAAACTTCCACGTGGATGCGCCTTTCGAGCAATGATCAAGAGCCTCGTCCATATTGAGCCACTGGAGTTGAGGCTGTTTTCCGCAGGTGACGACGTTGACGTAATTGCGGCTGCGCAGGCAATGATCGAAGACGCTGAGGAGGCAATTGGAATCAGGCGGATAGTACGCGCGGATCACTTCACCCCTGCGCTCCAGTGCATTGACGACGTACCCGGTTGCCTGGTGGCTGAAGCCATTGTGGTCGTTGCGCCATGCGTGGCTGGTGAGCAGAACGTTGAGAGATGCCAGCGGCCTGCGCCAGGGGAAGTCGCGGCATTGCTCAAGCCACTTGGCGTGTTGCGTGGTCATCGAGTCGACCACCTGCGCGAATGCTTCATAGGAGGACCACATGCCGTGACGGCCTGTGAGCAGATAACCTTCGAGCCATCCCTGGCAGAGATGTTCACTGAGCACTTCCATCACGCGGCCATCCGGACCGAGTTGATCGTCGATCGAAACGATCTCGGCCATCGAGCAGCGCTTGGTTGCCTCGAAGATTGAGTTGAGGCGATTGGAATTCGATTCATCGGGGCAGAACATGCGGAAGTTTGTCGGGTTCATTCTGAAGATATCGCGGAAGAAATCTCCCAGCTTACGGGGTGCCTCGGCTAGAACCTGACCCGGTCCGGGGATTTCGAGCGCGTAGTTTGTGAAGTCGGGCAGTGCGAGGGTGATCAACTCGCGGCCGCCGTTCACATGGGGAGTGCCTCCCATGCGCCTGTTGCCCGCGGGCGAAAGAGCCGCCAGTTCTTCGATGAATTTGCCGTTTTGGTCGAAGAGCTCTTCGGCCTTGTAACTCTTCATCCAGGCTTCAAGGATCTTGAGATGCTCTGGATTGTCCTTGACCGAAGCAAGAGGGACCTGGTGCGCGCGGAATGTGCCTTCGATCGGGATGCCATCCACTTCTTTGGGGCAGGTCCATCCCTTGGGCGTGCGGAAGACGATCATTGGCCAGACGGGCTGCTTTTTGAAACCGTTCTTGCGCGCTTCCTGCTGAATTCCACGAATCTCGGCGTAACAATCTTCAAGCGTCTGGGCCAACAATTGGTGCACCACCTCGGGGTCGTCGCCTTCGACAAAGTGGGGCTTGTAGCCTCGACCTGCGTAGAGAGCCTTCAAGTCGGCATCGCTGGTGCGCCCCTGGGCGGTTGGTCCGGAGATCTTGTATCCATTGAGATGCAGGATCGGGAGGACAGCTCCGTCCCGCACCGGATTGACGAAGTTGACCGACTTCCAGCTTCCTTCAAGCGGACAGGTCTCGGACTCTCCATCCCCTATGACGCAGGCCACAATCAGGTCGGGATTGTCGAAGGCAGCGCCGAATGCGTGAACCAAGGAGTAGCCAAGCTCGCCGCCCTCGTGCATGGAATTTGGTACGTGCGGCCCGCAGTGGCTGGGTACGCCGCCTGGAGTTGAAAACTTGCGGAACATGAGGCGCAGGCCGTCCTCATCGTGCGTGATTTCGGGGTGAACCTCGGTGTACGAGCCTTCCAGATAGGAACAGGCATTCAGCGAGGGACCCCCATGTCCAGGACCGGAGATGTAGATGATGTCGGCATTGTGCTCTTTGATCAGCCGGTTCAGATGAATATAGATGAAGTTCTGCCCAGGCGACGTTCCCCAATGACCGAGAAGCCTGGGCTTGATGTGTTCAGCCTTGAGGGGCGAGCGAAGCAGGGGATTTTCAAAGAGGTAAATCTGGCCGATGCACAGGTAGTTGGCAGCACGCCAGTAGCGATTCATCTTTTCCAGCATTTCCGGCGCAAGCGGTCCCTTGGGCTTTGGTGCTCTTTCTTCATTTTGTCCGTTGGCCGCAATCGCGGTCGACAGGTTCACGTCGAAGATGAATCCGGATGAATTGCCAAACTGGTCGAAGTTTTTGCTGAACGGTTGGGGCTTATCGTCCTTCTCGACTTTGAGGGGGAGATCGGTGGTGGCCATCGTAGCGTATCCTTTCGCGTTCTCCGCAGCGGCTCCAATTCTGGCAGCGGCTTTCGGACCTCAGACTTCTTAACTTGGACCGAGATGCGACCGCATCTCAATCAGGCCCCCATCCCGTGGCGAGCAACTCGCGGATTGTTTTCAATTCGGCCCGATGCTTCCGGGTTGTTGCCGGATAGGCCTATTTCAGTTTCCGCACCGCACCACGAACGCTCCGGGAGACGATCAGGCGGGCAGGATCTTTGCCGGAATGGACTTTGCTGGTTGACGTTCAGACACGCAAGTCTTCTCGCCGGACCATCGCCTAGACTACGTAACTATTGTTCTCTTCAGGACGGACAAGGACTGTGCTCTCTTGCACAGTTGCGATCCAATTCGTCTGAATTTGACACTTGGCCATCACGTCAGACATCGCCCCATCGATAGGGCGAATCTCTCATGACCAATTGTGATCTGGATTCCTGAACTGGCCTGTTCGATCCGTGCGACGCAGTGGCAGACCGCGCGCCCTGGCTTGGAAGGGGCAGAGACCTTCGGATCGTTGGCGCCCGGGCCGGTGGCAATGGAGCGCTACGGTTTCACTGCATTAAAATGCGCCTGGCGGCAGCGGCAATCAACGTCATTCGCTGGAAGAAGTTGGCCCAGGCGGCGGCCAGGGAACTTGGCACCGGCACCTGAGCTTTATACTTAAGGTGGCCACGCGGGCGTGGCGAAATGGCAGACGCAGCGGACTTAAGCAAGGTTGAGTGCCCATCGGGAAACCGACGGCGTAGAACTGCTCAAAGTCGGGGAAACCTGCAATGGCAATCCCGAGCCAAGCCTGGGAGCATTTCCGGGAAGGTGTAGAGACTAGACGGGCAGCACCTAAACCTCGTGTGGGGAATGGTGAAGGTATAGTCCAGACCACGAACCCGCCGCTGGCGGGGCGGCTAAAGCCGAAGTGGTATGAAAATCCGCAGGCCGCAAGGCCGTGAGGGTTCAATTCCCTCCGCCCGCACCAGAGCCGCTTTCGAAGCGGACCAGGATGGAATCATCCTGGCGTGCTGTGCTTAAAACGGCGATGTGTCAAGACACCGGAAGGTAAACGAAGGGCAGCACGGGCATCGCTTTTAGCTCGGGCGCGGGTTCGACTCAATCAGGAATCTCGATTGAGGATGTCGAGGTAACTTTCGTAGAGAAACAGGCGGCCTCTTCGCTTTCCACTGGAGTCTCGCCGGATGCCGGCTTCTATCATCCGATCCACGGCGGCGGACGCAGTTGGAAAACTCACAGTCGTCTCTCGCGCCGCGTTCCTGATCGAGAAGAGTGGATTGGCCCGATCGTACCTGTAGACCAGGAGCGCGAAAGCCGCATCGCGGTCAAGGCGCTCGATCTCTTCCTTGTCTGCATTGAAGAGTCAGTCGATGCTGCCGGCAGTCTGGGCCGCCTGATTTGCGGTGTCGCGCCCACCTTGCAGCCGGATGGAGCCAGCTGCAGATTGCTGAAGCAGTTCATGTGGCGGCTTTGTTCGCCACGTTCATTCGCGTGGCGAATGCGTTCGGGCTGGAGTCGCGGGGCCTGCTTGCGCTTTACGAGCGCAACAGCGGGGAAGTGTAGCCCCAGGGTTGTGTTTTGTCTGTTCGTTGCCGCAATATTCAAAGATATTTTGTCGTTTGGCTTCGTTTCAGGTATTACACTGGGTGAATAGCAAGATGGTCAAACCCACTCCAAGGCCCCGGACAGCCGCCGTCACCTCCGATACCACAGCCCTCGCGTCGATCCCAGAGCCTTCCCTTGACAGCATGATGGGCGAGGAGCGGCGCGCGCAGATTCTTCAGCAGGTGCGCAGCGCGGGCCGGGTCAAGGTCAACGAGCTGGCTGCCCACTTCAGCACCTCGGCCGTCACCATTCGCAACGACCTCAATGAACTGCATCAGCGCGGGCTGGTGCTGCGCTCCCATGGCGGCGCCGTGCTTCCCGACGCCATCCATCGGGAGTCGCCCGTCTATGAGCGCCTGAAGGCCTATGCCGCGGAGAAGCGGCGCATTGGCGCATTGGCGGCCACAACCATCAACGACGGCGAGACCATCATTCTCGACTCCGGAACGACCACGCTTGAAATCGCCCGCCAGATCAAGAACAAGCAGGGCCTGCAGATCATTACCAACGGAGTCAATATCGCCGCCGAGCTGCTCGACGCTCCCGGCGTACAACTGTTCATCGTTGGTGGAACCGTGCGCCGCGAATCGGCCTCCATCAGCGGGCGATTCACGGAAGAGATGCTGGCTGAGTTCTCAGCAGACAAGATGTTTTTGAGCGGCGCCGGTTGCGACATCGACTTTGGTGTCAGCGGCGGAAATCTGGAAGAGACCATGGTCAACCGCGCCATGCTGAGCATCTCGCGCGAAATCATCCTGGTTGCCGATTCGAGCAAGTTCTCCCGCCGCAGCATGGCCCGCATCGCGCCCTTCAGCGAGATCGATACGGTGATCAGCGATACCGGTCTTCCGGAAGAGGCGCAGGTCCGCCTGCGCGCACTCGGATGCAGCCTGCTGCTCGCCTGATCCAAGGGTGGGATAGCACGAATCCTCGCCGTGCGTACCCCACCCCGCCCCTGACTTCAGCTCTTCATGCCCCATCCGCCGGGACTTCAAACGTGACCAGCTCGGATCGGAACCCGCGCGTGCGCACCGCGCCATAGGCGATGCCGGCGATCATCCACACCGCGCCCAGCCACAACGCCGGATGGCTCAGATGCA
>Ga0302275_10001447_pt1 | contig 25488 bp, 19 predicted proteins | sample III_Bog_N2_2_FD_200229 | JGI IMG/M metagenome (GOLD analysis project Ga0302275, IMG submission 200229) | Peat permafrost microbial communities from Stordalen Mire near Abisko, Sweden - III_Bog_N2_2 | ecosystem: Environmental > Terrestrial > Soil > Wetlands > Peat | place: Sweden: Abisko... | reverse complement strand
CACCAGTAGCCAGTTGAACCGCGAGCGCATAGCGGGCTCCTTCATTTTTCATGAGATCAAAGTTATGCGGACGATCTGGCGTCCAGCCCCAGAAGAGCCATCGATTCTCGAACACCAGCGGCATCCATGGATGATAGCGTGATACGAATTCCAACAATCTCCAGGAGTCGCTTTTGATTCTTAGAAAGATCGCGGAGGGAACGCGCGAATCGACAGCAATCCCTGGCTATTGGTGTCGGCGAACGGGGAGGTTTTCCCTTCTTCGAGCACACAAGTCTGCCCCGTGACGGTGAGCCCTACCAGTGCGATCGCGGAGGGGGCGCCGAACTCTGCAACGTAGACGCCTCCGCCATTTCCCGTGGCACTAGCCAAGGCAGCGCCCGCTAAATAGGACCAGTTCGCGGATTGGCCTCTGATTCGTCCGGACTTGCAGCCCGGGGTTAGCGCGCCGGTTGCCTTGTCGAAAAATATGGCAGAGACAGCAGCGCCTTGAGTGTTGACAACGTATAGCAGTGTTTCGTCGGGACTCAGCATGATATTGCTGGAACTAATACTCGTTTTATTTGTGTAAACCGTGGTCGGGGTCAACTTGCCGGAAGAAATGTCAGAAACCTCAACTACGACTGCGGTTGAGGTGTCTCCGAAGATTGCATAATGACCGTCGCTCGTGATGTCGATGGAATTGGGATAGGTGGCGTCCGACGAATTCAGGGTCGCGGTCGAATATTGATTGTCGCCGTGAGACACCGGAGTGCCAGCCGAGATATCAAAAGATTCGATCGATCCGTCTGTGTAGGAAGCGATCAGAATATTCGAATGAACGGCCATACCGTTCACGATGCCGCCGGCTAGTCCAGCAACGGCGGTGTCGTTAACAAAGGTCAGCGAGCATCCTGCTTGAACCTGAAATGTTCCGATCGTGTTGGAGTCCGTGAAGCTGGCGTACAAATATTGGCTATTCATCGCCAAGCCAATGCCGTTGGACGTGCCCCCGTCGGTGGGAGAACCGGTGGCACTCCCGCCAAGGGCAAGAGTGGCAATGGAAATTCCAGTGACGGTTGCGGTCGAGGCTGAGGAGGCGTAGACGCACTGTTGGCTGCCACTGTTGAGAACGGTGAGGCGATCGGATCCGAAAAAACCAGCGACGTTGCCGAACCCTCCTACGATCACTTGTTGCTGTAGCGTGAGTGCGCCGTTAGGGCCTATGGCGTAAAAGCTGACGCCAGGATCGTCATTGGTAATCACGTATTGGCTTGCGCCGAGGGCAATTCCGCTCACTGCGCAAAGGCCCAACAAGAGCACGGCGGCTAACCATGAGTGTCTTATGCGGGAGTGTCTTAAGCAGGAATGCCCAAAGAAATATTGCTTCATCGATATCGCTAGACCCCGATGTCCAGAGAGGTGATAGGGCTGTGATACAGCCGGGGGCGGCTGTGCTTTTCAGTACACCACAGACAGGAACACGCTACAAGAACTGGCTGCGGATATCTGATGGGAATTGTTCTACGAGTGCAAATAGTTGCGGAAACTGGTAATGAATGCTGCAAAGAAATCGTGCTGCGACTCAACCCTGGGTGGCCTCACTAGTGCGGCAGGCTGAAGGACAGCGTCACGCTGGTCTGAAACGGCTCGGGCTGGTCGTGAGCCCGGTAGGGCAAGTAACGCCATGTACGGACGGCGTCGGAAGCGGCCCTTGCGAGGATAGGGTTTCCGGAGGCGGTGCTGACGTCCGAGACGCTGCCATCTTCGGCGACGGAAAGATTGAGCACCACATCTCCAGAGAGGTTCGCGGCTAAGGCTTCGGGAGGATACTGCGGTTCGGTGCGACTGAGGAGGCGAGATTCGGCCGTGGATGGAGATAGCCAGATGCTTCGGGAAGCGGTCTTCGATATTGTGTTGTTGGGCCGCGAGGGCGGCGCGGTCGCGATGCGATGGGTGGATGCGGCTTCCACGATTGGATTTGTTGAATCGATGGTGGAATTGCGATGTGCAGATTGATGAGGTGCGGACGAAGGCAGGCCGGGAGCGGGAGACATGCGGAAGATTACCTTCCCTTTCTCGTACACGACCAGCTCGTCTTTGGAGTAAGTAGAGGATTGAGTAGGCGGAATTTTCCTGGGTATGGCATCCAATCTTTTCTCGGGCGATCGTGCGCTGGTCGCTGAAGAATTCTGTTGGGTGGTCGAGGCAGCGATCTCGCCGGGCTGGGACGAACATCCCGAGACGGTTGGGTCTGCGCAAGAATTGGCTGTCAAGATTGGGGCGCTGGATCGAGCGAGGTTGATCCATCCGATACGGGAACCGACCAGGAAACTAACGCCGATGGCGGCAACAATCGTCAGCGCTCCCAAGAACAGTGCCCAGCCCTCGTAGAAATGTCGGGGAGACGACAAATTCGATGGAACAGACTTTTCCAGGCTGATTTCGGATCCCGAAGAGGCAGACGCGAGAATCTCAGCGGCATATGGATTGGGGGAACTGGGTTCAGCAATCGAAAGCACCGGTGCGGGCGTTGCGGAGGTAAGAGCTTTGTTGCGGGACGCGGCCTTGCGTTCGATTTTGCTTTGGCTCAGATTGATAGAGGCTTGATGGAGGGTGGCAGACTGCGCGGCGAACTGCTCGAGCAGTTTCTGATCGTTGTGCGAGAAGGCGGCTGGAGATGGAGAAAATACTTCGAGAATGCCCAGGAATTGCGCAGTGTGAACGGGATCAAAGACAGGCACGATGAGAATCGAGCGAATGCCGAGGCGGCGCGAGACGAGGGGGTCCACGCGCGGATCAAATTCGGTATCGACAGAAAGCTGGGGCTGACGGGTTTGCAGACAAGCGCCAGAGAGCCCGTCGCGTGTGTTGATGGGAACGCCGAGATCGGGAGCTAGGTGTCCGGTGGAAGCGCGGCAGACGATCTCGTCTCCGCGCCGTAAAGCGAGGGCAGCGGATGTGGCCCGCGTGGCTGCGGCCGCTTGGGCTACGAGTTCGTTGAGAACCAGATCGAGCGCGAGATCAGGCGGAAAACCGGCGAGGATGTGCTCTTCTAAAGTACGGGCCTGTAAAGTACGGGCAGGTGCAGAGTTCTGGTCGTCGGAACGAGACTCGGACCTCGACATAGATTGCGGGAACAATTTGTTCCGGCCGCCTCCGCTGAAAGGCTAGAAAGCACTGTCAGTCGGGAGTTTCCCGCTAAATCGCAGGGAAGTCAATTGGACAATCGGGCCGGTACCCCGGCGGCGGTTTCTTAGGCCGGGAAGGCGCCGGCATTTTGTCCTGTGGGCCCCTTTCCCGCAAGCTCAAACTACTGCGCACTCTCGCTGAATACTGCGGGGTTAGCGACTCCGGCGGCTGAGGCATCGATGGTGACCGCTCCGGGCGACGGCGGGAGTGTATAGAATTGGCTGGCCGTTCCGTTCGATCCCGTCGTCACTGGGTTTGACGCAAAAGTGCCGCCCGCGCCGCCATCGGAGAAAGTCACAGCGTTGCCCAAGACCGGGTTGCCATACTGGTCGGTGACGAGAACGGTGAGCGCTTGCGGTAGTTGAGTTCCGGCTGGCGCGGCTTGGTTGTTTCCGCCGGTGACGCCGATAGTGGCGGCGGGTCCGGCCACGGAATACTCCACAAAAGAAATGTTCTTTAGTCCGGTTGAACTTCCGGACACCGAGATGGTGCCCACAGATGTCGGCAACTGCAGCTGGATTCGAGCAAATCCGTTGGCATCGGTGACCACCGAGGGTGGATTGGGGACCGCGCCTTTGGTAGCGGTGAAATTGACCGTGATACCCGGGACGCCGTTCTTGAAAGTGTCCTGCGCCTGAGAGACGAGCGCGTTCGGTAAGGTTGAACCCGCCGCGCCGGTTTGTTTTGTGCCTCCGTACGCGACGATCTTAACAGCTCCCGCGGAGGTCGAGGTTGCCATAAGAGTGGTAGTGCCAAATCCAGTTCCGGATACTGTGAGGGTATATGTCCCGACTTTCTTGGGGACGGTATAAGAGGTTGACACGTTGCCGTTGGAGTCAGTAACCGCAGACGCCGGATTGAACACCCCGCCTTTGCCGCCATCGCTAAAGTTGACGGTCACTCCTACGTCATTCTGTTCCGTGTAGGGGTTCTCGATATTCACCTGAATTGGCGCTGCCAGGGGAGTGCCGACCGTAGCGCTCTGGCCGCCTCCGGTGACTTCGGCGATGTGAAATATGCCGTAGACCTCGAGACTAGTATTGGTTGCGACATAGACCCGTCCGTTGGCTACGGTTTGAGTGATGAAATGACCTAGGGGCGGCAGTTTGTCGCGGCTGTTGGGCGCTTGCGTGGTCGAATACAACAAATCCATCGAGACCGCGTCAAACGCCAGCAACTGTCCCGTGATAACCCAGAGAATTCCATTTGTGTTTCCATTGGCAGAGATGGACGGAGAGTGACCACCGTTATAGCTTGCCGTGGTTCGCTGGGGACTCCCCATGAGCCCCCCGGAAATTGGGTACGCCAAAATCGGGGAATCATTGGGAGCAAAGTAGACAGTGTTATTCCAATAAGCTGGAGAACCGAATTGCACATCCCGCGTACTGCTGCCGGACTCGCCGGGAATGAGGGGGAATTCCTGAATCGCTCCCGTGTCGTTCACTTGGTACATTCCCAAAGTATCGCGGTTGAGCAGGTAAACGAAACCCTGTTTGCCGCTGGCTACGAGTTCGTGCGTATAAGGACCCGTTTGATCGGGAAGGATGACGGCTCCGGTGGAACTCAAATCCAGGTCGTTTACATTGAGAAATCCGACCGCGTAGGGTGTGAAATAGTCGGCTACGGTGAGATCCGGAGCCAGTTCTACCACGCTATTGCAGTAGGTTTGGCCTCCCGTTGGCACATCGAAGCCGTGGCTTCCAGCTTCTGCTGTTTCCATAAAAATGTTGCCTTGTTCGTCGGCGGCAAGGCCCACGCCAGACTGCCATACTGACGTCAATCCGTAGTCGGGAGAGGTGTTGAAAACGGCAAGTTGCGTCAAACTAGACTCACTGTAAGAGAGCACCCATCCGGTATCGTTGTCGTTGCAGCTATTTGAGCCGAACCCCATATAGATCGTCCCATTAACCAGCAAAAGGCCAGGACGATTTTTTTCGTGAAGGCTGTTGAATACGGTTTTGGTTCCCTTGTTACTAATGCTCTGCGCCTGGATCAGCACGGGACTGCCCGGCAAATCGAAGCCGGTCGTGATGTCGATGGCGTGCAGGTGGTGACGAACCGTGCCGTTGAGGACGGTCTTCGCGACGAGATACATAGTGTTACTCGCAGGGTCGATGACCGGCGTGGATATGATGCCTTCCTGATTAAAGCCGGGGGCGGTGCCACAGGGGAGATACTGTCCACTCGCGGTCGTGCCTCCGTAAAGTTCACTGGCGTACCAAAGCTGGGCCCCGTTATCGGCATCGATGGCGTAGACCGAATCCGCCTGGGTTACGATGTAGACGACATTGTGCGTTCCTTGCCCTGGAATGTTTACATTCGGCATGTAAATGGGCTGAGCCATCACAACATAGTCGACGGGGACACTGAACAGGTGCCCAAAGCTGTTCTTATTAACGTTGGCGGGAGTGAGCAGAGTCTCTTGAGTGTTTGCGTTGTCGCGAGCGTTATCCCCGCGGCTGGTAACAAACTGAGGCTGGGCGAAAGATGCCGACAAGAAAGCAGTTGAGATAAGGATGAGAGCCAGAGGCTTGGAGCGGGCAGAAAAGAACTCGCTAAGCGAATGGCGGAACGCTGGGGGGCGGGTGCCGGAACTGCTGGAAGAATGTAAGGGGAAATAACGCATCGTCTCTGCCTCCGAAAAACCAACAGCCATGGGAAGGGTTTGATGCCTTAACGAGCACTTAGACAGCCAAGGGGAAGGAATTGCTCGTTAACCAAACTGAAACTAACGTGACGGTTGCCAAAGGTTTATACAACGAAAGGGGATAGTTTTCAATGCCGCGTTTGAGCCATGAGGCAAAGTTTTGCACACTTTCGCCATTCTTTCGTCTACGAACTTTACCCTGCTGAAGGTCGCGCGGAGACAGCCTTCGATAGTCTCGGCAGCAACGAATTCAGATCCTGTTCTTAAAGTTCGTTGCGATGGAACGGAGCGTTAGAGGAGCGACTGCGGATTCGAGCTTTGTGAGATACACCTTCCCGTTCCCGAACTCGATATCTGTCTATAAAGGATTGAAGGGTTGTGGCGGTAGAAAGACTGCTAGAGTAATCCTGCACACCGTCGAGCCGGATGTGCAGAAACTCGCACTAACGAAATAATTAAGGAGAAGGCTCGCCATGCGGATCGCGGTGGTTGGATCGGGTTATGTGGGACTGGTAACGGGCGCGTGTTTCGCGGATCTGGGACACGATGTTGTGCTGGTCGACAACGACGATAGAAAACTGGCTGCCCTGCGCGAGGGCCAGGTGCCGATCCACGAAAGGTTTCTGCCGGAATTGCTGGCGCGGCACCGGGACGAAAGAATTTGTTTTTCCGGTGATCTGCAGGAGGCCACTCGCAGCAGCGAGGCAGTGTTCATCGCAGTGGGAACACCTCCCACGGAAAGCGGAGACGCCGATCTCTCTTACGTGGAATCGGTCGCGCGGGAGATAGCCGGGGGCATCAACGCATATAAAGTTGTGGTCGAAAAAAGTACCGTCCCGGTTTATACCAGCCAGTGGATACGAACGATCATTACAAGAAACGGAGCCGACCCGGCGCATTTCGACGTGGCGTCGAATCCGGAATTTCTACGCGAAGGAACGGCGGTAACCGATTTTCTCTATCCTGACCGGATCGTCGTGGGGGTGGAGAATGAACGGGCGGCGGAAACGATGCGGCAACTTTATGAGCCGCTCACGAGCGGACGCTATTACGGACGAAGTGGGGCCATTCCGCGGCCAGAAGCAGCGAAAACACCGCCACGGTTAATCATCACGACAACGAAGAGCGCTGAGTTGATCAAGCACGCCTCGAACGCGTTTTTGGCGATGAAGATTTCGTTTGTAAATGCGGTGGCCTCAATCTGTGAATCCGTAGGGGCAAATGTGCAGCAGGTATGCGACGGCATCGGGACCGATTCGCGCATCGGACCGCGCTTTTTGAATCCGGGAATCGGGTACGGTGGGTCGTGTTTTCCAAAAGATCTGATGGCATTTCGCGCGGTCGCGAAGGAAAGTGGATACGACTTCCGGTTACTCGAAGAGGTCCACAAAATTAACGAGGAACAGCGCCACCGTTTTATGCGGAAGGTGCGGGGGGTACTGTGGACCTTGCGCGGAAAACGGCTGGGGGTACTGGGACTGGCCTTTAAAGGCGGAACGGACGATATACGCGAGTCTCCCGCGTTGCTGCTGGTGCAGGAATTATTGCGCGAGGGGTGCCGCATTTGCGCCTATGATCCGGCGGCAATGGAACGGGCGAGAGAGGTGCTGAAGTCGGGCGTCGAATTTGCTTCGAATGCCTATGAGGTGGCTGAGGGAGCGGATGCGCTGCTGATTTTGACGGAGTGGGAGGAATTCGCAGCGCTGGATCTGGAGCGGTTGCATGATCTGGTCAAATATCCGATCGTGCTGGACGGACGAAATCTCTATGACCCGGCGGTAATGCTGGAGCACGGGTTCTCCTACTACAGCGTGGGACGTCCCGCAGTGTTGGCGGAAGAAGTGCCAGCCCTGGCGAAGAAAAAGGCGTGACGAGATAAGAACGCAATGACCAAACGAGCGCTAGTGACGGGAGGAGCGGGCTTTCTCGGCTCGCATCTATGCGACGGACTTCTCGGCGAAGGATATGCGGTGGTCGCTGCCGACAATCTCTCGACGGGAAGCCTGGCGAACATCGAGCATCTGCGCAACGAGGCGCGCTTCGAATTTGTCAAAAAGGACGTATGCGTGGCGCACGAATGGGGCGCGCTCGATTACGTATTTCATTTTGCGAGTCCCGCGAGTCCCGTGGATTATGCTGAGCATGGGATGGAAACTTTAAGAGTCGGATCCTACGGAACATTTGAGGCCTTGGAGGCGGCGCGACGGTCGCATGCAAAATTCATGATGGCGTCGACTTCGGAGTGCTATGGCGATCCGCTGGTGCATCCGCAGGTCGAGACGTATTGGGGGAATGTCAATCCGATCGGACCGCGATCAGTCTACGACGAGGCGAAACGATTCTCGGAGGCGGTCACGGCGGCGTACCACCGCTATCACAAAGTCGACACTCGGATTTTGCGCATCTTCAACACCTACGGGCCGCGGATGCAGATTAACGACGGGCGGGTCATTCCAAATTTCATGTGGCAGGCGTTGCGCGGCGAGAATCTGACGGTCTATGGAGATGGCAGCCAGACGCGAAGCTTCTGCTATGTCAGCGACGAGGTGGATGGAATCTTGCGGTTGGCTGCGTCCGCGGAAAACTTACCGGTGAATATCGGGAATCCGACTGAATTCACCATTCTGGAATGCGCCGAAAAAGTGATAGCGACCACCGGCTCGGCGAGCCAGATCGTATTCGAGGCGCTGCCACAGGACGATCCCAAGCAAAGGCGTCCCGACATTTCGAAGGCGAAACGCTTGTTGGGATGGTCGCCGAAGGTCGAACTGCAGGAAGGGCTTAAGTTGTCTCTGGAGTATTTCCGAAAAGCGGTTGCAGAAAAGGCACGGGACCAAGTTCATTCGACGGCTTCGTGACCAGGATCTAAGTATCTCGCTTTGTCTAGCCCAAAGCGGGATCTAGCGCGATTGCTTATCCAAAGCAGGGCCCGCGGCAAGAACGGCAAGCAGACGTAAAATCTCTTCACGCTCGACCGAGTCCCGGAAGGTAAAGCGGACGCCCATCCCAAAACCGGGATGCGTCGCTAGCACCTGGCCCCGGATCTTAAACTTCGTGTCAGTGGTCCTCACTAGAATTTCTACTCCGGATTGGCCGGCCAGCGGCGACGGCATTTCGACGTAGCAACCACCTTCGCTTATATCGGAAAGGGTGCAGCGGTTCGGAACGCTGGTGCCGAGCCGATAGACCTCCGCGCCCAACTTGCAGTTGAAACGGCGCTCCCCACGGCGGTTGCCAGCATTGGTGACGAGCGTGGCTTCTCTCGACGCGGGTCGCAATTCGGGCTGCGGAACATCGGGGGCCTGCGTGGCAAACGTCGGCGTTCCCGTGAGTTTACTGGTAGATGGCTGAGCGGGCAAGGTCTGGCGGGGCTGAATACTATTCTGTTGCAGCCAGGTTTGCATGAGGCGACGCGAAGTTTGCGGTACATCCAGAAAACGAATGCCGGTGCGGCCGCTGGCGTCCTGCCACGCAACCTCGCCGGAAAGGCGGACCAATTGTTGCTGACCGGGTAGTGCGAATTCGAAGTACACCTTGCAAGAAGTTGGAAGCCGATTGTTAGTTTGAATCGAGGTTCCACCGTCACTCAGGTCGGTGAGCAAAGCATCCAACTCAGGCGCACCTGGATAAGCAACGTTGGCCTTCGAATTGAGTGGGGTGCGGGGAACGCGGCGCCGTTCACGACGCATCAGGCCACGCGCCGCGCGCAAACTGATGCGCGTACGCTCCGCAGAGAGGGGGCGATACAAAACAAAATTCGCGCCCAGCCCGAATATGGGACGCGCGTTGAACTCACTGTCGACAATGGCGACCAGCATGGTGGCACGGTTCTTGCTGGATTGCCTGAGACGCGACAAGAACTCTTCGGAAGATGAGTCAGCGCGATAGTCGAGCACAATGGCATCAAACAGCTGACTATCCAGCAACTCGAGTCCTCGTGTAATCGAAGGAGTGTGCTCGGCCGCCAATCCCAGCTCAGAGAGGATGAGCATCAAGAGGTTGGCGGAGTCCTGATCCGGACACACCACGAGGGCGCGTAAATCCATAGTGACAAAATGGTACGAGAGGGCAAGTGCCGAGGACAAGTTACCGGTGTCACGTGAACATTGCGCTGGTTTGGTTCGCCGCCGCTTCCAGTCTCTCCAATGCGGCAGTTACCGTAGTAACTCCAAGAGGCGCACCTTCCGTTATCTTCTGTTTCGAGCAAACCAGCGATATGCTGTCTCAACGATTGTGTTCGTGGCACCGAAGGCAGGGGCTTTGGGTCGGCGCTTGATTCGGTAGCGATGGCACGGTAGCGACAAAGGGGCGAGCTTAGCCCCGTCGTATTCGCGTTTGCCGTGGGCGGCACGATTGTAACTCTCCCGAATTACCTTACGAAAAGCCAGTGTACGAAGGGACCTTGTACCCCGGTACTTTGACGGGACAAGATACTGTTCCTACCATCGAGTTAGTAAGTTTGGCAAAAGAGTCACCTGTCACGACAGGGATCACCCCGGCGTTTTGTGAAATGCAAGGCCGGGGAGACGATGCGAGATTGTAGCGCCGGATTCGTTGTACCAAGCTGGGAGCCGCAGGGAACGGCAAGACTCTATGAAGAGCCTGGAAACAAAAGTCGGAAACCGCAGGCGTCGAGAAAGTGGCTTCAGCCTGATCGAAATGTTGACGGTGGTCGCGATCGTTATCATCATGGCTTCGATCACGTTTATCAGTATGGTCCCGGTGATGAAGCAGTACCGCGTCGCCAACGCTTATAACACGGCGATGGCGGCGATGCGGCAGGCGCGCGACAACGCCATATCGCAACGCACCTCGTACTCGGTGACGTTCACTCACACTTCTACGACGAATACGATTACGGTCACGCCCACACTGACAACATTTCAGGGCGACCAAACTACCAGAACCTATCAGTTGCCGACAGACGTGGCCTTTCTCGCGCAGACAGGTTTTCCCTCGATTGGTCCGGACGGTTATGGCACCGGTGTAAATGCCATCGACTTTGGCTACACCGCGAACGGACTGGGAACCGGTGGGCAATCAACCTTTTATTTCTGTCCCGATGGTTCCGCACAGGATGCGGAAGGCACGGCGGGAGCGTGTGCCGGTAGCTGGGACGGAGGCGTGGTGTACATCGGACGGGCCAGCGACCTGATGAGTTCGCGTGCCATCACACTCTGGGGCGGAACGGGCCGAATCCGCGGGTGGCGGCTCTACGGCAACGGATCGGGAGGATATCAATGGGTACGGCAATGATGGGGCGGCGGAACGGATTGCGCTCGCGCAAATCAGGCGACCGCGGATTCACGCTGATCGAGGTCATGATCTCGATGTGCATATTGACGGTCGGCCTCGTAAGTCTGCTCGGGGTGTTTGGCCTGGCGATGGCCTCGACGCAAACCTCGCAGCAAGACATGATCGCCAAGCAACTGGCGAATGAGGCTCTGGAGAGCATTGTCACTGCGCGCAATACTACCCAGATCGGATGGGACGACATCCAGAACACCGGATCCACTTGCACCGACGGCAGCAGCGGTTGTGGCATCTTCGCCAGCGGTGCGCAGCCGATCTATCAGGGATTAACTACGGGAGCGTCGACCTCTTGCGCCAAGTACCTGGGCATTCTAGGGACTACTTGTGACATCGGTCAGCCCATACAGACACTCACCGAGCCGGGTCCCGATGGAATCTACGGAACTGCGGACGATGTCTCTGTCCCACTCACCGGTTATCAGCGCACTGTTCTGATCTCATCGGCCGACTCAAATGGCGTGGTGCAAGGTTCTCTCCGTTCCGTGACCATCACTGTGCAGTACAACACGGCGCAGATGAACCTGGCGAAGAGCTATGTCTTGAACACATTAATTTCGAGTTATCAGTAAAAAGGGGAGCTATGGGCGACCGCACAAAGCGCGAGAGTGGATTCAGTCTGCTGGAGATGGTCATCGCCATGGCACTGGGGATGATCGTACTGGGCGCCGCCGTGCAGTTGTACACCCAGGGCGTGGGCGCGACTTTCAAGGTCTCGCAGCGCGCCGAGATGCAGCAGGATTTTCGAGCTGCCTCGAACATGGTGCTGCGCGACTTGAGTTTGGCCGGGGCAGGGTTAGGAAACAATACAGCGATTGCTTTGCCGAGCGGCTCGACCCCGCGCTATGGCTGCGACCAGTCGACCTGTCATCTGGGCACGGCCAACACGTCGCCCGGGCTTTACCCGCTGCAAAGCACCACACCCTATTTTTACGGATTGCTTCCGGGATATCAGCAAGGACCGACGATCAACGCCGGGCACCCCACGGACACAATCACCGTGGCCTATACCGACACCAACTTCTATCTGAATTGCTACACTGCGACCGTAACTTCTTTAGGAGTCGTGCAATTCGCGCTCCCGACAACGCTGCCCGCCGGCTGTTTGCCGAATGGCGTCACCTCTCCGCAAGCGGTCAGTGATGCCGTAGTCGGGCTTACGATCGGCGATCTGGTTTACGTCTCGCTGAGCAGCACTCCGGTTGTCGTCGAAGTCACGGGAGCGCCCACCACGACCGGCCCAAACACCTATAGCGTTCCCTTCGCGAACAACGACGTCCTGAAGATGAATCAGACTGCCTCCGGCAAGGGCATAAACGCCGCGGCAGTGGGCGCTTCCGGGACAAGTCCCACGCGCGTCTTTGTCATCACCTACTACATCGACAACACACTCAGCCCGCCCCGGCTCATGCGGCAGGTAAGTGGACACACTCCCATGCCCGTCGCGGAAAACGTAGTTTACATGCAGTTTAACTACGATCTTTTCAACGACAACACCAATGCCGTGGCGGTTGCCTGCAGCAACCCCGGCGCCGCGGTCGATGGTTGCGCTGGAGCTTCGACAGGACTGCCCCCCAACGAGGTCACCAAAATCAATATTGCGCACATGGCCATGAACAGCACGCTAAAGGGCGCTCAGGGCGGCTTCCAGGGATTGGATCTCGTAACCTCGGTCAGCGCCCGCGATCTGACTTACAACAATAGCTATCCGCTTGGCCCGTAGACAGGAACACTTACGCAAACGAAGACAAGCTGAGCGAAGTATTGATGAGTGATATGGAGACATACAGAATGAAAAGCGAGAGACACAACCGGGGATTTACGTTGATCGCATCTTTAATGATGCTCTTGCTGCTTTCGGGTCTCGCAATCGGCCTGCTGCTGATGGTCAATACCGAAGGCAAGGTTGGAGGCACAGACCTGCAGAATAACGCAGCCTTTGCCAGCGCCGAGGGTGGAGTCGAGAAAATGACCTCCGACCTGGCTTCAACCTTCCAGAACGCCCTCGCGCCTACCGCGGCGCAAATTTGCGCCTTGGGCAGCACTTCCATGCAACCGAATCTTGCCGCAGTGACATGGTCTGACTATCAGATCACCCCCGGCCAGCTGGGCGCAGCCTGCCCCTCCACAATGACCACGCAGTGGGGAACTATCACCTCGGGTTCGAATCAGGGTCTATGGGCGCAGATCATTCCCGTGAATATGTTGGCCACAGCCGCTATGCCGGGCGGCCAGGAAGTCAGTATGGTCCGGAACGCGCAGGTCGCGCTGATTCCCGTATTCCAGTTCGGAGCTTTCTCGGAAAGCGATCTTTCGTTCTTTAGCGGCCCTGATTTTACCGTTAGCGGCCCGGTTCATACCAATGGAGATTTGTATCCCTTTGTCGGACCCGGATCCACCCTGACCTTTCACAACCAGGTGTCGGCCTACGGCAACGTCGTCCGCACCCAGTTGGCCAACGGCTGGAATCCGGCCACCAACTACAACGGCGCAGTATGGGTGCCGACGGGTCTGCCCGGTTGTACTGCGTTAAATGCCGCAGGAAACTGCACCCAGATGGATTCGCCCGGCAGCGGAACCTTCAGCACTACATTCGGCGATGGCAGCACCCAGACCACTGGCGGACCAGCGCCGCCCGCGACGTACAACACCAGCGTTTGGAATACTTTTTCTAAGACGACCACGAACCACCTGCTGGTCAACGGAAACTACGGCAGTGTCGTCAATCAAGGAACGGGCGGGACAAAACTTTCGATGCCCTTCGTCGGCGGAGGCGCGTCCCCGTTTCAGATCATTCGCCGGCCCCCGGCTGGCGAGTCGCCAACCTTGCCGCTCGGTCAATCCCGTGAATATAACCTGGCGCAGATTCACGTGCTGATCAGCGACAGCCCCGCGGAATTGCCGGGCGGAGCGGGGGACGTGAATAATATTAGACTGGCCAACGTAACCCAGGCGCAAGCAACCGCATCCGGTACAAGCCCCAGCAATCCTTGGGGAATCGCGATGACAGCGTCTGCGTTGCCAGCGGGCTACCCGGCGGCGCCGAGCGGGACATCGTGGACTCTTTATTTCGCGGCCTCCTCGAACGCGATTCCCAGTCCCTATGCCTGCGCGGGCACGGTTTGCGCAGCGGATTGGCCTTACGCGCCCGTAGCGCCAGCAGCTGCCTACCTGACGCTTTATCCAACGTTGCCATCGCCCGGAGCGCCCATCATCCCCTTAGCGAATAATGGCACGCCGACAATTAGCTTGTGCCCGCCGGCGGGAACAAATAGCGCGCTCGTAGCGCCTACTCCTGCGGTCCCCGCCAACTGCCCGACGACCGGAGCATATCCGTATTACGTTCCACCAACTGGCGCGGCTCCTTCGAACACGGCCACCTCGACGGCATGGAATCTGATCGATGGATGGCTGCGTGTGGAATACAAGGACGCCGGCGGCGCGTGGCATCCTGTAACTTCGGAATGGTTGTCACTTGGATTTGCGCGAGGAGTGCAGGCTCCGACCCAATCGGGAGCAGGCACGCCCGCGGGTGGAACACCGAACCCGATCAATCCGAACGCGATTTTGATTTTGCAGGAACCGGCCGATCGCTTGGTGACGAGCGCTCTTGCGGGCGGCGTCAGCTCAACTGGAACCCCGCCGACTTGCACCACCTGGGTCACCGTGAGTCACACCCTGGTCTGCAGTGTTTGGGCCCCGGGGGTACCGCCGCAAGTGGGGGCGGATACAGCGGCGCTAGCGGCGCTCGGCGAATGGCCGTTCTCCGCATCGCCGGCTGCCCCGACGACGCAGAGCATTACGCAATTCAACTGGTATCCCATTAACTTCTACGATGCGCGCGAAGGCGAAGTTCGCGAAGCGACCGACTATAACAACGACAGCTGTACGACAAATGGAGTGATGAACGCCGTAGAAATCGATGTGGGCAACCTGAAGCAGTGGCTACTCGGAAACATCGGATCGAGCGGCGCGAGCGTCGACTATCAGGCGCAGAACGGATACGTGCTGTACTTTTCGGATCGCCGAGGCATGTTGCCGAATCCGAATGCGGTTCCACCCAACGTTGCAGGCGATAAATCTGGGGACTCGGGTCTGGAGGACGTAATCAATCTTGCCAGCGGCACTGTTGGTACTCCGGACGGCGTGCTCGAACCGCCTGCGACCACTGCTTCTCCGGAGGACGTGAATCTCAATGGCGTTCTGGACAACTTCGGACCGCAGAACATGGGTCTGGGTTTCACGGGGACAGTGGCGAGCGCAACGCAGAACCTGAACGCCCTTATCACGAGCACGAATCCGCATCCTGATCCGTATGGTTCGACTTCGGCCAATAACCGAATCAGGACTTGTACCACCACCGCCCGCAAGAACTGGGTCAGTGGCGCGCGTCACGTTCTGAAACTGGTGGACGGATCGCTCGGCAACGTACCCTTAAGTCCAATTGGAACTTCCACCGATCCCGGCGGGTTCACGGTAGCCTCGGAGAATCCCGTGTACATACAAGGTGACTACAACACGAACTCTGCCGATTCCACCTGGAACAGTCCGGCCGTGGATATCACAGGGCGCTCGTCCGCGGCAATCATTGCGGATACGGCAACTCTACTCTCGAACGCGTGGGACGACCGGTTGAGCCTGATGACCGACGTTACCAACGTGAATAACCGGAACGCTAACACTACACATTACCGGATGGCGATTGCGGCAGGCAAAACCAAGAACTTCACGCGGCCAACGACTTGGTCCCCGACCGCGGCACAGGATTTTGGCACCGATGGAGGTTTGCATAACTTCCTGCGCTACCTGGAAAACTGGAGCGGACAAACTTTGTACTACAAGGGATCGATCGTAAGTTTGTTCTACTCCACATACAACACGGGAACTTATAAGTCGGCGTATGTATACTCGGCGCCAAGCCGTGGTTACAGCTTCGACTCGGACTTCTCTTCACCGCAAGGGTTGCCACCGGGCACGCCGCTATTCCGCGACGTGAACAGTCTGGGCTACCGCCAACTATTTACCACGCGAACCTATTAAAAACGCAGGACAGCCCGAAGTGAGAACCCCGATCCGAAAGGATCGGGGTTTTTTGTTAGTACGAAAATGCTATTCCCAATTTTCGCTGGCTCACGATACCTTAAACAACTCGGAGCTGGAATCATGAAAATTGCGGGAATTGCGAAATGACGGATCAAGCGACGGGCGCGGCGGCTCAGCGAACGGGCAATCGGAGGCTGGTTTGGCTATTGGCGTCCCTCGCGATCGTTTCCCTGCTTCTGTTTTTTGTTCCTGCATTTGTCATTCGTCCGTTCACCCATCAGTCGGAGTTCGGCTTGCGCCTGGCGATCGCGGTGAAGCGAGTTGCGCCGGTGCTGACGCTGGCGAGCCTGCTGGGGGTGGCTGCGGTTAGCTGGAGGTTGTGGCGCGCTTCGTCGATTTTGTTGCGAACTGGAATCGTCGTGGCGCTTTTGCTAAGCGCGGCCTCGGCTGTGATGGTGCGGCAGAATTATTTCGAGTGGATGTTTCATCCCATCGCGGCGGCTGGCTTTATTCCGGCGAGCCAGGCCCGTCTGGACGACAAAGAGATGGTGATGGCGGTGCGGATCGGGCACGAGGCGCGGGCTTATCCCATTGTCCAGATGGCCTACCATCACATTCTGAATGACACGGTAAGCGACGAGCCCATCGTCGTCACCTATTGAACGCTCTGTCACACCGGTCTGGTGTGGAACAGAACCGCGCGGGGACGAGAACTGCATTTTTATCTTGCGGGAATCAACAACCAGAATTTTCTGATGCGCGACCGCGAAACGGGATCGTGGTGGCAGCAAGCTTCAGGGCTGGCGATTGCGGGTCCGATGAAAGGCGCCGCGCTCGAATTAATGCCCAACGACGAACTAACGTTTGCCCTGTGGAAGTCTGAATCGCCGGAGGGGCTCGTGCTTGCGCCGGTTGCCGGGTACGGCGACAAGGATTACGACAAGAAGTGGGAAGAAGAGGTGGCGAAGTATCCGGTGCCGCTGACATTTCCGGGGCAGGGGTTGAAAGATCGCGACATAATTCTGGGAGTCAAGATCGGAGGACAGGCGCGCGCTTTTCCGCTCGCAAAAGTGCGAGTGCAGAACCCAATCGAAGACACTGTTGCAGGAGTTCGGCTAGCGCTGGTGATGGGGCCGGATGGAGAGTCGGTCCGCATTTTTCGCTCGCAGTGGAATGGATCGAACGTCGAGCTCTACCGCGACACGTCGAGTGACACGTCCGGGGACAAGCCCGGGGACAAGGCTGGTGAAAAGGCTGGCGAAAAAGGGACGGCGTCCGATTGGAAGCTGATTGATTCACAGGGGGACACTTGGAACTTTGCGGGTTGCGCGATTAGTGGGCCGGCGAGCGGACAGTGCCTGGAGAAGGTTCAGTTTCTGAAAGACTACTGGTTCGATTGGAAAAATTACAATCCGGCGACTACGGTTTATAACCACTGATCGGGCGAGCCATTTCGAACTCCGGGGGCGAGTCAAGAAAGCGTCAACCACTAACGGCACTGAGGTTCGCAAAGGAAAGGTTGCGAAACGGAACCAGGGCGCGGTCTATCGAATGCGAATGGCGAAATAGGGCGAATCGATTGGCGAAATGCTCGTTTCTATTTTGCAGGCTTCGCTGGAGGCAGGGTGTTGACGGCGGAGTCGGACGACCAGCAATCGGCCAGGATCTTCCAAGTACCGGCGGGCTGTTTCACTAATACGACGAGGTACTTGCCACGCTCCTCGCGCCGTTTACCCATCGCGATCGGCACCAGCATTTTGCAGCGGCCTAAATCCAAAGCGATCTCGCCCATCACTTCCAGCCGTAACGACTCCATCTCGACGTCGCCCAATCCGGCCTCCAGCAATGATATGAGGAATTCGCGAATCGCAGGCAGGCTGCGAACCGGAGGAACGCTGGAGCGAATGAGCGTCGCATCGGCGGCGTAGAGTTCGATGAGATCGTCGACATGCTTGGTGTTACAGGCCTGAGCCCAGTCTTGCACAACCTGCCGAGCCGCAGCTTCTGCGCGGCCTCCCGTTGAACCTGGAGCACCGGGAGCGCGTCCCCGAGGGGATGAGGATTCGGGATCAGCAGACGACACGACAGATGCCGAGCGCGAACCGGGGACGAGGTGGTGGTAGTGATGGTGAACATGCTGTTGGGCGTTGGCGGACGGAAGCGCCACCGGAGCAGCGTTGGCAACTTTTCCACTGGGAGCGCCGCACCAGACACAAAAGTGAGCGCCGGCAGGCAGTGAACCTCCGCAAGCTGAGCAGGAAGTAGAGACTGCCTCAGGTTGGCCGTCCACTGCCAATTCCTCGGCAGCAGCGGCGCCACCCGACATGCGATGAATCGCTTCCACGGCGGCGGCTACGGCTTCAGCGTTGGGCTTCGGCCAGTGAAAACTGCCCGGCAAGCGCTGTAAGAACTGGTCAATCTCGCTGCCGTTCTCGTTGCCGTTGCCGTCGACTGAAACTGCGTCGAGACTTCGATCGCCCTCCAGCAGGTTGGCAGGGTCATTCTCAGGCAGTTCGCCTGGGACGTTCACGGACTGGCCGAAACGATTCGAATCTTTCTGGCTCACCACAACCTCGTTCTTGTCATTGTAGGAGAATCGCCGGCTAGCGGATACTGAATCTTACCAAGGCTTCGAAATCGGTGGGCACGCCGTTGCAGAGAGCGGGACGATAGCGCCAGAAGCGCACGGCGTGCAAAACGATCTGATCTTCATTCGCTCCACCGCTGTCGAGAACAAAGGCGCTGTGGACGTGCCCGTCGATTCCGACGATGAAACTGACCCGAACGTGCATTTCATCATTCTGGACCTCATTCTGAACATCGAGGAGCGGGTCGGGAGTCAGTAAGGCCTCGGGAGGCCGAACGTCGCCGCATTTGGGTAGATCCAGAGGTGAAGAAACTGGCGAGAACTCGGAGATATGAGCGGGCACGCGGTGTAGAGATTTTTCGCGTTGCGCGAGCGGAATCTGCGGGGCTGCCGGGATGGAATCAGTCGGTATCGAACACCAGGCAAGAAGGCTGCCAGCGGCCAGCGACAGGAGCACAATCGCCTTCCCGGAATGCGCTACGAACCCATGGCTCGGCCAGACGCGGTTCATCCGGAGAGATGAGCGCAATCTGGCTTCCAGCGTTCATGGGTTTCAAGATACTTGATTTCAGCGGGTTAGCGACGGCTCGGTAGCGCCTATCCGACGCCAGATGCAAACACTTGCAAACCAAGCCGAAAGGAAAGTTCTAAAGCCGACGCGTGCCCGGCGGACGTTGGTGTCAGATCCAATCGGGCGGTGTCGGTTTCTAAGCAGCGTCGGCTTCTTACTGCAGTCTGTTCTGGGTGAACTTATATGCAATATCAGCTTTGTCGGCACTGAAGTAGATGTTGGCCGCCTGGGACGCAGTACTGTAATTATCGACAACGATTCCGGTTGTCCCGCCATCGATAGTCGCAGTGCCAAGAGTGCCGGGATTCGCATCGGTGATCTCAACCACACAGCCATCCGGAAAACCGCCGCCTGTTGTACAGTCTTGCGTGAGGCCGAAGAAAAAGTAGTCGGTTCCAGAGGGCCCGACGCTCGGATTGAAGAATTCTGTCCAACCGGTACAACGCGCAGAGGTAGAAGTCAGCAACTGCTGCGAGAAAACCGGCGCTGAAGCCAGCATCGTCCGTCCCGCAAAGCCAAAGGCATATTGCCACGGGGTCGCGTCGGCGGAACCCGTGCCGCAAACTCGGACTACGCCCGTCGACGGGTCGTTATAATAGTCATTGTTGAACGCTGGCTGGTATAGATGGATCCCCGGGGTACCTGCCGAGGCCGCACCAATGCGGGCTTTCGCCAACATCGTCAGCGTCTCCGTATCTGCTTCCACCAATACCCCCGAGCTTCCATCATCAGCATCGACGACAAAGGTCGTGCCGTTTGTTAAGTCGACAATCGGTGGCGCCACGATCCCGTCGGTGGGCCCAACTCCGACCACCAACGTAGCTACGACTAGCCCTGTAGCCGTGTCTATCTGATATAGGCTCCCGTTGGCGCTACCGACCATGAGCAAACCAAGTCCCGAATCCAGCACGGGCGGCGTCAACTGAAGGTTAGTGCTCACCGTCACTGGCCAATTCCCCCCCGCAAGCGTCGGCGTGCCATGAAACACACCAGTAATTTTGTAAACCTGGCCGTTATCATTGCCCACGTACACGGTGTCATTGGAATAGTCGATCCAAGGCGCTGACGTCGTATCATCCTTCAAGGTCGAGAATGTCAAAGAGGTCATCTGCGCCGCGGTTGGCGTCACTGAGGTCGTGAGGTTGCCTTGGCCCGCAGTCCACGTCAATACATGAAAGATCGCCTCTGTGCTAGGCACGCTTTCGACGAAGGCGATTTTCGTTCCGTCCAGGGAAAGGATCGGGGAGGTATTAATTCGCCCTGTGCCAGAGGCGGCCGTCGTAATGTTGTAATCAAACAACACGTTGGGAGCTGTACCGGTACAAAGCCCATCTCCGGTGCTATCGACGTAAAGATTATTGAAGGCGACCAGGTTGCCGTTCGCCGAAACACCGGCATTATTCAGCCCAAACACGACATAGTCATTCGTGCAATCCGGAGGTGCCCCGGGATCGAAGGAGAACTTGGCAGGGTACATATTGGACGAAATGCGCCCTCCGAGAGCGGGCACATTCCAGTCCCGATGGGGATGGGATTTCTTCTGTGAGAGCGGGGTTTCGCTCGTCAATCCTTGCGCGAGACCGCGAACTCCATCCGCCGGGGCGCTCGACCAGCGCTGGATGGTCTGCTGCAAGATCCGGGGCTCACGCTGGATCAATTCGGGGTGCTTTGCCAGACCGTCGCGAGTGAAGATCACACTACCGGAAGACCAGTCTTGTGGCGCCGCGCGATGCTCGGAGCGTGTCTCTTTCTCCTGCGCCCGCAAATCGCAGGTCCCAATCCCTATGACCGTCGCGGCCACCAACGCCACACTCCATAACACAACCACACCACGCGCCTGCCTGGGCTTCACACTCACCTCCGCTTGAATTCCGGTTGCCGCCATTGTAATCGCCTTTCTCCCTCTACCGGAATAGCTGATTTTAGACTCGGGCACTGGGTTCGGGAAGAACTTCCGAAGCACGTCCGTCACTGCGGTAACGGGGGTGAACAAAACGATTTGTTGGACCGGACTCAGCGGATCGGGAGATATTTAGGCGGATCCTCCGGAAGACTACCACCGATAACATAGATGATAAACGAGTGCAGAACCGGTCGGGCAGTTATCCTCGGGTCATGTTGGTCACTTCACTATTGTCACTCATGCTTGTCATTCTCTTTGTCACTTTTAAAGCTGCATATTCATTCTGAGTTCGTGCGAAACCCACAGACCAGAGCGTAGATCGAACCGGAATCACTTAGGGTGTAATTGATAAATCAATCGATAAAAATTGTGCACAAATTCGCGAGTTAGTAATACAATTACGGCCTGTACTTACCCGAGGGGGGTAATTGATGACCAATATTGCAAAGGCTATAGTCCGGCTCCGCGAGGAACGTCGGGATGCGCAAAATCATGTCCAGAAGCTTGGGGAAGCGATTGCAGTTCTTGAAAAGCTGACCCGAGGCGCGGGCGCAACCACAGCCAACGGCTCCATAAGTCGAGTCAAACGGGTTCTCTCAGCAGCAGGACGCCGGAGAATTTCTCTTGCCCAGAAAGCACGTTGGGCCAAGATACGCCAAAATAAGAAAGCCGCCTAAAACCGCGCGGGCCAAAGGATTCGCGAGTTCCCCGCTCGTGGACTGAAGCCCGCCGGATCTTAACCTCGCCCCGCCCGCATTCCTCTAAGTGGTAGTAAGCACAGTCTTTCGCCCCCGTACTTATCTAATCTAAGCCTCGATGACTGCCTATGAGTGCCCTCCGCCGAGTTCACGCACGATGCTACCGACAAAGGCCTTGGCATCTCCAAAGAGCATGAGCGTGTTATCGAGATAGTAGAGGGGATTATCAATACCGGCGAATCCCGGATTCATGCTGCGCTTGATAACCATAACGGTGTGGGCCTTATCCACGTCAAGAATCGGCATGCCATAGATAGGACTTGAAGCATCGGAGCGCGCCGCTGGATTTGTAACATCGTTGGCGCCAATTACAAGGGCAACGTCAGTCTGCGGAAAGTCGCCATTGATCTCTTCCATTTCTATCAGGCGATCGTAAGGAATATCGGCTTCCGCGAGCAGCACGTTCATGTGGCCGGGCATGCGACCGGCAACGGGGTGAATTGCGAATCGTACGTCGACGCCGCGCTTGGTTAAAGCATCGTAAAGTTCACGGACTTTATGCTGTGCCTGTGCAACCGCCATTCCGTACCCGGGAACAACAATCACTCGATTCGCCGCCGATAAGATCGCGGCTGCTTCTTCGGGCGTGGCGCTGCGGACTGGGCGAGCTTCTTCGCCCGCGGCGGCGGAAATTTGCACCTGGCCAAAGGCCCCGAATAACACGTTAGTAAAAGAGCGGTTCATGGCCTTGGACATGATGATGGACAGGATAAGGCCCGAAGATCCGTCAAGCGCACCGGCGATGATGAGCAGTTTGCTGTTAAGGACGAAGCCCATAGCCGCTGCAGATAGCCCGGCGTATCCGTTCAATAAAGAGATGACAGTGGGCATGTCCGCGCCGCCAATCGGGATAATGAGTAACACTCCGAAGGCGAGCGCGATGAGGATCATGAAAGGAAATAAGGACCGCGACTCGGGATGCAAAACCAGAGTTATCGCGATAGCCAAGGCTCCTAGCAAAAGCAGAAAGTTGACGAAATTTTGTCCTTTGTAAGTCAGCGGGCGTTGCGGAAGAACCTCCTGGAGTTTGCCGGCGGCCATAAGGCTTCCGGTGACTGTCAGGCCTCCGAGAATGACTTCGAGAGAAAGCACCGCCATCATGAAGCGCGAGATATTCGGGCTACGCAGGTAAAATTCCGCCGACCCGACCAAGGTCACGCAGAGTGCACCGAAGGCATGACTGAGGGCGGTTCGCTGCGGGACGGCGGTCATGGCCACTCGTCCGAGCGGGACACCGATGATGGTGCCCAGGACGAGGGCGGTGGCGATCAAGCGGTAGTCCATACCGTGATTCAGCAGCGTGCCACCGATGGCCAGCACCATTCCCGCCTCGCCAGCCCAGATGCCATGACGGGCGGTGGTGGGCGAACTCATCCACTTCAACGACAGGATGAAAAGAACGCTCGCAATGAGATATAAGAGCTCGATGACGACTTGGATCGATCCGCCCTCGGGTGTCATTATTTGGCCGCCGATTTCGCCGCCGGATTCTGGGGACGGCTCGATTTGAACATCTTCAACATTCGATCGGTGATCACGAAACCGCCGACGATGTTACTCGTGGCAGCAACGACGGCGATGAATCCGAAGACGGTGGAGAGGTGGCTCTTATGTTCGCCCACGAGCACGATGGCGCCAACGACCGCGATGGCGTCCAAGGCATTGGTCAGCGACATAAGCGGAGTGTGCAGAAGGGGCGAGACCCGCCGGATTACTTCGAATCCGATGAAACCGGCGAGCACGAAAATAAAAAGTGCATTGATTAAGGTGGAACTGCTATTCATCTTTCCTCCGTCTCTTCTGCAAATCAGCTCTGTTTAACCAGCGCGGGCAAAGCCAGAAACTCGCGTACTCGGGCTTGTACGATCTCTCCACCACGGGTGAGCAGTGTTTCCCGAACAATTTCGTCTTCGAGATTCAGGTTCAACTTTTGATCTTTGATCAGGTGCGTCAGGAAGGCGGTGATATTCCGCGCATACATCATGCTGGCGTGATAGGGCACTCCGGCCGCTAGATTGATCGCACCGATGATGGTGACGCCATGCTTTACCACCGTTTTGCCGGCTTCGCTGATCTCGCAATTGCCACCGCGTTCGGCGGCGAGATCGACGATCACGGAGCCTGTAGCCATTCCCTTTACCATTTCTTCGGTCACAAGGACGGGAGACTTCTTTCCGGGAATGACGGCGGCGGTAATGACGACATCGCTTTCCTGCACAACTTTTCCCAGCAATTCGCGCTGGCGGCGATAGAAATCTTCATCCTGAGCACGCGCGTATCCACGAGCGTCCTGCGCGTCTTTGGCTTCGATGGGAAGTTCCACGAAACGGCCGCCGAGACTCTGCACTTGCTCTTTTGCAGCAGGACGCAAATCGTACGCGGATATTACGGCACCCAGGCGGCGGGCGGTGGCGATGGCTTGCAATCCCGCAACGCCGCACCCGATCACGAAAACGCGGGCTGGGGTGATTGTTCCGGCGGCGGTGGTGAGCATGGGAAAAATCCGGGGATGGGTATCGGCGGCCAGGAGCACGGCTTTGTATCCGCATGCGGTTCCCATGGATGACAAGGCATCCATGCTTTGTGCGCGGGTCGTGCGAGGCATCAGTTCAATGGAAAAAGCGGTGACCCCGGTCTTCGCCACTTCTTCGACGACTTCTTTTGCGCCGAAGGGGCGCAGAAATCCGACAAGAATCTGGTCGCGGCGGAAATACTGAACTTCCTGTTTTCCTGTGATGTCGTTGGAGCCGTAGCACAGGATTTGCACGACAATATCCGCTGCGGAAAACACGGCCGCACGGTCGGCGACGATCTTCGCGCCTTTTTCAAGATAGAGCGCGTCGGGATAGCCGGCATCGACTCCCGCGCCGGACTGGATGTGGACTTCGAACCCGGCTTTGGTGAGCGTTGGAAGAACGGCCGGCACGATTGCGACGCGCCGGTCTCCCGGATAGATTTCTTTGGGAACGCCTATGATCACAAGGTCCTGCCTGTCTGGCGATTCTGTGCATCGCGAATAAGAAACATAGGTTTTGGGTAGCTTGCGGTAATAGTACTTCTTGCGGCCATTTCTGAGGAACCGAGGATTCTATTCGAGGGGATGGCCTCGCGCAATGGTCCAGATCACAGGGAGTCTGTGTCGGATGTCACTCTCTTCGCCGCAGCGGCTAAAGCCGCATAGCTAGCGGACTCGAACGGCATCGCTGAAGCCGTGCCCTGTCAAGGCGATACTTAGTTGCCTTAGACCTGAAACTGCTGCGCAAGACTGAGTTGTAAAGCGCTGCCATCGTAAGAGGCCGCGACATCGGCGCAGTTGCGTACGATCCAGTCGGCGCCGGCTGCCTCCAGACTGCCCCGAGTCATAGTGGTTAGGAGCGCAATGACGCGGGCTCCAGCCGCTTTGCCGGCACGCACTCCCGCCGGGGCATCTTCGATGACAATGCATTCCGAGGCAGGAAAGCCCAGCTTTGCGGCGGCTTTCAGGAAGGGCTCGGGATC
>Ga0302275_10001446_pt1 | contig 25495 bp, 22 predicted proteins | sample III_Bog_N2_2_FD_200229 | JGI IMG/M metagenome (GOLD analysis project Ga0302275, IMG submission 200229) | Peat permafrost microbial communities from Stordalen Mire near Abisko, Sweden - III_Bog_N2_2 | ecosystem: Environmental > Terrestrial > Soil > Wetlands > Peat | place: Sweden: Abisko... | reverse complement strand
GATGCAAAACAGATTCTGCTCGGCGCCGGCTTTGTGTTGGCATGAATCGCTTCGCCGGGCGCGACTCTCAATGTTCGATTTGCAATTCCGAGGCCAAGAGTGTTTCAATCGGATTATTGAAACAGGGGTGCTCCACGAAGTGGGGCTGAGAGATACCCTCGAACCCGATCCGGATAATGCCGGCGTGGGAAGCTTTCGAAGCCGAACGGCCTTCTTCCTCGAATATCAGCGTGAGTTCTCTTGTTTCATTCAATCTGGAAACAAGGGAAAACCATGTTCGCAGCCGCCAGCGCCAAGTCGATCCGCAAAAACTCACAATCATCCGCAAGCGCCACACTCGCGGCGCATCGAGGTTCGCTCGTCAAGGCGTTGATGCTGATTTGTTGGATGGGGGCTTCGCCTGGCTCATACTCACAGAGCGCCCCGCTTGCTCCAGCCGCAGCGAAGCCCGGGCAGCAGATTCAACCAGTCACTACCACGGTTGTGGTCCATGGCGAGGTGAAGGACGATTACCTGCCCGATGCTGTTACGGTGGGAACTCTGGACGGCGCAACGCTCGCGGAGACGCCGCTGTCGGCCACGGTGGTTACCCGCGATTTGCTAATCGACCAGGGCGCGCGCCTGCTTTCGGATGTAGTGAAGAACGACGCTTCGATTGGCGAGGATTATGCGCCGGTGGGCTACTATGGCGACTACGAGATTCGCGGCTTTCCCATTGACCTGGCCACAGGACTCCAGATCAACGGCATGACCATCGCCGGCGAGCAGGATGTGCCGCTGGAGAACAAGGAGCGCGTGGAGTTTCTCAAGGGCATTGCCGGCGTTGAGAGCGGCGTAGCCTCTGGCGGCGGGCTCATCAACTACGTCACCAAGCGGCCGATTGCCGTGAAGGCCGTGGATATGGCCACCGATCATCGCGGAACTTCCTATGGCGCAGTCGATCTCGGGCATCTGTTCGGCAAACAAAAGCAGGTGGGCGCGCGCGCAAATCTTGCCGGCGAAAAGATTCAGAGCTATGTGAACGACGCCAACGGATGGCGCGCGGAGGGAGCGGGCGCGGCCGACTGGAAGATCAGCCCAAAAGCAATTCTGAAGGGCGATTTCGAGTACCAGCACAAGGTGGAGCGCTCGGTATGCGGCTATCAGTTGCTTGGCGGCACGGTGGTTCCCGATCTCAGCCAGGTTCACCCCTCGACGATGCTGGGCGAGCAGTCGTGGGCCAAGCCGAACACTTTCGACACGTTCAACACAGGTACGCGGCTGGATTACGATCTGCCGGGCGGATGGCGGGCGTTTGCCGCGGCGAGCTACAGCCATTCGCTGATCGACGATAACGTGGTGTATGCGTATGGGTGCTACAACGAAGCGGAATGCAGCGTGCCCGGAGGCCCCGCACCATGGTTCTTTGCTCCCGATGGGACGTATGACATCTACGACTACCGCAACCCAGGCGAGCTGCGCGTCGATGCGCAGGCCGAAGCGCTGGTAACTGGCCACATCAAGACCGGCAGCGTCACGCATGATCTGACCGGCGGTGGTGAGCTGTTTCTGCGCAGCGTCCAGCAGCCGTCAAGCTCGGTTTACGACCCAGTGGGTTCTGAGAATATCTATCAGCCGATTCAGGCTGTTCCCATGGAAATTGTAACTTCCACCGGATTGCCAGATGTAGCTGGCCCACGCATACTCTATGAAGACAACCACCAATCTGCCGCAGTAGTGCAGGATCGCATTCACATTCCAGGTCGCATCCAACTGCTCGCCGGTGGCCGCTTTGATTCGGTGCGCGACCATAATATCGCCGGCACAACTGAGTCGGGAGCTTTGAATTTCACGGATAGAAAGATCTGGCTGCCGCAATATGCAGTCACCTTCAATCCAGTTGACGATCTAATTATTTATGGCAACTATGGAGTGCTGCTTTCTCTCGGGCCGCAAGCGCCATTTTGGGCCGGCGGATACTACCTGTCGCCCTTCGTTACCCGTCAGGTTGAGGTGGGCGCGAAGTACGAACCGGGTCAGCGCATTCTGCTGACAACTGCGCTCTTTCACATGCGCGCGCCGTTCTTCTATCCACAGGCAATTGACGACCAGGGGGACCAAAGCTTTGTCTCCGAGGGCCGCGAGACGCACGATGGGATCGAAGTCAATGCGGAAGGCAAGGCTACGAACTGGCTACGGTTGACCGCGTCGGCAGCGGCCATCCGCGCTCTCTCCGATGACACCGGAACACCGGCGTACGATAACAAGCAGGTGCTCAACGTGCCGCATTTGCGCACGGCGGTGTTTGCGGATTTGCTGGTGCCGCACGCGCACGGACTGCATCTGATGCCGGGCTGGGGCTACACCGGGCGCAAGGAAGCTACGCGCGACGACCTGGTCAGCGTGCCAAGCTACAGCCTTTTCAATCTGGGCGCGCGCTATACGCCGGGCGGCGAGAACGGCCGTGTCACGTTGCGGCTTTATGCGGATAACATCACAGACAAGCGATACTGGAAAGACACCGGGGCAAGTTACGGCGACACGTTCATTCATCTTGGCGCGCCAACGACAGTGCGGTTGTCGGCGCACTACACTTTCTGATTGCACGTGCTGTGCCGATAGGAATCGTGTTGATTTGAAAGGGCACGGCTTTACAGGCTGCGGAAAACTAGCACTTTACACAAATCCGGTGAGCTTTGTAACAAGGGCACGGCTTCAGCCGGGCCGCAAGTGCTCTTTTATCAACGCGGGCTTCAGCCCCTGCTACCTTCATTTTTGCAACATGGGGTGCGTCTCCACCTTTTTCCGCAGCCTGTTTGGCCGTGCCGCCGAACGATCAATTCAAGTTGCGGCTTTAGCCGCCGAGGGATGAAATTTGTCGAGCCGGCTTTCCCTAGGGGGCGAAAGCCCAGGATTGTTCTCTACATCGGACGGCACGGCTAAAGCCGTGCCCTTTCAAAACGCAAGAGGCAACAAAAGTGAGTAAGACAGCCAAGGCGCACGGCATGGACGGCACGCTGATCGAAGCAGATTGGCCGCCGCTGAAGCTTGCCGAGTTGAGCGCGCTGTTCAGCATGTTTCACGGCCTCGGCGAGGCGATGGAGATTCTCTCTGTCAGCCCCAGGCCATTTTCCGCTGCCAGCGTAGTGGCAACCAGCACCGGGCGGGTCTTCATCAAGCGCCATCATCGGACCGTGCGCGACGCCGAGGGATTGCATGAGGAGCATCGCTTCATGGAGCATCTGCGCGCCCATGGAGCGCCGGTGCCGCGCGTGTTTGCGACTTCGTCCGGTGAAACGGCCATTGAAATGGGCGAATGGACCTATGAGGTGCATGAAGCGCCCGAAGGCGTGGACCTTTACGTAGATGCACTTTCGTGGACGCCGTTTCAGGCGTCGGCTCATGCGCGCTCCGCGGGCCAGGCGCTGGCGCGGCTGCATCTTGCGTCTGAGGGATTCGAAGCACCGCGCCGCAAGCCTCAGCCACTGGTGGCAGGCTTTACGATCTTTGCAGCGCAGAACCCTCTTGAGGAATTGCAAAACTACATGTCTGCGCGTCCGGCATTGGCCGAGAGCGCAGCCGCGCGGGAGTATGGCAAGCAGGCGCTCGAACTTCTCGCGCCCTTTCATGCGGAGCTGATGCCGATTTTGCCGGTGCTCAAACCGCTGTGGACGCACAACGATCTGCACGCTTCGAATCTATTGTGGAGCGGCGGTGGCCCCAATGCGCAGGTCACGGCCATTATCGACTTTGGCCTTTCCGACCGCACCAACGCTGTGTGCGATCTGGCGCAGGCCATCGAGCGCAGCATTGTAGAGTGGATCACGCTGATGAACGATCCGGCCCACCCGGAGAATGTGGGAGTGCATCTTGACCAGTTCGACGCGCTGCTCGACGGCTATGGTTCCGTGCGTCCGCTGAGCGACGAAGAGGCGGCGGCGCTGGCACCAATGATTGCGCTTTGTCACGCGGAGTTTGCGCTGACAGAAGCCGATTACTATCTCGGCGTACTGCACTCGGAGGGAAGCGCGCGCGTGGCGTTGGACGATTATCTAGTGGGTCATGCGCGCTGGTTCCGGTCGCCAAGCGGAGAGAGACTGCTGGATGCGTTGCGCCGCTGGGCCGAGATGCGGGAGAGAGTTGAAGAAGGATGAGCTGGGCAACGATTGCAAACTATCTGGCTGCGAACTGGCTGGAGGATGCGGGCGTTCTGACGACGCTATTGGGCATTTGGCTGACCACGCGCCGCTTGCTCATCTGCTGGCCAGTGGTGCTGGTCTCAGATGTGATCTACCTGATCGTTTTTTATCGTGTCAAGCTCTATTCCGACGCGCTGCTCCAGGTTTTCTTTCTGGCGTTCACGCTGTATGGCTGGTGGTATTGGTGGCGCGGCGTTCGTGAAGAAGGCGAAGTGCGCGTGGTGCGTCTGCCGCTGGCCAGCCTGCTTACCGGATTGGCGGCGGGCGCGGTTGGAGGGTTCGCGCTTGGCTTCTTCATGAAGCAGATTCCCGGCACGGCACTACCCTTTCTGGATGCCATGCTGACCAGCTATAGCCTTGTGGCCAGTTGGTGGGCCGCGCGCAAGCACATTGCCAACTGGTGGCTCTGGATTGTTGTCGATGTGGTTTATGTTGGCGAGTATCTCTACAAGGATCTCAGGCCCACGGCTTTGCTTTACCTGTTGCTCGTCGCGCTGGCGGTGCTGGGATTGCGCGATTGGCGGCGCGCGCTATCTCAGGCCGCAAACGAGAGCGTCGGGGCACCCTTAGAAAGCATTTGAATCCTTGTAAAAAGGTGACGGTCGAGATCTGTCGCATCCCACCCTAGCGACAAGAACAAAAGCGTCGCGAGGGTGGGGCACCCAAAAAGTGGGTCAGACGGCGGCCTGAACCACGTTTTGCAACGGCTCGCAGTTTATGTAACGCCGCAGTTCATCGGCAGCGACGCGTAGCGCGCGAGGGGTGAACTGCGGGCTCGATCCGGCTACGTGCGGGGTGAGCAGCAGGTTGGGGCAACTCCACAGCGGATGGCCCTCGGGCAGCGGCTCGGGATCGGTCACGTCGATGGCGGCGCGAATGCGGCCCGATTGGAGCGCTTTGACCAATGCGTCCGTGTCCACAATCGGCCCGCGCGCGGCATTCACCAGCAGCGCGCCCTGCGGCATGAGAGCGAACTGGCGCGCGCCGATCAGCCTGTACGTTTCCGCCGTTGACGGAAGGATCAGAATCACAACTTCAGCCTGCGGCAACAAGCTGTCGAGGCCGGCGATCGCGTGAACAAGCGGCTCGCTGCGGGCGGTGCGGGCCACACGGATGAGGTTCACCCTGAAGGGCTCCATCATGCGCTCAATCTCTTTGCCGATGGCGCCATGGCCCACCAGCAGCACCGTCTTGCCGGTGAGTTCCTCGAGCATTACGGGAGGATAGAGCGGGCGGGTGTCGCCGGTGATGGAGGCGTAGCGCGCGCTGGCATCGAAGCGGCGCTTCCACTGGCCCTCGCGCTGCACGTCGAGAAAGAAAGGGAAGTATTTCAGCATGGCAAGAATCGAGGCCACGGTCCACTCCGCCGTGGAGATGCTATGCGCGCCGCGGGCATTGCAGATGGTCACATGCGGCCCAACGACAGCGGGAATCCACTCGGTGCCAGCCATCGTTGAGAGCACCAGGCGCACGCCGCGCAGGTGCGGCCAGGTCTTGATGGCGCGCGTCGAGTAAGGATCTGGAATCCAGACGTCGATGTGAACTTCGTGATCCAATGAATCAGACAGCGGAATCAGTTCGATTCCCTCGGGAAAGCCTCTGAACAATTCCGCGGCCAAGGTTGTTGGGTATCCGACTCGCAGCATGGGGTTTCACAGCCCGGCAATGCGGGCGCCTCGATCCTATGCTAAACGAGCAGGGCGATTCCAGCAGGCTACACCAAAAAGCGCCGGCTGGTAGCCTTGAGGGAGCAGGCTCGGTGCGTGAGACGGGTCACCGCGTGAATGGACCGGAATCGGTCATTCTGAATTGATGAGAATCTTCCACCTCGGATCGCATCCATGCGCCTGAAGGCAAACAAGACGTGGTCGCAGCGGCAGCTCGCCATCAAGCTGCGCGCAGGAAAGGCTGAGGCTCCAGGGTTTCTCTCCTGGGAGCGGCAGCGGCTTCTGATCCACGCGGCGAAGACTGCACTGGCGGCAGGCCTCTGCTGGTGGATAGCGGCGCGCTTTGGCCTGCATGACGGCTACTGGGGCGCAATCAGCGCCATCATTGTGCTGCAATCCAACATGGGAGCGACGGTTACGGCCTCGCGCGATCGTTTTCTGGGCACGCTGATCGGCACGGTGCTTGGCTTTTCTTTTTCGTTATTCGGCGTGCTGCCGTGGAACTATATACTGGCCGTGCTTGCGGCGGTAATTGTTTGCGGCTTGCTGGGGCTGCGCAGCAGTTCGCGGCTGGCCGGGGTCACCATCACGATCATCATGCTGGTGCATGCTTCGGGTCCGCGCTGGGACCTGGCGCTGGTTCGCGTTGTCGAGGTTGTGCTAGGCATCGTGGTGGCGTTGGCCGTGACTACGCTGGTGTTTCCCGATCGCGCGCGGCTGCGGCTGCGCGATGGCCTGTCGCAGGAGTTTCTAGTGCTTGGCGCATTCTTCGATGCGATCTTGCAGGGTTTTCGAGGCGCACCGGCAGAGAATCTTCCGGCGCTGCGCGACGATGCGCTGGCCATGCTGCGCGGCAACAACCAACTGCTTGAGGCGGCGCGAAACGAGCCATCCGGCGGCCCAGGCTGGCGCGAGGGATTGAGCACCTTGTCGCAGTTTGGCCGCTCGATCTTCGATGCTCTGGTGGCGCTGGAGTTCTCGGTCAAGGATACGAGCGAGTATGGGTACGCGCGGCAACTGGAGCCCGCCCTGGGGCAATTGACGGGCGATATCCGCACCGGCTTCAATCATGTGGCTGGCCGCATTCACGAATGGCGCTTCAATGTGGAACCGCCGATGAGCCTGGAAGAAGACATTGCCCAGCTTGAAGCCCGCATGACCGAGGTGCGGCCCACGGGCCTCGAGTTTTCGCAGACTGAGATCCTGCGCGCCTATGCCGTGCAACTGCATCTGAAGCAGATTGCGCGGCTGCTGCGGGCGTCGAGGGTTGAGACCAGCGGGGCGGTTGGTGAAGAGGAAGAGTAGTGCGACTCACGAACTGAATTGTCTTGTTCCCAAAGGAGTCATCAAAATCGCATCCTCAGTCCCACCTGAAGCTGCCGCTCGCGGTAGAAGTTCGTCGCATTCACGTTGAGCGGCTGGCCGAAGGCGGTGGTGTTCGCCTTCAACCCGGTGAGGAAGTTCAGGGTTGGCAGCCCGCCGGAAAGGTTGCCGGGCTCCAGGTAATAGCCGGTGGTTTCAAGTTCCGTAACATTCTGATGGTTGAAGAGGTTGAAGCTCTCGACGAGCAATTCAAGCTGACGCATTGGCCCCAGATCGAAGCGCTTGCCCAGGCGCATGTCGGCCTTCCAAGTGGCTGGATAGCGATAGGTATTACGTCCGATGTTGTAGGTGCGGCCGTCCGCGCCCGTGCCATAGACGCGGTTGTCGCCGCCCGAGCCGTTCATCCCCGGCGCCAGGGCTACGATGGCCGCGCCGGTGGAGGGGTTGAACTCCTCGGCCAGCGAGCCGCTTGTGCGCATGGTAAAAGGCATGCCGCTGTGGAATTGACCGATGGCCGAGAGCATCCAGCCGTTGGCCAGCCGCCCGGCCACCTTGTGCAGCTTCCACGGCGCCTCGTAGATGACCGAGGCGCCAGCCGATTGGCGCATGTCCAGATTGCTTGTCCCGTATTCCTGGCTGAAGTCGGCCGGGTCGAGCACATTGCTGCCTGCAAGCGCAGTGGTTTCGTTGGGATTCCAATCCATGGCGTGCGCGTAAGTGTAGTGGGCGTTCAGGCTCAGGCCGCGGCGGCTGTTGCGAGTTATCTTGACCATGGCGGCTTCATAGGTAGAGTTAGCCCGGCTCATGACCTCGGATATCTGCTGATAGCCAGGGTTGAGCCGCCCGGAAAACCCCGTCGCTGAGTTAGCCGACGGCCACGACGCATAAAACGGAACTGTTATCTGTGGCGCTTTGATCGGCCCCAGGCCGGAGGCATCGATCACAGCATAGGTTATAGTCCCCGGATTCACCTTTGGATCGAAGTTAGTGTCGATGGAGATGGGCAGGCGGCGGCCCAGGCTCACCATCGCGCTAGCGGTCACTTCGATGTGGCTCGGCAATGCTTGCTCAACGGCTGCAACAGCCTGGTGGATTTCAGGATTGCGGAAGTTCGGCGCAAATTCAACTGCTCCCGGCTTGACCATGCTTGCTGGATCCCCGGCCAGCACATAGGGAAATGGCGGAGCGCCTCCCGCGTGCAAATTGTCCGTAGGCCGCAGGAAGAAGCTCAAATCCCCGTCGGGACTGCCCGTCTGAGTCAGCGCGGTCTCGATCGCGGCGTTATCCGTGCGGCCGAAATACATGCCATAACCCAGCCGCAGCACCGGCCAATGCGTTTCGGCGCTGCCCACGGCCATGCTCACCCGCGGACCCCAGTTATTGCCCAGGCTGGGTAACTTCTCTGTCAGCGGAAGTTCGGGATTGACCAGCTTTGCGATCGGCGGGGGTAACTGCTCGCGCTCCCATCGCAGCCCGGCGGAGAGCACAAAAAGCTTCTTCGGGTTCCACTGCGCGGTTGCGAACCCCGCCCAGTCGTTGGTGCTCAAGTGCCAGTCGGTCGGGCCAATCATTTGCGAGTAATAGGAGTAGCAAGGAAGATAGCCAAGCCCGCGCAGTTGGCCTGTAGCATCGCGCCATACTTTGCCCGTCTGGTCGCAGTTGTGCTGGTTATAGGGGTTAAGCTGGCCCGAGATTCCGAAATTGGCAAAGGCCAGCGCATCGGACGCGAAGTTTTCGACGCTCGAATAAGAGTAAGTCCCGGTCTGGTTGCGCAGCAGGCTGGTGGCATCAAAGTTATGGCTCAAGTCGAAGCCAGCTTTCACCAGCAGGCTGCCTCGCACCCAGTCTAACGTCACATGTGCCTGGTAGACTCGTTCGTCGGGATAACTCCCCTGCCCGAAGCGCGATGGATTGCCGATGGTGAAGCCGTATCGCGAATCAACCACGATTTGCGGCAGTTGCCCCCAGACGCTTGGGCTGAGGAAGGTCTGCTCGAATGCAGACGGAGTTTCAGCGTGCGCGCTCAGGACGCTGCGCCCCACGGATCCCTGAGTCACGGCCAGCAGGTTGGGAGTCAGAAATGCTTCCCAGCGACCCATCAACAGCGCCTCTGTGGCCTCGCTCGATCCGAAGCTGTTGGTTCCGTAGCTCTCCGAAGCCCGCGTCAGTCCTCCGCCGGGCGAGTCCCATGATGCGCCAATTCCTTCGAGTGTGAAGCGATGGCGCTCCGCGGCCTGCCAGTCGATGCGGCTGAAACCAACCCATTGCGCAGCCGTTCGCGGAGCCGGCCCAAGCAGCCCGTCGAGCGTCTGCAACAGCTTTGAATAGGCGGACAAGCCCTCGGCCACCGGGTTAGCGCTGCTCAAGCCGAGGCGCGCGCTCAGCACCTGCATCTGGTCGTTCGTCGGCTGGGCAAAGAACTCGTCGGCATGCTTGACGGTGGCCAGCCCCGGATCATTGCGGCGATAGCTGTCGATAGCGGCAAACCAGAAGAGCTTGTCGCGGCGAATCTGGCTACCCATGCCGACGCCCCAGGCGGTCTCGTGGTCCGGCGGCGTGAACGACTCTGCGGTAAACGCAGGCGTGGTGGTCAGTGTGGCCGGCGCAGTTTGCTTGACCCACTTCGTAAACGGGTTCTGCGCGCCCCAGGTGTTTTGGCGGTCGAATTCAAACCCCTGGCCGTGCAGGCCGTTGGCGCCGCGCTGCGTTTCTACATTCATGCGCCCGCCGGCAGCGCGCGATCCTTCGGCCTCCACATTGCCGGCCACTGTTTGGACCTCGCGAATCGCTGCCTCGGCTATGGCTGCTCCGTGACCTCCGGCCCAGGCCTGTCCCGAGCTTCCCTGCGCGCCAAAGGCCAGCCTGGTGCTTGAGCCGTCCACCGAGGTCTCGACTGGCGTTTGTGCCGCACCCCGCAACGAGGTCGGCGTAGCGCCGCCCGCAGGGGTCGAAGCGCCGGGAGCATCGAGCACAAAATCCTGCCAGCGCCGCCCGGTCACCGGCAGAGCCTGTAACTGTGCGGCCGCCACCGCGGTGCTTACGACCGGAGTCACCGGGTCAACCCCATGAGACGCGGCCACCTGGGAGTCCTGGCGGTCCAACTTGATTTGGAGTTGGCCGACTTGCATGGCCGCCTGCGCCAAGCGCGCGACCGCTGCGATCGATGCCGCAGCCTGCGCCCATGACTCGGCTTCAACCGGCGCCTGAGGCAGCGCGACATTCACCGGGGCCAGCGCCGCGGAAGGATGCCCGTCCAGCGGAAGCGTCCGCATCGGCTCAGAACTCAAAGTGGCAGCCAGTACAGGCGCAACAGTCGCCGGGGCGATCAGTCCAGAGACCGGCAATCCACTTCCGCTCAGTGGAAGCTCGAGAACCGGCTCCGCCGCAACGCCGAAGCTCAAGGTTGGCGTCACCAGCCGAAGGTCGTGGGATGCGGTTTGGATGGGTTTGGGCGGAGCAGGCTCAAACTGAATCGCCGTCTGCACACGCGCCTCGTGGCCCGCAGCCACAAAGATGCCCTCTACGCGCCCGCGGCCCAGTTGCGCGTTCTCGGCCTCCAGCGTGTACTCGCCGGCATCCAGCCCGGTGAATCGATATGTCCCATTTCTGGCGGTGATCGCCCGGACTTCTGCGCCAGTGGCCTCGTTGCGAACGACCACTGAAACGCCGTCGAGCGGCGCGGAGTGCAGGTCGGTGAGCTTGCCCGCAAGCGATCCGCTCGCACTTTCCTGCCCATAGGCAAACTGGCCCGCGCCCGCAAGCACGCAGAGCGCAGACACCGCCAGCAGCTTGAGCGAACTCCGCCTTGCCCCTGCCATCGAGCCTCCCGCTCGCGGCAGACCCTGGGAAAACGCTCATAACGTGGACTTTCCGTCCCGCTCTACTGGCGAGTACGGATGGGGCGCGGGAGCTTGACCCGTCCCCCGCTACCGGAGGGCGCAAACTCCAGCGCGCGACCAGAAGTGCGGGCAACGCCAGCCCCCGGAAGGGCTGCGCTTTATGATCGCCCCAAATGCCCAAAAGTGAACTTGCAACCGATTCTATGCCTGATTCGGTAAACTGAAAAGACGGCATCTCGGATTTAGCCCCGCCAGTAGGCATTGCGGAGTGAATTCCCCAGTCCGTAATCTCTGTTTTCCTGGGTGTCCATGTTTATTGATGAAGCAAAGATTCGCGTAAAGGCCGGCGACGGCGGCAACGGCTGCATGGCTTTCCGCCGCGAGAAGTTCGTTCCGCGCGGCGGCCCTTCTGGCGGCGATGGCGGCCGCGGCGGCGATGTCGTGATGGTTTCGTCACAGCGCCACAACACCCTGATCCACTTCCGCTACAACCCTGAACACAAGGGCCAGCGCGGACAGCACGGCATGGGCTCCAACTGCTCCGGCTCTGATGGGGATTCCGTCACGCTACAGGTCCCGGTAGGCACAGCCCTCTTCGATCACGACACAGGCGAGCTGATCCACGACTTCCAGTCTCCCGACGAAGAGGTGGTTATCGCCAAGGGCGGACGCGGCGGACGCGGCAACCAGCACTTTGCCACCAGCGTTCACCAGGCTCCCCGCGAGCACGAACTGGGACGCGCCGGCGAAGAGCGCCACTACCGCCTGGAATTGAAGCTTCTGGCCGATGTCGGCCTGGTTGGCTACCCCAACGCCGGCAAGTCGACGCTCATCTCGCGCATCTCTGCGGCCAAGCCCAAGATCGCCGACTACCCCTTCACCACCCTCGAACCCAACCTCGGCGTCGTGACTGTTGGCGCGGAACCCGACCAGGAGTCCTTCGTCGTGGCCGACATGCCCGGCCTCATCGAGGGCGCGCATCTTGGCTCCGGTCTCGGCGTCCAATTCCTCCGCCACATCGAACGCACCCGGATTCTGGTTCACCTCGTTGACGTCTCCGACGCCTCGGGCCGTCTAGATCCCGTCGAAGATTTCAAGGTGATCAACAAGGAGCTGGCCAGCTTTACCAGCGGGATCATCCGGGAGGACGCCGACGGCTTCCCTCTCGACGACGACGTTCCTGTCTTGCCCCACCACCCCCTGGCCGGCAAGACCATGATTGTCTGCGCCACCAAGATTGACAGCGCCAACCCCGACAAGCTGAAGAAACTGGCAGCTCACGTGAAGCGCCGCAAGCTCGAGTTTCACTCGATCTCAGCCGTAACCGGGCAGGGGATTGACGAACTGAAGTGGTCGCTGGCGCGGCACCTGCGGGCTGGACCGTCCAATTAGACTACTTCAACCAGAACGACTATAATTCTAGTTGAAATATAAGGAGGCGCCCATGGCTCCCTGGCAACTCCAAGAGGCAAAGACTCGTCTGAGCGAATTGATCGAAGAGGCTCACACTCGAGGGCCGCAAATCATCACCCGCCACGGGGCGGAACGGGCTGTCCTTTTGTCCATCGTGGATTATCGCGCCCTGGTCGCCCACAAGCCAGACTTGAAGGAGTATCTGCTGGGAGGCCCAAAGGTGGATAGCTTCGAGATCGCGCCGGACGGCGATATGGGCCGGGAGATCGAACTGTGAGCGGGAAGATCGCCTTTTTGCTCGATACCAACGTCCTGAGCGAAACGCGAAAGAAGAAAGCTGATGCGGGATTGATCTCGTTCTTGCAGTCGGCCGAGGCTTCGTCTCTTTTCATCAGCGTGCTCACGATTGGCGAGTTGCGCAAAGGCATTATCGCCAAAAAGCTCAGAGATCCCGATCCAAATGCAGGCAACCGCCTTGCGGCTTGGGTGGAGGGCCTCGAAGTCAGCTTTGCAGATCGAATCCTGGGCATCGACGCTGCCACGGCCAGGCTGTGGGGAGATTGGTCCGGCCAGCGGCCGAGGCCTGTTGTCGATACCCTGCTGGCGGCAACCGCTGTGCTGCATGATTTGACGTTTGTTACACGAAATCTTCGCGATGTGCGCGGCATCCCGGTGAAGTTGCTCAATCCCTGGACGGAGTAAATGCCAGGGCCAAGCCAGCTGGCCGCGCCCGCAAATCAAAAGAGCGAAGGCCGGGCCGAGCCGCCGAGAAGCGAGTTGTTCACAGTCGAGATGGTGTGCGTTCCCTCAGAACCGCCCCAGGTAAAGCCGAGAGAGAGAGCCGGTAGGCCGCCGGCGCGCACCGTCACACCTGCCGAGAAGCTGTGGGCCAGATTGCTGAATCCGATATCGCCGCGCCGAAGCGCGACCTTGCCCTCATCTGCGGCAATGGCAAATCCAATGGGCCCCCAGATGGAATGTTCCAAGCTCTCGCGCAGCAGGAATACGTTGGGCGCGCGGAAACGATAGTCGTTGTAGCTGCTTAGCCACGGGTTGCCGTTGATGTCAGATCCGCCCAGCGTTGGCTGGAAGTAGAAGGGCACTACACTGCCCGCGGAAGCCATCGATTCGGTGATGAGCAGCCGCACTCCAACCGAACCTTCCCGATTGCGCTGCATGGCAGGGCACTTCGTAGCGCCCAGCGAGCCAGCGCACTCGTCAGGACCATTGGTCGGCCTGGGTCCATACGATCCCGAATTCTTGTAAAGCGGGATGGTGTGATTGAGGTCCACGTTGAGGCGGCGGAATGAGTAATGTGAGTCAGACGCCGCAACGAACTGCTGGAACTGCCCCAGATAGTCGAGTTGCAGGTGATCGTTGAAGAGCCTGGGTTCCAGGCGCGCGCCTTCGCCGAGTTGAATGAACGTTGGCTGGCTTGTCAGTCCCGGCGCGCCAGCTTCGCTGAAAAGCTGTTCGATGGATGGGCTGGACTCGTGGTGGTTTCCCCGCACGCTCACAACGCGGCCATTGACCTCACCCAGCAGGGAAAGGTTCAGGCTGCGGCACGCCGGCACAATCGCGTTGGCCCCAGCGATGGTCTGCGTCATGCCGAAAACCGATGCGTTGGCCTTTAGCGAGTTTGGGCCGAGGCCGTAAAAGAAAAGCTGGTCGAGCGAAATGGATTGCGCGTAGAGATTGTAGACGGCGTTCGGATGCCAGCTGAGGGTCGAGTGCGTGGGCGGGCCCGTGGACGTGGTTATGGGTTTGATGGTTTCAATCGGCGTGTGGATGGCCTTGTAATAGAAACCGCCGCGCCACGAGCCGTTGCTGGAGGCGACGGCATCCGCGTCCCAACTGGTGCGCCAGAGTTCATTGGGAGTGTAGTGACCAACATAAGCCGCGCCAGCGCCAAACCCATTTTGCGGAGCGATGCTGCCCACCGCGATGTGCAGCGGATGATCGGTAAAGAGCACCTGCGCGCAGTCAGGCACGGACTTCAACGAAAACTCCCCGCAGCTCTGCTTGAAACGTTCGCCTTCGCCACGGAAGTCGGCGTGCGTGCGGCTCTCCTGAGCGACGGCCGCGCTTAGCAACGATGTCAGCAGCGCGATCATGATCGGCAGTCTTCGCACATATCCTCCTAGCTGCTTTGGCGCTTCTTGGACTTCTTGAAACCCTGTGGGTGAAGCAGCTTGGTCACCGCGGCAATGTAAGCTGCAGCCTGCGCTTCAGTGCGGATCTTTTCAATCTTGATGCCAGAGCGCTCCTCTTTGGGAAGTCTGGCGCTCTCGGCGTGTTGAATATGCCTCAGCTGCGCTTTGATGAGGTCGGAGATCGGCCGTTTCTTGTTCATTGCCGACCGCGGCGGCTTGGGAATGCGAACAAAGGTGACGTCGCCCTTTGGATAAGCCACGCCGGCTGCGGGAGCCTTGCGCTTCGGTTTGACGGCCTTGGCTGCCTTCTTCGGTGATTTTCCGATCATGAATCCGCCTCCATCGCCTTATGTGTTGAAGAACAAACTGTCTGTCCGCATTGTGGGGAGCGAGAGCAGATCGAGAAACGTCTGCGCGGCCTGCTCGCGCTTTGTGCCGGCGTCGTCGTTGCCGATGAATTGTCTTGACACTGTGGCTGGAATCGACGCGTGCTCAAAGACCCTGTCGGCGCCTACTACCGTGCCTTTGGGAATCCAGGGAGAGATGAGAATGGCTGGCACGCGAACGCCGAGGCGGTCGAAGTTGAAGGTGAAGTTCAGGCCGGTGTCGGCGGGCCCGGCGGAATTGCCGTCGGCCACGCAATCGGGCGGCGGTACATGATCGAAGATGCCGCCGTGTTCGTCATACACCACAAGCAGCGCGGTGCTCGCCCAGAGGTCGGGGTTTTCGCGGATCGCGTTGTAGACCGAGGCGATGTAGAGTTCGCCAGCCTGGATGTTGTGGTCCGGGTGCTGGTCTGAAGCAAGTTGCGCGCCGTCGTCGTTGTCGTGATCGGTGTAGTTCGGCTCGATAAAGCTATAGTCGGAGAGCTTGCCGGATTTGCAGTCGGCAATGAACTGATCGTAGGTTCCGAAAAGCTGAGGTTGGTGCTGCAACAGGTTGACGACCTCCATGGTGGAACTGGCTTGGTCAAAGTAATAGAGCTTTGCCGTGCGGCCGGCGTCCTGCAGCCGCTCGTAGACGCTCTTGGCTTTCGGAAAAAATGGATCCATGCCCACCTGCCCGAACGAGGTTCCGTAGTGGGCGAAGGCGCGGTTGCATATGGTCGGTCCAGGAATGGACGCGAACCAGCGGTTGAAGACCGCGAAGTTCGTAGCCAGCGTAGTGAGCACGGGCAGCTTGTCCTGGCTGAAGTAGTACATGATCTTCTGCGAGTGGGCCACATCCTGCTGTTGGCTGAAATAGCTGTTCACGAAGCCCTTCATGCTGGCCACGCGCGGATTGCTCTGGTCGCCATTGAATATCTGCTGGTCAACCGCGGGAAAGTGGTGGTTGGGATCGGGGTCAAGCTGGCTCTGAAACTCGGCAAGTGGCTGCACAAAGACCTGATTCCCCTGCGTGTCGGGGTTCCATTGTGTACCATCCACACCGTCAATGAACGGGTTTACGGCCTTCAGCGACCCGAGCATGTGGTCGAATGACCGGTTCTCCATCATGAGGACGACAACGTGCTTCAAGGCATCGAGACCTGGGGGCATGGGTCTTCTCTCTCCTTCGCGCAAATCTCTCATCTGGCCATGAGATATCCATCCACAGGCCGCAACAAAGATCTTTGCAGGTCAGCAACTTCGATTTTGAGTTTCGGCGATCGAGCTATGGGGGAAACGGCTGGTCTCAACCGGAAATGGGAGGATCGGTCAAGATGCCGTGTACGCCTGACTGATGCATAGTGCCATAAGTCCACCCGCCGATTCAAGAAGAATCGGCGAATCGATGCCGTTCACATCGTGTTCTCGCCTTGGAGAGCTTTCCAGTATGCCGCCAGGACTGCGCCAGTGGGATCGACGACGCGTGTTGCCGGGAGATATGATGAATCGATTCAGTACTGCCTTCGAGGACTGCAATAGCCCTCGGTTACCAGTATTGGCACGAAGGGACAAATCAGCATGAAACGACTCGCAGCAGCCTTTACCGTAATCGCAATCTTTTGTGGCATGAGTGCAATTTCGCAAACGGCGAACCCCGCAACCGAGACAAAGAAGGTAAACGATTGGTGGCATCAGGCCTATCTCACCCAGCCGCTCAACAGCCCGGATGCCAAGAAACTCCCACTCATTTCGGTCAAGGGCAACCGGTTCGTCGATCCAACCGGCAAGACAATTCTGTTTCGCGGCGTCAGCATCGCCGATCCCGACAAGATCGAAAGCCAGGGCCACTGGAGCAGAGATCTCTTTGTCAAGGTCAAAGAGGACGGAGCCACAGTGGTTCGCATCCCCGTTCACCCGGTTGCATGGCACGGGCGCGGGGCAAAGAATTACCTGGCATTGCTCGATCAGGCGGTGCAGTGGTCCACCGACGTCGGCCTCTATGTAGACATCGACTGGCACTCCATCGGCAATCTCAAGCAAGGACTCTTTCAGGACCCGATGTATGAGACAACCATGCCTGAGACCTTCAACTTCTGGCGTGTCATGGCTGCCCACTACCGGGGCAACCACACCGTCGCATTTTTCGAGTTATTCAACGAGCCGACGCTCTTCTCTGGGCAGCTCGGATCGACCACATGGGAAGAATGGCGTCAGATCAACGAGGACATGATTTCGCTCATCCGCGCCTATGACAAGGAGACCATTCCGCTCGTCGCTGGATTCGACTGGGCCTACGACCTAACTCCGCTGCGTATCAGTCCCATCCGGGCGGAAAACATCGGATACGTCACACATCCCTATCCCAACAAGAGAATGCAGCCGTGGCCTCCCAAGTGGGAAGAGGATTTCGGCTTTGCGGCCGATCGTTACCCGATCGTTGCAACCGAGCTCGGCTTCGGCTCCAGGCAAGAGGGCAGCGACTACGGCAACCAGATTACGAATTACCTGGAATCCAGAGGAATCAGTTGGATCGCCTGGTGCTTCGATCCGGAGTGGGGCCCGACCATGATCTCCTCGTGGGACACCTATGAACTTACCGATGAGGGCAAGTTCTTCACCGACGTGATGCAGAAGAAGGCGGATTCGTCGTCCCCGGCAGTGGCGAAGTAATTCCAAGCCGAGAAGCCGCGTGAGGATTTGCCATGCGGGTCATTGCCGCAATGTATCAAGGTGGGATGCCATCGGTTCAATAACCGGGACCGGGGGCAACCCGCTTTGTGCCGAGCGGCGCCTTGGCGTGTCACGAGTCATCCCGATCCGGCTCCCACTCATCGGTGCGGCTGCGGTCGATCTGGTCCTCACGATCTTCCCTCTCTTCCGCCTCACGGCGCTTCTCTTGCTCTTCGCGCTCCTCGCGACCATCGCTCATGATCGCCTCCTCCTACCAGTGTAAGAGACCACGCCCGCGCGACGGAGGAGGTGGTCGCGGCTCCCGGTGAGCGAGTATTCAGCCCGTTTTCCCGGCAGTCAGTTTCAAGGCCTCATTTGGCCGAGGCCAGCTTTCGAGCGGAGACCTTCGTCATGGCATCTGTTCCATCTGATCAAACCGCATGAGCTGACGTTTTGCAGGTGCAGACGGTCTTCGTCAAATAGAATTGACGAGGCTGAAGAGTGAGATCCAGAATGCGACTTCGAATCTGCCGAACACTGACGATGACACTTGCGATGGCCGCAGCCCAGTGCCTGGGGCAAACGGCCGTCTCAGTCAACCAGCAGCGCGAAACCGCGCTTGCCCTTGAACAGCAGGGGAAGAACGCCGAGGCCGAGGCCGCATGGCGCCTATTTTTGAAGGCTCATCCATCAAGCCCAGAGCCTTACGCCCACCTTGGCCTGATTGAAGCGCGCCAGGAGCACTACAAGGAGGCTGTGCCGCTCTATCGCAAGGCTCTGGCTCTGGGGCCTAAACTTCCGAGCTTGCAACTCAACCTGGGGCTTGCGTTGTTCAAGGGGGGCGAAATGAAGCAGTCCATCGAAGTTTTTGGGCCGCTGATCGAGAGTCAGCCTGCAAACACGCCCCAGGCTCAGCAACTGACCATCCTGGTGGGCATGGCTCACTATGGGTTGGGCGAGTACGCGGAGGCGGTTCCGTATCTGAAGACAGCAGCCGCATCCGACGCGCGGAATCTGCAACTGCGGTTGACATTGGCGCACAGTTGCCTGTGGTCCAAACAGTTTCAATGCGTGCTGGATGTGTATCACGAAATACTGCTCCTGAATGCGGAGTCTGCCGAGGCCGATCTGCTGGCCGGCGAGGTGCTGGATGAGACCAAAGACAGCGCCGGTGCGATCCAGCAGTTCCGCGCCGCGGTGAAGGCCGATCCCAAGGCGCCCGATGTTCACTTCGCCCTGGGCTATGCGCTTTGGACCCAGAACCTGTATGCGGAGGCCGCCAGCGAGTTTCAGGCAGAACTTGCGAACAATCCCAATCACATTCAGGCCATGATTTATCTGGGCGACACCGAGATGCAGTTGAGCCACCCTGAGGCCGCGGCGCCGCTGTTGGAAAGCTCACTGCGCATCGACACGGGGCGGGAACTGGCGCATCTCGATTTGGGCATCCTGTATAACGATGCGGGCCGCCGCGACGACGCCCTGCGGGAACTGAAGATTGCCGAGCAACTGAGCCCCAACGACGAGAATGTGCATTGGCGCCTGGGACGGTTTTACCAGGCCGCGGGAAGGAAAGAGGAGGCGAAAGCCGAGTTCGATACAACACGCAGCCTGCAAAAAGCTGTTGAAGATTCGCTCGCCAAGAGGCTACAGGAGGCCCAGGAAAAGGCCAAGCAGGCGTCGCAAGCGCCAGACGCCCCCGCTGCAAAGTAATGGCAAGTCAGGGCAGTTTTGTTTTGCCGGCCTCAGGCGGGTTGGATGCAATGACGCCCGCTCCTTCCCGGACATAATAGAAACGGTCGGCCATCAGATTGGTCAGGGTTTCCACTTTCCCGTCCGGCCACAATACATCGGCCTTATCCACGCGCTGATGTTCGCCTAGCCCGAAGTGTACGCGAAGGTCGTGTTGTGACAGGTAACTGCCGCCACTAAGCACTTCACCCAACTGCACGAGGTCGCCCGCTGTAGCTCGCACGCGCGCATTCAAGGCCAGCCGATTGCTCTTTACGCCCTCCAACTGAAAGCTGATCCAATGGTTTTGCGGTCCGCCCACCGGACGCAGAATCATCGGCTGGCCTTTCAGATTCTCAACGACCGCTTCCATCTTGCCGTCGTTGAAGAGGTCGCCAATTGCCATTCCACGGCTCACCTGGGGAATCTGGATCGCGGCCCCAGCCAGCTTGCTGATGTCTTTGAACGTTCCATTGCGCTGATTCATGAGCAGCAGCTTAGGCTCAAGATACCTAAGGCCTGTAGGGCTTCGATCCACCTGCGGATACACGTGTCCATCGACCAAAAAAATGTCTTGCCAGCCGCTGTTGGCGAAATCGACAAAGGCATCGCCCCACCCCACATATCCCTTTGTAGCTTTTGAGGTTCCCGAGGATACCGAGACATCCGTGAAGCTCATGTCACCATCATTGCGATAAAACGCGGCGTATTCGCTGTCGAAGTGCGAGATGAACAGCGACATGCGCCCGGTGTGCATATAGTCGCCTATGGCAATGCCCATGTTGGCCTGCCTTGAGCCGCTTTCGCTGAGCGCCACTCCGGATGCGAAGCCGATGTCTTCAAAGACGCCCCGGCCATCGGCTTGGTAAAGATAGTTCGGCTGGCCGTCGTTGGTGACAAACAAATCGAGTTTGCCACTGTTATCGAAGTCTGACCAGATTGAAGTCAGGCCATACCTGTGTTCCTCATCCCCGACGCCGGATTTCTTTGAAACATCGGTAAAGGTGCCATCGCGATTGTTGTGATAGAGATTGTCGGGCGAGCCTTTTAGACCGGCCGGCCCGCACTGCACATCGATGCCCATGTACCGGCATGTCACGCTGGAGCCGAATTCGGCCATGTTGTCCAGGTGAAAATCGACATAGTGCGACACAAAGAGGTCGGCCCAGCCATCGCCGTCATAATCGCCAAAGGCCGCTCCCGTGGCCCACAGGTTGTCGGCGCCCAGCCCCGCGCTCTTGGTCACATCGGTGAAGGTGCCGTCGCCGTTGTTGCGATACAGCACTACTCCGCCAAAGCAGGTCACCAGCAGGTCGGGCCATCCGTCGTTGTTGTAGTCCCCAACAGACGCGCCCATCGCCCAGCATGGAAATCCCACGCCGGCCTTGTCGGTAACATCCGTAAACGTGCCGTCGCGGTTGTTATGAAAGAGGGCGCTCCGGGCCTTCTGGCCGTGAAGAGCCATATCCACGCTTTGCGCGTTAGTAAAATAGATGTCTGGCCAGCCGTCGCGATCGTAGTCAATCAACGCGACGCCCCCGCTCATCGACTCAACAATGTACCTTTGTTCGGGGCTCGACAAATGCTCGAAATGAATCCCGGTGGTAGCTGCGATATCTACCAACTCCGGGTAGCTGGCGGCAATTCCGCTTGATTCTTTCTCCGCCGGGGCTTTCGGGCTCCCCGGCTGCGCAGCCGGATGTTCCGAAGGAATGGACTGCGTAAGCCCCATGCACGACGGAACAAGAGACAAGACAAGAAGAACCTTGCGCAGGATGGCAATTGTCGCTCTGGAATTCGGCATGTTGACTCCGCCAGCTGCGCTTCGCTGCTTGTAGGGTGCGCTCAAGCCGCTTGCCGGCGCGATTCTTGTTCGGCTTTACGTTTGAATCTTCTTGCTTTGCCTGTCTAGACGCTATTTCGCACAGCGATCCCGCGAAAACATTGGTGTTTCGGATCTATGCAACCAGATCATATAGAGAAACGGAAGGGACGCGCAACCAATGAAAGAGAAGAAACCGCGAACAAAGCACCGATTCAATTTGGCAGGGCCTTAGACTCGACCCGGGCTTCCAGCGATCTCTCGTGCGCCAGCATGCCAGCCAGCGCCTTTTCCGGGCAGATGTGATGGGCTTCAATCCGGCACAAGTCCACCTCGGTCTCCACGGCAAAACCCACCGTCATGAAGCAGTCGAGGCAGCGGGTATTGTAGGTGCCGTTCTCGTTTTGGGTGCGGCTATACATCGTTCCTCGGCAATCAGCAAGACTTTACGATGCTAGCCGCGGATCGACTTCCGTGACGTGACCTCCATCACCTGATTATGTTTGCCCAGTTTTCTGAGTACCATTCTTCTCAGCAAAACGCTCACGGGGTGGTTCCTTGATTGGGGTTGCGGCGCAGTTGCCAGCATGGGCTCAGGCCGGCCTGGGAAAAGAGCGAACGGGAGCAGGAAATATCGCTGGAGCCCAGATAGTCGAACTCCTGCTTGTTGCCTTTCAGCGGAATGGTCACATAGCTGTTGACCGTCACCTTGGCGCTGGGTGAGCCGCGCAGCTTAAAGACCGCCCAATCGCCGGCATAGACAGCCACGAAGCCCGCGACCAAGACCAGAACCACCCAAATCAGCCAACGCTTCATCCCAGATCAGCCTTTCTCTTGCGGGGCATTTCACTCATCGAGATTCTTCGGCTTGATGTGTTGCTCTTGCCGTTGTTTCCCTGTCGCCGATGACGGGAGCGAGGCTTCTCCGCTGGAGTTCAGAATAGCTGAATGCTGAGTGCCCTATGACGTAGCGGGCACCAGAACAATGAGTGCCGGGAGCGGAGCGCCCTCTGGCATAACCAGCTTTTGAGGTGCGCAACAGGCGCGGTCGAGTTTGGCCAGGTCGGCTTGCATCTGCTCGTCATTGCCGAGCGAAGCCAGCACGGTGGCAAGAATGGACGCGGCAGCTGCATCGGCCGGCGGGCAAATGCTGTAGTGCATCCACTTGCCCTCGCGGCGCGCCGCCACGATGCCAGCCCTGCGCAAATAGGCGAGATGCCGCGAGATCTTGGGCTGGCCCTGGCCGAGAATCTCGACAAAGTAGCAAACACAGACCTCGCGCCCGGCCATCAGGTTGAGCAGGCGCAGTCGGGTGGCATCGGCCAGGGCCGCGAAAAGGCTTGCCAGATTGACAGGTTTGGAGCAACAGCTCATGGTTTCATTGTATATGGATTGACAAATATGAAGCCATTTTATATATTTGCTAAAGCGAATATGAGGCGCTCTTATGGAAACTAAAACGGACACGAAAGCCCTGGTGCAAGAAAAATACGGAATGGCAGCGCGGCAGGTGCGCGAGAGCGGATCGGTAGCTTGCTGCGATCCGGCACTGCGCTGTTGCGACCCGATCACGACCAATCTTTACAACGAAGCCGAGAAGAGCGGCCTGCCCGCCAGCGCGGTTCTGGCTTCGCTAGGGTGCGGCAATCCAACGGCGCTGATTGAACTGAAGCCGGGGGAAACGGTGCTGGACCTTGGCTCGGGCGGCGGCATCGATGTGCTGCTTTCCGCCAAGCGCGTTGGGCCGACGGGCAAGGCCTATGGGCTCGACATGACCGACGACATGCTGGCCCTGGCCCGCGAAAATCAGAGACAGGCCGGGGTGGCAAACGTCGAGTTTCTCAAGGGCGAGATCGAGAATATCCCCTTGCCCGATAACTCGGTGGACGTGGTGATTTCGAACTGCGTGATCAATCTTTCCGCCGACAAGAGCCGGGTGCTGAGGGAGGCGTTTCGCGTGCTCAAGCCGGGTGGGCGCTTCGCCGTCTCCGACGTGGTGGTGCGCGGCGAAGTCGATGAGCGGGTGCGCAAGAGCATGTTGCTGTGGGTGGGCTGCATCGCCGGCGCGCTGGAAGAGCGGGAGTACGCGGCTAAGCTGGCGCAAGCAGGCTTCACCGGCATTTCGTTGGAGCCGACGCGGGTGTATTCGATTGACGATGCGCGCAGCTTCCTTGTGGAGGCGGGCATCGATGTGGAGGCAATTGCTCCTCTTGTCGAGGGCAAGTTCATGAGCGCGTTTATCCGGGCCACGAAGCCAGGCGGCGCGTGCTGCGCGCCCGGTTGCTGCGGCTGAACCAACACCCATTTGGAGATGATCATGCAACGGCCTTACAACATTCTCGTGCTTTGTACCGGCAACTCGGCGCGCAGCATCCTGGGCGAAGCGCTCTTCAACACGCTGGGCGCGGGCCGCTTCAAGGCTTACAGCGCGGGCAGCCACCCTGCCGGGCGGGTGAACCCCTTTGCCATCGAGCAGGTGCTGGCGCTGGGCTATCCGATCGAGGAGCTGCGCAGCAAGAGCTGGGATGAGTTCGCCCAGCCCGATTCGCCGCAGATGGACTTCATTGTGACCGTCTGCGACAAGGCGGCCGGCGAGATGTGCCCCTTGTGGCCGGGGCAGCCGGTGACGGCGCATTGGGGTTTTCCCGACCCTGCCGCCGTAGAGGGCACGGACGAGGTGAAGCGCGCGGCCTTTGCCAGCACGTTGCGGCAGATACGGAACCGTGTGCAGCTCTTCCTCAGCCTGCCTCTGGAGACGCTGGACCGCATGGCCATCGAAAACAGGATGAAAGCGATCGGGCGGGAGCCGCTGTAACTGCGCGATCAGCCGCATGATACGCGGCACGATACGAATTAAGGGAGAGATGGAATGCAGACAGACCCGCAGCTTTGCTGCCCGGTTGCCGTGCCGGGCGGCGCTTCGAAGCTTTCGTTCATTGACCGTTTTCTGACGCTATGGATCTTTCTCGCCATGGCAATTGGAGTCGCGTTGGGGCGCTTTGTGCCCAGCGTGCCGGCGCTATTGCAACGCTACCAGGCGGGCACCACCAACGTCCCCATCGCCGTGGGCCTGATCTTGATGATGTATCCGCCGCTGGCCAAGGTGCAGTATGAGCGGCTGGGCGAGGTCTTTCGCAATCGCAAGGTGCTGGGCCTTTCGCTGGTGCAGAATTGGCTGATCGGGCCGGTGCTGATGTTTGCGCTGGCGGTGATCTTCTTGCGCGGCTACCCCGAGTATCGGACCGGGCTGATCCTCATTGGGCTGGCCCGCTGCATTGCCATGGTGATTGTGTGGAACGAGCTGGCGCGCGGAGACACGGACTACGCCGCCGGGCTGGTGGCCTTCAACAGCGTCTTCCAGGTGCTCTTCTATAGCGTGTATGCGTGGTTGTTTTTGGCCGTGCTGCCGCCGCTGATTGGCTTGAAGAGCGTAGTGGTCGATATTCGCATGAGCCAGATTGCCCAGAGCGTCTTCATCTACCTTGGGATTCCATTCCTGGCCGGAATGCTGACGCGTTTTGTGCTGGTCAGAGCCAAGAGCCGTGCGTGGTATCAGACGCGTTTTGTGCCGGCCATCAGCCCGCTTACCCTGGCTGCTCTGCTGTTTACCATCGTGGTGATGTTCAGCCTCAAGGGCAACCTCATCGTCCAGCTACCAATGGACGTGCTGCGCATCGCCGTGCCGCTGCTCATCTACTTTGTCGTGATGTTCTTTGTGAGCTTCTGGATGGGCCGCAAAGTGGGCGCGGATTACTCGCAGACCGCAACGCTTTCGTTCACGGCCGCCAGCAATAACTTCGAGCTGGCTATCGCGGTCGCCGTTGCCGTCTTCGGGCTGAACTCCGGAGCAGCTTTTGCCGCGGTCATCGGCCCGCTGGTCGAGGTGCCTGCCCTGATTCTGCTGGTGCAGGTTTCGCTGTGGCTGCAAAGAAACTGGTTTGGCGAGAACGTTCAGGCTTGAGCTGCATGAGGCTTACTGTTTCACATTACGGGAAAACCCGCGAGAGTCTCTTTTGTAATATATTGATTCTAAGAGTGTTCTATTTATCTGCAAAGTTTTGAAAATAAGTAGAGGGGGGGGTGGGAGTATTAATTAAGTCGTAACCAGGAGAAGATACGGATCGGGCAGTTTCCTGCGAGATTGATCCGGGGAAAGCGGATGCAGCTTTTGCTCTGCGGCGATTCCTTTCCTACTTTCTCTATATCCATTGTGCGCCGGCGGGGCGTAATTTTGCGCATGGGACAGGGAAAGGATTGTAGTTTCCCAGATCCCAGAATCGGGACCTGGGGCGCCCGGCTGAATCGCAAGTCCAGATAGACATCCCCGGTCC
>Ga0302275_10001440_pt1 | contig 25540 bp, 11 predicted proteins | sample III_Bog_N2_2_FD_200229 | JGI IMG/M metagenome (GOLD analysis project Ga0302275, IMG submission 200229) | Peat permafrost microbial communities from Stordalen Mire near Abisko, Sweden - III_Bog_N2_2 | ecosystem: Environmental > Terrestrial > Soil > Wetlands > Peat | place: Sweden: Abisko... | reverse complement strand
CCTGACGTGATCTGCGCTTCGTTGAGGTAAGGCGTGATGTAAAGGTCCGCCGCGCCAATGAACTCCTTGAGGTTCTCGATTTCCACGAATTGGTTATAAAAGATGACGTTCTCTTCGACTTTGTTCTTCTTGGCAAGGATTTCGAGGCTGAGCCGGTAAGCTTCACCGTGCTCTCTCAATTCGTTAGGATGCGTGGCTCCGAGCACGATGTAGACAACTTCGGGAAACTCCGCGACAATTTTCGGCAGCGCATTGAGCACATATTCGATGCCCTTGTTCGGCGAAAGCAGGCCGAACGTCAGCAGCACAATCTTTCCCTCCACGCCGAACTGGTCCTTAAAGTAAGTCGGATCGACGAAGCCTACGTCGGGAATGCCGTGCGGGATCATGTCGATCTTGGCCGGCGGAGCCTGATAAACATCCTGCAGCATCTGCCGCCCGCGCTCGGCCATGACCACGAGACGCGTTGAGAGGCGGATCAATCCCGCCATCACGCGCCGCTGCTCTGCGTTCGGTTCACTCAGTAGCGTATGAAGCGTCGTGACGACAGGCATTCCCAATTGGCGCAGGAGCGCCAGGATATGACCACCGGCGGGCCCGCCGTAAATGCCGAATTCGTGCTGCAGGCAGACGACGTCCACGTTGCTGATGTTGAGGAAATCCGCGGCGCGCAGATAGGACGACAAATCCTGCTCCTCAATCTCGAAGCGAACAACTTCCGGGTAGTCGTAGCCGCCCTGGATGTCATTGACCGCCACGGCGAGGCACTGGCTTTGGGGATGCGCGGTAGCGACGGCGGCGAGCAAGTCGCTCGTGAACGTGGCGATGCCGCACTTGCGCGGCAAGTGGTCTCCGACAAAAGCAATCTTGCGGACTTTAGAAGATTCTCTCATGAGGCAATTCCTTTGCAGCCATCAGCCCCGAATCCCAAGTCAAGCGGATACTCCCGATTGCGGCACGGAAACCTGGAGGAGTCCCTGGGACTTGCGACTCCCAGCGGTAATAGATCGAAATGTGCTCAGGTTCTCCGCAAGTCAGCATCATAAGCGGATCGATTTCCTCGCAGTGTAGAAGCGCTCCATAGCCGTCCGCCAGAGGCCTGGATCCGTCGATGCTCCGGCTGCCCCATTGCGTCTTGCAATTGTTGAACTATGCCTGACCCTTTGACTCCGGCTAAGCCCGTGGTATCCGCAACCTCTACGGCAGCCGCCGCGCACATATCGTCGCCGAACCTGCTGACTCGCGACACGATAGCGCCGAGGCTCAGGCCCGGATATGGCGCGCCGTTACTCAGTTGTGCAGCGGCGCATGTGACGTCACTCAATGTGGCCGGTGGGAACGGGCCGATGGCCATCAGGTCGGCGGGGTTCGCCTCGACCTGCGCACGGGGATTGGAGCGCGCGAAAATGATCGGCCGCTCGAGATGCACCGCAGTTCCCTTGACGATGTCTTCCCTGCGAGTGCCAGGGCTGTCGAGGCGCCAATCAGGCTTGCCGGCGCCACACGTCGCACCACCTCGGCCAGGTTCACGCCGTTTCCATTCCCGTCGTGTTTCCAGACTTTGCTTTCGTTGTCCGGCCGCGGTTACGCCGAGTGGTAGTCGTGCGGCCGGCCACCCATGCCGGTCGTGAGTATTCCTTGCCGGTCCACGCACCAGAAGCGTCTGGCTGCCTCTTCCTCGCAGTGCCCTTCACGCACCATGGTATCGCGAAGCTGGTCGGCCCCAACGAAGGTCGTCCATCTGTAGTCTGAAATCGAAAGCGAATCAAGCGCCCCGGCAGGGTAGATGCGAGTGGTCTTTGACCCAAGCCGGTCAGCTACCGCGAGCCGATGGCGGGGCCGGCCGCAGTGATGCTCCCTGGAACTGGTGATGTACGACGTGCATCTGCTTGCGGCACCTTCCGCGGTCCTTCTGTAAACCCGCTTGTTACGTCGTGCGCTGCCTCAATGCTGCACGCCTGCTTGCGATGCCATTCGGATGGCCGCTGCGGTTGCCGTGAAAGCGTGGCGCGCGATGATGCCCTTACCCTCCTGCACCACGATCCACTGGCCGGCGGCGACGCCGGAGTAGGTTTCGATCTTACCCTGGGGCCAGCGGATGGTGACGTCGGCCTTGGTCTCCTTGCCCAGGCCGAAGTGCACGCGGAAGTCGCCCTGCGAGATGTGATAGCCGCCGCTGCGAACCTCGTCGATCTGCTTGCGGCCGCCCGCGCTCACGGTGACGCGCGCGCCGACAGCATCCCGGCCTGTCGCCGTCATGGCTCGAATCAGCAGGGAGTTCCCACGCTGGCCGTAGTTCTTCAGCAACGAGGGCGGCTCGAAGAGATTCACGACCACGATCTCCATGGAGCCGTCGTTGTCGAAGTCGGCAACGGCCACGCCGCGCGAGGAGTGCTTTGCGGTGATTCCGGGTCCGCCGGTCGAGGACATGTCGAAGAACTGTCTGTCGCCACGGTTCCAGAACAACTCGCGGGGCTGCTTAAACTCTTCCCCGGTGCTGTACTTCTCGATGAATGGATAGACGTGCCCGGCGGCGACGAAAAGATCCTTCCAGCCGTCGTTGTCGAAGTCCAGGAAAGCCGTGCCCCACTTCACGTCCTGCGTATGGACCGCCAGTCCGGCCTGGCTCGTCACATCAGCGAAACTGCCATCGCCGAGATTGCGGTAGAGCGTATTGGTGTCACTTGAGAAGTTGGTCTTGAAGATGTCGAGGAACCCGTCGCCGTCGTAGTCCGCCGCCGTGGCTCCCATGCCCGCCTGCTCCCGGCCGTCTTCGTTGACGGCGAGGGCCGTGACCATGCCCTGCTCCTCGAAGGTTCCATCGCGTTTGTTGTGGAAGAAAAGGCTGGGAGTTGAATCGCAGGTCACGTAGAAATCGGGCCAGCCATCGTTGTCGAAATCGCCGGTGAGCACCGTGAAGCCATAGTACTCGCGCGGCGTCTCGACGCCGGCCTGCTTCGTCACGTCGGTGAAGTGACCGCGCCCGTCGTTGTGATACAGCGTCATCGTCTCGCCCTTCAGCCCGCGCGGCCCGCAGGGCACCGGAATGCCCTTCCAATTGCAGCCGCTCTTGTCGCGCGGCCGCGGCGTCTCCTGCGCGTTGAAGTCAATGTAGTTGGCGACGACCAGATCGAGGTGGCCGTCGCGGTCATAGTCGATGAACGCGCAGCCCGTGCTCCAGCGCGATTCCGGCCGGGCGAAGCCGCGCTCCTTCGTTTCGTCGCGGAACGTCCCGTTGCCCAGGTTCTTCAGAAAGACGTTGTGGCCCCACTGGCCGAGGAAGAGATCGACGTGGCCGTCATTGTCCACGTCGCCGGCGCACACGCCCTGGCCCCATCCCAAGTGGCCGATGCCGGCCTTCGCGGTCACATCCTCAAAACGGAGTCCGCCGAGATTGTGATACAGGTGCGGCGTGAGCGGGGTAGGCCCAGGGTTCAGCCGGTCCCCCTGCACCAAAAAGATATCCGGCAGGCCATCGTTGTCGTAGTCGAGCACGGCTACGCCGGTGCCCGTGTTTTCGACCACGTAGGTCTGATCCAGGTTGCCAGAGATGACGGTCGCTGTGAGCCCGGCCGCGGCCGCGATATCGCGGAAGTCCACGACCGGCGCCTTCATGCCAGGGGGCAGCGGGCGCGCGCGTTGATCGACCGCGCCCGTGGAGACCATCTGCGACAGGGCCTTTCTCCCGGAGAACAAGGCGAGGCAGAGGACGAGACCCACGCTCGCGCCAATCACGAGGCGCGCACGGCGTTGGGAGATTGCCCCCATTTACCGCGCCCCCGCCTTGGAGCGGGCTTCGGCCGCCGGCTTGCGCGCACGCGCAATCAGCGCGAGTGCGCGCTCGATCTCGGGATCGCCCGGCCGGGCAGCCTGCGCGAGGCGCAGCTCCTTCTCCCCAGCCTCCAGATCGCCGGCATGGCAATGCATCAGGCCAAGCTTCTTATGCAGCTCCGCTCGCACGCTGCATTCGCCACAGGCGGTAATCGCCTCTTTCAGTTGCCGGATCGCCTCGGGCCAATCCTGCGCTTGCATGGAAGCGACGGCGTCGTTCGCCAGGGTCTCCGCGCGATCGATGATGCGCCGCTCCTTCTGCAGAGCCGCATACCGGTTCATGAGCCGGGTCGCCTCCGCCGGGTCTATCGGCCGCAGGGCCCTTGAGAGGCTCCACAAAGCCTGCACGTTTTCCGGATCGATGCTGACCGCTTGCTTCCAGGCCGCGATGGCTTCCTGCGTCCGCGCTTCTTGTTCGAGACACTGCCCGAGCAGGTGCCACGCGGTCGCATTTCGCGGCTGCAGCTTGACCACCGTCTGCAACACGGGGATCGCTCCCTTGTAGTTGCCGGCCTGCTTCTCCAGCACGGCCAGAAGGTACTGCGGCTCCGCCATTTGCGGCGCAAGCCGGCTGGCCATCTCAAGGTCTGGCCGGGCCTCCGCGGTCTGTCCGAGGTCAAACAGAACCCGGCCATGATTGAAATGCGCGGAAGCAGACTGTGGGGCAAGCCGTACCGCTTCGGCCGTCTCGGCCAGCGCGCCGGGCAGATCGTAACTGCCGGCCAGAGCGATGGCCAGATCGAGGTGCGCGCCAGCGGAGTTTGGGGCGATTGCGACAACCTTCCGGAGCAGCGTATTGCCCTCGTCGCTCTTGCCCAGGCGCGCCTTGACCTTGCCCGCGGCGGAAAGAACGCGGAGATCTTCGGGCGCGAGTTTGAGGGCTTTGTCCAACGGAGCTTCCGCATCGGCGAACTTCTGCTGCTGGGCGAGCACGAGCCCGAGGTTCAGGTATCCCTGCGTGTAACCGGGGTCGTCTTCCAGTGCCTGCCGGAAGACCTTTTCGGCCCGGGCGAGATCGCCGTTCAAGGCGAGCACCATGCCGAGATTGCCCTGTGCCGCGGTGAGCTGAGGATCGATCGCCAGGGCCGCCTCCAGTTGCTTTCGCGCCGCGGCCAGGTCGCCAGCGGAGAGATCGAGTACGCCCAACTCCGCGCGGGCAACGGCCAGCTTGGGGTCGATCTCCAGGGCTTTTTCGAGCGTCTCCCGCTCGCCTTTCACGTCATGCGCGGCGGCCAGCGCCAGGGCCAGATTGTAAACCGTGCGCGCATTCCGCGGCTCGATTTCGAGCATCTGGCGGTAGACCTCCGCCGCCCGGGCGGGCTGATTGGCCTGCAGGAATTCATTGGCCCGGATGCCCTTGGCCGCCAACTGGTTCACCTGGAACTCTTCCGATTTACTCTGATTGAACTTCGCCGCAGCCTCGCGCGCCCGCTCGCCCTCGCCCAGTGTCCGCAAGACGGCCGCCAGTTGGAACTGTGCGGTCGAATCGAGTGGCTTGAGCGCAACCGCTTTCTCCAGATGCTCCAACGCCTGTTTGGGCTTTTGGTTCCGCGCCAGCACGAACCCGAGTTGGTACTGCGCCTGGAAATCCTCGGCATTGCCCGCCACCGCGCGTGTCAATTCTGCTTCGGCCTTCTCGTATTCGCCCAGCCCGCGGTAGACGGCGCCGAGCATGAGATGGCCCTCCGGATCCGTGGGCTTGAGGCGGATGTAAGCCTCGGCGGGCGCGAGCGCTTCCTGAAACGCCGAGACCGTCGTCAATGCCTTCACCTGCGCCAGCAGGACCACCGCGTCCTTCGCGTCCACGCGCGCCGCCTGGGCATACTCGTCCGCGGCTTCCCGGAAGCGGTTCTCGTTGGCGTAAATGTTGCCCAGGGTGAAGTGCGCCGCTTTCAGGTCGGGATGCTGCCGGGTCAGTTCCAGCAGAATGCGAATGGCCTCTTTCGTCCCGGCCATCTTGGCGCCGGCGATGCCAGCGGCCTCCTTCGCGACTGCGTCTTCGTAGGTGGCGCCACCCAGGGAGAGCAGCATCTCCGGGGCGTCCGGTTCCAGCTTGAGCGCCTCGTTCCAATACCGGATGGCCGCGTCATAGCGGCGTTGCGCTGCCAGAATCTGCGCCAGATGATCCAAGGCCGGGACCGACTTCGGATCGGTCGCGAGCGCTGAGCGGAACTCCGCTTCGGCCTCGGCTGCTTTGCCAAGGTCAGACAGTGCGGAACCCAGCGAGTCGTGTGCCTGCACCATGCCGGGGTTGGCCTTCAGCGCAAGGCGAAACTCGCTGGCCGCCGCCTGAAGTTGGTTCATACGCGCCCGTCCCACTCCGAGGTCGTAATGGGCCTCCGCGGAGCCTGGCTCCAGCCGCACCGCCTCTTCGAAGGCGGCAACCGCGCATTTCAGATCCCCGTGCCCGGCAAACCACGCGCCTGCCGCGTCATACACTCTGGCCGAGGCCTCTTTGCTGATGGCTTTCACCAGTTCGGCGGGCGGCTTGCACGACTCGGGCAACGGCACTCCTGGAAGTAGTGGGGCCACGAACAAGACGATGGCCGGAAGCGTGAACGGCCAGGCCATGCGCGGTATTCCCATGGCACCAGTATAGGCTGTCATTTTCATCAAAGTCATCGATAACTAAAGCACCTCAACGGGCGTTTTGCGCGGGTTCCTGGACGTTCACGATCCGATCCGCGGGCACATTCTCAAGGACCTGGCGAATGCCGGAGGGCCAGCGGATCTCGATCTCCCGGACTACGTTGAAAGCCCCCAGGCCGAAGTGGACTCGCGGGTCGCTGGATGCCGCGTACCCGGTGCTCGTCGTGGCCTCGTTGTATTGCTTCAGGCCGTCGCTGGTGGTCACTCGAATTCGTGCGCCGAGTCCCATCCGGTTGCTCTTCGTGCCCACGAGTTTCAGCAGGGTCCAGTGGTTGTGGTTTTCCGAGACGTTGCGAAACACCCGGGCGGGCTGGCCCAGCGCGGTGACGACCAGGTCGACGCGGCCGTCGTTGTCCAGGTCCCCGTAGGCCAGCCCGCGGTAGGGCGCGGGCCGCACAAAATCTGCGCCGGCCGCCGCGCTCACATCCTCAAACTGACCGTCGCCGAGATTGCGGAAGACGGAGTTCGGCTCACTGTAGGTGAAGTGCCGTGAGATGTCCTCGATGTTGTCCATGACGTTGCCGCGGGCGACGAAGAGGTCCTTCCATCCGTCGTTGTCGAGGTCGGCGGCGCCGTTCGACCAGCCTGACATCTTTCTGCTGATTTGCGCGATTCGACTCGACTGGCTGGCATTGACGAACTGCCCGCCTCCGCGATTGAGAAACAGCGGGAAGGTCTCATTCTCGATCGCCGTGTGCCAGAGGTCCGGCAGACCGTCGTTGTTCACGTCGCGGAACTCCGCACCCATGCCGGCGAGCGCGTTGCCGTCTTCGTTGTAAGCGACGCCCGCCTGGAATCCAACCTCCTCGAAGCGCTTCCCACCCAGGTTGTGGAACAGCAGGTTCGGCGCGTTGTCGTTGGCGACGAAGACATCCGTGAATCCATCGCCGTCGTAATCGGCGAAGGCCACGCCCATGCCTTTCCCCTGGATGGCGGAGATCCCGGTCTGCTGCGAAACATCGGTGAAGGTCCCGTCGCCGTTGTTGCGGTAGAGCGTATCCGGCAGCGGCCCAAAGGCATTGGGATGGCAATAGCCACGGCCGTTCAGCCCCACGCAAGCCGGCTCATGGCGAGGGTCCCACTGGCAGTAGTTCGAGACAAAGAGGTCGAGCAATCCGTCGTTGTTGTAGTCGAACCAACCGGCGGAGATCGACCACATCTTCCGGTCGCCCAGCATCGCTCCGCCCACACCCGCCTTGGCCGTGACATCGGTGAACGTGCCATCCCCGTTATTGTGGAAGAGCTGGTTGCCGTTGACGTTGGCCACGAATAGGTCGGGCCACCCGTCGTTATCGTAGTCGCCCACGGCAACGCCCATGCCATAGCCTGCTCCCGCAACGCCGGCTTTTGCCGTCACGTCCGTGAACGTCCGATTGCCGTTGTTGTGGAACAGGCGGTTGTAATACTTCGGCCCGGTCTTTATCAGCGAGGGCATCTCCGCGCCGTTGACCAGATAGATATCCAGCAGACCGTCGCCATCATAGTCGAACAGCGCCACGCCGGCCGGCATCGTCTCGGGCTGGTGCTTCTCCGGAGTAGGGCAGTTCTCCGTGATGAAGCGCACGCCGGCCGATTGGGCGATGTCCCGGAAGCGGATCGTGGACAGAGCCGGATCCGGGGCCAACGCGCGGAGCAGCAGGACGCCCAGGGCGACCGCGCAGACGATTTGCAGCCATCGCGAGACCACTGTTTAGCGCGCTCCTTCCGACGCCTTGAAAACAGGAATAAGAGCCTCCCGCTCTTGCGCGGTGTTGACCAACGCCATTTGGAGAAAGCTCAGAACAGGGAAGGCCCGCACGGCCATGCGGGGGACGGAAAGACGGCCACGCCGGGAGTGAAAGGGCTCGGGCCGGGGTCGGGGACAACTCATGTTCCAGCTACCAGCGTATCCTCAGAATCTTACACACAAAACGACGTCAATGCCGCGCGCATTGGCGCGCGGCATTGACGTCTAAGAGGACACGCTCTGCTGCCAGGTGCTTAGAAGTAGAACTTCACGCCCAACTGCAGTTGACGCGGGGTATTCATCTGCCCCGTCACCTTGCCATAGTTCGCATCGCCAATACCGGAGTCCGGATAGCTGAAGACCACGTTGTTGAAGACGTTGAAGGCTTCGGCGCGGAACTCGAAGTATCTCTTTTCGCCCAGTCCGATATGGAACTGCCGGAACAGGGACAAATCGAGATTGCGGCCCCAGTCGGTGACCAGGGTGTTTGGCTTCTCGTTGCCATACGTATACGGCGCCGGAATCGCAAAAGCGGCGGTATTGAACCATTCGGCGATGTTTCCGCCACTGGAAGTTGCACTCTGACCGGACACGACATCTGCGCGCTCCTGGTTGTAACCACCGTTGTTCAGCACCGCAGTGCTGGCGGTCACGGTGTACGGGTTGCCCGAGTGGAGCTGCAGAATGCCGTTGAGCATCCAGCCGCCGGCCAGGCCGGCGATCAGCTTGTTGGAGTTCTTGGCGAACGGCGATTGCGCCGTGAAGGAGAAAGAAAACACATTCTTCTGGTTCAGGTCGGAGGTTTGCGTATCGAAGGCGCGGTTGTACGGATTCGACACGTTGCAATTGCCGCCGAGCACACAACCGTCGTCGTTGGAATGGGACAACGTGTACGACAACAGGAAGGTGAGGCCGTGAGTGAGGCGTTTGTTGACGGAGACTTGCAGCGCGTTGTACCGGCTGTTGCCGACGCTCTGGTCAAACCATTGCGGCAACATGTACGGGAACGGCTGACGGGCGACGGGGTTGCCTGGGCCCGGAGGCGCTACGTTCTCAACCGGCCCCCAGTCGAGACGCCGGCCGACCGAACCGACGTAGTTCACGTCGAGAACGGCGTTGGACGGCAGTTCGCGCTGGATGCCGAAGTTCCATTGATCCATGTACGGAGTTCTGAAATTCGGGTCCACCATCCATTGGCTGACCTGGCTGAAGTCATTGATCGGATAGATCTTGGCTCCGCCGCCAGTGCCCAGATTCAGAGGATCGGTGACCTTCGTCGTAACGATATTCGGATTCAGGCTGCTACCCGTCTCGAGAGTGGAGACGGCGGGCCAGTTGCCGGCGAAATTCTGAGCCAATTGCATCACCGTGCCCCACGTGTCGTAGTAGCGTCCGTAGCCGGCGCGGAGCACCATCTTGTCGTTGAGGCGGTAGGCGAGGCCCAAACGGCCGGCCCAGTCCTTCATAGAATTGTTGATGACCCGGCCATTCGAGTTCGGATTCACAAAGACATGCGGGGGAAGCCCACTCGCTGGAGCGGGAGTGGCCGAAGCGGTGTAGATCCCGTTCGGGATGCAAGGCGCACCCTGGGTGGCCGAGCACTGCGGAGGAAGAAGGTTCAGCTCATACATGCCGGTCATCGGATTGGCATCGCCCGTGTACTTGTTGGGGCCAGTGCCGGAACCGAAAATCGGCTGGATAACCATGTCATTGCGGAAGCCGAGGTTGACGGTCAACCTATCGGTGGCCTTCCACTGATCCTGGATGAAGAAGGAATCGTTCCAACCGCCGGTCGTTACCTCGTTAACATTACGGTAGCTGGCCTCGATCGGAACTCCGAGCAGCATCGAAGCGTATGCATTGCCGCCGACGCCCTGGTTGACGCCCAAGCCTGCCGTTTGCGGGGCCCCGAACGACTCGCCGGCGTAGCCGATCGGCGAAACCAGGTTGTTCGTGGCGAAGTCGGCACCGACCTTGATGGTGTGTTTGCCGACAATCTTCGTAAAGTTGGCGCCTCCCTGCCAGGTATCGGCAAGGACACTGTCCTGGGTTTGGGAACCGGGGGCGAGGCCCACGTAGCCGCTGGCCGAAAACTGAGGAACGTATTGCTTGCCATGCAGGTTGCTCCAGTACTGAGACACCCCGAGGTTTGCCAATTGAGCGACGAATGCCGGAGTTTCACCAGGGTCCGAATTGCCTGTGTTGGTCCAGCCCCAATTCCGCCCGAAATAACCGTCTAAGATCGCCGTCGGGCCGAAGGTGTGGGTTTCATGGATGGTGTAGTTGTGTCCATCGAGCAGCCAGATCGAATTACCGATTGTGCCGGATGGCTGATTCACGTTCTGCTGATACTCGCTGTAGCGGAACATGATCTGGTCGGAATTGCCGATGTACTGATCGGCGCGGAGGGAGCCGGCGTTCTGGTTAATCGCGCTCTTTGCGGGCACAAACAGGTTATTGCCGTTGATCAGCGCGCCAGCGTGCGGAATCAGGGATTGATACAGCAGCGACACCGGACTGAGCTCATTCGTCGGCAACAGGTTGCCCGGGATGGGAGCGCGCGAGTACGTGTTGGTCGCCGCGTTGTAAGTGCTCGTATTCGGATCGTAGAGTTGCTGGTTCCACGCGCTGAAATCGCCGTTGCGCATGGCGTCGGTTGCCGCCAGCGCGCCGGTTTCCTGGGAGAGGCGCTGCTTGTAACCTTCCCAAGAGGCGTAGACGAAACTACGGTTCTTGCCGTGATAGACCTTGGGAATCGACAACGGTCCGCCTCCGGCGATTCCGTACATGTTCTGGCGCAGCGGAACGCGGGCCGCTTCGAAGAAGCCGCGCGCATCCATCTGCTCGTTGCGCATGAACTCCCACATGGTGCCGTGGTACTCGTTGGTCCCGGACTTGCTGACCACGCTGACGATGCCGCCCGCGGCCCCGCCGTACTCGGCGAGGTCATTGTGCCCCTGGGTCTTAAACTCCTGAATGTCGTCCACGATCGGCGCGAAGTTGTAGGTCGACTGCATCGCATTCAGGTCGTTGACGCCGTCCAGGATGTACAGGTTGCTGCGGGTATGCGCACCGTTGATCGCGGGGAACGAGAAAGCTCCGATTGCGCTGACGCCAGCCCACCCGGCGTTACCACCCGCGCTTTGGTCCCTGTCGATGTTGACGGCGCCCGGCGTGATGGTCAGCAACTGGGTAAAGTTGCGGCCATTCAGCGGGAGTTCTACAACGTCACGGTTGTTGACAACCGAGCCCAACTCCGAAGTGGAGGATTCCACAGCGGCGGCAGTGGCCTCAACGGTTACCGTGGATTGCGCTTCGCCGACCTTCAAGTGAAAGTCGAACGTTGCAGTCTGGTTGACCTCAAGCGTGATTTGCGTACGCGACATGACGCTGAAACCCTTGGCTGTCGCCGCGATGCTATATGGCCCCGGTATGACGTTCAAGAACGCATAGGCTCCATCGCTATTGCTCGTCGAGGTTTTTGCAACCGCAGTAGCTGTGTTGGTAAGCGTGACTTGCGCGTTCGGGACTGCGGCGCCGCTGGGATCCGAGACGACGCCGTTCACGTTGGCGGATGCTTGTTGGGCTCGGGCGACAGGGAGGTATGCGCCCCAGGCGCCGAGAAGTATCAGAAGCGAGGCGAGGCGGAAGTACCTCGACCAATGTTGTTTGGCTAACAATGCCATGGCTCTCCTTACGTGGATTTGCAATATCTGGCATGGCGGCGAAACGCCCGGCATCAACGCCCTCACCGCAACGTCGCGCAGCCCCTGAAAAATGATCTTGAGACCCTCAATGCGCTCTCAGATACCGATCACTTTAACGTTAACTCTTAGCGGGAGTATATAGAGACCCTTCTTCCACGTCAAGGGGAAAGCGTTTACATTCCCCGATTTGCACGAGAAATTGTCACCACTCTAGCCATCGTTCGATTCAGATTCGGTGGCTCCTCGACCCTTAAGATCCTGATTTTAAATATGTAACACGCTAGTTGCAGGAAGACGCGTGCACCGGCGCCACCACTGAGCCCCGAACGACCGGAGGCGGCAGTCGAGCGAGTTGCACGTGCCGCTCCGGAAATCGCTAACTTACGTCCATTCCCGAGGGTTGAATTCCGATGGGGCCGCAGGCAACTTCCCTCCTCTTCCGGGACGCTGACGCCAACGGCCCGGGACTGGCGGGAGTGAGCAGTTGTGGATTGCATGACACAGGATCGGCATCACCGGTCGGAGCGCTTGCGGTCCGGCTGGCAAATCCAGCGGGTGCCAAGGGTTTGGAGTGGAATCAAGTGCCATGTAAGTCCGCAACATCGAGCCAGATTCAGTTCTAGAGCAACACTGCGGGCTGAGCCGAGCCTGCGCCGCGACTGAACGCCTCCAGGTTTATGAGAGGCAGTACTCCGCCCCGGGTCTGCTTTGAATTCCGCTACAAGAAAGAGTGAGGCCGACATGGCGGGTGTAGTCGGCGCGTTCGAGGCATCCAAGGTCCCCTTGCTCTGAGCGATCGAGCCACATTCGGGTAAATGGCAGCGCGATAGTGCTCCGGCGGCAGCATGCGGCAAGCGAGGAATCGCTCCGACGTACAGCAAGAGGGTGGCGCAAGAGAATTGATGCAACAGAAGGCCGCACGGGCTAATAGCGCATCCGTGAGGCGACGAGTTTGCGGCCGCCGTGGGCGATCGGGAAGGCAGTGCTGAACTGGCGGTCCTCATCAGGGTTTCAGGAACCAGATGGAGTAAGTCAGGAGCTGTCCACGTGCCTGCCGAAAGTTAACGATTCCCAGCGCTGCGGCAGGCATCTATCGCTCGTTCAGTTACAGGTCTATCTACGTTTTTTTCAGTAGAATAGGCGTTTGACAGAGGCGGCTTCGTGAGCTATTCTGGCAGCGACTTCTAAAACGATAACTAAGGAAGCCAGACGCACAGAGGTGCGGGCGGCGGCCTTCCGGCTCATAGCGAGTCGTTTTGCGATTCCGTGATCGCGCTCTTGCTCGAAGGCGTGCTGCAAGTGGTGCCGGTCAGTCGTCCCCCCGAAGGTTACCGCCCGTCGGGCGTGAAGAACCTCAACTTGGCGTGGATCAGCCTGTTTGACGCGACCGGCCGAGGCTGTCACGACGCAATCGTCGTTTGCAACGTGGAGGCGCCGAGCGAGCCGCTGAAGGAGTGGATTGGGTGCTGGACGGCGCGACCGCTCCAGGTGGTCAGTCATCCTACCCGAAGGTCGATCTGAAACTGGTGCTCGCGGCGTATCAAGGCCGACACAAGGGCTGCGGCGGATACCCGCTGGCAGTCCCGAGCGGGCCGTCCTCGGGGCATTTCGCGTGAAGATCGGTGTCCGATAGAGGAGCCTCGCCCATGTTGAAGAGCGGAATCCTGAACCCCACGCTGTTGTCGCTGCTTGCCCGCGTGCGGCACACGAACAGGCTGGTCCCCGCCGATCGCGGTTTCCCGTTTTGGCCGCAAATCGAAATGATCGATCTCTCGTTGGTCGACGACATCCCCAAGGTGCTCGCCGTATTGCGCGCGATCCAGGCGAACTTCGTGATTGGACGCGCCAACAGGATCATCGATTCCGCGTAGCGTTTGAGAGAAAGCAGGCGCCCAGGTTGTGCGCCACAAGGAGAGTCGAGATGAAACTGATCGCATTGGCCGGCTCCGCGCTGGTCATGGCCGTGACACTGTCGGCGCAGAGCTACGACGACAAAGCTTACTCCGATCCCGCTTACCAGGCCAAGGTGCGCACGGCGCTCGCCGAAGTCGACAAGACCGCCGCGGCGGGTCCATTCCAGCCGAACTGGGATGCGCTTAAGGCATACAAAGTGCCTGCCTGGTATGAGGACGCCAAGTTCGGCATTTTTATTCACTGGGGCCTCTACTCGGTGCCAGCCTTTGGCTCCGAGTGGTATCCGCGCGAGATGTATACCGAGGGATCGCCCGAGTTCAAACATCACGTGGCGACCTACGGACCGCAGAGCAAGTTCGGCTATAAGGACTTCATTCCGCTCTTTAAGGCCGACAAATTCGATGCCGCGCAGTGGGCCGAACTCTTCCGCAAGTCGGGCGCGAAATACGTAGTGCCGGTAGCCGAGCACCACGACGGGTTCCCGATGTACGACTGCAGCTTCACGGAATGGTGCGCGGCGAAGATGGGACCGAAGCGCGACATCGTCGGCGAACTGGCCACGGCCGTGCGCAAGGAGGGACTGCATTTCGGAGCCTCATCGCACCGCATCGAGCATTGGTTCTTCATGGGCGAGGGGCGCAAGTTCGATTCGGATGTGCGCTCCGGCGATTACGAGACGTTCTACGGGCCTGCGCAGGCGCGCCCGGACGATAAGGACAGAGTGGGCGGCAACCCCGACACGGCGCACATGAACGACTGGCTGGTGCGCACGGCCGAGATCGTCGACAAGTACAAGCCCGAGATCGTCTGGTTCGACTGGTGGATCGAGCGGCCGGCGATGCAGCCGTATCTCCAGAAGTTCGCATCGTTCTACTACAACCGAGCGGTCCAGTGGAAGAGCCCGGGGGTGGCGATCAACTACAAGTACGGCGCGTATCCCGAGGGTGTCGCGGTGCTCGACATCGAGCGCGGCAAGCTCGACAAGACGCGGAATCTCTTCTGGCAGACCGACACCTCGATCAGCGTCAAGAGCTGGGGCTACATCGAGAACGACACGTTCCGCACGCCGGGCTCCATCATCGGCGATCTGGTGGACATCGTCAGCAAGAACGGCTCGTTGTTGTTGAACATCGGTCCGCGCTCCGACGGGACGATCCCCGAACAGGCGCAGACGATCCTGCTGGCGGTTGGCGGCTGGTTGAACGTCAACGGCGAGGCGATTTATGGCACGCGTCCGTGGAAGACGTTTGGCGAAGGACCGACCGAGGTTGTGAGCGGCGCGTTCAAGGACACGGCGTCCAAGCCGTTTACGGGTGAAGACATTCGCTTCACCTCCAAAGGTAAGACGCTGTATGCCATCGCACTGGCGTGGCCCACGGGCGGCAAGCTTGTGGTGAAGTCGCTGGGCGACTATCCCGTGAAGCGCGTGGATCTGCTGGGCGTGAAGACGACGCTGAAGTTTAAGCGTGAATCCGCGGGACTCACCGTAGATCTGCCATCCGGCAAGCCGAACGAGTACGCGTACGCATTCAAGATCACTCAATGAGCGGCGGTTGGGACTATCTTGTCGTCACCGCCCTCAACGCTGCGCGGGCTGCCGCTTAAAAGCGACAACAGGGTGCGCGGCGCGTCGCAGGAGTGGACGCAGCGCTGGTCTGCGCCGATCCCGAGGGCCGGCGCAGGGGTTGCATTCCGCCGCCGTATCTGATCGGGATCCTGAATCACGGCCGGGCTCGCCGGGGTACCGACCCTCGCGCGCCCGACGCGGTCGAACGAGATTCCGACGAGTTGTGTATCCGGATCGTCCATGCACGCGGCGAGTTGGCAAAGCGCCAAGGCTGCGCCGGCGCAGGCCGCGCATCAGCCTCGGCCAGTTATCGCTAAAGTTAAGAGCCCAGCGTTACCTGGTCTGCCCGAACGACGTTCGCTTCTGAATTAAAATGAGGACCTTAGCGATCCTCGTCCCGAACCGAACCAGGCGGCCACGTCGTTTCGTTTACTTTCCTGGTGAGATACTCATAAGCATGGCCATCCGGATGAAGGACATCGCGCTCGATTTAGGTGTATCCATAGTGACCATCTCCAAGGTCTTGCGCAACCACTCTGACATCAGCGAAGAGACCCGTCAGCGCGTCCTCAAACGCATGCGCGAGTTGAACTACCAGCCTAATCTGGCCGCGCGCGCGCTGGTTACCGGCCGCTCCTACACCATCGGACTGGTCGTGCCCGATTTGGTCCACTCCTTTTTCTCCGAGGTTGCCAAAGGGCTCTCGTCCGTCCTCCGCCAACACGGCTACAGATTGCTGATCTCTACCTCGGAGGAGGACCCCGTTCTGGAGCGCGGCGAAATCGATGATCTGCTGGCACGCCGCGTGGACGCGTTAATCATCGCCTCGACGCAATGGACCGTCGAGAGCTTTCGCCGAATTGAAGAGCGCGAGATGCCCTACGTGCTCATCGATCGCAGTTTCCTCGGGTTGCCCGCGAACTTTGTGGGAGTCGACGATGTGGAGGTCGGGCGGCTCGCGACCGAGCACTTGATCTCGATCGGCTGCCGGCGCATCGCCCACATCCGCGGGCCCGAGGTCAGTACGGCGATGGGCCGGTTGGAAGGCTATCGCCGGGCCCTCGCGCGCCACGGCCTCGAGGCGCCGCCAGCCTATGTCGTCTACGGTAAGTCGATCGACGATGCCGGCGATGTCAGCGGCCAGGAGTCGATGACGCTGCTGCTCAATCTGGCTACGCGACCTGACGCTGTCTTTTGCTATAACGATCCGACGGCGATGGGCGCAATGCGGGCAGCGCTTGCGAGCGGCTTGCGCGTACCGGAGGATGTCGCGGTGATTGGGTGCGGCAACTTTTACTATGCCGACCTGCTGCAGGTGCCGTTGTCCAGTATCGACCAGGATAGTACTGGAATCGGCGAGCAAGCGGCAAAGCTGGCGCTGAGCCTCATGGAGGTAAAGAGCGCTCCGGCGCGGCCCAGGAGCGTGTTGCTGCAGCCGAAGCTCGTCGCGCGCGCTTCTACGCTGGGCGTGCAAGTCCCATCGCGCCCGCTTCTGTCCGGCTTGAGGCGATCAGTAGCGGTAGGGGATGCAACTCCATGATCGCTTGCAGGAATTCGATGCCATCCAGCATCTGCCGAACGCGTCGCAACAACCGAAGGCACCGTGGTTCCTCCGCGGATTGGCGTTCGGAGACCCTTGGCATGGTTGGTACTGCTCTTGCGTAGCGTCGGGCAAGAATGAAGCCAAGTCCGCGTATGACAACGACAGTCATCGGCGCTGGCACGATCTTCACGCGCTCATTTCATCTTCAAGAGCGCCAGAATGGTTCGATGCCGCTCCCGGCCACTGGCATCCCGGTGCAGCCTTTGCACTCCAATAAGCCGATTGTGCATGCGGATCAAGGGCCCGGCGCCGCTCACTCGCATCGAGAGGTTCAAACCTACAGGCCGCATCCGAACAGGCAATGTATGCCTGTCTAAACCGTACGGTTTCACTTTCGTCCTCGGCGGACTGCCGCAGACGAGTATGTTCAGCGCGTACGCGATGGGCGCTGCTCCATGCGAATGCGGTTCGAGTGCAGATGTCTTCGTTACCCATATCGCCCGAACCGGTCCAGGCGTCCGAAGGGTGGGCGGCGATGCCGTCTGCGGCGCTCTCCACTGCCAACACTGAGGCGAGCCGCCCTGCTATGGAAAGCACCCCGCTGTGAACAACTACTAACTCATCGCGCTGCAATCACTTGAGCGATATAAGATCCTGCGAACACAGCGCCATCCGACGCGCCATTCATTCGCTATTGAAAGCCAGTCATTCACACGAGTCGATATCGGGGTTTCAGCCCCGACGCTTGATGCTTATGCAGAAGCTGGCGCGTCGGCGGATGTCGACAAGCCTTCGCTATCAATGTCCGGCACAGCTATGCCATCGCAGGATGCCCGATTGGCGTCAACCCACAACCGGCCACCAGTTGCGAGACTCGCGCCGGGCCCGAGCAGGTTAAAGTCGACATGGCTACATAGTTGCAACTCGGTCCAGGAGACCCTTCGGCGAGGAAACCAAGCTGGCGGCGGCACCCGGAATGGCCTCTGCCTGCAGGTACGCAGAGCAGTTATCGGAGGCTCCTATGCTGAATCGAATTTTCCTGGCTTTTCTGGTTGCAATCCTGCCGGGTGCTGTCCTCGGACAGACGGTCACGCGCTTCGAGCAGAATGATCCCAGAATCACTTACACCGGAACTTGGTACCCAAACACTAATTCCCTGGAGAGCGGAGGATCCGCCCTGCTGGCGAACTTGAGAGGGTCGCAGGCGGTTGTCATCTTCAACGGCACGGGCATCACTTGGGTCGGCGCCTCCGATTATTACTCCGGAATGTGTTACTTGACGCTGGATGGTGTGCCTAGTACGGTGGACACGTCCAACCCGTCGGGCGCAACGCTCTATCAGCAACCGTTGTTCACCGTCCGGGGGCTGACGCCCGGGCTGCACAGGCTGACCATCGAAGTGTTTCACTCCCATGACGCCTCGACCGACGCCTCATGGATTTGGGTGGACGCATTTGACATTGAGAACGGTTCGCTGGTCGGCGGCACGATGACTGCCGGCACGGGCCTGGTGCAACAGACCGACGTCGCGGCAAACTATTTCGGGCACTGGTTCCAGAATGCGGGCGCACAATACAGCGGGGGCAGCGTCAACCTGGTGGTCGATGCGGGCGCGCATGTGGATCTCACGTTCAACGGCACGGGCATCACCTGGATTGGCTATCGCGACGAATGGTCAGGCTTGGCGCAAGTTCTCCTGGACGGTGCGCCGCAGGCCACGGTGGACACTTACCTGACGCCCTCACAAGCGCAGACGCCGGCCTACAGCTTGACTGGATTGGCCCCCGGCACGCACGTTCTTAGCATTGTGGCCACGGGAACTCACAGTGCTGCCTCGGCCGGATCATGGGTCTGGGTGGATGCCTTCCAGGTTTCCGGCAATATCACGGGGAGCGCGCCGGCGATCAGTGCCGGAGGGGTCGTCAGCGCCGCCTCGCTCGTTCCAGCGCCGAATAATCAAGTGGCGCCCGGGCAGATCGTATCTGTCTTTGGACAGAACTTCCTTGTGGCTGGCAGCGCCAACGCCGACGTGGCGCCGCTTCCGACGCAACTCGGTCCGCAGAACACCACGATTGCCGCCTGCGGCCGCGCCTTTCCTCTCTTCAGCGTTTCGCCTGGCCAGATCAACGCCCAGATTCCGCTCGAGTGTCCCGCTGCCGGCGTGGTGACCGCTACAGTTACCGTTGGCGGGCAGAGCGGGACGCAAACGTTCACGCTGGCGCTGGCTTCGCCTGGAATATTCACCGTGGATGGAAGCGGCGCCGGCGACGGCGTGATCGTTCACGCGGACAATTCGCTGGTCAGCACAGCAATGCCGGCGAGCGCCGGAGAAGCGGTGGTGATCTATGCTACGGGACTCGGTGCGACCAATCCGGCGTTTGTGACAGGAACCGCTGCGAATCAAATCAATACTACGGTGCTGCCGGTTAGCGTGACGATAGGCGGGAAGGTCGCGACAGTCACAAACGCTGGCTTGACCCAAGGCTGGATTGGGCTCTACCAGGTCAGCGCGATCGTGCCATCCGGACTCAGCGGAAGCCAGCCGATCGTTATCACCGTGGGATCGAGCTATTCCAGTCGCGCGGGAGTCACGATGTCGCTTCAGTAGTAAGCGCGGCTAAAATCCGCCGGTTTCCTGAACTGGGAAGCTATCGAAATACATGGCTCTCCGGCCATCAGGCGTCGATTCCAATCGGATGTGGCGCCTCTGCTTACGGAATTGGAGGAGAGTGAGCTGGGGACCAAACGGTCATCGATATTGCTGGCCACGTCTCCAGACATCTGCTCTCCCGTAACAGACACATCCCTGTGGAAGCAGGCGCGAGTCTCTGGATTCCGTCAACGCGAAGCCCAAAGCTGTTTTCCGAGTCAAGACAGGATAGTGCACAGTTCAACCGAGCAGGACACAATACTTGCACAGTGAAGGCGCTTGCCGGCCGTTCTGAGACTTCCAGGGGGTGCAAACGGTTGAATTGCTGGCTCCCCGAGTGATGAATCGTCATGCAGGGACGAACCACGATGAGCGCCAGGCAGCAGATCACGCGGGAAGAGGCCAAGCCTGCGATGGTGACGCGTCATTGCATGCGCGTGGGGCCGCCCACCGGTCTTATTAGAGCCTGTGCCCGCACGCCAACACCGCGCGCCATTGGAATCGGCGTGCCTGTCGGCCTTGGCATCGTGGCGATGCTCCTCATCGGCACGACGGCCTTTCCCACACTGCTTCCTGGCGACGTTTGAGCGGCCCTCGCCGGGCCGCCTGGCGATGATCCGTCATAGGAGTACTCCCGGTGGAAAAAGGGGAGCTAAGAATCGGCAAAACCCGGCGGCCGTTCGCCATTCGATCCCGCCCTTCTCGCGCCAACCCGCACCAGGCGTAAACCATACATTCCTGCCAAGTTATTTGCTTCTGGGTCCGTATCGAAAGGTTTCGAGGGCATCCCGCTGGCTAGTGAGTAAGCTGTGTTAACATTATTGCTAATTTTCAGGGTGAGCCTCGCCGGCCGAGTCGCCGGGTTTCATTTAGCATCAGCATTGATTTGAGTTGATCGCCTCTCCCGAGTTCGGGAGGCGACGGTTGGCATTTCATCTACCAGCAGTAACGAATGGCAGGACAACAACCAATGAACCAGACTCGCATTGCTCACGTTTTTCTGGGGGCTCTTGCGGCATGCCTCCTGGCAACTCCCGGCATGGCCCAGGATGCAACGGGAAAAATTGTCGGCACGGTGACGGACGCACAAGGTGCGGTGGTGCCCAAGGCCAAAGTCACGGTTACAAACACTCAGACCGGACAGTCTCGCGTAACGGCGTCAGACGCCACAGGCTCCTACCAGGCGATTGCGTTGCAGATCGGCACCTACACCGTCGCCGTGGAGCGCGAGGGGTTCCGCAAGTCGATGAGCGCGCCGCAGACCCTGCAGATTAATGCCACGGTGCACTTGGATATCAAGCTTGAGGTTGGAGCGATCACCGAGACCGTGCAGGTGGAAGAGACGGCCTCAGGCGTCGAAGTCGAGAACTCGACGCTAGGCAGTTCGGTCACAGGCAATCAGATCCTGACCGCGCCGCTCAACGGACGCAACGCGCTAGACCTCGCGCTTTACGTGCCCGGCGTGATTCCGACCGGCACGACCACGGGAGGCTCGGGCGCGGGAGCAGGTTCGTTCAGTGTGGCGGGGGGGCGCCAGGATTCGGTGACCTACCTGCTGGACGGCGGCGTGAACAACAACCTGCTGAGCAACGGCGTGGTTTACAATCCCAACCCGGACACCCTGGCTGAATTCAAAGTGCTGACGTCCAACTACTCGGCCGAATTCGGTCGGAACGGGGGCGGTGTAGTCAGCATGGTGACGAAGTCGGGTACGAATTCGCTGCACGGCAGCGCCTATGACTATTTGCGCAACAACGCGTTCAATGCGAATTCGTTCTTCAACAACGCCAATGGGCTGCCAGTTTCGGTGCTGAAGCGCAACCAGTATGGCGGCACCATCGGCGGTCCCGTCACGATCCCCAAGGTCATCAATGGCCAGGACCGTTTCTTCTTCTTCTTCGGCTACCAGGGGCAGCGGCAGAGCGCGCTGCAAACGACCGCGGCGACCACCGTGTATACGCCGGCGGAACTGCAGGGCAATTTCTCGCAGTCGAACGGCGGTGCGCCGGACCCGGACGTGGTGTCGTTCCTGCTCGCCAATCCGTTTTACCAGAGCAATCCGTCGCTGGCGAGCCAGGGCATCATCGATCCGGCGAGAATTGGCAGCGTCGCCGCGAATTACATCAAGGCAGGTCTTGTGCCGACCTCGCCTACTGGCACGTTGATTTCGCAGGGCAGCGCGACGGCGAACAGCGACGAGTATACGGGCAAGTTCGACATGCAGATAACGGCCAACGACCGGCTCTCGCTGACGCTGGGCTATCGCAGTTCACTGACACTGAATCCGTTTGCTTATGCCAACGTCTCCGGCTTCCCCGATTCGACCACGGCCTCGCAGTCCTTTGGCAATCTCGCGTACACAAAGACATTCACTCCGACGCTGCTGAACGAATTCCGCTTCACGGCGCAGCGCAACAACAACTTCCAACAGGTCCCCGCGGCGAAGCTGCCGACCGCGTCGCAGCTTGGCATCGGCATCACGCCCGACAATCCGACCGGTCCGCCGTCGATCGACCTGCTCGGCAGCGGGTTGTCGATGGGGTTCAGCCCAAACGGGCCGACGTCGCTCATCGATAACACCTATACCTGGTCCGATACGCTGACTTGGATTAAGGGTCACCACACACTCAAGTCCGGCCTCTGGTTCACTCCGTATCAGAACAACACCTTGTATGACTACTACGTCAACGGCGACTTCTATTTCTACGGCTCGGGCGGCAGCAGCTACCTGAATAACGACAAGGCCGCATTCCTCTTCGGGCTGCCGGACGAGTTCCTGCAATTCGGCCAGGCGCCTTCAAACATCCGCACACACAATATCGGCTTCTTCGCGCAGGATGATTGGCGCGTCAGTAAGCGCCTGACGCTGAACTACGGCATGCGTTATGAGTACAGCTCGCCGAAGTACGACACGCAGGGGCGGTCGTTCTCGCTGGCGCCGGGCCAACAGTCCACTCGTTTTCCGAATGCGCCGTTAGGGCTCCTGTTCCCGGGAGATGCGGGCGCGCCAAATGGCTCGAACTTTGCGATTAAGAACAACTGGGCCCCGCGCTTTGGATTCGCCTATGACCCGACCGGCAGCGGCAAGACATCGATTCGCGGCGGCTTCGGCATGTTTTACGACATCCTGAAAGGCGAGGACAATTTGCAGTTTAACGGCCAGGCGCCGTTCTTCGGCTACGCCGACCTGTTCTTTAATCCGCTGGACTCGAACCCGACGGCGGAAGTAAACAACATGACCCAACCATACGTGGCCGCGGGCCAGCCGAATCCGTTTCCTTCGAAACCGCCGGCCAAGAACATCGACTTCGGCGCCTCCGGCTTCATACCGTTCGGCGGCGGCGGCGTGTACTTCGTAAATCCGCACATCAAGACACCGTACGTGTTCCAGTACAACTTCAGCATCCAGCGAGAGATTATGAAGAACACGATGGTGGAGGCATCTTACATCGGGTCGAGTTCGCACGCCTTGACCGGGCTGGTCGATTCCAATCCGTTCATCTTGGGCACAACGACGCGCGTCTTGAACACGCCGCCGGGAGTGCCCGGCAATTTCAGCTACCTGGAGACGTTCGACAACGTGGGGAAAGCGCATTACGACAGCCTGGCGCTGAGCCTGACGCGGCGCACCTCTGAGGTCAAAGGACTCGGTTCGTTGATGTATCAGTTGAGCTACACCTACGGGAAGACAATCGACAACAGTTCCGGCTTCCGCGCCCGCAACAGCAACGTCCCGTACTACAACCACAACCAGTTCCTGTCGGTCTCCGACTACGACATCACGCACTATCTGAGCATCAACGGCGCGTGGGAGCTGCCGTTCGGTGAGTGGTGGGCAAAAGGTCCGAAGCGCCTGACACGGGGCTGGACGCTGTACCCGGTGATGTCCTACCGCAGCGGGCTGCCGCTCGACGTTTTTGCAGGCCTGAATGCCAGCGGCAGCAAGCCCGGTCCGTCGGGGGCCGGCGACCAGAACCTGGTGCGCGCCAATCTGGTTGCCCCGGTCACCTACTACGATCCGCACACAGCGCAAGCGCTGGGCGGCAACTCGGGCAACTATTACTTCAACCCGGCGTCTTTCAGTTACCAGGAGATCGTGAACCTGGGACTGGCGCCGGTCACCGATGCCTCGCTGCGTACCTACGGCACGCTCGGACGCAACGCGTTTCGCGGGCCGTCGCGCACCAACGTAAACCTCACGCTCGCCAAGATTACTCCGCTCTGGAACGAGCGCGTGAGTTCGGAGCTGCGCGCCGATTTCTTCAATGTGCTCAATCACACGCAGTTCGACAACCCGAACCTGACCATCACTTCGCCGCTATTCGGGCAGGTTTCAACGACCGGCGATCCGCGCATCGTACAGCTCGCTCTCCGTGTGACTTTCTAGACACGCGATAGCCGGCAAACGCACAAGACGGGCGGGGCTTGCGCTCCGCCTGTGCCGCGTCTTCGGAGCTTGGAACGGCCGCCGTGAGTGTGGGCCGATTCCCGCCCTCCATGCATCCGCCCCACCGGGTCAGCTCCGGAGACTGGGTTTGCCTGAATTGGCGCCGGTTTATACCCGCAGTGCACTCCGGCAAGGATGTCGCTCTTTCAGCGGAAGTTCACCTGCCGCGAACGTTCATCATTTGAAACGCTGACTTTGGCCTTCACCCGGCCTTAAAATCAAATCCTCACGGATTGCGAGATGTCAGGCGTGGCGACGATGTGCGAGAGTCAGTCTGGGTGGCTCAGTTTCGAACAGTGCCCCTCGCAAGCCGGGGTAGCGGGGAAAAGGAAGCAAAGCGTCATGGCGACAACAAAGCGCAAGGTAAAAGTGCCGGAAGTAACTGCCGAACCGAGAGCAATCGAGCCATTGAGCGGGAATGATGGCCCGGGGTTCCCCGTTGTAGGTATCGGCGCGTCGGCCGGGGGGCTGGCGGCATTTGAAGCCTTCTTCTCGGGCATGCCCGCCGACGCCGATCCCGGCATGGCTTTTGTGCTGGTGCAGCACCTCGCCCCGGACCACAAGAGCATCCTCTCCGACCTGATCAGGCGTTATACCCGAATGGCGGTCTTCCAAGTGGAGGACGGCATTGCGGTCAAGCCCAACTGCGCCTATATTATCCCGCCTAACCGGGACATGGCCTTTCTAAACGGCACGCTGCAGTTGCTGGAACCCGCCGCACCGCGCGGACAGCGTCTGCCGATTGACTTCTTCTTCCGCTCCCTGGCACAGGACCAGCACGAGCGGGCGATCTGCGTCGTGCTCTCGGGAACCGGCAGCGACGGCACGCAGGGGGTGCGATCGATCAAGGGCGAAGGCGGCATGGCGATGGTGCAGGAGCCCAAATCCACTGAATACGATGGCATGCCCCGCAGCGCCATCGCCACCGGCCTGGTGGACTATGTGCTGCCGCCGGCCGAGATGCCCGCCCAGATCATTGCCTACGTTGCGCACGTGTTCGGAAGAACATCCCTTCCGCCCTCTCCTCCGGCCCCCAAAGCCGAAGACGCGCTGAAAAAAATCTTCGTGCTGTTGCGGGCCCAGACCGGTCACGATTTTTCTCAATACAAGCGCAGCACTTTCGTCCGCCGCGTTGAGCGGCGCATGGCGGTGCACCAGATTGCGCGGCTGGACGAGTATGTCCGCTATCTGCAGCAGACTCCATCCGATGTGGAGTCTCTGTTTCGCGATCTCCTGATCGGCGTCACCAGTTTCTTCCGCGACACGCAGGCATTTGCGGCACTCCAGGAACAGGCCATCCCGCGGCTTTTTGCCGGTAAACCGAACGGCGCAACGATTCGAGTCTGGGTGCCCGGCTGTTCCACCGGCGAGGAAGCCTACTCTATCGCCATTTTGCTCCAGGAGCGTATGGAGCATCTGAAGCAGAGCTTCAAGGTGAACGTGTTTGCCACCGACATCGACCGCAATGCCATAGACTCCGCGCGCACAGGCATCTACCCGGCCAGC
>Ga0302275_10001439_pt1 | contig 25564 bp, 19 predicted proteins | sample III_Bog_N2_2_FD_200229 | JGI IMG/M metagenome (GOLD analysis project Ga0302275, IMG submission 200229) | Peat permafrost microbial communities from Stordalen Mire near Abisko, Sweden - III_Bog_N2_2 | ecosystem: Environmental > Terrestrial > Soil > Wetlands > Peat | place: Sweden: Abisko... | reverse complement strand
CGCACAAGCGGGAAGGGGAGGGCCAGGATGGACGGCAGGTTAGCTTGCACTAGGTGTCTTGCCGATAGGCCCTATGTGTCGGGCTTTCAGCCCTCCGGATCTTTTGATGGACGCTAACCTAGGCCTTCGGCCTAGGCTGGTATGTTGCGCGCTTTCAGCGCTTTGCCGAGGTCGCCTGCATCGGCGGCTGCGACCCCTATTCGTCACTCGAGCGTCTGAGGATGGCGCACAAGCGGGAAGGGGAGGGCCAGGGTGGACGGCGCTTGTGATGGTGCGGGCGAACGACCGGGATTCTGACCCTTCGGATCAGAATGACGCTCGGGGTGTTGCTGCGGCCGGAGACGCAGGCGTTTCAGAGGCAGAACGGTAGCCTCAGGAGCGGGACGGTAGCCTCAGAGGCGGAACGGTAGCCTCAGGAGCGGGATGCTAGTTTGCGGATTTCAGGCCCAGGAGCTTTTGCAGGAATGGGGAGATGCGGGCGGTGGGCAGTTGCCAGGCGCGGCCGGAGGAGTTGGTCGATGGGGAGCCGGCGGGTCTCTGGTCTTTGCGGATTTGCGCGAGGGGTGTCAATAGCTTGGCCTTTCCGAGAGGGGTTCTCGTGGAAGTTGGGGCGCGGTTGCTATGGTGGCGTGTTGCAGGGCCGGGAGGAAGTTTTTATAGACGCTGATGTGGAAGCAGGACTGCTGGAACTCCTCCTCGACGTCGATCTTGCCGGAGTCGATGAGGGGGCTGAGATAGGTGCGCATCCAGGCAATCTCTGTGACGGACAGGCCTTTTTTGGCGATGTCGACGGCCTGGCCGGTGAGGTGCGGGGAGGCGTCTTCTCCGGATGCGGGTGCGGCGTTGCCGTTGGTGCGGACGAGGCGCTGCTGCACGGCGACGGTGCGGACGGCGGAGGTGATCTGGAGCGGCTGGTGGAAGCTGGCGTAGAAGTCGTGGGAGAGGACGGCGAGGAACTCCGCGGTCCAGGGGCGGGAGTAGCGGCGGTTGTCCGGCAGGCGCTGGTCGACGAGCAGGGTGGAGTTGGCGGGGAGGGCTACGAGCTTCTTCTGGCGGAGCATGTCGAGCAGATCGGCGTCGTCGCGGACGCGGTCGAGACCGTCCTGGTCGGCCATTTGGTTCTGGTGGAGGAGAATCTCGCGGGAGCCGCGCAGGGGTGCGGGTACGATGAGGCGGCCGTGGGCGTCGTAGAGCGAGGAGACGCGGAGCGAAGGCAGGAAGACGGGGGTGGAGGCTTCCTCTTCGATAGACCGCATGGGCGGCAGCGCGGCGGTGGCGGCGAAGGAGGTGTCGGCGGAGGTGAAAGTTTCGGCGAGGGAGTCGTCGGGGGCGGGGGCGGTGTGGAGGGCGGCGGCGCGCGATCGTGGGGCGGGGCGGTCTGGAGCGTGATCTGCGGCGCGGTCGGCGGCCAGGATGGCTGCGCGGGCGGCAGCGTCGCGCTGGGACCTCTCCCATGCGTGGACGTGGCGCGCTGTGGCTGGGCTGACTGGTGGCTCGGCGGCGGCGTGGCGGGCGGCGGCACGAGAGGCGGCGGGAGTGAGTCGCGCGGAGGCGGCTGGGTGGCGGCGGGATGCGGCGGCCGCGGCGGCGCGGGATGTGGCGCGGGATGTGGCGCGGGGCTCGGGCTTGCTGGGTCGGCGTGCGGCGGCAGCTTGATGCGGGGAGCGGTCGCGAGACGAGCGCAGCGCAGACGGAGCGGCGAGTAACCGCGAGGCGGGGCGCGAAGGCGTCCGGGTGGGTTTGGCCAGCAGCGCCCCTGGGCGCACCAGGAGCCAGGCAAGTGCCAGGAGTGCAGTGGTGGCAGCGATTCGTCGCATACAAGTTGTGGAGGCGCGGAGGCGCCAGAGCAACTTTTACCCTATCTGGAACGTAGACATGCGATAAGTACTCAGGCAGGTTCTGTTGACGGATCGGTTAATGTAGAGGGAGTGCGGCTGCGCGTGCGGCGGTGCTGGAGGGGACTGCTGCTTGCAGGGAGCGGCCTGGGTAAGAACGCTACAATTTTGGATGAGGAGGAGTGGGTGCGTCGAATTCTGGCAGGAGCAGGGGTGGTTGCAGCGGCGGTGCTGGCGGGGTCTGGGATGTGGCCGGTGGGTGCGCAGGAGGCAGCGAACAAGCCGGCATTTTATACGGCGAAGGTGCGGCCGATTCTGGTGACGAACTGCGGCAAGTGCCACTTTGACATGAACCACAAGGGCGGGCTGAGCCTGGCGACGAAAGAGGCCACGATGAAGGGCGGTCGCGACGGCGCGGTGATTGTGCCGGGCGATTCGGCGAACAGCATGCTGGTGAAGCTGATCCGGCATGAGGGGCCGGCCGACGATCCCAAGCCGATGCCTCCGAAGGCGCCGAAGATGAGCGATGCGGATATCGCGGTCATCGAGCAATGGGTGAAGGCGGGCGCGGTGATGCCGAACGATCCTCCGCCGGCGCAGTAGGGCGGGGTTGCGCTCAACGAGTCCTCGGCGCACAGGGTGGGTGATAACCTATCGGTTATTGAGGATAAAGGGGATGAGACGGCTGAGCTTGTGCGGCGTTGCGGCCTTAGCCATCCTATGCGGATGTCAGCGCGACATCTCGGGGACGTATCTCGCTAGCGATCTGGGCTCAGTCGCATGGCTGCAACTCGTTCGGACACCTGACAACCATCTCACCGGCCAACTCACCGTATCCGTTCTGAAGCCGGACGGTCGGATAGAGCGCAACTCAGCCGCGATCACCGGGGCGGTTGCCGGAGAGAATGTGACGCTCTCCGGCAGCGGGCTATTCGGCCTTCAGTCCGTTACGCTATCGGGCACCTTTAGTGGGGATACTCTCACCCTTACGGGCGAACAGGCCGAACCTCTCGTGCTCAGGCGAGCACCGCTTACTGGATACCAAACTCAGGCAAGCGAATTGAACGGTCGCTCACAAGCGATCATCGGAGCCAAGGCTGCCGCACTCGCCCGTGATAATGCCGAGCGGTCGCAAAGAAATTTCGTTCAAGCAATCGACCATCTCGTAGAGCAAATGCAGCAATTCGACCAGCAAGCGGACGTACATCTGACCAGATTCCCCGGTGTGGAAAAGCAATACCAAGCGATTACCGCTAAGGTGCGCGACTCAGTCGAAAAAGAGCAGCGTTTGGCGGGGAATCCAAACGCGAGCGTAGCCCGCTCCCAACTCTCGATTGCTGCGACACAGGCGTCTTATGAGACTGAGCAATTGCACTATCAAGGGCAGTCTCTCGAATCGTCTTTGGCACCAATCACTAATCAGCTTCTCACAGATGGTAGGAGCTATGGCCAAGTGTGCCAACCTCTTTTGTCTGCTTCCCAAGGAAATACGACCCAGGGGCAGCGAGAGGCTGAGACCTCCGCCTGCGACCGCCTTCGTGATGGCATAGTACTATTTCGCCCAAAGTACAACGCATTTGAAGGTGGCCTGACTCACCTTGAGCAGGTCTACGCCCAGGAGAAAAACGCACAGCAAGCGTTGCTCCGGACCGCAGAGAGATTGGAATAGCACATTAGAATCGCTATGTCCGAAATGGACTGCTACTTACAATCGTTGGGCGCCCGAATCGGCGAACAAGTGGAAGTGCCTTTCAAACCTGTTTCGGCGGGTGACTGGAAGCCAAGACCGCGGTTCTGCCATGAGAACGTCGACTATTGGGTTGCTTCTCAGTCTGGTCGGGAAGCTGTTCGGGGGTGGCTAGTAGATGGCACCGACGGTTGCGACGGATTTCTAGTTGTCGCTCACTCAGTCGTAAACGAGGGCGGTGATTTGTACGATATAACCCCGCTCGACTATGCGCCTTTTGAATCGAATCCGCGTCGCTGGTTTCTTAGACACAACGGGATGACCGAGGAGTTCGACGCTATGCGCAAGTCACCTTCGCATTGGGTTTATCGGCAGAGATAGAAGTTCCGAAAGGACGAAATGCGGGGATTCTTCGCTACGCTCAGAATGACAAACACAGAGGTATCTGGGCGGATTCGGGCTGGTATTGTAGCGGGACTGTAATATGCGGGGGCTAGCATAGGGTGTATGCGGCTGAGCTTTGTGGTGCCTGCGTACAACGAAGAAGCGTACCTGCCGGCGTGTCTGGAGTCGATTCTGGAGCAGACGCGGGAGCTGAGCGAGCCGGTCGAGATCATCGTGGTGAACAATGCAAGCACGGACCGTACGCGCGAGGTGGCGCTGGGATATGCGGGCGTGCGCGTGGTGGACGAGCCGCACAAGGGGCTGACGTTTGCGCGGCAGGCGGGGTTTGCGGCCAGTACAGGCGAGCTGATCGCGAACGTCGATTCCGACTCGCGGCTGACTCCGGGCTGGGTCCGGAAGGTGCTGGCGGAGTTTGCCGGCGACGCGAAGCTGGTGGCGTTGAGCGGACCCTTTGTGTACTACGACCTGACACCGCGGCAGCGGGTCAGCGTGCGGATCTTCTATGTGGCGGCATTTCTGGTGTATGCAATCAACCGGTATGTGCTGCGTGCGGGGTCTATGGTGCAGGGCGGGAATTTTGTGCTGCGGCGGGACGCGCTCGAAAAGATCGGCGGGTTCAATACCGAGATTGCGTTCTACGGCGAAGACACGGACATTGCGCGACGCATGAATGCGGTCGGCGATGTGAAGTTTACGTTTGACCTGAAGATGTTCTCCTCGGCGCGACGGTTGAAGAATGAAGGCATGATGACGATTGCGGCCCGGTACACGATGAACTACTTGTGGACGACGTTCCGCAAGAAGCCGTTCACGGTGGCTTACAGCGACATCCGCGAACGGCCTGCAGAGCACAAGAGCTGATTGGCCGGCTCCCCCTCAGGCGCGGTAGATGTGGGGGATGAAGGTTTGGTCCTGCATGGGCGGGCGTACGTACTTCGACTTGTTGAGCGGCGGCAGCGGCAGCGGCTTGGGCGTCAGGTCCTCGTAGGGAATGAGCGAGAGCAGGTGCTTGACGACGTTGAGGCGGGCGGCCTTCTTGTTCTCTGAGTTCACCACATGCCAGGGCGCGTGCTTGAGGTCGGTGAGGGCGAACATCTCGTCCTTGGCGCGGGAGTACTCCGCCCAGTGCTTGCGGGACTCCATGTCCATGGGGCTGAGCTTCCAGCGCTTGGCGGGGTCGTTCATGCGGCCTTTGAAGCGGCGCTCCTGCTCCTCGTCGGAGACGGAGAACCAGTATTTGACGAGCATGATGCCGGAGCGGATGAGCATGCGCTCGAACTCCGGGCAGGTGCTCATGAACTCCTTGTACTGCTCGTCGGTGCAGAAGCCCATGACGCGCTCGACGCCGGCGCGGTTGTACCAACTGCGGTCGAAGAGGACCATCTCTCCGGCTCCGGGCAGGTGGGGGACATAGCGCTGGAAGTACCACTGCGTCTTTTCGCGCTCGGTGGGCGTGCCCAGGGCGACGACCTTGCAGATGCGCGGGTTGAGGGGTTCGGTGATGCGCTTGATGGCGCCACCCTTGCCGGCGGCGTCGCGGCCCTCAAAGAGGATGACGAGCTTGAGGCCCTTGTGCTTGATCCACTCCTGCAGCTTGGCGAGCTCGATCTGGAGCTTGGCCATCTCCTTGTCGTAGTTGATGTCCTTACCCAGGACGAGGGCTCCTGAGGGGTCTGCGGTGAAGGATGCGGGGACTGCGCCGTTCGGCTTGGGGGTTGAAGACTTGGTTTTTTTGGACTTCTTTGCCGCTTTGTCTTTCGCCATGGTCCCTCCTGGGTTCGGGCGTGAGAGAGAGAGGTGCGCCGTTCCGCGCAGAGGTCTGGCGGAGGGCCGGAAGTTGAGTGGTCTGCGCCCTCCGCGCGTGTGGAAACGCGCGAGGACCGCTGAAACGCTGGGAAATTCTAGAAGCGTGTGCCGGGATGATAGCAGAGAATCCCGGGGGAATTGGGGGGATTCGAGCAGATTGTTGCGGCGGAGGGGCTGACGGGCTGCGCACGGTGCGATTCGTCATCTGCGGCGATTCTTCCGCTGAGCACGCTCAAGAGCAGCGAAAGCAAGGGCAACAGCAAGGGCAAAGGCGAAATGCGGGGATTCTTCGCTGCGCTCAGAATGACAAGCAAAAAAAACAGAATGACAAGCAATGTGTTGGCGTCCCCAACGGGATTCGAACCTGTGTTGCCGCCGGGAACAGGCGGAGTCCTGGGCCACTAGACGATAGGGACACCCCAAGTTTACAACAGCGCCGGGCGGGGACCGAGCGGGTGTCGCGCGCCGCATATCAGAGCCGAGGGGGTGTCGTGCGCCGCATTATCAGAGCCGAGGGGGTGTCGCGCGCCGCATGGCGCGGGTGATATATTTCCCCGGCTGGCTGCAAGCAGGCGCGGGCGCGTCCGTACCGCGCTCCCGAGCAGCCAATGATTTTGCTGCGATTGCGGCGACAAGGAGCTTCCATGCGGGGTGGTTTGCGGGTTGTGTGGTCGATGAGTTTGCTGTGCGGGGCGTGGCTGGCGATGGGCCAGGCACCGGCTGCGAATCCTGCTGTGCCTGCGCCAGTGCCGAGGGTGCGGCCGCCGAATCCGCTGCGCGATCCGCACACGCCGGGGTATGTGACGGCCACGGAGCTGCCGGACGGCGCGCTGCCTCCGCCGACGGTGGATGGCAACTTTATCCTGGGGCCAACGCACACGCGCGCGCCGGAGTTTACCGAGCAGGTCGGCGTGCCGCAGGGGACGGTGCAGGAGTTCAGCATGAGCTCGGCGGACAGCAAGTTTTATCCGGGGGTCGTGCGCGATGACAACACGTACGGCATCCCAGATCCGAAGGATTCTACGGCCATGCTGGTGCCCACGAGTCATGCCGGGCCGTATACGCGGCACGTCTCGGTGTATATCCCGAAGCAGTATGTTCCGGGGACGGCAGCGCCGTTCATTGTGGGGGCGGATGGGATGGATCGCACGTGGGCGACGATGCTGGACAACATGATTGCCGCACATCGGCTGCCGGTGATGATCGGCGTATTTATCGGCAACGGCGGCGGGGATGCGCAGGGCAGCGAGCGCGGCCTGGAGTACGACACGATGTCTGGCAAGTATGCGGAGTTTGTGCAGGCGGAGGTGCTGCCGCTGGTGGAGCAGAAGTACAACGTGAAGCTGACGAAGGACCCGGATGGGCGCGCGACGATGGGCTCCAGCTCCGGCGGATCGGCCGCGATGATTATGGCGTGGTATCACCCGGAGTGGTATCACCGCGTGCTGACGGTCTCCGGGACGTTTGTGAACCAGCAGTGGCCGCACGATCCCGCGGTGCCGCACGGCGCGTGGGAGCTGCACGAGCACCTGTTTCCGAACAGCCCGGTCAAGCCGCTGCGCATCTGGATGGAAGTGGGCGACCACGACAACCTGAACCAGAACACGATGCGGGACAACATGCACGATTGGGTAATTGCGAACGAGAACATGGCGAAGGTGCTGGCGGCGAAGGGCTACCACTACCAGTTTGTGTTTGCACGCAACGCCGGCCACACCGATCGCGCGACGCGTGGGCAGGTGCTGCCGGAGGCGATGGAGTATCTGTGGCAGGGCTATCCGATGGCGGGCAAGTAGAGGCGGCGGTTATTCGTAGCGGAGGGCCTCGATGGGGTCCAGGTTGGCGGCGCGGATGGCGGGGATCATGCCGCTGACCAGTCCGGTGACGCCGAGGATGACGGTGGCGACGAGCACGGACGCGGGCGAGACGATGAGGTGGATATCGGCCGCGTCCGCGTTCTTAGCCAGGGCGCTGTAGAACGTGATGCGCCCGACCATGGCGGAGACGGCGTAGGCGAGGGCGATGCCGGCGGCTCCGCCGACCGCGGTGATGGCCATGGCTTCCGCCAGGAACTGCAGCAGGATGTGCTTGCGGCGCGCGCCCAACGCCTTCTCCACGCCGATCTCCCGGGTGCGCTGCTGCACCGCTACCAGCATGATGTTCATGAGGCCGATGCCCGCGATGCCGAGCGTGAGCGCGCCCACGAGCGAGAGCAGCACCTGCAGCGCGATGGAGAGAATCTTGAACTGCTTGAGCTCGGACATCAGGTTGGCGACGTAGATGGCGTTGTGGTCCGAAGGGGTGAAGTGGTGCGCCGCGGCCATGGTCTGACGCAGGCTCTTCTCGACCAGCTCATTGTCGCCGGTGTAGCTGAACCAGATGCCGTCGACATACTCCGTGTCCTTGATATCGCCCATGGTGTTGTAGGGGATGTAGACCTGGCGATTGACGTCGTCGTCGCCCTCCTGCATTTTGGGGTCGAGCACGCCGACGATGGTGAACACCTCGCCATTGAGGCGGATGCTTTCTCCTAGGGCCCAGCCGCCGGAGAAGAGCCGGGTCTTGGCCTCTGACCCGATGACGCAGACGTGTGCGCGCTGCTGGTCTTCCGCGCCGTTGAAGAAGCGGCCCTGGCTGGTGTCGAGCTTCATGATGCTCTGGTAGACGGGGCGGACTCCGTTGACGCTCCAGGTGAAGGTGTGCAGGTCGTCCTGCACGGTGACATCCTTCCAGGTTGCAGGCGAGATGCGCGTGATGCCAGGCACGGAGGCCGAGGCGCGGTCCACGTCGTCCATGGTGAAGCGCACGCGCACGCCGGCCTTGTCTCCGCCGGCCTGTTCGCTGGTACGGCCGGGGAAGACGCCGATGGTGTGGGTACCCCACTCCTCGAAGATGGCCTGGATGGCGTTGCTGAAGCCCGCGCCATAGGCTAGCAGCAGTACTACCGTGGCGATGCCCCAGGCCATGCCGACCATGGTGATGGCGGTGCGGCGGCGGTTGAAGAGCATCGCCTCCCAGGCCTGAGCGAGGATGTCTTTGAGCATGTGAGGCGCCTCTATTAGTTGTTAGCTCTTAGCAGTTAGCTTTCAGCTAAGAGCTAAGGAAGGTCTGAATAAGTCCCAATGTTACTTCGGCGGCGATCTAACTACTGAGATTCTGACCCAAAATCGGGTCAGAATGACGCTTCCATGTTGGCTCACGGCACGTAATCAGAGCCTCCCCTGGAGAGCTAAGAGCTGTACTTCATTCGCGGCGCAGGGCTTCAATTGGGTCCAGGGCTGCGGCTTTGGTGGCGGGATAGAGTCCGGCGGCGACGCCGGAGATGACGAGCGACCCAACGGCGAGCGCAGCGGACCAAGGCACCAGGCGCGGCGGATCGAAGCCGGGCATCTTGTCCGTAAGGAACTGCTGCAGGACCCACATAAAGCCCGCGGAGATGGCGACTCCGAGGATGCCGCTGATGGCGGTGAGCAGCAGACCTTCCCAGAAGAACTGCGCCACAATGCTGCGCCGGGTAGCGCCGATGGCCTTGAGGATGCCGATCTCTCGGGTGCGTTCCGTGACCGAGACCAGCATGATGTTGACGACACCCACGGCGCCGAGGCCGAGGGTAACCACGCCAACGCCACCGAGAAAGATGTCCATGGCGTTGAAGATTGCGCCGACCATTCTTTCTTCTTCGATGGTGTCGAACTGATTGAAGGCATCGCGGAGTGAGGGATCGAATCCGTGGCGCTGGGCAACGACGCGATCGGCCGCGGCCAGAGCGGCGACGGAGTCGTCCCTCTGCCTGGGTTGGAACTGGATGGAACTGAGCGCGTCGCGTGCGATGTTGTCGCCCTTGAGTGCGAAGAGCTCCTGCATGGTGCTGACGGGGATGTAGAGCCGCTGGTCGGCTTCGTCGTCCGTACCACGGCTGATCTTGCCGACCTGGCCGACGACGGTGAAGGCGGTGCCGTTGATGGTGATGGTCTCGCCGACGAGAGGACGCCCGGGGAACAGCAGCTTGGCGGCTTTGAGGCCGAGGACTGCGACGCGCCGGCGCTCGGCGATATCAGTGTCGTCGAGGAAGCGGCCCTGGGTCAGAGGAATGAGTTTGACGGCTGGATAGTTGGTCTCAACTCCGAGCACACGGCTGGAGGTGTTGCTCCACTGGCTCACTTCGTACAGGTCGGAGCGGCTGAGTTCCACGGTGACGGCGCGGATCTGCGGCAGGCTGCGAATGGCGGCCTCGTCGCCCTGCGTGAGCTGATAGGGGCGCATGCCGGTGTGCTGGTTGGCGACGGCGGGGATGGTGCCGTTGAACATCATGACGATGTCGCTGCCCAGGGTGGCCAACTGGCGATGCTGGCCGGAGCGAAAGCCTTCGCCAAGGCCTACGAGCACGAGTAGCGAACCCACTCCCCAGGCAATGCCGAACATGGTGAGGAAGCTGCGCAGCTTGTTGGCAGCGATGGCGCGGAAGACCTGGCCGAGAATGTCTGAGAAGCTCTGCATGCGGTTGCGGTGGACACGGTAAAGCGCTTGTCGAGAATGATACGCGGATGTGTGAGCTGTAGTTCCCAGCCGCATGCGTGTGCCGGGGAACCGGCGTGTGCTGGATTGCGTATAGGCGATTAGCGGGCGGCGGTACAGGCGGCGTTGCAGGAACTGATATACCTATCGCAACGAATTAATCTGCTTAATCGCGCAGGGCGGCTTTGGCTCTGTTCGCGTAGTGGGAGGCTTCTAGTGGCGGCGTCGCGAAAGAGCAAACGTTTTTGGATTGTGTTGGGTGTGATTGTCGTGGTGATCGTTGCCGTAACGGGGTTCGCGCTAGCGCGGCTGGTGAAGGGGCTGACCGTTGACCCGAACCGCCTGGCCAAGGTGACGCGCGGCGATGTGGCGCGGTCCGTGGTGGCGACGGGGAAGATCCAGCCGATTACCAAAGTCGAGGTGAAGAGCAAGGCGTCTGGCATTGTGGAGAAGCTGTATGTGGACATCAACAACAAGGTGACGAAGGGGCAGGCGCTGGCGCAGTTGGACGAGCAGGAGATTGCAGCGCAGGTGGATGCGCAGCGGGCGCAGCTTGCGTCTTCCGAGGCAAATGTAACTGCTTTTGAAGCAAATATTGAGCAGGATAAGGTGAACGCCGCCGCGCCGGACCTGCCCATGTACAAGGCCACGCTGGACCGCAACGCGGAGATGCGGAAAGAAGGCCTTGTGAGTCAGCAAGCGTACGACGATACGAACAAGGATTACCTGGCGGCGCTGACGCGGCGTGATTCGGCGCGGGCGCAGGTTGGCGTGGACAATGCCAAGCTGAAGCAGGCGAAGGCACAGGTGCTGCAGGCGCAGGCGAGTCTGAAGCAGTTGGAGGAGCAACTCGGCTACACGACGATTACGGCGCCGATGGACGGCGTGATTCTGTCGCGCGATGTGGAGATTGGCGACGCGGTGAGCTCCATCCTGGTGCTGGGATCGACAGCCACGCTGGTGATGACCGAGGGCGACATCAACCAGGTGTACGTGCAGGGCAAGGTGGACGAGGCCGATATTGCGCATGTGTACATGAACCAGCCGGCGCGGATCAAGGTGGAGAGCTTTCGCGACCGCGTGTTCAACGGCAAGGTGACGAAGATTGCACCGCTGGGCGTGGAGAAGGACAACGTGACGACCTTCGAGGTGCGGGTCTCGATCGACAACCCCGGCGGCGAGCTGAAGGCGAACATGACGGCCAATGCGGAGATCCTGCTGGATGAGCACAAAGGGGTGCTGACGGTTCCGGAGAATGCGGTGAGCTATGACAGCCAGAAGAACGCGTCCGTGCAGGTGCCCGACGACAAGCAGAAGGATGGCACGCGCAAGGTCGCGGTGACGGTAGGCCTTTCGAACGGCTCGGTGACAGAGATTGTGAGCGGGCTGAAGGAAGGCGATCAGGTGGTGCTGCAACAGTAGGGCGTTAGCCGCTAGAGCAAATTTCCTGACGACGTGCAGACGTTCGATGTGTCGGGCCTTCGGCCCTCGAATTGTCGGAGGTTCGCCAACCTAGGCCTTCGGCCTAGGCTGGTATATTTCGGGCCTTCGGCCCTGTGAACTAGGCTGGTATGGGTCGGGCGTTCGGCCTGTGAAGACGATCTGCACATCTGGGAAATTTGCTCTAGCGTCTGCGAGCAGGATGCGGAGGTCGCGCAGGTTGTGGCCGGTGGGGCCGGTGACGATGGTGGCATTCAGCGAGTTGAGCAGCGAGTAAGAATCAAAGGCGGCCAGCGCCTGCTGCGCGGCGATGCGCTGGGACTCTTCAGCGAGCGTATGGTTGTCGATGACGGCTCCGGCCGCGGGACTATTGCCATCGATGCCGTCAGATCCTGCGGAGAGGATCGCGATGGGAGCGTCAGCTGGTTGCAGCTTGGCCGCGAGGTAGAGCGCGAGATGTTGATTGCGGCCTCCTGCACCGGACGGGTGGGGCAGCTTGACGGAGACTTCGCCGGTGGAGATGAGGCAGATGCGTGAGTGCTCACGGCGGAGCAGGCGCAGGTGGTCGAGCAGGTGGTCCGCGGCGGCGTCGCAGGGCCAGTCATCGCAGGTGTTGTCCACGACAGTGTGGAAGCCGAGGCTGACGGCGGAGGTGCGTGCGCACTCGGCGAAGACTTCGGCGTCGAGGAGCGTGCAGCATGGCGAGTGCAGTTCCCCGGGCTTGGGCGTCTCGGGCAGATTGGGCGATGCGAAGAAGCGGCTTACGGCGGGCGGGAACTGCGTCAGCAAGTGGTAGCGTGCGATGACTGCGTGGCATTGCGCGACCGAGGTGGAGTCGGGAAGCGTAGGGCCGGAGGCGAGCGCGTCGAGGTGCGTAGGGGGCACGTCGGAGATCAGCAGTGAGATGTGTTGCGCTCTGCCGGCGGCGACGGCGAGGCGTCCACCTTTGACGGCAGAGAAGTGCTTGCGGACACAGTTCATCTCCACGATGGTTGCGCCGCTGGCCACCAGCGTGCGGTGGAAGGCGACCGTATCCTCGAGCGAGATTGCAGCGTCGAGCGGAAGCTCCATCATGGCGGAGGCGCCGCCGCTGATGAGGAAGATGCAGAGCGTCTCATTGGGTGGCGCATCGGCGACTGCGCGCAGCATGGCGAGCGCGGCGGTAGCACCGTCGAAGGAAGTCTGATTGGGAAGTGGATGGCCGCCGGGAAAAAACTGGATGGCTGCGGGCAGGTTGGGCGGAGGGCTGGGCGCGATGAGGACGCCGCGCACATCGCAGGATGGCGGCAGAGGCAGCCGCGAGAGCAACGCATCCAACGCGGTTGAGCCGGCTTTGCCGATGGAGAGAATGCGGACGCGCTTCAGCTGATCCAGGCGTACTGGGTCGCAGCCATCGAGAATGAGATTCGCGCCTGCGGCGTTTGATGTGGTGCGCAGCACGCGATCCAGGGAGCGGGCGATGCTGCAGTCGGCGAGCGCCTGATGGAAGATGGTGCGCGCGAGTTGCTTCAGGTCGCTCACGGTATGGTCACTCAGGGCGATGTTGTTTGAGGCAGAGATTCGCGCGGTTGCCGTCGAATGCGTGTTCCCATTTTGCGATGACGATGGTAGCGACAGCGGAGCCGATGACGTTCACAACGGCGCGCGGCACATTGGTCAGGCGCTCCACGCCGAGGAGAAGCACCAGCGCTGCCACCGGGATGGAGTGCATGGAGGCGAGGGTTGCAGCAAGCGTGACGAAGCCCGCGCCCGCGACGCCGGCCGAGCCCTTGGAGGTGAGCATGAGGACCATCATGAGGGTGAGCTGCTCTCGCAGGCCGAGGTGGGTGTTGGTAGCCTGCGCCAGGAAAATGGCTCCCATGCTGAGGTAGATGGAGGTGCCGTCGGCGTTGAAGGTATAGCCGGCAGGCATCACCATGCCGACGATAGGCTCCGCGCAGCCCAGGTGCTCGAGCTTGAGCATGACCTGCGCGAGCACGGCTTCCGAGGAGGATGTGCCGGCGGCGATCAGGAGTTCGTCACGCAGATACGCGAGCAGGCGCGTGAGGCGGAACCCGGCGAGGCGCGCAATGGGGCCAAGGATCAGGGCGACGAAAAGGGCGGCAACGGCCCAGACTTCGCCGGTGAAGAGGAGGAGCGGACGCAGGCTGGCCAACCCGTATTGACCCACCGTGTAGGCCATGCCGCCGAGCGCGGCGAGCGGGGCAAGCAGCATAACGATGCGGACGATGCCGAACATCACCTTGAGGATGAGATTAAGCAGGTCGACGAGCGGCTGGACCGTGGCGCGGATGGGCAAGATGACCAGCCCGAAGAGGACCCCGAGGAATACGATCTGCAGTATGTTGCCGGTGACGAAGGGGCCGGCAATGCTGGTGGGAAGAATATCAAGCAGAAAGGCGAGGAAGCCCACATGCTGCGCGCTGGCAGCGTAGCCGACGACGGCGGCAGAGTCAAGCTTGGCGGCGTCGATGTTCATGCCGGCGCCGGGATGCAGCAGATCGATGGCGATGAGGCCCGCGGCGAGCGCCAGCGTGGAGACGACCTGGAAGTAGACCATGGCTTTGACGCCGACACGGCCAACCTCGCCCAGACCGCCCATGCGCGCAATGCCAACCACGACGGTGGCGAAGATGATGGGTGCGAGCGTCATGCGGATGAGCTGGATGAAGGCGTCGCCGAGGGGTTTGAGCGCGACGGCGAAGTGGGGAAACCGCACACCGATGGCGATGCCGAGCAGAATGCCGACCATAACCTGCAGCCACAGCGGGCCGAGGAACGAGCGGCGCGGCGGCGGGTTGCGATCAAGAGCTGGCGTTTGGTCTATCAACGTTGACCTCAGAGGCCCTGGCCTCTTTTCTCGGCGAGCAATTATGGCACGGCTGAAGCCGTGCCTTTAAGCAAAGACGGCCCGCGTAGGGAGCGGACGACGGGGAGACACGGCTTTCCCAGTCCCGGGCACGCTCATTCTGCGAGTTGCCGCATGATCCGGATCAGGTCCGACTTGCCCTCGAAGCCGATGCCCGGGAGTTCCGGCATGGTGACGTATCCGCTCTCGACGCGGACGCCGTCTGGGAATCCGCCGAAGGGCTGGAAGAGGTCTGGGTAGCTCTCGTTGCCGCCCAGACCCAGGCCCGCCGCGATATTGAGTGACATCTGGTGGCCGCCATGGGGGATGCAGCGGCGCGGCGACCAGCCTGCGGCGCGGATGACATGGAGCGTGCGCAGATACTCGCACAGCCCATAGGAGAGCGCGCAGTCGAACTGCAGCCAGTCGCGGTCCGCGCGCATGCCGCCGTAGCGCAGCAGATTGCGCGCATCCTGATGGCTGAAGATGTTTTCTCCGGTGGCCATGGGGCCGGGGTAGAACTCCGCCAGAGCGGCCTGTAGCGCAAAGTCCAGCGGGTCGCCGGCCTCCTCGTACCAGAAGAGCGGGTACTCGCGCAGCATTTTTGCATAGGCGATGGCCGTCTCCAGGTCGAAGCGGCCATTCGCGTCCACTGCGAGTTGCGCGTCGCTGCCAATCTCCGCCAGCACGGCCTCGATACGGCTACGGTCGTCGGCTATGGGGGCGCCGCCGATTTTCATCTTGACGACGGTGTAGCCGCGGTCGAGGTAGCTGCGCATCTCGGAGCGCAGCGCGTCCAGGTGCTTGCCGGGATAGTAGTAGCCGCCTGCCGCGTAGACGAAGACGCGCGGGGCGGCGTCGCATCCGTAGCGCGATGCCAGCAGGCGAAAGAGCGGCTGCCCGGCGATCTTGGCAGTTGCATCCCAGACCGCCATGTCGATGGTGCCGACGGCGACGGAGCGTTCGCCATGGCCGCCGGGTTTTTCGTTCTGCATCAACGTGCGCCAAATGCGATCCGGATCGAGATTGTCGCCGGCGTCATTGCGCAGTGTGGCTGGGTCGGCCTCGCGCAGGCGCGGCGCGAACCGTTCCCGGATGAGGCCGCCCTGGGCGTAGCGGCCATTGGAGTTGAACCCATAGCCGACGACGTGTCGGCCGTCGCGGACGACATCCGTGACGACGGCGACCAGCGACAACGTCATCTTGGAGAAGTCGATGTAGGCATTTGCAATGGCGGATGCGATGGGTAGGACGATTTCCCGGATGTCCACAATTTGCATGAAGCGCAGTTCCTTTGAGTCGTAAGTTCCTTACGACGATACCTCAAAGACGCGAACCGGGACAGCGGAGGGAGAGCCAGACATCGACGCCGGCGGGGCGGTCGAAGTAACGGGTGGCGCCCTGGGACTCGTAGAAGCGCGCCCACAGGAGGAACTCGACTGCGATCCACGCGTTCAACGCCAGGAACGCGAACTGCACGGCGCGGCGGACCTGGTGTTAACGGTCGCGCGCAAGCCTGCGCACCAGCGGCTTTCTCGCTTTGGGCTGGGCCTTTCAGAGGTGGGAGCAGCGGGAGATGCGACGGTTTCGGTCAGCATGGCAGCCTTCCACTGTCGACAATAGCCGGTGGAAGGGTGCTGGAGATAGGACTAGTAAGTCACAGGAGTTTTGGAAAGTGACGTGGGGGGGGGAGTATATCCAGATATGGCCCACGCCCAGAGATGGATACAGAAGGGGATTCTGCTTGATTTTAGCGCGGGCCTTCAGCCCGCAGGCCTTTGGGCCGGACTACCTGGGACGTTGCCCCAGGCTACGATAGCACGCGCCTTCAGCGCGATCCTACCAGCAACGCCCCTTATTTCAGAGACAGGAGGCTAGTTGCGGCTGCGCATTTTGGAGAGCAGGCGGAGGATCTCCAGGTAGAGCCAGACCAGGGTAACGATGATGCCGAAGGCGCCGTACCACTCCATATACCTGGGCGCGCCGACCTGCACGCCGCGCTCGATGAAGTCGAAGTCGAGCACCAGGTTGAGGGCGGCGATGGCGACGACGACCAGGCTGAAGCCGATGCCGACCGGGCTGGAACTGTTGACGGACGCGAAGTAGTTGATGTGAAAGAAGCCGAGCACCATCTCCAACAGGTAAAAGACCATGATGCCGCCGGTGGCTGCGATGATGCCGAGGCGGAACTTCTCCGTGACCTTGATAATGCCGGAGCTGTAGAGCAGCAGCAGGATGAAGAGCGTGCCGAAGGTGAGGCTGACGGCCTGGATGCCGATCCCGGGATAGCGCGCTTCAAAGACTGCCGACAGACCGCCGAGGACCAGGCCTTCCAGCAGCGCGTAGATGGGGGCCGTGACCGGGGACCACTCCTTCTTGAAGATGGTGACCATGGCGCAGATGAATCCGCCGATCATGCCGGCGATCATCAGCGGCGCAACCGCGGCCATGTCGCCCGAAACCAGGAACTGGTGCCAGGTCCAGGCGGCGGTGGCCATGACGCAGAGCAGGAGGATGCCGGTCTTGTTCACGGTGCCGCTCAGGGTCATGCGTCCGGCGTCCGTCAGCGAGCCAGACTGGTTGTTCGCGAGGTCTTGAAATGTCTTGTCGCCAAGTGCGGGGTTCGAGGTCTTCATGAGTGCCATGGTGCTAGTCTCCCAGGTATTCAGACTGTCGCGGCCGGGAAAAGTCTCAGCCTTATCAGTAGAGTATCAGGATGGGGCAGGGGATTGAGCCGCGCGGGTAGTCTGGAAGCAGGGCTGTGGGCGCGGGCGGCAAGCCCGAAGTTGAGCCCCAGGAGAGAGTTCCGCATGAAGCAGATTGTTGCAGTGGTGTTTGGGTTGGGGTTGATTGGGAACGCCCTGCTGTTTGTGCCGCAGGTGCTGGCGGTGTGGCGCAAGAAGAGCGACGAGGGGATCTCGCTGATTACGTTTGGAGGATTCAACGTGCTGCAGGCGATTGCGATTGTGCACGGCTTCTACCAGCACGATATTGCGCTGATTCAAGGGATGATCGCCAGCTTATTGACGTGCGGATCGGTGACGGTGCTGACGCTCTACTACCGGGCGAAGCGGAAGCAGGGTGCGGTTTAGAGCACATTATCAGGAAGTTGCTCAAGGCAACTCGCTCAGGATGGCCACGTTGTTGGGTAGATGAAAGCGCCGCCCCGGGGTGCGAGGCGGCGTCGGTAGAACGTGTGGTTGAGGCTGCGATTTATGACTTGGCCAAGACCGGGGTGACTGGGGTGGGCAGGTCGTCGCGAGTGCGAACAGTACCGCAGATGTAGTCGCGGTTCATCTTGGCGATGACGTCCAGTGGGATCTCCTTGGGGCAGGCGGCGGTGCATTCGCCAATGTTGGTGCAACTGCCGAAGTCCTCCGCATTCATCTGCGCGACCATGGCCAGAGCGCGGCGATCGCGCTCCGGCTCGCCCTGTGGCAGCGACGAGAGGTGGGTGATCTTGGCGCCGGTGAAGAGCGCGGCGGCGGCATTGGGGCAGGCGGCGACGCAGGCTCCGCAGCCGATGCAGGCGGCCGCATCCATGGACTTGTCCGCGACCTCCTTGCCGACGAGGATGTCATTGCCGTCCGGCGCCTGGCCGGTGGAAACGGAGACGTAGCCTCCGGCTTCAATAATGTGGTCGAAGGCGCGGCGGTTGACGACCAGGTCCTTGATGAGCGGGAACGCCTTGGCGCGCCACGGCTCCAGGGTCAGCTCGTCGCCTTCCTTGAAATGGCGCATGGTCAGCTGGCAGGCGGTGGTGCCGCGTTCCGGGCCGTGCGCGACTCCGTTGATAACGAAGCCGCACATGCCGCAGATACCCTCGCGGCAGTCGTGCTCGAAGGCGACAGGCGGCACGCCCTTCAGAATGAGAGTCTCGTTCAGCACGTCGAGACATTCCAGGATCGACATCTCCGGATCGACATCGTCCATGGGGTAGCGGACAAACGCGCCTTTTTCGTTGCTGTTCTTCTGCCGCCAGATCTTCAGTGTCAGTTTCATTTACTTATAGCTCCTCTGGCTGGGGTGAACGTAGTGGAACTCCAGGGGCTCCTTGGTGAGTTCAGGCGGAGCGTTGTCGCCCTTATAGCCCCAGGCCGCGACGTAGGAGTAGTTCTCGTCGTCGCGCTGAGCCTCGCCCTCGGAGGTCTGGTACTCCTCGCGGAAGTGGCCGCCGCAGCTCTCATTGCGGGCGCGGGCGTCGATGCACATCAGTTCGGCGAGTTCGAAGAAGTCCGCTACGCGGCCGGCCTTCTCCAGGCTCTCGTTCAGGTCGTCGGCGCTGCCGGCCACGGTCACGTTCTTCCAGTACTCCTCGCGCAGGGCACGGATCAGGCCGATGGCTTTCTCCAGGCCCTCGGCGGTGCGCCCCATGCCGCAGTAGTCCCATACAATCTTGCCGAGTTCGCGATGGAAGGAGTCCACAGTTCGGTTGCCCTTAATGGAGAGCAGTTTGTCGATCTTGGTCTTCACCTCGGTCAGGGCTTCCTGCACGGCAGGGTTGGACTCTTCCACCTTCGGGAACTTATTCGTCGCCAGGTAGTTGCCGATGGTGTACGGGATGACGAAGTAACCGTCCGACAGGCCCTGCATCAGCGCGCTGGCGCCCAAGCGGTTGGCGCCGTGGTCGGAGAAGTTGGCTTCGCCGAGCACAAAAAGGCCGGGAATGGTGGATTGCAACTCATAGTCCACCCACAGGCCGCCCATGGTGTAGTGGATGGCCGGGTAGATGCGCATGGGAACCTTGTAGGGGTTCTCGTCCGTGATGCGCTGGTACATGTCGAAGAGGTTGCCGTAGCGCTCGCGCACCGTCTTCTCGCCCAGGCGGGCGATGGACTCGGAGAAGTCGAGATAGACGCCGAGGCCGGACTTGCCGACGCCATAGCCTTCGTCGCACATGGCCTTGGCGTTGCGGCTGGCGACGTCGCGCGGGACCAGATTGCCGAAGCTTGGATACTTCCGCTCCAGGTAGTAGTCGCGCTCGTCTTCGGGGATCTCGTTGGGCGGACGCGGGTCGCCTTTTTTCTTGGGCACCCAGATGCGGCCGTCGTTGCGCAGCGACTCCGACATCAGCGTCAGCTTGGACTGATAATCGCCGGAGACGGGGATGCAGGTGGGATGGATCTGCGTAAAGCAGGGGTTGGCGAAGAGGGCGCCACGCTTGTACGCGCGCCAGATGGCGGTGGTGTTGGAGCCTTTGGCGTTGGTGGAGAGGTAGTAGACGTTGCTGTAGCCACCAGTGCCGAGGATAACCGCGTCAGCGATGTGTACGCTGTACGCGCCGGTGACAAGGTCGCGGGCCACGATGCCGCGGGCGCGGCCGTCGACGACGATCAGGTCGAGCATCTCCGTGCGCGGGATCATGGTGACGGAGCCGGCGCGAACCTGGCGCTCCAGCGCCTGGTATGCGCCCAGGAGAAGCTGCTGGCCGGTTTGGCCGCGCGCGTAGAATGTGCGCGAAACCTGCGCGCCGCCGAAGGAGCGGTTGCTGAGGGAGCCGCCGTACTCGCGGGCAAAGGGAACTCCCTGGGCCACGCACTGGTCGATGATCTTGCCGCTGACCTGGGCGAGGCGATAAACGTTGGCCTCACGGGCGCGGAAATCGCCGCCCTTGACGGTGTCGTAAAAGAGGCGGAAGACGCTCTCGCCGTCGTTGGGATAGTTCTTGGCGGCGTTGATGCCGCCCTGCGCGGCGATAGAGTGCGCGCGGCGGGGGGAATCCTGGAAGCAGAAGCACTTGACGTTGTAGCCGAGCTCGCCGAGGGAAGCGGCTGCAGCGCCGCCAGCCAAGCCGGAGCCCACCACGATCAGGGAGTGCTTGCGCTTGTTGGCGGGGTTGACGAGCTTCATGTCGAAGCAGTGCTTGGCCCACGCCTGTTCGATTGGTCCGGACGGAATTTTTGCGTCGAGTGTCATCTTATTTTACGAACCCCAGCAAAACGCTAATCGGGATGGAAATGTATCCCAGGACAATGAGAATGGCGATGGCGCGGGCGGCGTTGCGGAGCAGCGGCGTGTGCCGAGGATGCGCGAGCCCGACGGACTGGAACATACTCCAGATGCCATGGCTCAAGTGCAGGCCGAGCAGGCACATCGCGAAGATGTACCAGGCGGAGACCCACCAGACCTGGAAGCCGGACACCAGGTTGGCGTAGACATGGCCTTCCACAAAGGTCGCGTGCGGATGCAGCACGCCGGCGGTGAACTGCAGCAGGTGGAAGATGATGAAGGCCAGGATGATCGGGCCGCTCCAATACATCGTCCGCGACGCGTAGGAGGAGTTGATCGCCTGCTGGCGCGAATAGCCGACCGGCCGCGCCGCCATGCTGCGCAGCGCAAGCTGGACGGTGGCGGTGATGTGCAGGACGATGGCCAGCAGCATGGTGCCGCGGAAGATCCAGAGCAGTTCACCCAGGCTGTGCAGGAAGTGACCATACACATCGATCCTGGCAGGGTTGCCCATCGTGCCCGGCCCCTCGAAGATCTGCAGGTTGCCCAGCATGTGGCCAATCACGAAGGCGAACATCATGGCGCCGGTGACTGCCATGACCACTTTCTTGCCGTTCGTGGATTGCCAGAACGTTACCGGTCGAGCGTGTTGCGGGACGACCCCAGCGGTACCCATTAGTTCTCCCCAGCCTTGTTGCAGTGCGTGTCGCGGAGCATCATCGGAATTCCTAACTCCTTACGTTGTATACATCCAGTGGAGGACGAGGTACGGTGCCCGGAATCACAGCGCACCTCGCGTGCGGTTGCTACATCGCATGCAGTCCAGCAAAAAGCGCGTGTACATCCTGGAGAAAGCTGTGCGATTAACGCACCAATGTGACGAAAAACGGCGTACCCAGGCACGGATCAGTATCGGACTGCAAGCGAACGATAGTCAAGGCGGCCACCGCGAGTCTATTCTGCCAGCCCTGGTGCTGGACCCTGTAGAAATGCTGCCCACTGGCCTTCTTTGCGTTCTCTCCACCTTCACCCTGGCGAAGCCTCGGCTCTTTTGCTGGTGTAGCATGGCAACGCCGCTATTCCAGCAGTTTCAGGAGCACTGCCCACCGATGCTCACGCTTGCCGCCACTGATTCCTTACGCCCTTGCCTCCGTCGTTCGTTCGCGCTTTGCCTGCTTGCGGTTCTCGCAGCAACGGCGCTCTATGCGCAATCCGGAGACGCCGGTTCTGCCGCTGCGAATACGTGTACGCCCCAGACCTGCGCGTATCTTAATCCCGCGCTTGCGCCGGAAGCGCGGGCCGGGGACCTGGTGGGCCGCATGACGCTGGAGGAGAAGGTTTCGCAGACGCTGGACAACGCCACGGCGATTCCGAGGCTCGGCGTGCCGGAGTACGGCTGGTGGAACGAGGCGCTGCACGGCGTGGCGCGCATCGGTGCCGGGACAGTCTTTCCCCAGGCCATCGGCATGGCGGCCACATGGGATGTGCCGCTCATTGGCCGTGAGGGCAGTGTGATCGCCGTGGAGGGTCGCGCCAAGTACAACGATGGCGTTGCGCGCAACGATCGCGAGCGTTTTCTGGGCCTCACCTTCTGGTCGCCCAACATCAACATCTTTCGCGACCCACGCTGGGGACGCGGACAGGAGACCTACGGCGAAGATCCTTTCCTGACCTCGCGCATCGGGGTCGCCTTTGTGCGCGGCCTACAGGGCAACGATCCGCACTACCTGGAACTGGTCTCCACGCCCAAGCACTTTGCCGTACACAGCGGACCCGAGCCGTTGCGTCATGGCTTTAATGTGGACGTGTCTCCGCACGACCTGGAAGACACCTACCTGCCGGCATTCCGCGCGGCCATTACAGAGGGCAAAGCCGACTCCATCATGTGCGCGTATAACGCCGTGGATGGCAAGCCGGCCTGCGCCAGCGACCTGCTACTGCAGGACACGCTGCGCAAGGCCTGGCATTTCAACGGATTCGTGGTCTCTGATTGCGATGCCGTCGCCGATGTGAATCGCGGCCACCACTTTGCCGCGGACGATGCGCATGCCTCGGCGGTCTCGCTGCAGGCGGGCACTGACCTCGACTGCGGACGCGCCTACTCCACGCTGACGGATGCGGTGCACAGCAACCTGCTGAGCGCGGCGGAGCTGGACACGACGCTGGTGCGCCTATTCACCGCGCGCATGCGGCTGGGCATGTTCGATCCGCCGGAACTGGTGCCATTCTCCAAAATCACCCTCGCGGACCTGGACACGCCAGCTCATCGCGCCGTGGCGCTGGAGGCCGCGCGCAAGGCCATCGTGCTGCTGAGCAACAAGCACAACATGCTGCCGTTGCAGCACCCCGGCCGCATTGCCGTGGTGGGGCCGACGGCCGAACTCATTCAGATCCTGGAGGGCAACTATACAGGCACCCCGTCTGCTCCGGTGCTTCCGCTGGCCGGCTTACGGCAGCAGTTTGGAACGGCCAATGTCACCTACTCCGCCGGCTCCGTGTTGGCCGACGGGCTGCAGACTCCCATCCCCTCCAGCGTGCTACATCCCTCCGCGGACAGCGCCGAGGCAGGGCTGCGCGGCGAGTACTTCGCCAACACCGACTTCAGCGGCAAGCCCATAGCGATCCGCGTCGACCCGATTCTCGACTTCGACTGGGACCACATCTCGCCCGCGCCAGGACTGCCGCGACTCGGCGTGTCGATTCGTTGGAGCGGCGTGCTGACCGCTCCCGGCCCCGGCCATTACATCTTCAGCTTCAAGGGCGCGCGCGCGCTGCGTCCGGGCGCGCGATCCACGCCGCCGCGCATCGGCCCCACGGGCGAGGCCCTGCCCACGGCGGCGGGCAGCGGGCCGGCGCATTCGCTACGCATCTTTGTGGATGACAAGCAGGTCTACGACGTCGACGACGGAAAGCCGACGGCGGAGGTGGATATCGCCGACGCACGGCCGCACGCGTTCCGCGTCGAGTACATCCGCACCGCATTCGACCGCAACGTGAGCCTGCAATGGCTGCCACCGGCGCAGCCTCTGCTGGACGCGGCCGTGGCCACAGCCAAAGCGGCGGATGTGGTGGTTGCATTCGTGGGCCTGTCGCCGGACCTGGAGGGCGAGGAGATGAATGTCCACGTAACCGGCTTTGATGGCGGAGATCGCACGGACATTGGACTTCCTGCCGCTCAGGAGAAGCTGCTGGAGGCCGTGAAGGCAACCGGCAAGCCGCTGGTCGTCGTCCTGACCTCCGGCAGCGCCATCGCTGCAAACTGGGCCAACCAAAACGCCGACGCCATGCTGGAGGCGTGGTACTCCGGCGAAGCGGGCGGCACAGCCATCGCGGAAACGCTGGCCGGAATCAACAATCCGTCAGGCCGGCTGCCTATCACCTTCTACCGCGACACCACGGACCTGCCCGCATTCACGGACTACTCCATGCACAATCGCACCTATCGCTACTTCAATGGGCCGGTGCTGTATCCGTTTGGCTATGGCCTTAGCTATACCAGGTTCGCTTATGCCGGCGCCAAGCTCTCCAGCACCTCCATCGCGGCTGGCGCGTCCGTCACCATCTCCGCCGAGGTGCGCAACACCGGAGCGGTCGCGGGCGACGAGGTTGCCGAGGTGTACATCGACGCGCCCGACGACACGGGAGTCGAGCATCCATCGCTCGCCGGATTTGCGCGCGTGTATCTTGCTCCGGGCGAGTCGAAGCGCGTGAGCGTGCTCATCGATCCCCGCTCCCTCAGCCGCGTGGACGACAAAGGCGTGCGCCGTATCGCCGCGGGCGAGTACACCCTCTCGGTCGGCGGAGGCCAGCCGGGCACGACGACAGGGGTACAGGCCACGCTGCGCATCACGGGCTCAACGGATCTCCCGCGCTAGACCCAAACTACTGGGTGCCCGGCACCGAACGCTGCACGGCAGCGACTGGCCAGCCGTCCTTCCACGCCAGTGTGGATATCTGTAGTGACGGCGTGCCCGTCTTCGCGTCATACGCGTGGTACACGAGGATGTCCGGGTCGTCGCCCTTGCCCAGCAGCACAGACTCGCCACCCGGGCCCACCCAGGTGTCGTTGCCCACCAGCAGCTCGGAGCCGCCGCCATCGCTCATCGCCATGCCGGTCTTGTCCAGGTAGGGCCCGGTGATGTTCTTTGCCCGGCCCACCATGGTGCGATAGGTGCTCTTCGCTCCCTTGCAGCACAGGTCCCACGACACGAATAGATAGTAGTAGCCGCCGTGCATCACGAGGAACGGCGCCTCCACTGCCTCCCAGTCCGGCGGCAGGTTCGGGCGGGCTGGATCGGCATTGGCCGGCTTGGCGCGCATCGCCAGCACATAGCGTCTGGTGTCATCTGCTGCCGGTTTTCCGGTCTTGCGGTCGATCATCACCATCTTGATGCCCGACCAGAAGCTACCCAGGTCGAGCCATGTCTGGCCGTTCCTGTCGATGACAAGGTTCGGATCGATCGCGTTGAAGTCGTCAGTGGCAACGGAGCGCAGCACAAAGCCCTCGTCTACCCACTTGTAGTCGGCGCGCGAGGCGTCGAGCGTCACGTTGGTCGCCAGTCCAATCCCGGAGGTGTTCTTGCCGAAGGCCGAATACGCATAGTAGAGATGGAACTTTCCGTCGAAGTAGGAGATGTCCGGCGCCCAGATCCCGCGCGCATGGGGCACGCCGGGGTCGTTGGCAAGCCAGGCCGGCAACTGGGCAAATACACTCCCGCATAGCTTCCACGCAACCAGGTCCTTGGAGCAGCGGATCGGAATATGCCCGCCATTGTTCGGAGCGCGCCCAGTGGCAAAGACATACCAGGTATCGCCATCCTTAATGATGGAGGGATCGTGGGTACCGGCGAACTCTCCCGTCAGGGTGTAGGCATGCGGCTGGGCCGGCTTGCCAGGCTGCGCACTGGCGCAAAGGGCGAGGATAGCAGATGCAAATGCGATACGGGAGCCCGTCACAATCAGGGACGCGAGAAAGACGCTTGTTGGCTCCATGAACGTATGCCTCGGCGCTGCCCAGCAAAGCGGCACGCTGGATTCTTGCCCACATGGGTTGGCGCACGCCACGCAGGTTACGACTGC
>Ga0302275_10001436_pt1 | contig 25581 bp, 19 predicted proteins | sample III_Bog_N2_2_FD_200229 | JGI IMG/M metagenome (GOLD analysis project Ga0302275, IMG submission 200229) | Peat permafrost microbial communities from Stordalen Mire near Abisko, Sweden - III_Bog_N2_2 | ecosystem: Environmental > Terrestrial > Soil > Wetlands > Peat | place: Sweden: Abisko... | reverse complement strand
GAATTGCCCGCCACACCTTCACCTTCTCGCGCCGCACTGCCTCCGCGTCAAAGCTCGACGGCGGCTCCATCGCCACAAAGCTCAGCAGCTCCATCATGTGGTTCTGCACCACGTCCCGCAGCGCGCCGGCCTTCTCGTAGAATGGCCCGCGCCCTTCCACGCCCAGCGTCTCCGCCGCCGTAATCTGCACATGGTCGATGTAATTCCTGTTCCACACCGGCTCGAACATCCCGTTCGCGAACCGGAACACCAAAATGTTCTGCACCGTCTCTTTGCCCAGGTAGTGGTCGATGCGGAACACCTGGCTCTCGTGGAACACCGCGTTCACCTGGCTGTTCAGCAGCCTCGCCGACTCTAGATCATGCCCAAACGGCTTTTCAATCACCACGGCCGTCTTCCCTTGCTCCGGCTGCGCCATCCCCTGCCGCCCCAGGTTCTCCACAATCCCCGCAAAAAACTCCGGCGCCGTCGCCAGATAAAACAGACGGTCACCCTCGATTCCCTTCTCCTTCGCAACCCGCTCCAGCTCCACCTTCAGCCCCGCGTAATCATCAGGTTCGTCGAACCGCAGCGGAAAGTAGCTGATGTGCTTCACAAACTCTTCCAACTTTGGGTCGGCTGCATCAACGCCGCCAAACTCAATGATCCCTGCCTTCATATCCGCGGCAAACTCATCTCCCAGCGGCCGACGCGCCACGCCTACAATCGCAAACTCCTTCGGCAGCAGGTCGTTCTGCCGCAGATGAAACAGCGCCGGCAGCAGCTTCCGCTTCGTCAAATCCCCCGACGCCCCAAAGATCACCATGATCCCTGGATCGGGAATCCTCTCTTGCCCTCGCTGCACCTGCGATAGATCTTCCGGCCTCACGCTCATTTGCCCTGTCGCCATCTCGTCTCCAGTTCGTAGTTCGTAGTTCATAGTTCACAGTTCATAGTTCACTGTTCTCGGTCCACAATTCCCATGTCTAAACTCTCAGTCTTAAGCGCAGCCGCTCGCGGTCCCTGGTTTCCTTTCGCGTCTCCAATACAGCTCTGTGATCCAGACATCGTCGGCAGGAACTGTGAACTGCGAACTAAGGACTGTGAACTGCCTTTTCAGTCCTTCTTCACCGCATGTCCGCCAAACTCGTTCCGCATGATCGCCAGCATCCTGTCGGTAAAGTTGTTCTGCTCCCGCGACCGGATCCGCCGCATCAGCGACTCCGTAATAATCGGCGCGGAAACGTTCAGGTCAATCGCCTCAATCACCGTCCACCGTCCCTCGCCAGAGTCCTCCACAAACGCCTCCAGCCCATCCAGCGTCGGATTCTTCGCCAGTGCATCCGCCGTCAAATCCAGCAGCCAGCTCCGAACCACGCTCCCATAGCGCCAGATCTGCGAGATCTGCGGAAGGTCAAGCCCCAGCTCCTTCTTCGTCTCCATGATCGTGAAGCCCTCGGCATAGGCCTGCATCATCCCGTACTCAATGCCGTTATGCACCATCTTCACAAAGTGCCCTGCCCCCGCCGGTCCAACATGCCCCCAGCCCAAGTCCTTCGCCGGTGCCAATGCTTCAAAAATCGGCTGCAGATAATCCACCGGATCCTTGTCCCCGCCGATCATCATGCTGTAGCCCTCCTTCAGCCCCCACACCCCGCCCGAGGTCCCCACATCCACAAACTGAAACCCCTTCGCCGTAACTTCCGTGTGCCTCCGCTGCGAGTCCTTGTAATTCGAGTTTCCCCCATCGATCAGGATGTCCCCCGGACCGATCAGCGCCTCCAGCTTCGCAATCGTGTCGTCCACCGGTTTACCTTGCGGAACCATGATCCAGATGGCCTTCCGCCCCTTCAGTTGCTCCGCCAAATCTTCCAGCGAAGACACTCCCACGTTCCCCGTAGCCGTCAACTTCGCCACCGCGTCCGCACTGAAGTCGAAGCCCACCACCTGGTGCCCCGCCAGCCGCAGCCGCTCGGCCATGTTCCCGCCCATCTTGCCCAGCCCAATCATTCCAAGTTGCATAACGCCTCCAGTTGTTTTCCTATTGCCTATTGCCTAGTCCCTATTGCCTAGTCCCTCAGTCCCTTAGCCTCTTACAACACTCCCAAAACCCTCAGTTCTTCTCTCAAACTCCCCGCGCCCTTGAACACAATCCCCTTCATCCCCACCGCAATCGCTGCCGCCACATTCTGTTCCCGATCATCGACAAAAAGAATCCGCCCCGCAGGCCGCCCCAGAATGTCGAGCGCCCGGTGATAGATCGCCGCATCCGGCTTCCGCAGTCCCAGGTAGCACGAGCTCAGCGCCACGCTTATATGCTCGCGAATCCCAAACTCCCTGAACCGATACTCATTCGTCTCGCGCGCCTCGTTGTTCAGTACGCCCACCATGCACTTCTTCGATGCCGCAACTTCCTGCAGGATTCCCATTGCCCCGCCCGGCAACAGGCTCGACTGGCTCAGCATGAACGAGAAAAATGCTCCTCGCGAAAAGCTGCGCTGCTCGTTGAAGATCACGTGTGTCAGATATTCCTTGCCCGTAATCGCGCCACGCTCCCACGCCGCATCGACCTCGGCATGACGCGCCTCCAGGCCCGTCAAATCCAGATCGAACTGTTTGGCTGCTCGCGCGCGCTCGTCGCGATCCCACCCATTGGTGAGCAGAACTCCGCCTACATCGAAGAGGATCACGTCGAAGGGGAACATCGGCGCCTTTCAGTATCGCTGCCTGCAATCAATCTCCGATGAAGGCTCGCGAAAAGTGCAAAAGAGCTTTGTATCAGGGCATGACTTCAGTCGTGCCAAAAAAGGCCACCAAAGAATTGGGCTTCAGCCCCTGCAAATTCTCAAAGGCTTTGTAACAACGGCACGGCTTCAGCCGGGCCATTAGGCCTCGCAGATTAAGATTCGGGTTCAGCCCCTGCAAATTCTCAAAGGCTTTGTAACAACGGCACGGCTTCAGCCGGGCCATAAGGCCTCGCAGATTAAGATTGGGCTTCAGCCCCTGCAAATTCTCAAAGGCTTTGTAACAACGGCACGGCTTCAGCCGGGCCATTAGGCCTCGCAGATTAAGATTGGGCTTCAGCCCCTGGGGGACTCAAGGCCCATTTCACTGACCAGAACCCTTATCTTGAACGCAGACTTCACCAACCGCCGACCTCCCGCTAACGACTGCACCAAAACTGCTTCAACCCTTAAGCAGGGCTATTCGAACCGTCTCCGCACTGGTACCGCGCCTCAATCGCCATCACCTTCTTGAACCGCCTTACAAACCGCTCGCCGCTCGCAATGAACTCCGCCTTCACAAACGCATCCACACACTCAAACGCCAGCGCCGATCCAATAATCCGCGCCCCCAGCACAATCACGTTCATATCGTCGTGCTCCACGCCCTGATGCGCCGAATACGTGTCGTGGCACATCCCCGCGCGAATCCCCGGCATCTTGTTCGCTGCCACACAAACGCCCACGCCCGACCCGCAGATCAGAATCCCCTTCTTCGCCTCGCCCCGCTTGATCGCCATCCCCACCCGCTCGGCAAAGTCCGGATAGTCATCCTCAGGCTCCAGCTTGAACGCCCCCAGGTCCACCACCTCGTGCCCCGCCTTCGCCAGGTACGCGCAGACTTCCTCCTTCAAAGGAAACCCTGCATGATCCGCACTGATAACAAGCTTCATTTGTAACTCCTTCGGAGTTCAGAGAACAGGGAGAAGGGAGGAGGGAAGAGGGAGAAATACAGAAAAACAGACCATCATGCCTGCAACTTGTTCATGATGGCTACCAGCATGAGGCCAACTTCAAGAGAAAGTTGTTCAGCGTTTGCTCTTTCCTCGTCCGATCCGAAACCCAATCCGCCTGCAATGATCAATTGTGTTTGTACTTCGCACTTTGATCCTCGAGCATGCCCAAGAAACTGGACGTACTCTCCTGTGGTTGCTCTTCCATATCCTTCTGCAATGTTGCTCGCGACTGAAACGGATGCTCTCCGCAACTGATTTGTAAGACCGAATCGTTCATCCACGGGAAAGTTGGAAGTGAGCCTGTAGACGGCCATGGTCATCTGGATAGATCTCTGCCAAACAACCAGCTCTCTAAATGTCTCACCCAGGTTTTTCTCCCTTCTCCCTTTTCCCTTCTCCCTGCTTCATCTCACCAGCTTCTTCGCTCTAGCCGCCACACTCTCCGCACTGAATCCCAACTCCTTCAGCACAATCGGCCCCGGCGCCGAAGCGCCAAACCGGTCCAGCCCCACAACATCGCCATCCAACCCCACATACTTCCACCAGCCCAGCGTCGCGCCCGCCTCCACCGCGATCTTCGGCACACCCGCAGGAAGCACGCTTGCCTTGTACTCCGCCGACTGCTCCTCAAATATCTTCACGCTCGGCATGCTCACCACCCGCGCCGCAATTCCTTCCGCCGCCAGCAGCTTCGCCGCGTCCACACACGCCCAGAACTCCGAGCCCGTGCCGATCAAAATCACCTTCGCATCCGCCGCGTCCTGCACCACGTACCCGCCCTTGCTCACGCCAGCCAGTACGTCCACCTTGGTCGCGTCGATCACCGGCAGATCCTGCCGGCTCAGCGCCATAAAGCACGGCTTCTTCCGTTCCAGAGCCAGCCTCCAGGCTGCAGCCGTCTCGTTCCCGTCCGCCGGACGAAAATCCGTCAGCCCCGGCACCGCCCGCAGCATCGTCAACTGCTCCACCGGTTGATGCGTCGGCCCGTCTTCGCCCAGCCCAATCGAGTCATGCGTAAAGATGAACAGCGAGTGGATCTGCATGATCGACGCCAGCCTTATCGCCGGCTTCGCATAATCCGAAAATACAAAGAACGTCGACCCAAACGGAATCAATCCCCCGTGTGCCGCCATTCCATTCACCGCTGCGCACATCCCAAACTCGCGCACACCGAAATACACGTTCCGTCCCGTCGGATCCACATGGAAGCTCTCGCCCGGCTTGAAGATCGTCTTCGTCGACGCCGTCAAGTCCGCCGCCCCGCCAAACAGCTCCGGCACCTGGTCGGCGATCGCGTTCATTATCGCGCCGCCTGCATTCCGCGTGGCCACCGGCTTGCCCACCGGAAAACTCGGAATCGCCTTCTCCCAGCCAGCCTTCAGCACGCCCTTCTGCGTCCGCTCAAACTCCGCGGCCAACTCCGGATTCGCCGCCGTATATCCCGCAAACAGCCTATGCCACTCCGCCTCGAACGCCGCGCCCCGCTCCTCGGCCTGCCGCCAGTTCTTCAGCGCATCCTCCGGAACATAAAAGCTCTGGTCCTCCGGGAACCCGAAGAACTTCTTCGTCGCCGCCACGTCTGCCGCGCCCAGCGCTTCTCCGTGGACTTTGTTGGTCCCTGCCTTGGGACTGCCGTAGCCAATAATCGTCCGCACCGCAATGATCGACGGCTTGTCTGTCACCGCCTTGGCCGCCTCAATTGCCGCTTCAATTGCCGCCAGGTCGTTGCCATCGGCCACCCGTTGCACATGCCAGTGGTACGCCTCAAACCGCTCCAGCGCATCCTCCGTGTAGCTCAGCTCCGTCGGCCCATCCAGCGAAATCAAATTGTCGTCATAGATAAACGTCAGCTTGCCCAGCCCCAGCGTTCCCGCCAGCGAAGCCGCCTCGTGCGACACACCTTCCATCAGGTCGCCATCGCCCAGCAGCGCATACGTGTGGTGGTCCACCACCTCAAACCCAGGCCGGTTATAGACCGCTGCCAGGTGCTTCTCCGCCATCGCCATGCCAACGGCCATCGCGATCCCTTGCCCCAGCGGCCCAGTCGTCACTTCCACCCCGTCCGTGTCCCCGCGCTCCGGGTGGCCCGGAGTCTTCGAGCGCCATTGCCTGAAGCTCTTCAAATCGTCGAGCGTAACGTCATAGCCGCTCAAAAACAGCGTCGAATAGAGCAGCGCGGATGCGTGCCCATTCGACAGCACAAACCGGTCCCGATCCGCCCAGTGCGAATTCGCAGGATTGTGCTTCATCAGCTTGTGAAACAGCAGATACGCAATCGGCGCGCAGCCCAGAGGCGCTCCGGGGTGGCCGCTGTTGGCTTTCTGTACCGCATCCACGGCCAGCAGCCGCAGCGTATCAATCGACAGTTGATCAAGCGTTACATCGGCAGCACTGGTCGTCATCACATCTCTCCCATATCAATCAAAAAAAAGTCTGAATCTCTTCCCTCACCAAAATGGCGGGTGCCCCATCCTAGGCGCGTCTCTGTTTTTTGCGCCTAGGGTGGGATTCGACGAACTCCATCGCAAACCACCAGCTCAAAGGGTCAGAAACCAACCCGATCTCTAACCTTGCTCCGGGGCCTCTATCTGCACTTCCACGTTGCGCCCAAGCCAGCTCTCCGGCTCAAGCCAATGGAAAGTCCATTGTAATGTCCCGCTCTCCACCCCCGGATGCACATCCGCGCTGAATCCTGCACTCCCCATGTTCCGGCTCTGCTCGGTGTGGAACGTCGCCCAACCGTCCACTGTCCACCGCACCTCGAACCACTTCTCATCCAGAATCCGCAGAGCCTTGCCCCATGCCATCCGCTCCACCGGCCGTCGCTGTGAGTAAATCTCAACGCCGTTACGCACGTTCTGCCTGCCCTCCGGCGTGCAATACCGCTCATACACCGTGTCGATCCGGTCGAAGACCTTCCCGTCCAACGCCGACCGCAGCAGCTTCAGATATTCCGCATGTGCCCACACCAGTGGCACCGCCGACCCCGTCGGCCGACCCAGTCGTCGGTCTGCTTCAGGCACACTCGTCTCATCCCACACTTGCTCCGGCAACATCTGCCCGCATGTGGCGAACCGCTCATAAGTCTTGATCAGATCCGAGATATCCCGCCCCGCCGCCAGCTCATAGTGCGCCCGCTCGCCCGTCAGCAGGGGCCACACCCTCCCCTTGCCCCACCCTTGGAACGGCCCGCCATCCGGCCGCTCCCCGTAGCCGTCCCAGTTATATCGATGCCACCCGGGCCCCTGAGGTAGTCCGCACTTCAGCTCGTGATCCACCACCCGCAACGAGTCTTCCATCAGTGGATCCCCCGCTTCTCTGATTCCATACCGCACCAGTTCCAGGAATCCCGCATCCACAATCTCCCGCGCCTCAAACTCATCCCGCGTCCCCGCTGGACGGTTGTTTATGTGGATCGTCTCCTTGCCGCAGCCCTCATGCGCGTACGTCTCTCCGCACTCCGGCGGCCGGATCCGCATGTAATGCCGCTTCACCTCGGGAAGTAGCACCCCGTCGTTCGTAACTGTCCAGTCTTCGAGGTGCCCCTCGATCCAGTCGGCATACTCCTCCAGGAATGTCGCCAGCTCCGCCGAATCGTGTGCCCGCGCAATCTCCGCCGCACAAATCAACCCGCTGATCACCGCCGCAAGCGTCGACGGCGAATATCCCGCATTTTCTTCCCAGCGCTCCTGGTGCGTGATCGGCGCATTCCGCACCAGGTAGCCCGCCGCCCTCTCCACAAACTCAAAAATCCTCAACTCGCTGAGCGCTTCCGCTTTCCACAGCCGCCAACCCAACATCAAGGGAAAACCAACCTCGTCCAGTTGCTGCCCGCTCCAATACGGCGTCCCATCGATCCAGAAGTTTTGCGCAAATCCCCCGTCGGGCAATTGTGTGCAAACCAGGTAGACCATCGCCCTGCGCGCCGTTTCCGCCCGCCCGCACGCCAGCATCGCCGTCGCCGTTTGCACCATATCCCGCGTCCACACCAGGTGATATCCGCCCAGGTCGTCGTCCCCCTTCACCTGGCCCCATGGAATCGACGCCGATGCCACAAATGCTCCCGAATAGGTCTTGTCCTCATGCGCCAACAGAACGTTATGGCTCGCCCTCATCAGCTTCCCGCCGTCCCCGGCCTTCGCCGCCAGCCACTCAGGGTTCGCTGCCCGCGCCCACTGCGCAATAAACCGTGTCTTTAACTCCGCAAATGGAATCGCAAGCGACACCATCGTCTTCTGAGCCGCAGTGTGGTGCCCCTCCCCGATCCCGAACGCCACCGTAAACTCGTACGCCGTGCCATCTGCTGCCTTTGCACCTGCGCAGCGCAGGTCGACCTCGCCCATCACCGCGATATTCCCGTTCGTCGCCGATCCAAACTCCCACTCCATCCGCGAATGGTCTATCAGGTCGTGCCAGCCGTCGCTTGCGCCCACAAACCCGCAACTCACCCGTGAAAATTCGCAGCTTGCCGCCATCGCCAGTGACCACTCGCCCTTCCACGCCAGCAAAACCTTGTGCCCGGCAATATCCACCGCCCGCGCCGAGTTCCCCGCCCCGCCACCGTCCAGGTGCGGAGCCAGCAGCGCATATACCTTCAACCGAGGCAGCAACTCCGCATGGCCCTCCAGCCGAACATGCGTCACCACCACAGAGTGGTGCGGATCGCACACAATCTCCTTCGTCAGCGAATAACGGCCCTCCGGATCGCGGTTCACATACCTCACCCCCAGCGCCTCCGGGTGAATGTACTCAAACGTAGACACCAGGTCCCGCTTCTCCTCGTGCACAAACGTCTCCCCGTCCGTTATCAGGAACTCCATGTCCCGTACCTGCGCCCGATCGATCGTCGGGTGATAAACCTCGTTCAGCACCCCGTGCGAACACGTGAACCAGATCCGGCTTGACGCCGAATACGCTGTGCACACCGCATCTTTGTCGCTCGATGTCCACCTGGGCTCCGACCCAGGCCCGCCAAATGCCTCGCCCTGCTGGTCAAGCCAGCGATACAAGTTGTCATCACTCATAGTTGTTTGCCATTGTCCCGTAGTAGTTGGTTGCAATCTCGAACTGCGATCTTTGGGAGGAAGCCGCGTGTCAGTCCTACTTAACGATGTTCGCAGACGCCAGAAGGTTTCCTGACTCGTCCCTTTTCCTCCGGCCGTTCACCCCTGCACTTTTTCATCCTTTTCACGCCTCACGCTCCAATTCACGCATCCTGCCACCGTCCACAAGCATCCATCCAAACACAGCTCGTAACCGTCCGGGTGTGAACTTTTCATTGCATCCCCTGGGCCCGCACCCCACTGTCCTCTTAAGCTCAACTGCCTCCCCGGCCCCCGCAGTACAATCCAAATCGAAGGAGATTCCCCAATATGGCTTACGAACTCGCACCCCTGCCCTACGACTACTTCGCGCTTGAGCCTTTCATCGACGCTGAGACCATGCACCTGCACCACGACAAGCACCACCAGGCCTACGTCAACAACGTAAACGCCGCCCTGGCCAGCTACCCTGACCTCGCCGCCAAGTCCATTGACGACCTCGTCGCCGGCCTCGCCGATGTCCCCGAAGAGATTCGCGGCGCTGTCCGCAACAACGGTGGCGGCCACTCCAACCACACCGCCTTCTGGAAGCTGATGGGCCCCGTAGGCTCCGATGGCGTAGGTGGCGCGCCCACCGGCCCCATTGCCGAGCAGATCACCGCCGACTTCGGTGACTTTGAAACCTTCAAGAAAACCTTCAACGAAACCACCGCCAAGCAGTTCGGCTCCGGCTGGGGTTGGCTTGTCTTCGCCGCGGGTAAGCTCAAGATCATCACCACCGCCAACCAGGACTCGCCCCTCACCCACGGCCTCTACCCCATCCTCGGCAACGACGTCTGGGAGCACGCCTACTACCTCAAGTACAACAACCGCCGCCCCGACTACCTCGCCGCATGGTGGAGTGTCGTCAACTGGCACGAAGTCAACGCCCGCTTCGCCAAAGCCAAAGCCTAAATCCGGCTCCGAAGCAAAGCGCTAAAACCGGCTCCGTGTAGCGCCCGCTTCCCAGCCCGGCTGTCACGTAGCGCCGGCTTCCCAGCCCGGCTCTCACGTAGCGCCGGCTTCCCAGCCCGGCTGTCACGTAGCGCCGGCTTCCCAGCCCGGCTCTCACGTAGCGCCGGCTTCCCAGCCCGGCTGTCACGTAGCGCCGGCTTCCCAGCCGGCTGTAGCGCGGGCATCCCTGCCCGCGCTCTCCAAACCCTGCCCCCAGTGCTTTTCGTGCCAGGTGCCTCGCTTTTGGGGCACCTCGAATCCCACCCCGCCCACACCCTTCGCTAACTTGCTACCTCGCCATCTCGCCAACACCCACAACCCAACCACCCCGTTTCGTGTCTAATTCAACGTGATGAAGAATCTCCAGCTTCTTTCTGCCCTTTTTGTGCTTAGCTCTCTCCCCGCCCTGGCCCAGTCCTCCAACTTCACCGTCTCCCAACACGGCCACCCGGTCGGCACCGCCAGTTCCCAATTTCCGTTAACTGCCAGAGGCCGTGCCTTCACGTCTCAAGTCCACATCTCCATGCCGGGCCTCAACTACGCCCTCTCAAATTCTGAACAGCTCTCCCCAACAAGCCACCTCAGCCACGCCCAGATCAGCGCCACCGTCAACCTCGCCGCCGTCAACCTCACCGCCTCATCCGACTCCGCCCAATACCTGCTCAACATCTCCGCCAACGGCCACGCCGTCACTACTCGGCTTGAGTTCCACCCCGCCGCCGTCCTGCTCCCCGACTTCGATCCCGGCGCCCTCCAGATCCTGCTCGACCTCTCCAACTCCCCAGCCGACTCTCGCTCTGGCCTTTGGGCCATCCTCCCCAAGCAATCCACAGCCGAAGACGGTTCCACCCAGCCCGCCTCAATCCAGCCCATCCAGCTCGCCACCTACCGCGACGAACAAGGCACCCTCGAAGGCAAACCCATCGTGGTCCACCACCTGATCGCCACCATCGCTGGAGCCCAGACAGAGCTCTTCTCCGGCCCTGACAACCAGCTCCTCCAGGCCGAACTCCCCCAGCAGGGCTTCGCCCTCAGCCGCGACCGCTTCGTCCTCACCCCGCCCGCCCGTCCCGTCGCCCCGCCCGCCGAATAGACTGCATTCCTCACCTGCTTGCCGCAATTCGTAGCGCCGGTCTCCAGACCGGCTGTCCTGAGCGCCTCCCGGCCCTCGGAGGCTCTACAAGGCCTTGAGTTTTGGAGATACGCGCATTCCGCGGGAAATGTCGAACGGCTCTCCCCGTCTCCTGCCCTGCGCCTCAGCGCTCCGGTCCCTCAGCAGCTCTTCCCCGCCGCCACACCGCTCGCCCACGCCCACTGAAAATTGAACCCGCCCAGCCACCCCGTCACATCCACCACTTCCCCAATAAAAAACAGCCCCGGCACCCCCCGAGCCTCCATCGTCCGCGCCTGGATCTCATCCGTATCCACGCCCCCAACCGTAACCTCAGCCTTCTCAAACCCCTCCGTCCCAACCGGCGCAAGCTCCCACCGCCGCAGTCGCCGCTCCAGGGCCTCCAACGCCGCATTCCCCCACGGCATCCCCTCCTTCAACCCCGCCGGAGCGGCCATCTCCGTAAGAAACTCCGCCAGCCTCTGCGGAAAAATCCCCCCCAGCGCCTGCCTCAGCGCCGCCGCATCCCGCTTCGCCCCCACCCGCCTCAGCCCATCCAGCGCCCCCACCGCCTTCCCCAGTCCCGGGACAAGGTCCAGCTCCACCTTCTCCCCCGGCCCCCAGTACGAAGAAGCCTGCAACACCGCCGGCCCGCTCACTCCCCTGTGCGTCGCCAGCATCTTCTCGCGAAAGCCAATCCCGCCCCGCACAAGGCCTACCCACGCCACCACCTCCGCCGACACCCCCGCCAGCTCCGTCCAACCCTTCTCCGCACCACCCAGCACCAACGGCACCAGTCCCGGCCGCGTCGCCACCACCTTCAATCCAAACTGCCCCGCCAGCTCATACCCCAGCCCTGTCGCCCCCATCTTTGGGATCGACAGTCCCCCCGTCGCCACCACCAGCGACTCCCCCTCAAACTCCCCCGCCGAGCAACGAACCCGAAACCGCCCCGCCCCCCGCTCCACCTCGATCCCCCTCGCCTCTACCACCACTTCCACGCCGCCCCGCGCACACTCCGCCAGCAGCATCTCCACAATCTGCCGCGCCGACCCATCGCAGAAGAGCTGCCCCAGCGTCTTCTCATGCCAGCGAATTCCGTACCGCTCCACCAGCTCAAGAAAATCCCGCGGCCCATACCCCGCCAGCGCCGACTTCGCAAAATGCTTGTTCTCAGAAATGAAGTTCCCCGGCCCGCAGTGCAAATTCGTAAAGTTGCACCGCCCCCCGCCTGAGATCAGAATCTTCCGCCCCACCTGCCCATTGTGTTCAAGCAGCGCCACCCGCCGCCCGTGCTGCCCAGCCACCGCCGCACACATCAACCCCGCCGCCCCACCACCCAACACAATCACATCGAATTGGTGCAAGTCGGCAGCCATCGGGTCCTGATAAGAATAGCTGCCGGGGAGGAGCGCCCTTATGGCGCGGCCGCCTCGAACACAACTGCCCGCAATCTTCTGCGAGCCGTCTCTACTGGTTCGCAGCAGCAGCCGGCAAATCCTGCACCGGCGCCGACCGCACCACGAGCATCACCCGCTTGATCTTGTTCCGGTCCACGTGCTGCAAAACCCCGCCCACGCGAATTTCTACGTCCATCCCCTCAATCGACACAAGATCCCCGTTCAGCACGGTGCCATCTCGCATCTCAATCGAGTCGAACGCCGAGGCCCCAAGCTCAAAGCTCACCGTCCCGCCAGAGACATCGTTCCTGCTGATCTCCAGCGGAAAGGTCCCCGCCGCGAAACCTTCTTTCGTAAAGATCAAAGTATGCCGGCCCGCACCCACCGTGATCATCCGCGGAGTCGTCCCCACTTCCGTCCCATCCAGCTTCAACATCGCGCCCTGCGGTGTTGAATTCACCGTCATCGTGATCATCTTCGTTGCCTGAGGAATCTCCTCGAGCGTCACAGATGTCGGCGCGCCCGACGTCGTCACTGTCGTCTCGAATTTCACGGTCTCGCCCGGACCAACATTGCTCAGCCCGATCGTATCTTCCCCAATGCGCACCTTGTTCTTGTCGAACAGGTACACCTTGAACTCCTCGTTTCCAATGCGCCTTGGCGAAAGGTTCTGCGCTGTCGTGTCCATCACGTAGGCGTGCATATTCCCCATGCCAGGCAGTTCCTTGAACTTTCCGAACGTGAAGCGCACCACGGCCGTCCCATCCGCGGGCCAATCGATCGTTTGCAGAGGCACATCCTTTGCCAGCGCAGGAACCGCCAACAAGAGCACAAGGGACCATCCAAAGCTTCGGGCAAATATCAAAGATGTTTTCATGACGGAACCATCTTAGCTTGAGTCTCCGGTTTTGTGAGCCTGCCTCTAGCTCGATTGTCCTCGATCAACCGACCGCCCCTGTTCTCAAAATGAGTCCACGTGTTCTCATTTTGAGAGCGACGCTCGACGGCCAAAGATTGTTCCCTTCTCCCTCCTCCCTTCTCCCTGCCTCCTTCACCCCTCATCCCGAAACATCGGATGCGGAATCATCCGCCGATAATCCTCCTGGTGCGCCCCATCCAGGCATGCCTCAATGATCCTCAGCCCCAGCGGGTCCATATCCGGCACCTGGAACTGCCTCAACTCCTGCGCAAAAAACTCCCTCCATTGCCGCGCTCCTTCCTCGTACACTTCCATCCCGCCCTGGATCTGCTCCTCCACTGCCAGGAACACCCGCGGAATCATCGACCCTTCAATCCTCAACTGGTTCGGAATGTACCCGAGCAGCGGTAACGGCGCCTCCCGCACCTGGTCCCTCCCAAACTTCGCGCTGCCCCGCCGCGCCAGGTACTCGCGCGCAATCCACTCCGCCATGAACCCCACCTTCCACGCCCCAATATGCTGGTTCGGAATCAGCACATACCGCGTCTCCGGCGTCTCCACAATCTGCTTGAGCAATAGATTCGCCTGGTCCACCCGCCGTCCCGTAGCAAACGCCCAGTACGACCCAACACCCTCGCTCTCCATCCCCACTACCGTCTTCTGCGTCTGAATCGATGGGTTCGCATGTCCCCGTGGCGCAACCAGCCTCCACAGCCACGCCAGCGCCGGGCTCAACACATGAATCATCGCCAGTATCCCGTACAACTGGCTCTCCCGGTGCGTCGCCGGACACCGCACTCCAAAGCTCCGCACGTCCACCCGCTGCGGCCCGTCCAAAATGTCTTCAAGCATCCGCCTCGGCAAAATCACTCGCGGGTTCGGACACATCTTTCCCGGCGAATCCTCAATGTGCTCCCAGGTCAGGCACGTCCCCCCCGGCACAATATAGTGATTCAAAAACACAAGCGGCTCCGGCGGATCGATGCACAGCCGCTCCAGGTTCGGCGCGGTTCCATAACTGTGAATATGGTCCACGCGCACAAACCAGGCATTCTCCGCATCCGCAATCGTCAGCCGCCCATGGTGCGGCCGCGCGCTCTCGCCATCCTCCCGCAGGCCGCCGCCCTGATAACCCACGTTTTTGCCCTGATAGCTCGGATGCGCGCAAGCCATATCATCCGCAATCGGCCGCAGGTGGCAAGCCTCAGGCAGATTCAGCGTCCGCTCTTCCTTGCTCACCACGTTCTTGCCGATCAGCAGCCGCCCATCCTCCATCCGGTGGATGTGCTCCGTCATCTCGCTCTTGCCGCCGCCGCTCGCACCTTCGTGCATCAGGATCAGTTGGTTCTCATACGGAGTCACAACCGCCACCGCCGCGCAATGGTTCGTCGTCCACCCCTCCCGCTCGCCCTTGTCCAGCAACATCGAATACACGCCCTTCTTGGCGCTCGGCCCCGGATAAAGGTTGTAGGCAAATATCTCCTGATGCGTCTCCAGCCGCTCGTGCACCACCACCTGTCGGCCGCCAAAATGCGTGTGCCGGAACGGCGGCGCAACAAACAGCACCCCGCCCGTCACGCCGAAATGCGCCGGTACCTTGCTCCGCGGAATCATCCCCTGTAGATCGCCCAAAGCCGCCGCAAAAAACGCCGCCTGCAGCGGAACAATCAAAAGCGACCCGTACCCCAGCGCGTCCGTCCCCGCGTAGAACGGCATCGCCACCAGTTCCTGCGTCTTCAACCAATCCAGCGTTGCCTGCCGCGTCTTCTCGAACTCCTCCCCGAACCGCTCCTCATATGTAGGCTTGTCCGTCGGCAGCCTGTCTCCAATCACCATCGCATCCGGGTCCCGCCGCCGCATCGCCGGATCGGGATAGTTGACCGCCAACCCATTCCTCGCCTTGGTGATGACCGCCTCCACAATCCGCCCATACCGCGGCGCATGAAACACCACCTCGTACTGCCCGTGGTCGTCGCGATTCCCCAGGGTCCAGTCCGTATCTCCTGAACCTCGACCCAAAGCCCAGTCCAGCAGGTCGGCCCGTGTCTCCGGAGTTCGCACCAGCCGTGCGGCACCCAACACCTCGCGCACCGCCGCCGGCAATTCCAGATCCATCCACGCAGCCTCAAAGTCGACAACTCCACTCCCGCTTCCAGCCGTAGCCATAGCTTTCTCGCTTTCTCAAAAAAGAGGGGAGTCTTTACTCTAAGCCACCACCAAGCCAGAGGGGGCTTACCTTTTTATCGCATCGCTCGATACACCTGGCAGTGAGTCAAATCACAGTCTCTAGCGCAAGTCTGAACCTGCTCTCCATTGCCTCCTCCCCAGGCAACAATATTGCCGCCATTTATCTGGCGCAGTCGCCTGTTCAACTGCTACACTCTGCGTGCCTTACCCCTGGGCCAATCAACCCAAATAATCTCCCCGCACTTTACTGGAGGTCACCTATGTCCGAGCATCCCTCTGCAGCACCCGCCCCCAACCCCGGCCTTGTCTTTGACATGATCCAGGCCCACCAGAGAACCGCTGCCATCAAGGCTGCCATCGAGCTCGATATCTTCAGCGCCATCGGCAAGGGACACAACGATGTCGCCTCCATCGCCAACCACTCCAAAGCCTCCGAGCGCGGCATGCGCATTCTCTGCGACTTCCTTTGCATTAACGAGATCCTCTCCAAGAAAGACGGCAACTATTACCACACCCCCACCAGCGCCGCCTTCCTCGATCCCGCATCGCCCGCCTGTCTGGCTTCCATCGCCAAATTCCTCGCCAGCCCCGACATTGAAGGCGTTTACAACCAGCTCTCCACAATTGTCCGCACCGGCCGCACAATCCTGCCCGGCACCGGAAGCGTCGAGCCCGAAAATCCACTATGGGTCGAGTTTGCCAACAACATGGCTCCCATGATGGGCCCCATGGCCGCCCCACTCGGCGAAGTCGTCCTCGATGGCCGCACTGGCCCTATCCATGTCCTCGACATCGCCGCTGGCCACGGCCTCTTCGGCATCGAGATCGCAAAGCAAAACTCCCACGCCCACGTCACCGGCCTCGACTGGGCTCCCGTCCTTCGCGTCGCCCTCGAAAATGCCAAAAAGGCCGGCGTTCAGGACCGCTACGACATGCTCCCCGGCTCCGCCTTCGACGTCTACTTCGCCGGACCTTACGACATAGTTCTGCTCACCAACTTCCTCCACCACTTCGACAAGCCAACCAACGTCACCCTCCTCAAGAAGGTCCACGACGCCCTCAAACCGGGCGGCTGCGCCGCCACCCTCGAGTTCGTCCCCAACGACGACCGCATCTCCCCGCCCATGTCCGCCGCGTTCGCCCTCACCATGCTCGCCACTACAGCCTCCGGCGACGCATATACCTACCCAGAGCTTCACTCCATGTACGCCGACGCAGGATTCGCCAGAATCTCCAAACACCCCATCCCCCGCAGCCCGCACACTATCGTCATGGGCATCGCCTGACCCACGCGTTGGGTGTTTTTTCCTCTGTCCTATTAAGGTCTGGGTGCCCCATCCTAACCGCGAATTTGTCTCTCGCGGTTAGGGTGGGAGACCATGAACCCCAACTTGCCACCCCTCACCCCTCCACCAGCGGAAACCTCTCCCTCACCCACCGCATCGCCTCTTCCTCGCTCCCGATCGCCCCCTCCAACTGCGCATCTTCCACCGCCCGCAGCATCTCCTTGAAACCCGCCCCCGGCTTGTACCCCGCCGCAATCAACTCCCGCCCCGTGATCAACGGCTTCGGCCGCAGCGTCTCCTCCGGCATCGCCTGCCAACGTTCCCGCACAAACTCCCAATGATCCAGGTTCCCGCTCCCAGCCACACAATCCATCTTGTGCAGCGCCAGGTGCTCCTCAAACCCCTCCATCCTGAAAAACCTCTTCAGCGTCGACGCCCTCATCCGGTCCGCCATCGCAAACCGCATGTGATTCTCAATCAGCGCCAATATCTGCCGTGTCTCCTCGTTCGAAAACCGGAACCCCCTGCAAATCTCCGCGCCCATCGCCACGCCCACTTCCACATGCCCATCAAACCGAATCCGGTCCGGAGCCCGTCGAAACGTCGGCGGCTTCCCCACATCGTGCAGTAGTGCCCCCCATGCCAGCGTCGCTGAACATCCCTCCTCAAGCTGTCCCAGCAGCCCCAGCGTGTGTACCCAAACATCGCCTTCAGGATGGTACTGCGGCGGTTGCTCCACGCCCTTCATCCGCGCCACCTCCGGTAGCACCTCGGCCAGCAGCCCCGTCTCGTCAAGCAGCTCAAACGCCCTGCGCGCATGACCCTCGGTCAGCATCTTCGTCAGCTCGTCCCGCACCCGCTCCTTGCTCACCGAATCAATCCGCCCAGCCAGCGCCCGGATCGCCCGCTTCGTCTCCTCCTCAATCGCAAACCCAAACCGCGCCGCAAACCGCACCGCGCGCAGCATCCGTAGACGATCCTCCTCAAACCGCGCCTCCGCCCTCCCAATCGCCCGCACCACCCCCGCCTCAAGATCCCCCACCCCACCCACAAAATCAATGACAGCCGCTCGCAAAGGGCTGTCATCCTGAGCCGTAGAAAAATGCTTGTCATCCTGAGCGAACGGGGCCTCAGGCGTACTCTTCAGCCTGGGGGTGGTGAGTCGAAGGATCTGAGCCGTAGAAAAATGCTTGTCATCCTGAGCGAACGGGGCCCCAGGCGTACTCTTCAGCCTGGGGGTGGTGAGTCGAAGGATCTGCGGTTGCTTTTCGTCAAGCCCCGCCAATTCAGCCAGGCCATGTTGAAGCTGGTCTTGTAACAACGGCACGGCTTCAGCCGGGCCATGTTGAAGCTGGTCTTGTAACAACGGCACGGCTTCAGCCGGGCCATGTTGAAGCTGGTCTTGTAACAACGGCACGGCTTCAGCCGGGCCAATTGACCCAGCTAAATGCGCGGCGGGCTTTAGCCCCTGGGGGAAAAGAGCAACCGCGTCCAACAGCAGCCCGTTAATCGTAAAATCCCGCCGCCTCACGTCCTCTTCCGCGCTCTTCGTATACCGCACCCCATCCGGATGCCGCCCATCAGAATAAGCCCCATCCGACCGAAACGTCGCCACCTCCGTAACTACATATTCCGGCCTCTCGCTTTGCTCTTCGGCCCCGCAAGGGGCGTCCGCCCCACCGCAGGTGGCCACCAGGACCACCCCAAACTGCGCCCCCACCGCAAACGTCCTCTCAAACATCCCCAACACCACATCCGGCTCCGCGCTCGTCGCCACGTCAAAATCCTTCGGCTCCCGCCCCAGCAGCAGATCCCGCACACACCCCCCGGCAAAGTATGCCTCATACCCCGCCGCCCGCAGCTTCCCCACAATCTCCAAAGCCGCATCGAATTGGCGTGTAACCGGGAACATTGCTTGATCCATTGTCACCCGTACAAGGTAAGTGGACCAGCATTCTTCAACCTGGCCGACCGACTTACGCGCTGACTTGCTGACCTGCTGACTCGCTGACTCGCTACACTAGATCCATGCCCCGCGGCCTAATCCTCGCCATCGAATCCTCCTGCGACGAGACCGCCGCCGCCGTCGTCCAGCGCGGCTCCCACACCCTCTCCTCCGTCGTCGCCTCCCAGATCACAACCCACGCCCGCTACGGCGGAGTCGTCCCCGAGCTAGCCTCCCGCGAACACCTCCGCGCCATCGTCCCCGTCGTCCGCGCCGCCCTCGCCGAAGCCAACGTCACCCTCGCCGACCTCGACGCCATCGCCGTCACCTCCGGCCCAGGCCTCGCCGGAGCCCTGCTCGTCGGCATCACCTACGCCAAGGCCCTCGCCTTCGCCACCGGCCTGCCCCTCATCGCCGTCAACCACCTCGAAGGCCACATCCACGCCGTCCTCCTCAACGAACGCGAAAACCTGCGCGAGTCCGCAACTTCAAATCAGTTAATGAACTGTCATCCTGAGCGACCGCAGGGAGTCGAAGGACCTGCATCTGTTCTTACTCCCGGCGCCAAACAAATCGCGGGTGCCCCATCCTATCCGCAGGCTTTTCGAAGAAAAGATGCGGATAGGGTGGGAGACCATGAACCCCCACCACCCCCAGACCCCGAATCCGCTCTAGCCCTCGTCGTCTCCGGCGGCCACACCCACCTCTACCTCGTCCGCCCCATCGAAAACACCTGGCACTACGCCCTCGTCGGCCGCACCCTCGACGACGCCGCCGGAGAAGCCTACGACAAAGTCGCCAAACTCCTCGGCCTCGGCTACCCCGGCGGCCCCTGGATCGACGCCCTCGCCCTCCACGGCAACCCCCGCGCCGTCCCGTTCACCTTCTCCCAAATGAAGTCGAAAATTCACCTCCGCGGAGCCGCCCCACGTACCAAAGGCGCGCGCACCTCGCCCATCGCCGCCCTCGATCCCCACTTCCTCTTCTCTTTCTCCGGCATCAAGACCGCCGTCCTCCGCTACGTCGAGCTCCACAACCTCCGTCCCGAAGCCGAATCCCGCCGCTACGCCCTCTTCACCGGCCCCGACGTACCCGCCAAACCGAGCATCGACGACGCCCTCCTCCACATCGAACCCCAAACCCTCGACCTCATCGCCAGCTTCCAGCGTGCCGTCGTCGGCGACCTCATGAAGAAGACCTTCCTCGCCGCCGAATCCCTCGGCGCACGCCGCATCCTAGTCACCGGTGGCGTCGCCGCCAATCGCGAACTCCGTTCCCGCTTCACCGCCGAAGCCGCCCGCCTCGGCCTCACCGTCAGCTTCCCCACCCTCGCCCTCTCCACTGACAACGCCGCCATGATCGCCGCCGCCGCCTGGCCCAAATTCCTCGCCCGCTCCTTCGCACCCGCCGACCTCAGCGCCGACCCCGCCCTCGCTCTTTAGCCGGCATCTCTCACAGGCTCCCTGAGACTGTAGCGCCGGTCTCCAGACCGGCTGTCCTGAGGGCGTCCTCGCCCTCAGGCGCTCAGCCATTTCCCAAACCCCGAGTCCTCGCAACATTCGTGAGGAATTCAGGCCTAGGTCTTCCCAATCGCCGACAACAGAACCCCTTCCGGCGTAAGATAGTCTCCAAAATGCTGCCCTCCATAACCGTCCTCGCCCGCCTCGCCGCCCTCCCGCTCTCTTCCGCTCTCTTCATCGCCGCCTGCGGCTCCAGCAGCTCCTCTCCCACGCCAACCCCCACCCCCACTACCTACGCCCTCACCATCGACTCCGCCACCCCTGCCTCCGGCGTCGCCATCACCGTCTCCCCCGCCGACAACTCCGCCTCCGCCAACGGATCAACACCCTTCACCCGCACCTACAACTCCGGCGTCACCGTCACCCTCACCGCCCCCGCCACCAGCGGCACCAACACCTTCTCCTCCTGGTCCGGCTGCACCTCCGCCTCCACCGTCACCTGCACCGTCACCATGAGCGCCAACACCACCGTCACCGCCAACTACACCGCCCCGGTTGCGTCCGTCACGTATTACGTCAGCGGCTCAGGCAACGACTCCAACGATGGCCTCACTCCCGCCACCGCCTTCCTCACCCTCCAGCACGCCGCAGGCCTCACCCAGCCCGGCGCCATCGTCTACGTCATGAACGGCACCTACACCAACTCCTGCCCTTCGTGTACCGTCCTCGATATCTCTATCCCCGGCACCCCCTCCGCCTGGATCACCTACCAGGCCTATCCCGGCCAATCGCCCGTCATCTCCTTCAACGGCTGGGAAGGCATCTTCTTTGAGCCCACCGCTGCTTACATTCAGCTCAGCGGCCTCACCGTAGTCGGCAACAATTACAACGTCACACTGGCCCAGGCTCTCGCACAGTCCTACACCAGCCCCGATCCCGCCTTCAACGGCAACTGCATCGCCCTTGACGGCCGGCAAGGCACTTCAACTGTCAGGCCCAACCACATAAAGATCCTCAACAACACCGTCTACGCCTGCGGCGGCGGTGGCATCGGCACGGCTTGGTCCGATTACGTCACTATCTCCGGCAACACCATCTACGACACCTCTTGGTATTCCATCTACGGCTCTAGCGCCATTTCCACCTGGGAAAACTGGAACGCCGACTCCAACACCGGCTACAAGATGATCATCACCGGCAACCGTATCTTCGGAAACGCTAACCTCGTTCCCACTCTCGGCTCTCCCGTCGCCACCGATGGTGAAGGCATCATCGTCGACAGCACCCGCAACTCCGCCTATCAGCCCAGCATCGGCCTCGACCCCTACACCGGCCGCACCTTCATCGCGAACAACGTCATCTATAACAACGGCAGCGCCGCCATCGAAGTCTTCCAGAGCAACCATGTCGACGTAGTGAATAACTCGAGCTATCAGGATGTCTACGTTCCAGCCGTAACTGGCCGCGGCGATATGAACGTCAATGAAGCCACCGACGTCAACGTCTTCAACAACATCTTCTATAGCGCCGCCGGCCAGAATCCCGTTACGGTTTGCTGCAACGCCACCCAGATCGATCTCGACTACAACATCTACTTCGGCGGTTCAAACTACGCCGGCACCGTCTCCGGCCCCCACGACCTCACCGCCGACCCGCTCTACCTCGACCCCGCTGACGCAAACCGTCTTCTCGTTAATCTCGCCGTCTCACCCAACAGCCCCGCCGTCGGCTCCGGCACTTCCAACCTCGCCCCCACCACCGACTTCGCCGGCAACCCCCGCCCCGGCTCCAAAGGCTACGATCGCGGCGCCTACCAGCAGCCCTAATGCCGACATGATTGCCGCTTGGCCTAAATTCCTAGCCAGATCATTCGCCCAGGCAAACCTCAGCACCGAGTCCACCGTGGCCCTCTCGCGGCCTCCAGAATCACTTACAGAAAAACCCTGCATAAGTTAGGATGAACTCCAAAATGCTGACCTCGCTGACTTTGCTCCCTCGCCTCGCCGTCCTCCCGCTCTCTTCAGCTCTTTTCATCGCCGCCTGCGGCTCCAGCAGCAGCAATCCAACACCGACCCCCACCCCCACCACCTACTCGCTTACCGTCGACTCCGCCACTCCTGCCTCAGGCGTCGCCATCACAGTTGCCCCGGCCGGCAACTCCAACTCCGCCAACGGCACAACACCCTTCACCCGCACCTACAACTCCGGCGTCTCCGTCACACTCACCGCACCTGCCATGAGCGGCACCAACACCTTTTCTTCCTGGTCCGGCTGTACCACCGCCTCCTCCGTCACCTGCACCGTCACCCTGACCGCTAATACCACAGTCACCGCCAACTACACCGCCCCCGTCGCCGCACTCACGTACTACGTCAGTGGCTCGGGCAGCGACTCAAACGACGGCCTCACCCAGGCCACCGCTTTCCTCACCCTCCAGCACGCCGCTGGCCTCACCCAGCCCGGCACCCTTGTTTACGTCATGAACGGCACATACACCAACGCCTGCCCCTCGTGCACCGTTCTCGACGTTTCCATACCCGGCACTGCCAACGGTTGGATCACCTACAAGGCTTACCCCGGTCAGACACCCATCATTTCCTTCAACGGCTGGGAAGGTGTGTTTTTTGAGCCTACCGCGGCCTATGTGGAAGTGAATGGGTTCACAATCATCGGGAACAATGCCAACGTGACCCTTGCGGAGGCACAGGCGCAGTCCACCACTAATCCCGATCCCGCGTACAACGGCAATTGCGTCGCCGCCGATGGCCGTCAGGGCACCTCCACAGTCCGGCCTAACCACCTCCGCATTCTCAACAACATCATTAGCGAATGTGGCGGAGGCGGCGTGGCCGCTATCATGTCGGACTACGTTACGATTTCAGGAAACACAATCTACAACGCCTCTTGGTATTCCATCTATGGAACCAGCCCCATCTCCACATTGGAAGACTGGAACTCTGACAGTTCCACGGATTATAAGATGATCGTCACCGGAAATCGCATCTTTGGCAGCCAGGAGTTCATTCCCTGGATAAGCGCCGGCAAGATCACTGACGGCGAAGGAATCATCATCGATTCCACGCGCAACTCCGCATATCAGTCCACTATTCCGATCGCGCCATATACCGGGCGCACTTTGGTTGCGAATAATGTGATCTACTCCAACGGCAGCTCAGCAATCGAAGTATTTGAAAGCGATCACGTGGATGTAGTGAATAACTCAAGCTATCAGGACATCCTAACCCCTGTACTGACTGGCCGCGGAGAGATGAATATGAGTAACACTTCAGACGTAAACGTCATCAATAACATCTTCTATAGCGCGGCGGGCCAGAATCCAGTAGCAGTCGCTCCCGGCACAACTTCTTCGGTCGTTCTGAATTACAACCTCTATTTCGGCGGCACAAACACAGGCGACGTACCCAATGGCGCAAACGATCTAGTCGCCGACCCACTCTACGTCGACCCCGCCGACGCAAACCGCCTCATCGTTAATCTCGCCGTCTCACCCAACAGCCCCGCCGTCGGCTCCGGTACTTCCAACCTCGCCCCCACCACCGACTTCGCCGGCAAACCACGCCCCGGCTCAAAAGGCTACGACCGCGGCGCCTACCAGCAGCAATAACAGCTGGGGTGCCCCAGGTTCGCCGGGTGCCCCAGGTTCGCCTGACCGCGCCAGCGGTCGAGTTAACCTGGGATATCTATAGTCTTTTCGTCCCTTCGGATATCTATAGTCCTTTCGTTTCCATTACTCCTCAGGGTTCAATACCGGCTCTCAAACTCCCGGAACCGCCGTTCCTGTTCCCACTGCGCCGCCGCCTTCTCGCTTCCATCCAGGAATCGCTTGCACCCATCCGACGGCTTCGCCCCGCCCAGTTCTTCTCCCCTGCACGCCGCATTCACCTCTTCAAACTTGTCCGGCTTCGCCCACAAGCTGTCCCCTGGCAAGAAGTTGTGCTCCATCCCCGTCCGTGCCAGTCGCTTCATGTCCTGGTACGTCAGGTGATAGTCCAGCGCCGCCCGCGTGTACTCATGTGTCAACTCAATCCGGCTCACGCCTTCATCGTCCGTCGAAAGTGCTACCGGAACATGCGCCGCCATGTACAGCGGGAACGGATGCTCGTCCCCCTCCACTCCCAGGATTCCCTCGTTCGAGCTGAGATTGATCTCCACCATCACATGCCGGTCCGCCAGCTCCTTCAGCAACTGCCCCGGATGGTCCTCATACATCACGTCCACCCCATGCCCGATCCGCTCCGCATGGCCCATCTCAACCGCCTCGCGAATGTGAAACCGTAGCCCCTCCGGAGGTACCAGCCCCAGCGCCAGCTCGCCCGCATGAAGGCTGATGTGCACCTGCGGGTACAGCGAGTGCAGATACTCCACCATCTTCATCTGCAGCTCGTAGTCCCGCATCGAGATGAAACCATCTTCCGGCATCACAAAGTTGATCCCCACCCACAGGCCGTCTTTCGCATCCATGCTCGCCTTCACCGTCTCAAACCCCAGCAGCGTCTGCGCAAACACCTGCTCCGGCGCAAAACCCCTTAAGACTTGATAAATGTACCGCGTCTGCACTCCGCAGGCCGCCGTCGCCTGCCCAGTCGTTGCCTGCCCAGCCCCGCAATGTTCCAGTTCCCTGCGCCCAGCCTCAGCCGCCTTCACATCGTCCCGATCCACCCCCACCTCATCCAGCACCCCCTTATCCAGCAGCGCCTGCCGCATCTTCGCCATGTCCGGTATCCACCCAATCGCGTGTGCCACTTGTGCGGCATGACCGAACGGCGGCGTCTCCATCAGCTCCAGGTACTGCTGGTTCTGCGCCGCCGCACGACTCGCCACCTCGTCCACCCACTCGCCCTCGTGGCTCTTATTGAGCAAGCCAAACCGTGCGAACGTCGAAAAGAACTCATCGTGTCCGCTGAAGCTCGGCGTCGCAACAAAGCTCCGCATGCTGAACCCATCTACCAGCCGGTCATAAAGATCCTGGTCCTCCGGTGTCATTTTCCCCAGAAGTTCCTTAACCGCCACCAGTTGCTTGCCCACGCACGGCGGCTTCGCCAGCTTCAGCGCCACCTTGTCCGCGCAAAGCCCGTCCTCCGCCGCGTCCTTCAAAAACGTCTCCGCGTACACCGCGCCTGACAGGTGCACGTGCAGGTCCGCCCCCTTGGGAAAATCCTCAAGAAACGCATGCAGAGCCGCCGGGCCCCTCGACGCCGTCGACAAAAACGCCAGCCCAGTCCGCCTCTCCTGCTCTGTAACCTTGCGCCCGTGATTGTGACTGCATCCCCCCACAACCAGCGCCACACCTGCGGCAACAAGAATGAAAAAACGGCTGTCTCGGCTCATGACTCGTTTCATCGAAGTGCCCCTCAATTAGTTCCCGTCGAAAGTATCCCGTCGATCTGTTTTGGGTTGCCTCCCAGTGTAGCCGAGCAGCTGGCGAGCGGGTGCTCCATCCTTTCGCAGCCTCTCCGCAAATGGTTGGGAAGCGATATCACGCCTTCACCCACCCGGTTT
>Ga0302275_10001435_pt1 | contig 25603 bp, 20 predicted proteins | sample III_Bog_N2_2_FD_200229 | JGI IMG/M metagenome (GOLD analysis project Ga0302275, IMG submission 200229) | Peat permafrost microbial communities from Stordalen Mire near Abisko, Sweden - III_Bog_N2_2 | ecosystem: Environmental > Terrestrial > Soil > Wetlands > Peat | place: Sweden: Abisko... | reverse complement strand
TCCTTACGGTGTCGATGATCGGCATATGATGCTCCTGAAGTCGCCCGCTTGGGGCGGATTGGCGTCCACGAGCAAGAGCACCCAAACCCAAATTTCTTTTGTTGAGTGCCCCCGCTTCATGGCTCTTGCGTCGCGGCAGGGGCGCGGAGGGTTCTGTCAAGGCCGCCGCAGGCGCCGCGTCAGCGGACGGAGCGAAGCGGAGAGCCTTTACAGGTTCCGACCGCCTCTGCCAAAAAGCCGCCTGAAGCGGGGGCACGTAACGAAAGAAGAAATTTAGGAACGGTTCCTTATTGCCGTACGCCCGTCAGTGTCCAGCTTGAGAGCATCAGATGGTCGTTTTCGACCGCACCGGGACCGTTCGCTCGGGAATCTTCCCCGTATCCGGGAATGAGGGCTACAATTCCTTAAATGCCAAAAACGAAAGCAAGGAAACTCGAAGTCTTTCTGCTCCATTGCAGAGAAGGCGAAAATAAGTTGGATTATGGCGACGTTTTCGCCAAGATCAGCAAGACGAAACCAGCCACCCGGCAGCTCGAGGATGGCGACAAATTGTTGGCATTGCCCAGCATTCGCTTTCATGATGTTCGCAAGCTCGTCGAACTCGTCGCCTACGAGGGACCGGTTGGCGTCAACCCATTGATTTTCGACGCCGCAACCGGGAGAGAACGCTTCGAGTCACTGACCGGGACACAGGTAGTCGCAACCCGGACCTATGCTCTGATCGACCTGAAAAGCCGCGAGGCGATCATCGAGTATAACCACCGCGGAGCGAAGGCGCATGACATAGCAGCACTATTGGAAGAAACCGGCCGAAAGGTCGGATTCGGCCCAGACTTCGCAGTCGAACTCAATCCGACGGTGGACGGCAGCTTCTTGTCCGCCTTAGACAGATTTGGGCGGATTAAACTCGCAAACATGAAGGTAGTTAGGCCAAACTTCGACTGGACCGACAACTACGAAGGGCTGAACAAAGTCGGAGATGAATCACACGGCCGAGCGGTCGAACTGACGGTGGCGGCCCACCGAAATGACAGCCTCTCCAATCGCGGAGGAATCATTCAATATATTCGGCAAATGATAGAGGAAGGAGTCACCAGCCTGAAGGGTGCCAAAGTCGTGGGCATGCGGAAGGGTGAAACAGCCGAGACCACTATCTCGCTTGCAAACCATGTGGTCCATCAAAAGACGTTCGTCGAGGTCGATGCGAATGGCCACGCAGTGAGGGCAGATATCCAGGAGAAGCTCCGAGAGTTCCAGAAATCGCGGGCAGCTGCGAGAAGGGGATGATCAAATCTCTGGTGTTCTATGCCACGAAAGGGCTTCTGCCACGCCTTCGGCGCATCGTGATCAATCTTGGGTTCGCACTAAGCATAGTCATCGGCGTGACGTGCTTTTCTCAGGGGCCTAACCTTCCAGTTGCGCAGCTCAAGTCAAGCGATGTTGGAAGCATGATCTTGACATACGCCGCAATTGCATTTGGATTTTGTATTACTGGCATGGCCCTCGTCCTGACGCTCCCCAACGACAGATTCTTAAAGAGCCTGCAATGCCACAAGATCGACAGTAAATCCCAAAGTTCTTATCTCGATCTCCTATTCGTTTTTTCCTGGACCGCAGTCTGCCACTGGCTCCTGGTTGTGTCCGGGATAGCTATAATTATTTTTCGCGGCACAGTGCCGAATCTCATGAGCCAATCGGATGCCTTGGGGTGGAGGCTGTTTGTCTCCTGGTTCTTCGGGTTGTGTGCGTACAGCCTGATTCAGTTTTTAATGACCGTCATTACGCTCTCACAACTCGGTCACCTTTATTCCAAGGATCTGGACAATGATATGCCGTCCTCGAAACAGTAGTCGGCGATATGAAAGTCGCTACTCTACCGGCATGCTAGAGGGACGTGGTACGCGGCCGGGGTGTCGCCGGAAATACATTCCTGCCCGGCAGTACTCGGAGTCCTGTCGGGATATGTGCTCAACGTGCGGCGCAGGTCCATGGTCAACATGCTTTCCATGTAATCTGACGGCGCCATGACAGTCGTTGCACCGAAATTGGGTTGCCTCATCGCGGATGGCATCAACAACCTCGGCGATGACCCACTCCCAAACCTTCTCTCCATTACGGAGAAACAGCTTCTTCACCTCACAGGTGTATATCTTCTCCGCGACCTTCATTTTTGCGGTCTTCCTTCCAAGGCAATCTATGTGCCGCCGACTCCGTTGCACAACCTAATCGACAAATCACAGAACTTGCACTTTTGTGTCAGTACTTCTCCGCGTCACTCGATGCCGAGGCTGACGGGAACGTCTTTCGGCGGTTGTGCCCGCACCTGGTCATAGACTTGCTTACGCATCCATTCACTGACAAGCCGCTGGAAATCCTTGTCATTCATGTAGCGAGCAAAGATCTCATGGTTTTGGTCCATGCGATCAATGAATTTATCCTCCAGTGCCTTATCGAACACGTATCCGAAGTTCTCCAGAGAATTGACCTTAGCGGCCTGTTGGATGGCAGTGTCGGAGACAGCCTCCTCTCTGATTTGTTCGAAGAAGAGCTGATCCGCAGGCTTGAAGTCAGTTCCAAACCGCTCGTTGATTACGTCAATCAGGCGCGACAGTTCCACCTCTTCGTGGCGATCCTTGCCAGTTCCGACAGCCGTTGGCGCCGGAACAACACCGCGATCGCCCGCAGCAAGAGCTATGGACCCCTCACTGGTTTGTTGTATGCGGTAATAGCGAAGAGCCACCTCATCGTCGAGCACGATTGCCGGTCCAATGCCGCGCTTCGGCAACCGTGGGATCAGCAGTCGTATAAACGCGTAGAGCTTCTCCAAATCAGCGTCCTGAAACGGGATGATCTGCGACATGAACGAATAGAGGTTCCTGAACGAGACGAGCAAGCCGCGGAATAGTTCCTGCTTCTCCTCGTCGAGCGCTTCGAACCGTTCTACTGGACCACTTAAGATGCGGTGGATCGTCGCGTGGTCGTTCTGTGACTGGGACTGCTTCGGCTTAAAAAACACCTTGGCGAACTCTTCTACTTCGTTAGTCCAATAGACCTGCTCTGCGGCCAGGTTCGCCTGTATTGCGTAGAGCTGATGTGGCTCGACTTGCTGATCGATCACCGGAACTTCGTAATAGGGCTTGAACGCCTCCCGAATGTCCTCCGCATCGTTGACGAAGTCGAGAATGAAAGTGTCCTCTTTGCCCGCCTGCGTCCTGTTCAGGCGCGATAGCGTCTGGACGGCCTGAACGCCGTCGAGGCGCTTGTCCACATACATTGTATGAAGTAGCGGCTGGTCGAACCCCGTCTGGTACTTCTCCGCAACGATCAGCACCTGGTACAAATCCTTGTCGAACTCCTTCGGCAACTGGCTCTCGCGGATTCCGCTGTTCATGGCAACTTCTGTGTATTCGTCCCCAGTGTCAAGTTCCACCGTTCCAGAAAAGGCGACGAGAGTTTTAATGTCGGTATAGCCCTTCTCCAAGATGTACTTGTCGAACTCCTGTTTGTAGCGGACAGCGTGTTCGCGCGAACTGGTCACGACCATTGCCTTTGCCCTGCCACCTATACGCGCTTTTGTGAACGTCTGGAAGTGCTCAATCATTACTTCCGTCTTCTGCGCAAGGTTGTAGGGATGAAAGCTAACGAATCGCGCCAAAGCGCGCGCGGCCTTCTTCTTGTCCATCTTCGGATCGTCTTCAATGGACTTGATCAGCCGAAAGTATGTCTTGTAAGTCGTGTAATGCTTCAGCACATCGAGGATGAATCTTTCCTCGATCGCCTGCCGCATCGAATAGACATGGAAGGGCTGCGGCTTGCCGTTCGCGTCCTTCCGGCCAAAGGTCTCCAATGTCTTGTATTTTGGCGTTGCAGTGAAAGCAAAGAAGCTGAGGTTGGGCTGCCGCCCACGCTTTGCCATCGCTCTTACAATCTCTTCCTCGTAATCCGTAAGCCCCTTCTCCTGGGCCTCCTGCTTTGCTTTTTCCTTGACCGCGTTCCCGGCCAGCACACCCTTCAGCTCGGCCGCAGCTTCACCCGTCTGTGAGCTGTGAGCTTCATCCACAATCACTGCGTACTTCCGGTCAGGCATATCAACGACCTTCTCGGTCACGAAGGGGAACTTCTGTAGTGTGGTGATGATGATCGGCACGCGGGACTTTAGCGCCTCGGCCAACTGCGTCGAGTCCTCGTCGATCTTCTGGACCACCCCGCTCTGGTGCTCGAACTGGTAGATCGTGTTCTGCAACTGCTGATCGAGAACGCGACGATCCGTGACCACGATTACGGTGTCGAAGACCCTCTCGTCATTCTTGTCGTGCAGGTTCGACAGACGATGCGCCAGCCACGCAATGCTATTGCTCTTGCCGCTGCCGGCGGAGTGCATGATCAGGTAGTTGGCGCCGGCGCCCTCCTGGCGCGCCGTGCTTTCGAGCTTCCGCACGGCGTCGAGCTGGTGGTAGCGCGGGAAGATCATTGTCTCCTTCTTGATCTTCTTGCCGCCCACTTCCGTCTCGATAACCTCCAGGTGCATGAAACGGCCAAGAATGTCGAGCAGGCTGTCGCGTTGCCAGACTTCTTCCCACAGGTACGAAGTCTTGTACTTGCCCTCCGCGGCAGGCGGATTCCCGGCGCCCAAGCCGTTGCCTTTGTTGAAGGGAAGGAAGTAGGTGCTCTTTCCCGCCAGCCGGGTTGTCATGTAAACCAGGTCTGGATCGACGGCAAAATGGACCAGCGCGCGCTTCTTGAACTGAAAGATCAGATCGTTCGGGTCGCGGTCATTCCGGTACTGGTACATTGCGTTCTGAACATCCTGGCCGGTCATCGGGTTCTTCAGTTCGGCGGTGATGATCGGAATTCCATTCAAGCAAAGCGTTAGGTCCAGCGCCTGTGAACTTGTGGCTTTGAACATCAGTTGCCGGACGACGGTCAGCCGATTCTTCTGGTAGAGAGCCAGATCGTCGGGATTCATGCGTGTGGCTGGCTTGAAGTATGCAACCTTGACCGGCTCGCCGTAGCACTTGAAGCCATGGCGTAGTACATCGAGACTACCGCGCGAGTCCATCGCCTTGGTTAGGTCATCAAGGACAGTTTCTTCGGTGCGGTCGGCCAGCAGCTTTTCCAGCCGCTCCCAGGTATTCTTCTGTGTGTCCTTAAGGAAGGGGATGAACTGCGTTGGATCGAGCGCCCTTTCCTGATGAAAGTATCCCTGCTCGGCTTTGGTGTAGCCAGCACTGGTGACCAGGTGATGCTCTATCGCGGCCTCGAAGGCCTTCTCTTTGTGATCTACTGGCATACGGCAGAGACCCCCTGCGGACGGTAGTTTCGAATATCGATCTGGCCAGTGGAGGCAGCGATAATCAAAGCTGATCTGTATTCCGACAGCCTTCTTAGGAAACGAACCGCCGGAGAATCATTATCTTCGTCCGGCGAGTCGGGGGGTCTAAACTTCGGCCCAATGACCAAGTCAATCTTCTTCGTTTCGTCATCCAAAAAGGCGACAATATCTCGTTGTTCTGAGCGACTAGGAATTGCGAGGAGAATTCTACGAAGGTCGAAGTAGCTAATCGATTGCCTCACACCCGCACCTAGCGCATAAAAAACCTTCTGAACATCTATTGCGTATAGCTGATAGAACAAGAACTTCGCCAACGCAGCTGGATTCGCTTTCAGATTCACATAGGCCGACGTGATGATTCCGCGCTCAGGGACATATCCAAGCCGCAAGCTTCTCTGGTCATTTTGCAGATCAGTAAGACGCAATATAATCTCATCTTCCTCAACCACCTGGTATCCTTCAAAACTCTGCGGAAGCAAACCGTCGGCTGTATCGATCGGCCTCCGAATGATTCTCCCGTAGCTCAAGGACAGGAGATTCTGCTCCTTGAGTGCGAAGTTTGACCGGGAGGTTTCTTCGAGGACACTGAACAACGGAACGACATCCCAGCCCGAGGGAACAGGATCGAGCCATAACGCTCCGCTCACTTTATATTCCTCATACCGACTATGCTTCATTTGGTCACCTCATTCATCAATTGGATGAGCGTGCTCTTTTGATCATCGATTTCAGCCTTTATCTCATTCAATAATCGAGGTCGTACTGGCCGGAAGAATTGCTGAACAAACGGAATCTCGAATCCGGTCTTTGTCTTTGATTCGTCGATCCAGGCGTCCGGTCTCCAAGGCTTCACCTCTCGTTCAAAGAATGCGTGGATGTCTTCCTTCATCGGTACCTTCTCGAATTCGCGCAACTTCGGATCAGGTTCCGCGTCGCCTTCTGCGTCCAGACAGATCTCCGCAGTTTCATCCCTCTCTGACATCACGTTGAGGATGGCCTTGCGAATGGGTGCAGCGAGCTTGAGTCTGGCGCCATCGATCGTATTCGCGAGGCGTTCTTCAAAGTCCGATCGATTCTTATCCAACACCAATGCGTCCATCGATTTCAGCATCGCCTCGATCTCGTGCTGGAGAGCCTGACCTGCTTCAACCTCCTTTTGGCCCTCCCTACCCTTTTTCTTGGAAGTTGCCAGTTTCTGAAAGGCGCCTTCCTCCTTGAGAGCCGCGATGCGCTCCGCGGTGACTTGAAATGCGAGCCGCAGTGGGCGCTCGACAGTGATCTGGTAGTAGCCAAAGTCTGAATTGTCAAAAAGCTTGGAACGGCCATTCTTGGTAAGGTCGCCGTATAGATCTACGATCTCCGCAATGTTTCCGTCGGAGAGTTCATTGCGCTTGTCGCCTAGGCTTGTGCGCATCTTCTTGAATAGGTCCGTGGCGTTGATAAGCTGAACCTTGCCGCGGCGCTCTTTACGTTTGCGGTTTGTCAGAATCCAGATATAAGTTCCTATACCGGTGTTGTAGAACATCTCGACCGGTAACGCCACGATCGTCTCAAGCCAATCCGCCTCTATGATCCAACGACGGATTTCGCTTTCTCCTGATTCGGGCTCACCTCCTGCAAACGGCGATCCGTTGAGGACAATTGCGATTCTTGAGCCCTCAGGCTTCATTTTGGAAATCATGTGCATTAAAAAGAGCATGGAGCCTTCGTTAACCCTTGGAAGACCTGCCCCAAAACGCCCGTCATATCCCATCTCATTGTGTTCACGCTTAATGAAGTCGGCCTGCGCCTTCCAGTCGACGCCGAATGGGGGATTCGCCAGCAAGTAATCGAATTTCTTACCACACAATCCATCCTGGGTGAAGCTATCGCCGAACTTGATGTTGTCAGGATGCTGGCCCTTGATCATCATGTCGGAGCAGCAGATGGCGAATGCTTCGTTGTTGTAGTCCTGGCCGAAGACCTCAAGCTTGGCGCCCGGGTTCAGGTCGCGCAGGAACTCCTCGGCGACGCTGAGCATGCCGCCGGTTCCGCAGGCCGGATCGTAGAGAGTCCGAACAGCGCCGGCGGTCCGCAGGACCTGGGAGTCCGGAGTGAACAACAGGTTGACCATGAGCCGGATGACTTCACGCGGGGTGAAGTGATCGCCGGCCGTTTCGTTCGAAGCTTCATTGAATCGCCGGATCAGGTCCTCGAAGATCAGGCCCATCTCGTGATTGGACACGGCGGACGGATGCAGATCCATCTCGGCGAACTTGGAGACGACCATCTTCGCTTCGCCATGCGCTATGAACCCATTGACCTCAATGTGCTCTCCGCCTTTTTTGCAAACTTTGACCGAAACGAGTTCGAAACGTGGGTCAAAAGTGAACCCGTCGGCAAATACGCGCGACGTGCCTGGTATCTCTATGAATTGCTGACAGGAAATACGCTCGATGTTCCAGAGGTCCCTCCCACAGATACCGTACTATTGCTCGATCCCGCATTGCACATCACCGCCACCGGCATCCGCATCCGACGGCAACGTCTTGTAGACAATCTCTTGGGCAACCGGGAGTATTGTCCCATAATCCGTCGCACCGACCGCCTGAATGCCGCTATGCAGCAGCAATTGCGGGAAGAGGCCAAGAAAATCGTCGAAGGCGCCGATCCCGCTCTTGTGGCCCGCGCGGTGCATTATCTCTTTACGAAAGAGACCAAATCTTCCTTTGCAATTGAGGGAGAGGTCCCAAGTCCGGATCGAACTTTGCGATTTGTAGCTGCCCTGGGTCACGCGGATAATTTTGATACGGGCAACAAACAGGCATTTGTGGAGTTGCAAAACTCAATTGTTGATTCCCGATATGCGCAGAAGGACTGGCGCACTATCCAGAACTATGTGGGGCAGACAGCATCCAATTTTTCCGAAATTGTGCACTTCATCTGTCCAAAGCCGGAAGACATCGCCGGCCTTATGGATGGCTGGATGCGCATGGTAGCGCGCATCGAGGATGGAGGTGTTGACCCCATCTGTGCGGCCACGCTCGCAGGCTTTGGGTTCGTTTTCATTCACCCGTTCGAAGATGGGAATGGCCGCATTCATCGCTTCCTTATTCATCACAGTCTGGCAAAGTTGAAGTTCGCACCTCCAGGTACTCTGTTTCCAGTGTCTGCGGCCATGCTGCGTGATCCGAAAGCCTACGATGCTGCGTTGACTGCCTTTTCTGGCAAGATCATGCCTCGTATCGAGTATGAGATGGATGACCAGCAACGGCTCACCGTCTTGAATAGCACTGATAAGTTATATCGCTACTATGACGCGACGCCCCAAGCGGAGTATCTCTACGATGCCGTAGCGGAAACGATCCGCAAGGATCTCCGCGAGGAGATTGAGTTTCTTGAAGTCTTCGATAGGGTGATGGTTGCGGTTCAGAAGATTGTGGACATGCCCAACGCCCGGGCTTCCCTGCTCATTCGGCTTATGCTTCAAAATCACGGTACTCTTTCTCGGAATAAGCGGCGTCAGTTTGCTGAACTGCATGATGATGAGGTTCTCCGCATTGAAGAGGCTGTCCGCGCTACCCATGCAGCTACAGGGATCGACTACGACTTGGGTCGAACGGATTTGGACGAGTTCTTGGCGGAGCGCGAAGGCAAACTGCAAAACCAACGAAGTGCTGAAGATGTGCTCGCACAGGAGACGAAGGCAGAGTGGCAGCGATTGAAAGACGCAACACGATCGGTGACGGTAGGCAAGAATCTCGATGGGAATCCATTTGAATGGTCCCCTTACCATGCGTACTACACAGACTTCCTGCGCTTGAAGGATGTGGCGGCGTCATTTCTTGATCGGGGAGAGCGAAATGGCATTCCGCAAGGATGCAGCATTCGCTTCGACCGGCGCTCTCCCGCTTCGAATCAAGTATTTCTCGATGAAAAGTCTCCGATTCCCGGTGAGGTATGGTCCTTAGAACCCCGAGCCGAGGGCGACGAGGTCGTGTGGTGGGTCAAGGAACTTGGCAACACTTTCACGTCCGCGGAATTGGCCTCAAAGGTGGCGATTCGACTGATTAAGCAGTACGAAGCGTATGAACATGCGTATGGACGCTGATTTTCATTTGCAGTACATGGCGACAAAGCCGGCTAGGGCGGGAGTACAAATGAAAGAAGAAATGACATGTCGCTTCTTGCATCTTTCAGATATTCACTTTGGCCAAAAATCTGGCACAGTGGCCAAGCACAACCACATCCGGAATGCCCTGCTTACGGACGCCAAGAACCTCGCCTCAAAACGAGGACCTGCCACTCGTATCCTGATCACTGGGGACATCGCTTTTTCCGGAAAGCCCGACGAGTACGAGACGGCAGCCGACTGGCTAGAGAAACTTACCGGCGCTTGCGGCTGCAAGGACTATACAGAAGTCAGCACAATCCCAGGCAATCATGATTGTGACCGGGATGCCATTTCAAACCAAGCCCGAATGATCTATGCGACGTTGCGTGCTCACAACCCTGACGCAGTACAAGCGAGTCTTGCCGAAATAAACCAAGATGGCGAGGCGGCAAATCCATTTCTCCCGAAGCTGCAAGCGTATTCAAAATTCGCCAGCTCTTACGGGTGCCCATTCGAGTCTCCTGCTCGTCCATTGTGGGTTCGGGATTTCGACATGCGGCACGGGATTAAGGTCCGGCTACATGGATTGACCAGCGTACAGGTCAGTAGCGCCGAAGACGCGCTCGGCAACATGATTCTCGGGAACGAACAATACATCATTCCTGAGGTGGAGAATGTAGTCAACGTGGTGTTGGTCCATCACCCCCTTGCGTGGTTCAAGGACAAAACAGAGGCCTCTCAATACCTTCAAAACAACGCGCGCGTCATAATGGTTGGGCATGAGCACATGCTTAACATCCAGAAGACCGAGGATGCGTTAGCAGGGAAAGAGTGGCTGGTGGTTTTTGCCGGAGCGACGAATCCGCCAGATGGTGAAGCCTACGGCTATACGTACAATTGGCTAGAGTTTTCGTTCGAAGAAAGAGCCGGGCACCACCACCTAATCGTCGAAATTTACCCGCGTGCGTGGAATCAGCACAATGTTCGTTTTGACGCGGATCATAGCCGCCTTGTCGCTCCGGCAGAATTCGCTAGAATTGAAGTTGCCTGTCCAAATGTTCATCCAGATCCTGAGCAGGAGCGCCCCAATGGAGCTGGTCCGGCAGAGAGTCCAGTCGCCGCTAGAATTGCCGAGAGCGTGTCATTGTCTTCGACAGCCTTAACCGAGGAGCCCGTATCCTCGGAACCTGGGAGAGCCAATATGAACACCGACAGTGTTGGATTTGATCGGCTTCGATACCTCTTCTGGCGATATTTGGATTGGCAGCAGCGACTAAAAATCCTGGTTGATGTTGATGCACTTCCCAAGACTGCGGAACAACCGGTACCTCAGACCTTGGAACGGGTAGCGTTGGAAACAGCAGCAAGGAGCGAGGGAAAGCTCTATGCCCTATGGGAAGCAATGATGCCGCTGTTACCGCAAGACAAACGTGCTACCAATCCGTTCAAATCTAACGACAGGTAGGCCATGATGCTGAATAAGACATTGGAATTCCTTCGAATTGCTGACACTCAACCGAGTGACGAAAAGGTTCAGAAGCGCGCTGAATCTGCCCGAGACTTGGTGGCCCCCCTCAGAGGCAATCGATCTTTGCTTCTAGATTTTGTGCAGGGCATCGTTGCTGGGTTCACCTCAACTCCATTCATGCAGGAGTCGCAAGCTGTCGTCCTCCTCATTAAGACGATAAAAGATCACGGTACTTTGCCCCACGACTTGAAAGAGAACGCCGTGGAGCTTCGAGCCATTGCAGCAATAGCAGTCGGCGAATTGCTCACGGAGCACCCCGAAGGCGTCCCCACTGATGAAGCAATTTTGGCGGCGCTGGCCTTCACGGCTGCGCTGTCGCTGAGACCCGCTGCCGCGGAAAAACATATAAAGTGGATGCTCGATACTCTCTTGGACGCGAGCGATGACATACTCCAGAAGGTTGCGCAATCTCGAAGGAAGCGTGGAACATCAGCATTGGAACAACTCGCGACGATAACAGCGGGCACGCCAAGCACAGACCTTTGGGAAGTAGTCGTACCCGCTGTTAATTCCGCATTGAGGGAGGCGACTGCCCAAGCTGCAATCGACCGTGAAGAGATAGAAACATTGTGGTGGATGTTTTCCGCGTATTCTGAAGTGGAAAGAAGGCCATTGGCGAACCTTGAGCCAGCCGCCGCCGCATTCTGCTCCGGCATCGAATTGGCTCAACGAGCGCTGTTGCCACCCTCGCTCAGCGCTAGTGCCATGGTAAAACGAGCTGTTGAGTCAGGACGCGACGCGGCCACGCTAGCTCCAATTTCGTTGCAGGAGGCCGTCAGGCACTGGTCGGATACGATGCTTAACACTCTCTCGCCGGTTACCGGGAGTGTTGCCGATGCAGTTTCATCCTATCCTGGACTCCTCCCTATATCTTGGGCGTGTCGTCGTCTACGCGAATGCAAGACTGGCGCGCAAGGATTGGGTAAAGAACTAAAAGCTGCCACGGGTATTGCTTCGAGTCTCTCTTGCCCTTCGGCAGACTGGGGCACACAGGTGTTTCGGGAGAGAATTCTTCAACGGTTTTTGACTGAAAATGAGGAGAACTAGCCGTGGCTGGAGGCACCTGTGAAAATGCGGATTGCACGGTAGCCACGACAGGAAAATGTCTACTGTCTCAACCCGTTCCCACCGAATGTCCGCACTTTCGTCCGCCTGCGGATTCGGAAGACGGCCTAGCATCGGACAGTGGTTCTTCGACCGTCGAACCTGGAACTTTGAAGATGCCAACGCAGGCCGCTCGAAAGTTTGATTGGGGCAACGAACTCGGAACCCAGGACGCTGTCGAGATTATGTCCGCAAGGTACGCACACCTGATAGGTATATTCGGTTCTACTGATGCGGGTAAGACATGTTTTCTGTCCTCTCTTTATCTTATGGCTTCTGGCGGCAAGTTGCCTCGCCCGTACCAGTTTGCGGGCAGTCTAACATTGCAAGCCTTTGAAGATCGGGCCAGAGGGTTGCGCCAGTGGCCAAACGGTGCTCTGCCAAAACAGCTCGCAGATCATACAGTCTTGTTCGACAAAAGGCAGCCGAGCCTATTGCATTTAGCCATTCGCGAGTCAGACATGGAACGGAGGCGGTTTGATCTATTGATGACCGATGTACCAGGCGAATGGACGAAGGATCTGGCGTTGCGCGTAAGCAACGCGGCATCGTTCCGATTCTTGCGGCGCGCGGACGGCATCATTCTGGTTGTGGATGGGAACGTACTCAATTCAGATCAGCGGCACGCAGAACTTCAGCGGTTGCGCTACTTCAGTGAGCGCCTTGCAACCGACGTTCAAGTGAGCCGCGACACCCCTTTTGTCATTCTAGTAAGCAAGGCGGACGAAATCGGGATGCAAGTGCCCGTCTCTGCTGACGAACTGAGGGACTACATACGAAACCTGGGTTTTCCGGCAGAAACGATTCTGTCAGCTGCATTCTCTCGCAAGCCTGCGGAAATTGAAAACGGCATGGGCGTTTTCAAAGCCATAGAGGCGATTCTCTTTCATACCGCGCCAAGAAACAATGAGTCTCATCTTGTTGATGAAGTGCAGCATAACCCGCGAACATTTCAACGGTTCAAAGGATGAACGTGAAAACTCCTGAACAGCCACGGTCCGTGCTTCTTATCGGTGTAAGAGACGCTGGCAAGACTAATTTCCTTTCGCGGCTCTGGCTTGCACTTGAAGCTGCTCGGGGTATTTTGGCTAAGGCTGGGCTTCCTTCTGATCTCGACTATCTAGCGACCGGCGCGGATCATTTGCTTAAGGGCGAATTCGCTGAGCGCACCCCGCCAGATGTCCGTGATGCAACTGAAATACCTGTTAAGAATACTTCCAATGGCCATGAGTTTCTCGGGACTCTGATTGTTCCTGACCTGCCTGGAGAGCAAGTCCTCTCTGTGTTTCGAACGAGGCAATGGTCAAACGAATGGGAGGACAGGATTGGTTCTGGCTGTGGGTGCCTCCTGTTTGTCAGGGTGGACTCGAATGAAATGATAGCGCCGCTTGACTGGTTAAACTGCCACCACATGTTTGGAGGTCCGCTGCCTGTCGTGCCACCCGAAAACGTCAGTATCGACAAAGCAACCGCCCCGACGCAGGTTGTCTTGGTTGACTGGCTTCAATTCTTAAGGAAGGCGTTCACCGAGCGCGTAAGCGGCACCTACAAACCACGCATTGGCCTCGTTGTTGCTGCTTGGGATCTTGTTCCTCACGACCAGAAAGAGGAAGGGCCGGGTGCATGGGTCGCGACTAACTTACCCTTGCTAGCTCAGTACGTCGAAGCTAACAACGACGATTTTGAATTCGAGTATTTCGGTGTATCCGTCGCATCAGGTGATCTTAAAGCTGACGAAGAGTTCAGGAGGGCCTACCTAAATGGTGATCCGCGAACTGCGGGCGAAGTTGTCCACTCACTCTCAGGAGCGGTAAAAACGTCAGATGACATGACTTTGCCCGTAGCGTGGGCACTTGGGCTGGCTGGCGCAACGGGTTCTGGAGGCAAACAAGAGCCGTGATTCAGGTCCAAGCACATCAACTCCTACATGGCTATCGTAGCGGCCATGGCCAAATTGCAGGAAGCACGCGCCTTGTAGAACGAGATTCCGAGCTAGTGACGCGCTTGAGTGACCTGTCAGGCAGTCTGTCTTCAGGCATAAAACTTGACCCCTACCTCACCGTCTACCGACTTCCAAGCCGCAAGTATTTTGCGCTGGCTCGTACTTGGCCAGACCCGGAGGCTCCTCGCGCAGGGTGTGTCCTCACCCATACAATCCTCGTTCCAATCGATACATGGGCGTCGTTTCCTAACGTCCGCTTCATAGACAGCCTCTTCAGGAATCCTCAACTCGCCCCTGAACATGATTTTAGTGCGCCACTCGATTTGTCAATACGGTATGCCACCAAACCTTCCACGAACAGCAATGTGGATTTCTCAACGGCAGAAATCTTTGTTTCACGCTATTTTGGGCAAGGTTTGCGACCTGTCGTCTGGTTCAATGTTGGTGACTCGGAAGACTATCTTTGGAGACTGCTCGAACATCTCTGGCCTAATCTCAGATCTGCATTTTCGTGTTGTACATTCAGTTTGCAGCAGAGAACACTTGAGGATGGGCCTTTCGACCTTCTATTTGCACCAGCTCCAGTCTATTCGCGATTTACCAAGTTATCTGCGGAACATTTAATTGAGCCTGCAATGGATAGGACCGGCCCGAAAGCAATTTCCGAGCCTTGGTGTCAGTATTGGGCGAAAGCTTTCTTTGCCTCCGATCCGGGGCTGCCCTCAAAGGAAAGCGAACTACCAATCTGGAGCGAACTTGGTGAAGATCCAACAGCAATACGAAAGCTCTCTTTGGTCCACGAGCTTCGTCTCCGTGCGAAGGAATCGCCGACTGCTGGCGTGGGGGCAATCGACGTTGTCGAATCTTTGGCACATGATCCCGCCGCCGCCGTGGTTCTCAAACGGCAGGTGTTTGCAAATGCAATTGAAGCTGCAGCAGCCGCGCAGCCAGCAGCAGATGCATTTCAAAGTTTGCGTCTAATTGACGACCGTCTTGGTCGAGAATCATTTCGAGACATCGCGCCAGATTTTGAGAAGCGCCTATCTCGGGCGACAGCAGAAGTAACAACGAAAGAACCGGAAGCGGCCTTACAAATCAGTAGAACATGGCTTACTGACAGTGTTGCTGGTGGTAAGAGTTCCTTTGCTCAGGGCGTGATGATCGGTCTACGCCGACTGGCAAGCGGCGAGCCATCCCGACTGGCAATTCTTGGTTCCTATCCCGATGTTGCTGCTGAACTCTTCCACCTTGAGCCTACGTTCGGAGGACTCTATCTGGAGGTAGGAGGAAGCGCAGCTCGCGGTGTGCTAGTCGACTGGCTTTCGTCAACTCATGACATGGAAGCCCTTCGCTTGGTGCGCAAATCTATCCTCTCGTCGGGGCAGCATCTGGACGATGAAGCACTCTTGTCGCCCCTCTTGCGCGATCTTCGAGGGGACGACGTAGAAGAGACTCTCAGCACACTTTCCAAAGTGAGCGATGGCTATTCCAGTCGAACCGTCGTGTCTGTTGTTGCCGACCGCATCTCATCCGTCTATCCAGCTGTTGTAAGGCAATGGGCACGCGGCATTTCTCCTTGGCCAGGCGGCATTCCGGAGATCGTGGCATCGACATATCCACCAAGTCAGCAAGGTTTCACAGAGCTTCTTGAAGATACCAAATTCGATAACACGCATAGGGCAGAGGTGCTTGCGGCGATGCTTCGTGACCAGCTCTCTGTCAGTTGTCCGTACTGGCTCCGCGAGCTCGCTTCGCAAGATGCCAGGATTGTCCGAGCTTTATTGTTAGAAGACTACGAAGTATCGGGCGCCGTCGAAACTGTGCTTTATAAATTGCTCAACGAGGTGCCAGACCTCCCATTCGCAAAATACCCTGACCTCCTAGAACGGGTACTGGCGTTTGACTGTCGCCCCGTGTTTCCTAAGCTCCTTGATTCAGCCATGCGAAGTGCCATCGTGTCCTATCTCACTGATGGCGGTGATGTCGCACAGAACTTCCTCAATCATCCTAAGACATCTCGTTGGTTTGCGAATGTCTCTGGTTCACAACTTACTGCCATATTGGTACGCGGATCTGCCTCAGGAACTGACGCTGTCGCGCGGGCTTGGAAATGGATGGCTGACGCGCCTTCCGGCTTGTATGAGAGTCAGCCATCACCGCTGCCGGAGCTTTGTGATTCACTACTCACTTGTGTACGCCGGTCTTTTCCTCCAGGTGTCGAGGGTTCATTTAACAAGATGTTGAAGCGTTCACGCACTGAAGCAGGCGTTGAAGTGCGTCAGATCCTCGCAGGGAAAATGCTCCGCTTTGCAATTGATAACGCCCGCTTTCCATTGGGGGCAGTTGTCGCCGAGGCTTTTGCAGATGTCTATGCAGTAGCAATTAAAAAAGACAGCCGTCCCCCATCATTTTTATCTGCCCTGTTTGGTACATACGACTGGGATAGAGGGAAAGACCTTAGGGTCTCCCTCATTGAGGCCTTCCAGCGGTCAAATTGGCCTCCGGGCGATCTAGCAGTCGCCGCAAATAATGCTGGGATCCTTCCGAAGATCTTCAAGCGAATGCATCGAACGTTAAGAGGAGACGACTACATAAAAAGGATGTTACAGGATTTGTCTCAAAGAAATGATTCAAATCTGCTTAAGATGACAGACTATCTAAAATCGTTGGCAATGAATCCGGATTTCTATGAGGAGTGGGATTAGTTGGGCGGTGCTGTCGGGAGTAACGAACACTATCGCCAAATCATGGTGAGCCTAGTTGCAGCAGCTCATACGCATCTCGATACTAAGGCAATTCTAGGTTCCCAGCTTCGACGAACACGAGCAGCCGCATTCCAGACTTCGAGGTATGTGGAAGTTTGGTGAAGGCATATTCTGTTCTGACGTTGCTTCGAGCAAATTCATTCCAGAGAGTCTCCCCGACTTTGGTCAGAACATCGCAATGCTTTGGTTGATAGATAGTGTCTGGCTGACTTCCAGTGCCGAGCTCTTAGACACGTCAGCGCTGAGTTTCGGGTTGAGCTTGTTGATATCGTCGGTGAAGAGTGTGGCCTCGTGGCTGGCGCGGGAGATTGAGACGTAGCCAAATCGCGAATTGAGCAGGTCCGGGTGGACGCCGGTATCGGCGTTCACGAGGACGCGTTCGGCGGTGAGGCCCTGGGAACTGTGGCTCGTGACGGCATAGCCGTGGTCAAAATGACGATGCTCTTTGGCATCGAACTCAACTCGGCGGTTGTTGTCCAGCCGGGCTGAAATGGGGCCATCGGGAGAGATGGACTCGATAACGGCAAGGTCGCGGTTGGCGACGCCGAGCGATTTGTCGGGCGCGGTGAACTGGAGGCGGTCGCCGACGGAGAATTCCCGGGCGATCTCGCGATATACGCTGACGCCGGTAAGGCGGCGCGGATCATAGGTGGCCAATTCACCGGAGGGTCTCTCGACAGTGAGCAGGTTGGCGGCGGGGTTCATGCCGACGACCGTTCCGTAGGTTCCAGCTTCGATTCCGGCGATTTTGCTGCCGCGTGCGTAGCGAATGACGTCGTTCACTTCAAAGTGGCTGGCCCAGGAGCGTTCGGCGCCGGTCATGTCCTGGCGCTGAACGAGTACACGGAAGGTGTGATCCTCCGGTGCGAGGGTTCCATTGGCTTTCAATTCCTGACGGACGGCGACATTCAACTCACGGCGGGAGGCGTTGTCGGGCGAGACGATCAATGTCTTTTCAGGGGACTCGATGTAGCTCCTAGCAATGGCACGGATGCGTTCTTCCGTGCCGGGAATCTCCTTCACGCGGCCCTGTTGCTGGAGTGATTCGAGCGCGGCGGAGACTTGGCCTTTGGCCAGCATCTCGACAGCCGACTTCAGCGCCGGGTCCTTCTGGCGGACAATCTCGTCGAGCTTGGCCGTGTGCATTCCGGCATCTTGCAACTGTTCGAAGGGACGGCCAGCTTCGACGCCCTGATGCTGGCGCGTGTCGCCGATCAGGAGCACGCGGTCGTTCGCGCCGAGGCGTGCGAGAAACTCGCGCATCTGATTGGTGCTGGCAAGGCTAGATTCATCGACAAAGTAGAAGTGCCGTCGTTGTGTCGTCGCGGGAGTGGACGGGCGGGCAAGGAACCCTTGCAGGGTTCCGGACTCGACGCCAGCTTCATTCAACTGACGGGCGGCGCGAGAGGTCGGGGCGAAGCCCTCGACCGCGTAGCCATTCGATTCAGCGGCGCTGCGGATCACGGAAAGTGTAGTCGTTTTTCCCGTGCCAGCCAAACCCTGGATACCCTGAATGCGGTCCGGGGAACTGAGTACATCTTCAACCACACTTTTCTGAGCGCGGTTGAGATGAGAATGCTGGTCGGCAACAGCGATGGCCTGCTGGCGAGGCAAAGCAGGCTCGATCTGGTGCTGACCCTCGCGCACGCGGCGGACGACCTCGCGCTCGGCCTCGATGGTTCTGGCAGTGGTGAACTGACGGGCCGGTACGCTCTGCGACCGGTCGACAATCTGAAACTCTCCGGAAGACAAGCGGGCATCAAGGTTGCCGCGCACTTGGGCAAATGTCACCTCGCCCATGCCGCGACGGAGGCCATCGCGAATCAATGCCCGTTCATCGACGACTGCCTCGCGCTCGAAGTTCTTGTCGCGGGAGAAAGTAAGCGACTCGCGGACGCGGTCAAGAGAGTTGACGGGCTTCTCCTGATGCTGAACTCGCTCTCGCGCCGCGCGAACGACCGCTTCGGCCTGGTGGCCGAAATCGGCGGCGAGTTTGCGATGCGCGGCCATGACTTCGCCGGGAGAATGAATTTCTTTGCGGTCGCGTGTGGAGTGCGCCGCGATCTCGGCGGCCTCCTTCCCGGTGCGACCTGTGCGCTCAAGATACTCGCGAATCTGCTGGCTGCGCGGGCTGGATGCGTCGAGGTACTCCTGGGTGTAGCCCTTGATTTCCGGGGCACCGCTGCGGCCAACGGCAATCTCATAACCAAGCTCGCGGAGCCGGTAGGTCAACTCCGATTGGTAGACGGCGGTGGCAAATTGTTGCGATGCGAAGAGGCTCTGTGGCTGGATGGCGCGCGGCTGGCCGTTGTCGCGCTCGGTCAGATTGAAGACGACCGCGTGCGTATGAAGCTGCGGCGCAACATAGCCATCTACTGGACGAGCGGTGTCATGCTCGAATTTGGCAGCGATGAACTTGGCTGTCGTTTCGGGCTGATGGTTCCCGCCGATGCGGGCCTGGGTGTACATTTCAAGTTGCTCCAGTGCCGTGCGAACGCTCTCACGGTGCGCCACTCGTACATTTTCATCACCGCCAACGAGCGCGGTGAGCGAGATGGATTTGGGAGCGGAAAATGTCGCATCCCAACCGGCGCGGTGCTCCATGGTTTTGACAGTTTTGCCGTCAGCATCTTGATATTCATAGGAGGCACGCTGACGGACAAGCTGCTCGCCCGTCGCCGGATGCTGCCCCTGGCTGAGTCTGGCAAAGTCCTCGGCGGAGACCGCTCCGGCAAGGCCGAACTGCCCGGCCAGCCGCCCTTGCCATTCGCCGGCAATGACCCCGCGCTCCGACCAATAGTTCTGCTCCTTCGCGGTGAATTCTTTTGCGTGGTAGCTTTGCGCCTGTCCTGCGGAAAGCGGCTTCGAAATGGTAAGCATGGCTGTCTACTCCAATTGATGTCCGGCAGATTGGGCCTCATGCTCAGGGAACTGAAGATTACCCTGCATCTCTTCCGGCTCTGCCGGGAGAGGCGTGCTTGGCACGATCAGATCGTCCATTTGTCGCTCATCGAAGCCGGGGCTCTTCTCTTCGAGCGCAATGAACGGAAACGAGAATCGGGCAACGTGATTGCCGTACTTGAGAAAGCCTCGCAAGTCATCGAGTCCGGAGACCTCCGAGGGCAGGACTAGCGGCTCAGTCTGGCGGTCAAGCGCGAAGTTCTTGCCCGCGCTTGAACCGTCGTAATGGGTCTCTCGCAGCCGCTCGATCTCGACTTCGCCGATGGCCTCGCTCACCCATTTCGCGGCGCGCGGCTCGGTTGTGCGAAGGAAGATCTTGGTGGCAGGCTGGGAGAGCATGGCTTCGGAATCCTCGCCGTACCGGGCCTCCATCTGGCTGCGGCCCTGGAAACCCAGAATCACCGGGTTCTGCGATTTGCGGTTCTCTGTGATTGCCGTGTGGAGTTGTGGCAGCCGTTGCAGGCTGGCCAACTCGTCAATCACGAACCAGACAGGTTTCTGATCGGGCATCGGCTCGTTCAACAGGCGCAACACGAGCGTGTCAATCCATAGACTGATAAGCGGGCGAAGCGCCTCGCGCATGGTCGGCCGCGACGTGATGAAGATCCACCCGCGCCGCGTCTCCGCCCAGTTGGTTGCCGTCCAAACACTGGTTGTCTCGCTCTCTTTTGGGAGCAGACGGAAGCTGTCCGCACTCATATTGAGGGAGCCAAGTACGCCAGTACGCTGCTGCGGAGCCTTTGGATCGATAAGCATCCAATACTCCGTTCCTTTGACGCGGCGGTCGATCTCGGCTGGGTCGGACATCCACTTGATCAGATCCTCCGGCGTCGGCAGATAGCTGAGCAGATGGGCAAAAATCTTCTGAGGCGCTTCGACGAAGAAGCGGTTGGTTACTCCTTCGGGCTGATAGAGAGAAACGGCCAGGGCCTTTGCCTCAGCCTTGCGACGAAGCTCCATTGATGGGTTCCAGTACGGCATCCGAGCGTCAAGTGGATTGAGGACGATGTCGCCGCGATGTTCGTCATAGAACTGCTTCACGAACTCGCAGGCGGGGTCATAGACGATGGCGCTGTCGCCGCGTGCATCGACCTGGTAGAGCATCTGGCGAATGATGCTCGATTTGCCTGATCCGGTGTCGCCCACGATGAGGAAATGCTTGTTCTCCGCATCGCGTGGGATGCGCAATGGGAGCTTGAAGTCATCGGTCTTTATCCCAATGCCATTGCCCGATACGGCCGCCGTGAACTCTTTAGCATTCACGAGAACAGGGCCTTTGAGCCGGCGTCCGTAGCGCAGTTGCTTGATGCGTCCGATGTCCTTGTGGATTGAAAATGGAAGCTGCAGGACGAACGCTGCTAGTCCAAAGAGGAGCTGCATCTTGAAGAGGTTGTAGAGCGGAACATCCCCGTATATCCAGTGCGCAATCCAGGCATGAATTACCTTGTTCTGATAGTTGCGCGGTGCCTCGCGCATGAGGAAGTAGGTACCATGGACTGCGGCGTCCGGGGTTAGTGTCAAGGGCAACGGCTTGCCGCCAAACTGCGGCGTAGAGCCCGGCTGCACATCCGGTTCGAGCGCGACCCGGCCCGGTGTTTCGCCGTCTGAAACATACAGCATCTCGTATTTGCTGGCTGAATGCGCAATGCCCGCCGTCTCGCTGCGGAGGTAGTATGGCAGGTAATAGCATTGGAGGGGCTGAAGGCCAAATTGAAAGCGAAGGTAGACGAAGAATCCCGTCGCAACGCACGCGAGAAAGAACGCTCCGAGCGTGTAAAGATAGCCGCGCGGCGGCCAGATGATGGACTCTCTGCGGCCCCATTGTTGAACGGTTGGCATGGCTATTTCTCCCTGTTTTGACTCCGCTTGGCGAGGAGTTCCTGAGCCTGGGCGGCCTTGGTTGTTTGCACTTGGCGAAAGAGAATGTTGAGCTGATCCTGGGCCATCTTGTCGCCGCGCAGAAGCGGCTCAAGCGTTTTCATCAAGAGCATCTGGATACCCACAAGTTCGGTGAAGATGTGCATCTCCATTGCTGCCGAACCTTGAGTTCCAAGGTTGTGCAAGAGTGCCTCACGTGCCCAATCGGCAATTGTCGTTCCATTCGACCATGCAAGGGATTCAAACGCGGCGAACTCGCTGTCTGTGAACCGCGCCGATAGTATCCGATTCCGCGCGAGCGGCCGTTTGGAACCGTTCGCCACGGGCTTGAGGAGTGTTGGAGTTTCCATTGTTCAACCTCAATTCTGGAAGGCGTCAACAAACGTAAACGCTGTATACAGGGAATTGTGTAAGTGCTTCATCGCCCGAGCGTTGACGTTTGTATTCGGGCGTCTACGAACGTCTACCTTTCAGGGGTGGAGTGTCGAGATACACCCGGTGCGCAGCACCGAACGGGCTTTTCAGGGCTGCAACACTAACTGCGGGAGCGCGATTCACTGGCGGTCTCCACCACTCTTGCGGGCTTTGCAGGCTGCACCACGGGATCTGCAACCGCGCCGTTCTGCGGGGCGCGACGAATACGAAGGCTCTGAGTGGCACGAGCGGCTTCCGGAGTCCGAAGAAACTCCTGGAAGTCGCGGTCCTTGGCGAAGACGTAGGCCAGCGCCTTGTCCACGACCTCATCGGCGGAGGCGTGGAGAAAAGCTGCATACTGGTCGATCTGCTCGGCGGTGGATTCGTCGAGACGTATCGTCGCGGTAATCTGTCGGGTCTGAATAATCTCAAGCAACGGCATTTCGGGGCTCCTTTCGGTGAGTCATGCGGGGTTGGGTTGTGGCGCGAATCTCCGTCGTAACGGCCACCAGAATCTCAACCCCATATATCCGGCAATCGTGCGCGGAAAACTCGAAGCGGCGGCGGACTTCAAGCATGGTGAGAACATCCGCAATCGACAAGCCTTCGGCTAGCCACTGGCGAACCGAAGCTGAATCGGCAATCAGGCGCCCATGAGAAGCGGATTCGCCTCGCAACGCCTGCGGTGTGCGAGCGGTTCTCAGCATGGCTTGCCTCCCGCAATCTCCTGGCTTCCAGTCTGGAAAACTTGCTCCATTTGGAACGCCTGTGCTGTCCGGTCGTAGCCGTTCAATTTGAGAACTTCGCGGATCACTCGACGGCCAGGCTGGCGCTCGACATGGACGACGTAATCGACGGCCTCTCCGATCTCAGCTTCAATGTCCTCGAAGGTAGCCTGAGAGTGGCTGCGCAGTACGAGATTTGCAAAGCGGCGTAGCGCCTTTGCGGCCGAGTTGGCATGGATGGTGGCGAGCGAACCGGCGTGGCCAGTATTGAAGGAATCGAGCAGCGTACGCGCCTCGATTCCGCGTACCTCGCCAAGGATGATGCGGTCAGGTCTCCAGCGAAGGGCCGCTTTCAATAAGTCGTCGAACGTGACGGCATTCCGATAAGTGTCGGTCTGGCATTCGACGGCCATGATGTTCGGCTTTTCGATGCGCAGCTCTGCGGTATCCTCGATGACTACGATCCGCTCGTGGTCGGGAATTGACTGGCCGAGGATGTTGAGCAAAGTGGTTTTCCCGGTCCCGGTTCCGCCGCTGATCAGGATGGTCTGGCCGCGCTCGATCTGGGCGGCCAGGAACTCCGCAAGCGGGCGCGTAAGCGTCCCGCGAGTGATCAGGTCTTCGGCCGTGAAATGGCGGCTTGTGAACTTGCGGATGACCATTGCTGGAGCGGGCCGAACCACTGGGGGAATTACCGCTGCCAAGCGGCTCCCATCCGGAAGTTGGGCATTGAGCAGCGGGTTGTCTTCGTCGAGCTTCTTGCCGAGCCTGTTGGCGACTACTTCGAGACCCGTGCGCAGGCGGGCCGGGTCGAACTGAATGCTCGCGTCATTGCGAAGGATGCCGTCGCGCTCGTACCACCATGTCGAGTCGGGATTGCCCATGATCTCGCTGATGCTCTCGTCAAGCAAGAGCGGCTCGATGGGGCGAAGGAACGGAAGTATTAACTCAAAGCTCATGCGTGGACCTCAGAACGATGGAAGCCCAGCGCAAAGCCAGGCTTCCGAAACTGGTGAGGAAGGGCCTAAGCGGCCTCTTCCTCCGGGTTGATCTCCTCGGGCTCCTGCTCTTCCGGGCTGACCTTCTCGGCGCGGTCGAGCTTCAGAATTGAAGACACGCGCACTTCCCATACGCGCTGCCTGGCGTTGGTCTTCTTGTTCGTCTGTTCGCGGCTACGCAGCTCGCCTTCGACGGACAGATGAGCGCCCTTCGTAAGAGTCTTCGCGTACTCCGCCAGCCGGCCCCAAACGACGCAGCGATGCCACTCGGTATGGCTGTTGTACTCGCCGGTCTTTTTGTCCTTGTAGCTGGACTTGGTGGCAAGCGAGAGAACGGTGAAGCTGGCATTGTTGGCGGTGCGGGTGATGGCGTCGTTGCCGAGGAAGCCGATGAGCGTAATGCGATTCTGATACATGGTGAGTCTCCGTTGTTTGAATTCCCGGATTGGCCGGGTCACCCCTTGGCGAAGCCCGAGCGAGAGGCCCGGCTCCCAAGTGCCAAGCCGCGCATTCTGGAGCAGGGGCCCAAACTTGATTTGGGAGAGGAGTCCGGAAAGCAGAGCGGCGACGTGCCGCCGGGCGCCGGATGTGGCCCGAAGCGTGTGACCGGACAGAGTAGGGATGGAAACGAGAGACGAGCGCTTCATGATCTGCATAGACCGAGGAATTCTCGGCTTTCCAAACCTGCGCTGCTGACCGCGGAACCACCTCATTGCCGCCTGCTCAAGAGACCTGAACGGCGAACGGACATACCGTCCTTCCGCGTATGGTGGCAGGATTCTCAATCTGCGAAGAAACGAAGGGCCTATCTGCCGCGACTTGTGACCGCGAAAGGACATGGGAAACGCCTCGTATGGGATGTGTCTTCGGTTTGGGTTACTCGAACGCCTGGTCGGCCCGGAAGCGGACGATGGTCAACCCAAGGGGATCGACAGCCAGTTCGCTATTCTTCACGTTCTCTCGGAAGACATAGGTGACGGTGGCCGTCCACCGCTCTCGCTTCAACTCGGTATGGTCCGTCGGATTCGTGAACACTTTCATAAACTCAATGCGCGCCGAATAGGGCGACTGCCGCAAGTCGTCGAGCACGACCTCTTTCACCTCAACATCGACGTACGGAAGCGAACTGTCTTTGATATAGGTCGGGATGATGTTGTCCTTGCGCTCCTGGTCGATCACGGCACGTTGAACATCGCTGTTGAGGAAATAGAGAGCACTGGTCTGGTCGCGTTCGATAGTGAAGCGGTTCCGGCTGAAATACAGTTCCGCCCAGCGTGTCAGGTAATACTTGTTTTCGGCCTCCTGGGGACGGTATTGGAAATTGCGGTAGTCAATGGCTTCGGCCCGGCCCACGTCGTTGATACGGACGATCATCGGGTGCATGTCTGCAAGCGCCTTTTGGCTCTTAAAGGTGAGCGCTGCCAGCGCGAGGCAGACGATGGCAAGCACGAGGATTGTCACCTTGAGGTAGGTGTTCATCACCAGGGGGTCGCCATACTGTTCAAGGTAGCGTTCGGCGGCTCGTGTGATCTCCGGTGTTGACTTTGTTTGTACACTCATCTCATATCTCCTTTGGCCGCGACTAAATCATCGCGCGTATCGCCATCATCGCCATGCCGAGGCCGCTGCCGCCACCGCTTGTATGACCGCTGAAGAGGGACTGTGTCATGGCCGGAATTTTGAACAGGATGTAGACATTCACTAGAACCAAGAGAATCAGTAGCGGCAAGGTCTGGACAATCAGCGAAGGATCGGAGACACTCTGCCCAAGCTGGATGTAATAGCTCGTCAGAACGTGAGACAGGACGTTCATAGCTGCCGCCGCAACTACTTTGTAAAAGCTGAATCCGAGGTACGCTTTCA
>Ga0302275_10001424_pt1 | contig 25729 bp, 25 predicted proteins | sample III_Bog_N2_2_FD_200229 | JGI IMG/M metagenome (GOLD analysis project Ga0302275, IMG submission 200229) | Peat permafrost microbial communities from Stordalen Mire near Abisko, Sweden - III_Bog_N2_2 | ecosystem: Environmental > Terrestrial > Soil > Wetlands > Peat | place: Sweden: Abisko... | reverse complement strand
TCATTTCGGCGCAGCAGGTTTTGGCACGCACGCCGGCGCTCATCAGGGCTGCCGGGGTGATACCGGGAAGCGTTCTCTTGGCAACAAAAAGTGGCATTTCGTTTCTCCTTTGCGGTTACTGCTTATCGGGGACCAGCGGTTCCAGAACTTTATCGAGATCGGCGCGGCGGATGCGGAGCGAGCGCTCTCCCGCAAGCCGCAGGGCGGGCAACTTACCCGACCGGACATAAGCGCGCAGCGTCTGCACGTGAATTCCCAGCGCTTCGGCGGCTTCTTCGGGAGTCAGATACTCGCGGGAAGCAGGCGAAACGGAAAGCTCGGCGATCTTACTCTCATCCTGATTTACAAAACGAACTCCTGCTAGGTTGGCGGCGGCGGACCGCCACGCCGCGCTGTCGATGGCGAACCTGCGCCGGAGATCGCCCATCAACCCGGTTTCCTCGTTCGCGAACGCGACGAGGAGGTGCTCGATGTGGATATCGGAGCAGCCGTCGAGGCGGGCGATCTGTCCGGCCCGGTCGAAGATTGCCACAGCCGCATCGGAGTAGGAGGCTTTCGGGGAGTTCGTTTTGTTCGGTGCATTGAGCCAGTCGATACCGAGGGTGTCGAGGTCAAACGTCCACAGGCCAAACTGAGCGATGCCGAACCGCGAAAGAGCCTGGAGACAGCCCAGCAGGATTTCATCCGGGCCAATCTCGGTCAGGCCGCGAAGGCGCGCGATTTGAATGGCCATCGACGCGGCTGAAGCGGTGTCCCTCACTTGCACTATCCAGAACAACGTTAAACTATCTAAAATTATCTGTCAAGCGTCTTAATGCGCAATTTACTAGGATGAGTAGATCCGATGCCCCTTGAAAAAGACAGCCTGTCCCTTTTGACCGACGCCCTCAAACAACTCGATGCCGGGTTCACGCACCTGCCGGACTTCGATGCCATCGTGCCCGCACGCGAGCGCATGGCCGAGGTTTTGGGTGAAGTGGCGGACAGGATGCGCGATAACTATCCGTATTTCCATCCTCTCTATGCCGGGCAGATGCTGAAGCCGCCGCATCCCGTTGCGCGCGCCGCTTATTCCCTGGCCACGTGGATCAATCCGAATAACCATGCGCTTGACGGAGGCCGCGCCAGCACCGCCATGGAAATCGAAGCGGTAGCGGAAATCGCCGCAATGTTCGGATGGCAAACGCATCTGGGGCATCTGACTGGCGGCGGGACAATGGCAAATCTCGAAGCGCTATGGGTGGCCGGGCAATTACAGCCGGGAAAGCGGATTGTGGCGTCCGCGCAGGGGCACTACACACATGAGCGCATCAGCGCCGTGCTCCGGCTGCCGTTCTCGAAAATGCCGACCGACAACACGGGCCACATGGATATGAATGCGCTCGAGACCGAGGCGGCGCGCGGAGATCTCGGTTGCGTGGTCGCGACGCTCGGCACCACCGGCGTGGGATCGGTCGATCCGCTGCCTGAAATCCTGAAACTGCGCGAACGCTATGGGTTTCGCGTGCATGTCGACGCGGCGTACGGCGGATACTTCACACTGGCCGATAACCTCGGGGCACCCGCGCACGCTGCCTACGACCTGATTTGTAATGCCGATTCCGTCGTGATCGATCCGCATAAGCATGGCCTCCAGCCTTATGGCTGCGGCTGTGTGATTTTTCGCGATCCCGGTGCGGGGGCGCTTTACCGGCACGACTCTCCGTTCACATATTTCTCGTCGCGCAACGAGCTTCATCTGGGAGAGATCAGCCTCGAATGCTCACGGTCGGGCGCATCGGCAGTCGCATTGTGGGCCACACAGAAGCTCTTGCCGTTGGTGAGGGGAGGCGAGTTCGCCAGGGAACTGTCGGCATCGCGCAGTACCGCGATTCAGTTCGCGCAACGCCTCAGGGACGATGGCCGTTTCATGGTCCCGTTCGATCCGGATCTGGACATCGTGGTCTGGGCACCGCGTGCGAAGACGGCGAGCGCAGCGTCAGCCGAATCGCAGCGCATTTTCGATGAAGCCGCGAAGGACGACCTTCACCTCGCGATGACCACATTGCCCGCCGCCTTCTTCGCGCAAGCCGCCCCCGAACTGGAGGCGGACACCGCCGGGATCCTGTGTCTGCGTTCGGTCATGATGAAGCCCGAACACGAAGCGTGGCTGGATGAGATCTTCGCGCGGCTCGTTAAGGCTTCAGCAAGGCTTCGCACACGGCATTGGTAACCTGCTCGGTGGTCGCCGTGCCGCCGAGGTCGGGCGAGTGCAGTGAGCTATCGGCCATCACAGTTTCGACGGCGCGCATGAGGCGCGCCGCGGCGGCCGGTTCACCAAGGTGTTCGAGCATCATCGATCCGGTCCAGAAGGTTCCGATGGGGTTGGCGATACCTTTGCCCGCGATGTCGAATGCGGAGCCGTGGATCGGCTCAAACATCGAGGGGAATTTTCGCTCCGGGTTCAGGTTCGCAGTGGGCGCGATGCCGAGGGATCCGGCAAGCGCTGCCGCGAGATCGGAAAGAATATCGGCGTGAAGGTTGGTGGCCACTACCGTGTCGATCGACTTCGGCTTGAGCGTCATCCGCATGGTCATGGCATCGACCAGCATCTTGTCCCAGCGGACGTCGGGATATTCGGCCGCGACCTCGGCGGCGATCTCATCCCACATCACCATACCGTTGCGCTGCGCGTTCGATTTGGTAACCACCGTGAGCAACTTGCGCGGACGCGACCGCGCGAGTTCGAAGGCGAAGCGCATGATGCGCGTGACACCGGTGCGCGTGAAAATCGAGACTTCGGTCGCCACCTCTTCGGGCAGGCCACGGTGCGAGCGCCCTCCCTGTCCGGCATATTCGCCTTCGGAGTTTTCGCGCACGATGACCCAGTCGAGATCGGCCGGGCCAACGTTGCGAAGCGGGCTTTGAATTCCCGGCAGAAGCCGTGTGGGGCGCACGTTGGCATATTGATCGAAAGGCTGGCAGATGGCCAGACGCAATCCCCAGAGCGTAATGTGGTCGGGCACGCCTGGCGCGCCCACCGCGCCGAAGTAGATGGCGTCGAATTTGCGAAGTTCATCAAGGCCATTCGCCGGCATCATCACGCCGTGCCGGCCGTAGTAATCGGAACCCCAGTCGAAGCGTTCCACGTCGAGTTGAAAATTGCCATCGGTGCGTGCCAGCACGTCGAGCACGGCGAGTCCCGCAGGAATCACTTCCTGACCGATACCATCGCCCGGGATGGCCGCGATTTTGTATTTGCGCATCAGTATCGATGATATCGGCCAGGAAGTTTCGGGCGGCGGTCAGTTGCCCGGATACCGAAGGATCGTGTAGCTTGCGAGCGTGAGGGTGTCGCTGCCCGGCGTCGCTACGCGCCCCTGCAGATCGACCCTTACGCCGGGTTGCACACCTGAGCTTACGATACTCGGAAGGAAGCTCAGGACAGTGCCCCAGCTTTGCACTGAAATTTGCGCGCCGCTGCCCGAAATGGAAGCTTCCGCCTGCCCGGCAAACGCGGCGTCCTGCGAAGAGCCATGCCTCGCCACCACCGTGGTGTTGCCCCAGTTGATCATGACGTCGAAGCCCGACGCCGTTCCCGTATGCGTGAAGTTGAAGCGAACTTCAACACGATCCCCTGGCTTCATCGCACTGGCGGGCACGTCGCAGCCGCCTAAGCTGAGGAACGCATTCGTCGAACTGCTCTGGCCGTTCGAACTACAGAGAACCTGGGCCATCACGGTACGCGGTGCGGGTGTCGAACCGGTCGTGAGGCTCACCACGTTGCCCGCGGTCGGATCGATCCGGTACGAAGCGACGAGCGTGTCTCCGGGCTGCGGCACAGCGCCGGACACGAACGTAATGCTCTGGGAGCTCAGCGTGTAATCGAATCCACCCAGCATGTACAGGCCGTTGTGGAACAACATCAGGCTTGAGCCGCTCGGCGGATTCGCCAGCGTGAACGTGGTGTTGGTCCCGTCCACCACGCCGCCGGGGATTTCGGCGTCGAAGAACTGCGATTGCTGTGAGCCGCACGGACCGGTGGTGCCATCGACATAGACGCATTCGCCGACATCGCCGACAGCCGTTTCCACCTGACCGTTCTGATTGATTACCGCAACAGCGCCGGTGCCGAAGCCGGGCCCTTTGACAGGCCGTTGGCCAAGGTCCGAGACAAGGCCTATTACGGCGGACTCGGTAATAGGAGTAGAGTTGCTCGCCGCGCCGCCGCTGCTGCTGCTCCCGCTTGTGAGCATGCCGGTGCGAACGGCTGCAACGGTGAGCGGTGTGGAACTCGTGGGGACAGCCCACGTCTCGATGAACTGCTGGCTACCGTCGCTCTGATAGTGCACGGTATAAACGTTAGCCGGCGCCTGCGCCCCCGCGTTGGGAACGAGCTGGACGTAAAGATTGCCGTTCACTATGTCCACGCTTTTGCTTTGCTGCACGATGGTGCCGATGCTGGTTGCGTCGAAGGTGCTCCATTGAATGGTCAGGGTACCGCTGAAGCGTGTGCCATCAGCTTTGAAAAGGGTGTCCTGAATTGTTGTGAGGCCCGTTTGGGCGAAGGCCGTGCCGACAAATGCGGTGGCCGCCAATAGTATGCCGCTGAGCGGCGTCGGGTGCTTGGGAAGAATTCGCATGCGTTTCTCTCGCCAACAGCATTACCATCGCGTCGTGCAAAATGCGGTTTTCGAGTTGGGCTGAATTCCGTTCAACCTCTAGAAATCAGAGGGATTATTTTTTTTGAGATTTTTGTGACTGATAAATTCGGCGGTCCCGAATATAGGCCAGGACGACGGGCGGTACGGGTACATCGAAGTCTCCACGCAGGAGGCGGGCTCGCACGTCCGAAGATGAGACCGCGATGTTGAGTCCCTGGAGTTCATAGACCGTTGCGCCCTCGGGGAGCTTATAAACCGCACCCGGCCGTGTCACCACAATGAACTCGACGGAGTGAACCACGTCCTTCCACCGATGCCACGATTCGATCTCGGCGAAAGCATCCGCGCCGATGAGAAAACCGATGGGCGCGATGCCACATTCCTTCAGTTTCTCGATGGTCGTAATGGAGTAGCTGCGCTCGGAACCTTCTTCAATGCGGGAGACTTCGAAGCGCCGATCGCATTCGCACGCGAGTTGGGCCATGCGGATGCGGTCCTCATACGGGGCCTGCGCCCGGTTCGTTTTGTGAGGGGGATTGGCGGCGGGAACGAAGAGGATCTTCTCGAAATTGAAGCGGTCGGCAGCCGTGCGCGCGATCTCGAGGTGTGCGTTATGGATGGGATCGAAAGTGCCCCCAAAGAGCACAACCCGGGATCGCATGTTGGTTATCGAAGGAAGAATGTCGCAGAATCAACGAGGGCAGGTCGGAAACCTGCCCCACGGGTGTTAGGTGCGCTCGATCTTCACGGAGTTGATCTTCACATCTTTGTTCGGCCGGTCCTGCGAATTGCGGGGCAGTTTAGAGATCTTCTGCACTACGTCGTAACCCTCGATCACTTCGCCGAAGATGGCGTGTTTGTTGTCGAGCCAGGGCGTGGCCGCAACGGTCACGAAGAACTGGCTTCCGTTGGTGTTCGGGCCGGCATTCGCCATCGAGAGAAATCCTCCCTTGGTGTGTTTCAGCGATGGATGAAATTCATCCTTGAACTGATAGCCGGGGCCGCCGCGGCCCGTGCCCTGCGGGCATCCGCCCTGGATCATAAAGTCCGGAATCACGCGATGAAAAACGATGCCGTCGTAAAACGGCTTGCCGGTCTTCTTGCCTTCTGCGAGGTCGGTAAAGTTCTGGACGGTGTTGGGCGCTTTGTCGGCGAAGAGCTTGATCTTGAAGCTGCCTTCGGTCGTATCGAACAAAGCGTAGGTTTCGTTGGCCATAAGTCGATTCTATCGGTTCGGTCGCTGCGCCATCACAGGCACGACCGCTGTTCACGCGCGGCACGCGACGCGAGTTCATCGGCGCGGTTGTTGTCTTCGTGCGATGCGTGACCTTTGGTCCAAGACCATTTGACCGCGTGCCGCCCCACCTGGGCATCGAGCTCTTCCCACAGATCGCGGTTCACCACCGGCTTCTTGGCAGCCGTCAGCCAGCCGCGCTTCTTCCAGTTCGCAACCCATGAGGTGATGCCGTTCATCACGTACTCGGAGTCCGTGATGACGTCCACTTCGCATCGCTCCTTCAAGATGCGAAGGCCTTCAATGGCGGCCTGCAGCTCCATGCGATTGTTCGTCGTGTGCTTCTCGCACCCGAAGATTTCCTTTCTGTGCGCGCCGAATCGCAGTATCGCGGCCCATCCTCCGGGCCCTGGATTTCCAAGACATGCTCCGTCCGTTATCAGCTGAACTTTTTTCACTATCTCTTTGTTCCCTCTCCATCATCAGCGATGCGACCTCGGGCCGCAAACACACTCTGAAACATTTTTCAACTTTTATGTTTAACTTTTTTCAGTTTCGCTACATAATGGTTTGCAGGGAGAATCACAACGATGGCTACAAAAAAAGCAACGAAGAAGGCCGCTGTAAAGAAAGCGGTCAAGAAGGCCGCTGCGCCTGTGAAGGCCGCTGCGCCTGTGAAGAAGGCTGCTGCGAAAAAGGCTCCTGCAAAGAAAGCCGCCGCAAAAAAAGCAACCAAGAAGGCGTAGCTCACCCGGGGCAGGCTTCGTGCCTGCCCCTCTTTTTTGTCCCCGCCGTTAGCGCCACCCCTGCAAAACACCGCTCAGATCCAGAGCGATTCCCGCTTCAGAGCTTTGCCCAATGCAGGAAGCCGATCATGGTCTTCGAGTCGACGATCTTGTTCTTGCGAATCCACTCCGCAAGTTCTTTCTTTGCGAACCACCGCTTCTCGATACGCTCGTCGTCCATCGGATGCGCTTCCCCTTCGGTGAGACCGGTTGCAAGAAAGACCGTCATCTTCTCGCTCACATAGCCAGGGCTCGGATAAAACTCCGTAAGCTTCTTCCACTTCTTCGCGCGGAAGCCCGTCTCTTCGATCAGTTCACGCTTCGCCGCCTGAGCGGCCGTCTCGCCCGGATCGATTTTGCCCGCGGGCAGTTCCCACAGGAACTTCGCTGCGGGCAGACGATATTGCCGCACCAACAGTATGCGTTTCTTATCGTCCACCGCCATCATCACCGCGGAACCGGGATGGCGCACAATGCTTCGTTTGATGTCATAGCCTTTGCCATCCGTAGCCTCTTCTTCGGCGATGCGAAACACCTTACAGCTATACACTTCCGTTGAAGCAGTTATTTTCATATTCGATCACTTTGCCCGAAACACTTCGAATGTTCCGATCTTCTGGAGTTGCGGCTGAAGCTTCGATGCGTCGCCCACTACGACGATGGTGTCGTTGTCCGGAGTCAAGTACTTCGTCGTGGCCTGCCGCACCTCATCCGGCTGCACAGCTTCTATCCGCGCCGTGTAACTCTCGATGTACGCAGCAGGCAGGTGCAGTACTTTCAGCAACGCAAGATTCTCGGCCAGACCCGCTTGCGATTCGAGGCGCAACAGGAACGCGCTGCTTGCCGCGGTCTTCGCATCGGTCAGTTCCTGTGCGGTGGGCAGCGCAGTTGCCATGCGTCCCAGACGCCCGATCATGGCCTGCAATGCATCGCCCGCCGCCTCGGTCTTCTCCTGCATGGCGATCGCGAAGATGCCAGCTTCGTCAAGTCCGGAGGGTTCGGCGCGCGCATCGGCGGGGAGTTCAGGCGACAGCATCGCATCGCTCACGACGGCCGGAAAATAATCTTCGTCGCGCTGCATAGCTGCCAGCATTCCGATCTGTATCGACGTCTGCAACGCGCCCGGGCGATCGATCAGGATCAGGCGCCGTTTCGCCGCGGGAGGCGCGGGATCGGCGATCTCGACTACCGGTTTGCGCTGCCACGATGAGAACTGATCCGAGACCACCTTCATCGCCTGCGCGCGCGCGGGCAGCTTTCCCACGAGGATCAGGTATGCATTGTTGGGGGTCAGAAATTTATCGCGATAATCCTCCAGTGCCTTCTGCGTGAGCTGATCGAGCGCAGCGGGGTTGGGCGCGAGACGCGAATAAGGATGATCGCCGAAGATGATGGCGCGGAACGCTTCGCTTGCGGCATACGCGGGCTGTGCGCGCTGACGCGCCACTACCTGTCTGCGGTTCTGCCGGAAGACTTTGAGTTCGAGTTCCGGGAACGAAGCATTGCGCACGACATCCGACGCAATCTCAAGAAACTCCGGCAGACTCTCCGCAACCGTGTTGCCCGACAACGCGATCTGATCCGACCCGGCAGCGGCACTCATCGATCCGCCGATCTCATCGACGCTTTCGATAATCTGTGAACCGGTGCGGCCCGCAGTGCCCTGCATCAGCATCTCGGCTACGGCCGAGGCAACGCCGGGAAGTTCCTTCGGGTCGCGACGGCTGCCGCAGGGGAACACCAGACGCATCGTTACCATGGGCACACGGTTGTCTTCCACGAGGACCACCGTCAGACCGTTGGGAAGCGTGGTCTCAAAGACAGGAGCAAGCTTCCAGGCGCGCACGGAGGGCGTGTCCGGCGGCCTGTTGCGATCCACTGGCTGGGCCGCGAGCGTGGCCGCGACCAGAGCGAGAAGCAGCGTTCTCACTTAGCGGCTCCCGGCGCGGGGCGCACGATCATCACGTCGCGGTGCGCAGCCATTAGATATTTCTTGGCCGCAGCCTGAACCTGCTCGGCTGTAACGGCAAGTACTCCGGCGTAGTCGCGATCCACAGCGCCAGCGTCTCCGTCTATGACTTCCGCGACACCCAACTGGCGTGCGCGCTCGAGGGAGCTCTGCAGACCGTTCGCTTTGCTCAGCTTCATGACCGCCTTCACGCGCCTGAGTTCAGTGGCCCTGATTCCGTTAGCCGCAATGTCGTCGATCACCTGCTGATACTGCGTGACCACATCTTCGGGCGTGAAGTTCGGCTTGTAGATCAGAAACGCCGCGAAGTACCCCGGGTCCTTGAAGTCAAGAGGAGTAGCCGAGGGCCAGCCGAGATTCTCATCGACCTGCAGCACCGACTGTCGCCCCTTCATCATTTCCATTTCCAGCTTTGACGAACGGCCCGCCGTGAGCATGGCATCGAGCACATACAGCGCGTACCAATCGGGCGTGTGCCGCTTCGGCGCGGGCCAGCCGATCACCACCGCCGGCACGCGGGCCAGCGGATCGGGCACGGTAAGCGTCTTGCCCTCGGCTCGTGCAGGCTCGCTGAGCGCGGGCCGCGGGGGTTGCGGCTGCGATGCGATATCTCCGAAATATTGCTCCACCATCTTCCTTGCGTCGGCCGCAGCGAAGTCGCCCGAGATCGTGAGCACGGCGTTGTTGGGTGCATACCAGGTGCGGAAGAACGTCGCGACGCTGTCGACCGTCGCGGCCGCAAGATCGTCCGCCGATGCCATCGCGGAACGCGTGTTGTGCGGTTCGCTGAAGATCAGAGGCGCCCACTTGTCGGCAATCGCGCCGCGGTAGGGCTGGCCTTCATAGACGCGGCGCTTTTCCTGCTGAACGGTTTCCTTCCCGATCCTGAGATTGTCTTCCGTGATGGCAAGGCTGCGCATGCGATCCGCTTCGAGCCAGAGCGCAAGTGCGAGCCTGTTCGAAGGCAACACGTCGTAGAAATCTGTGTAATCGAGATGCGCCGTCCCGTTCAGTTCGCCGCCGTTCGAATGCACATAGCCTGCATGCTCGCCCTTCTTCACATTGGCGGATCCGTCGAACATCATATGTTCCAGGAGAAGCGCAAAGCCGCCGCTGCCCTTGTCTTCCGATCGGGCGCCCACATCGTAGACCATGTAAACCGCGATCACCGGCAGCGACGTGTCGCGTGACAGAATCACGCGCAGGCCGTTCGCCAGTTTAAATTTTTCGAACGGGATGTGGAATTCGGGCTCAACCGCCGGATACGCCGCCATGCAGAGGAACAGCCATACGATGAGCGGCTTTCGCATTATGTGATCCTCGACGTGCGCAGCACTTCGGCGAAACGGTCCACTCCAAGCGCATTCATGATGTCGCCGCGCTCGAGACCGCCGCGACGCGCGGTCGCTATCCCATAACGCAGATTGAGCAGATGCTTCGGATGATGGGCATCGGTGGACACGATGAACTTCGCGCCCTTCGCCCTCGCCATGCGCACGTGGTTTGCGCTCAGGTCGAGACGCTCCGGGCTGGAATTGACTTCGAGCCACACGCCTGTGCGGATGGCTTCGGAGATCACGCGGTCGAAATCGAAGGAGAACGGGTCACGATGCAGCAGTAGACGGCCGGTCGGATGCCCCAGAGCCTTGAGATGCGGGCATTCGATCGCGCGCAGCAGCCGGTCCGTCATCGCTTCGGGTTCAAGATTCATATGGCTGTGGACGCTGCCGATTACGATATCGAGTTCGGCCAGGGCGTCCCAGGCGATATCCATCTCGCCTTCCTTCATGATGTCGCATTCGAGGCCGGAAAAGATGCGGATTCCGAGATCTCCGGTTTCGTTGATCCTCCGCACCGTCTGCGCAAAATCCGCCACGCGCTTCTCATCGAGACCAAAGGCCATGGCGATGGCTTTCGAATGGTCCGTGATGGCGATGTATTCGTAGCCCAGATCGCGGGCGGCTTCCGCCATCTCTTCGAGCGTGGCGCGGCCGTCCGTGGCCGTGGTGTGCATGTGCAGATCGCCGCGGATATCGCGCTGCTCCACCAGCTTCGGCAAGGCGTGCGCTTCCGCCAGTTCGATCTCGCCCTGGTTCTCGCGCAGTTCCGGAGGAATCCAGTCGAGGCCGAGCGCCGCATAAATTCCCTCTTCCGTTTCACCGGCGGCGCGTGAATCGTCTTCGATTCTGAACAGTCCGTATTCACTCAGCTTGAATCCCATGCGGATGGCGCGCTGGCGGAGCGCGACGTTGTGCTCCTTGCTGCCCGTGAAGTACTGCATGGCCGCACCAAAGCTTTCATGCTCCAGCGCGCGGACGTCCACCTGCAAGCCTTCGCGACCGATCTTCACGCTGGTCTTGTTCGCGCCGCGGCCCAGGATGTCCTGCACCCTGGGGTGCTTCGCCACGCTTTCGAGTGCCGCCGCCGCGTTTGGGCCTGTAACCAGAAGATCGAGATCTCCGATGGTTTCCTTGCCGCGCCGCAGGCTGCCGGCGGGTGTGATGGAGTCGATGCCGGGCAGGTCCGAAAGATATGCGTTGAGTTCGCGTGCGGTGTTATCCGCGAAGCTCAGCAGGAAGCGGCCGCTGCGCTCCTTGTGCTGCATGATGCCGCGCAGTACCTTCTCTTCGAGCTTGGCGCCCATGCGGGGAAGGGTGCGCAGTTTCTGATCGCGGCATAACTGTTCGAGTTCGTCCATCGTCTGCACGTGGAAGTGTTCGAACAGCAGCGCGATGCTCTTCGGGCCGAGGCCCTGGATCTTGAGAAAGTCGAGTGCGCAGGACGGGAACTTGTGCAGCAATTCATCGCGCTTGTCGAAACTTCCGTGGGTTTCGATCTCCTTCAGGACCGCGGCGAGGCCTTTGCCGATGCCCGGGATGTCGGTCACTTTGCGCGCGGGGTCGGCTAGGATGTCGGAGACGCGTTCGGGATAGCCTTCGATGATGGATGCGCCGTTCCGATAGCTGCGGATGCGGAATCCATCCTCGCCCGCAATCTCCATCAGGTCGCCGGTTTCGTAGAGGATTCGTGCAAAGTCGCGATTTTCCAAGCCTTCAGTTTAACCGGAGTTGAGGCGGGTTCCGGGGGCCACCGGCTAACCGACCTGGCTGCGCGCTTCCTAATTAGTGCCTCGGCGTTAGTCGCCCCGAAAAATCGCCGCGGCCCAGGGAGAATCGAGTGCGTTTTCCGCACGGGGGATTCGCCGCCGGTCCCGCGCTCTGAACCCAAGACCGCACTCCTTGCAGAAGTACTTGCGCTTATCGGACAGCAGCACCATGACGCGCTCCCATCCCTTGAGATGTTTGATCTTCAGCGATTCCGAATGGCAGTCGGGACATACAAGACGACACAGCGCGGGCCGGGGAACGTTGTCTGGCATCATGTGATCTCTTTTCGTGGCTTTTACCGCCGTGAAATAGATCGGCAGGATCGGGCTGGAACTTTAGTTAGTTAGCGATCCAACCGCCGCCCTGCCGAGATGATTTACTCGACAACCGTCGCGAAGAATCTGTCGGGAACCCGGCCCAGGAGCTTTGCGGCGAAAAAATGCGGCATCGGGAACGAGCGCGAAACCAAGCTACCTGAGGGCCTGGGCTAGGATGTTCTGGGCTTCTTCGATTATTTCGTCCAGATGCTGTTGGCTCCTGGTGCTCTCCGCGTATAGTTTGTACACGTTTTCGGTCCCCGACGGCCGGGCGGCGAACCAGCCGGAGGCCGTGGTGACTTTTAGTCCTCCGATGAGTTCCTGGTTGCCGGGAGCCTTGATGAGCTTGCCGGTGATGGGGTCGCCTGCGAGGCCGGAAGCGGTTATGGTTTCGGGTGTGAGTTTCTTGAAAGCGGCTTTCTGTTCGGGACTGGCGGGAGCGTCGATGCGTGTGTAGAAGAATTCGCCGAATTTGGCGGTGAGTTCCCTGTAGTGCTGGCCGGGGTCTTTGCCCGTGACGGCGGTGATTTCGGCGGCGAGAAGACCCAGGATCAGACCGTCCTTGTCGGTAGTCCAGACGGAGCCGTCGCGGCGCAGGAAGCTTGCACCGGCGCTTTCCTCTCCGCCGAAGCAGCATTTACCGTCGAAGAGGCCTGGGGAGAACCACTTGAAGCCAACGGGAACTTCCCAGAGCGTTCGGTGCAGGTCGGCCACGACGCGGTCGATGATACTGCTGCTGACGAGGGTTTTGCCAACGACGGCGGCGAGGGGCCAGTCCGGGCGGTGGGTGAGCAGGTAGTGGATGGCGACGGCGAGGAAGTGGTTGGGGTTCATCAGGCCGGCGGAGCGGGTGACGATGCCGTGCCGATCGGAATCGGGATCGTTGCCCCAGGCGATATCGAAATCGTCCTTGAGTTTGACGAGGTTCGCCATGGCGTACGGGCTGGAGCAGTCCATACGGATTTTGCCGTCGTGGTCGACAGGCATGAAGGCGAAGCGTGGGTCGAGTTTCTTGTTGACGACGTCGATTTTGAGGCCGTAGCGTTCGGCGCAGGGTTCCCAGTAGGGGAGGGACGCACCACCGAGGGGGTCTACGCCGATGTTGAGGCCTGAGGCGCGGATGGCATCCATGTCGATGACGTTGGCTAGATCTTCTACGTAGCCGCGAACGTAATCGTGCGATTTTTCGAGGATGAAGTTGGTGCGGATGACGCCGTGGTTGTGGGCGGTGAGTAGCGCGTTGGCGCGGTCCTGAATCCAGCCGGTGATTTTCGTGTCGGCAGGGCCACCGTCGGGGGGATTGTATTTGAAGCCGCCGTCGGCGGGCGGGTTGTGCGAGGGAGTGATGACGATGCCGTCGGCCAGGCCGTGTTTGGCGGCGCGGTTGTGAACGAGGATAGCGTGAGAGATGGCGGGGGTCGGTGTGATGCCGTCGTCTTCCTGAATTACGATGTCGACGCCGTGCGCAGCGAGGACTTCGAGGGCGGTTTGCTGGGCGACGCCGGAGACGGCATGGGTGTCTTTACCCATGTAGAGGGGTCCTGTGATGCCTTGGGCGCGGCGGTATTCGCAGATGGCTTGGGTGATGGCGAGGATGTGGAATTCGGTGAAGGTGCTGTCGAAGGGGGTGCCGCGGTGGCCGGATGTGCCGAAGGAGACGAGTTGGCGTGGGTTGGATGGGTCGGGCTTGTTGGCGAAGTAGTCGTGGTCGAGTTGGGCGACGTCGATCAGAATGTTTTCGGGGGCGGGCTTACCGGCGAGCGGGCTGAGAGTCATCGACCTATATTTGATCACGGGCGGTTACGGGGGATTTCAGGGTTGCAGGAGTTGCAGATCGAGGCCTTTAAATTGTTGAAAGCCGGAATCGAGACTGACAAGGCGGAATTGGGATGCCACTGCAAACGCGGCGAGCCAGGCGTTGGCGACAAGTTTGCTGGTCGGGACCGAATACCGGAGCATTACGGGGAAAACGGAATCGATTTGCGGCGGTTCGCCAACGAATTCGACTCGCTGATCCCGAAGAAGTTCTTCAATGAGCCGCAAGGCATCCGACGCCGAGCGACTGCGGCTGCCCATGATGGTCCGGTTTCCCAAGAGCCGAATGAGCGAGAGCTGGACAATCCGGCAGAGCGCTATCTCGGCGGGGGCGACGCTGTCGAACCATCGCATGGCGAGTTCATGATGCTCGTGGCCGTCGGCGAGAAGCGCCAAAATCACGTTGACATCAACCAAACATCGCTTCATCGATTTGCTCAGGTGTCAGGTTCCCGATCCGCGGGGTTCCCGTTATCACCGGTACGGGCCGGCGGGTCTTTACGGGTTGCGTGGCGAGTTTCTGCTGGACAGCATGGATAAAGAACTCCCGGAGAGAGATACCTGCGAGCGCGGCATTGCTCTTTGCCTGTTTCAGCAGTTCATCCGGCAGTTCGATTGTCGTGCGCATATGTCATAATTATGGCACATTGGCGCCCTTCAGGCCTACGGGGGGGAAGTAGGCTCCTTTGAGTTCTCGCGTCCACCAGTTGCCGGTTCTGCGCCATTCGTCAAAGCTGGTGAATTGGTATTCGTAAACCATGGCGCGGATCTGCTTCGGTGGGACTCCGCCGAACGGATCGCGCTCGATCAGCGCCAGAACCGGGCTCGACCCCTGCAGCAGTTGCAGGATAAAGCGCACGAACCAGGGGTTTTCGCGGTAGTTGCCGAGGGCGGCGAACCACATCTGCCAGTCGAGGCGCGGCTGGAACGGGGCGACCCAGCCGGGAGCACGGTTCAGCGGTCCCGCCTTGTAGCGGAAGAGGTAGGGCTGCCAGTTGCGCCCGTCATTGGAACCCTGGATTTCGATTTCCGGCCGGGTGGTGGTCATGACGGCGAAGAGGCCGTACTGGTTGACGATCCCGAAAGGTTCCTCGATCTGAAGAACGGTGTCGAGTTCCGTGCGCGGCGCTCCGAACATCTGCGTGAGCTGAATGCCCGACGCCGTCATGATGAGCACCACCAGCGCGGCGGAAACGAAGCGGTTCGACCAGGCGGGCGGCACGGGAATGTATTTCTTACGGGCGAAGAAGGCGTCGTCCAGGAGAAAAAGGCAGAGCGCAATCGCGAGCAGGTTGAAGAAGGTGTAATTACCCGTAAAGAAGATCAGCAGTTGAAGCGAAATGAAGCCGAACGCCGCGACCTGTTTCAGCCGTCGGGGGCCGAAGATCAGGAACGGCAGCGCCAGTTCGATGACAAACACCATGGCGGTGGAAGCCTGCTGGAGCACCGGTGGGAATTTGGCCGCGAACCAGGCGAATATGGTCGGCAAGGGCTGGGTTTCGTAGTGGAAGGAGAGCGCGGTGAGGTTGTGCCAGGTGGGGTCGTGACTGGTGAGTTTGACGACGCCCGACTCGAACATCAGGCGGAAGAGCAGCCACTGGAACAACCATACGCGCGGCAGCGACGGGCGCAGGAAGATGACGAGAAAGCCGGTTTCGAGCAGCAGCAGATCCCACTGGAAAGACATGAACGTCTGGCCTGCGCCGACAATCGAGAGGTAATAGACGTAGAGAATCGCGAAGATGCCGCGCTGCCAGACACTGAACGGGCGCGCGAGGGTGGCGATGGCGGCGAGCGCAACGCCGCCCCAGGCAATGGAGAGCAGTGCGAAATCGCTTTGCGCCCACCAGAAAATGGTGGGCAGCTTCCACAGAGCCGATGAGCCCAGTTGAGCCGTCACCATGCCGAAAAACTTATTGACTGGAAGAATCCCCTCGGCACCTACCAGACCACGGGCCTGCATACCGAACGACGCGAAGGCAACCATATAGATAAACGCCAAAACGCGCACGAACAGTGACGCCGCACGGTGATAGGTGGGGCGTTCGACACGTTCGCCCCAAAGCGCGCGGGTAACGCGATAAGCCGCGTTGCGGTGCGCGGCGACGAAACGATAGAGAAGCTCCGCGAGAGGCTCGAAGCCGGGGAGGTTGCGATAGAAGCGCAGCATCCATTCATAGCCGGAAACGCCATACAGTAGCTGGCTCACCGCCTCCGCGCCGAGATAGCGCGCGTCCGGAGTGCGGTACTCGACAGCGTTGATCTGCTGCGATGCGGGCCGGTAGTCCACACGGTCGGCAGTCAGCGTCTTCCAGAATTCGACCCATATCAGGCAGAACGAACAGTTACCGTCGTAAATCAGAGTCGGTCGGGAAACGTCGGTGGGCACGTTTTAAGGACTAGCACAGCAGGGGCGTATGCTTTTGTTACGACTGTGATACGATTCCGGTCGAACGGGGGTACCGTTTTGAAAACTTACGCGACAAAGGACATCAGAAACGTTGGCATTGTAGGACACGGCCACTGCGGGAAGACCTCCGTAGCGGCCGGGCTCATGTATGCGGCAGGCGCCACCAACCGCCTGACGCGAGTCGATGAAGGCAACACCGTCACCGACCACGATGAAGAGGAGATCAACCGGAAGCTGACGATCTCCACAGGTGTCGCGGCCATCGAGTGGAAAAAGACGAAGATCAATCTGCTCGACACGCCGGGATTCAATATGCTGCTCAACGACGCGCGGTCGGCGCTGATTGCGGCCGATTCGGCGATCGTTGTGGTGGATGCCATTTCCGGCGTTGAAGCGCAGACGGAGAAGATGTGGAACACGGCGGAGGAGTTTCAACTGCCGCGAGCCATCGTGATCAATAAACTGGACCGGGACCGGTCGAGCTTTGAACGCACCATGGAGAGCATCCACGCGCGCTTCGGGCGCAACGCGGTGCCGGTGCAACTGCCTCTGGGCAGCGAGAAGGACTTCCGTGGCGTAATCGACCTGGTGCGCATGAAGGCATACGCCTATACGGTTGACGGCGACGGGAAGGGCAAGGAAATGGAGATCCCCGCCGAATATGCAGAAGCGGCGCAGCAGGCCCATGAGGAACTTGTCGAGATCGTCGCGGAAGGCAAAGACGATCTGATGGAGGAATTTTTCGAGAAAGGGACGCTGCCCGAAGAGCATATTATCCAGGGAATCGACGAGGAGATGCGCGAAATGCGGATTTTTCCGGTGCTCTGCATGTCGGGGCTGCACGATATCGGGTCGGACTGGCTCCTGGATCTGATAGTGGAGGCGTTTCCGTCGCCGTGCGACCGGCATGCCGTGAAGGTGACGCTGGGCGAGAAGACGGTCGAACGAAGGTATGACGATTCCCTGCCCGCGGCGGCGTTCGTATTCAAAACAACGGCGGATCCGTTTGCCGGCCGGATCACCTTTTTCAAAGTGCTTTCGGGGGTGGTCAGGAACGACGCGCATTTGACGAATGTGGGGAAGGGCACTGAAGAGCGGCTGGCGCATACGGCGACGCCTTTCGGCAAGACGCTCCTGCCGGTTCCGGAACTGCACGCTGGCGATATCGGCGCGGTGGCGAAGCTGCGCGATACGCTCACCGGCGACATGCTGACGGACAAGGCGTCTCAGGTGGTGTATCCGCCGGTAAAGCTGCCAGAGCCGTCGATTGCGTTCGCGGTCGAGGCGAAGAGCCGGGCGGACGAAGATCGCATGGGTAATGCGCTGCACAAGCTGCTGGAAGAGGATCTGTCGCTGCGGTTCTATCGCGATCCACAAACCCGCGATTTTCTGGTGGCGGGAACGGGGCAGCAGCATGTCGAAATCGCGGTTAGCCGTCTGAAGAAACGGTACGGTGTGGATGTAACGCTGAAAGCGCCCAAGATTCCGTATCGGGAGACGATTCGGGGCACGGCGGATGTGCAGGGACGCCATAAAAAGCAGACCGGTGGCCACGGACAGTTCGGCGATTGCTGGATCAAGATGGAGCCTCTGCCGCGCGGAACGAAGTTCCAGTTCGCAAATGAGGTGTTTGGCGGGGCGATTCCGAAAAACTATATCCCGGCGGTGGAAAAAGGAATAATCGAAACGGCAGAACGGGGATACCTCGCTGGTTTTCCGATGGTTGATTTCAAGGTGACGGTCTACGACGGGTCGTACCACGACGTCGATTCTTCCGAACTGGCATTCAAATTAGCGGCGAGAAAAGCGTTTCGGGCGGCTATGCTGAGTGCGAAGCCCGCGCTTCTTGAGCCGATCATGAACGTCGAAGTGCAGGCACCGGTAGAGTTCGCGGGCGACCTGATGGGGGATCTGAATGGCCGGCGCGGAAGGATTTCCGGCATGGATACGCAGGGCGGGACGCAGATTTTAAAGGCCCACGTGCCGATGTCGGAAATGCTGGCTTACCAGAGCGACCTGACCTCCATGACGCAGGGAAGAGCTTCATTTTCAATGGAATTCGACCATTACGACTACGTGCCACCGCTGCAGGCCGACAAGATTATCGCGGCTTCGAAGGCGGCGCGGGCCGGTGAAGAAGAAGTTGAGGAGGAATAAGGCGTAACTTATGAGGCGTGGCAGTGCGCCTCATAATATTGGACCGGGGTGTGACAACACGCCCCGGGACGTGTCAATACGACACTGTGAATTTAAGTACTCAGGTTGACGGAGTTGTAATAGCTGCGGTAGCCTTGGGTAAGTCGGCTTGTTAAGTTCGAAGCGCGCCGCTTCGATTACGGAAGCGCGGGACTGACTTTTGCCCGGTGTTATTTCGAGGAGAGTGAATGACCAGAAAATCCGGTACGTCGATCATTTTTTGCTGTCTGACTCTAGGCGCTTCCTCGTCTCCGCTGTTTTCTCAGCAATCCAGCTTCCAAACGTCCTTTTTCTCCCCGGCGGCGGCGCGGCTCACTCTTACCGGAACGGTAGCCGATGTCGTTGAAACAGAGAACTTACCCTACATAAATCAGGTTGCAAAAGAAAAATACAAGACCATAGCGACGTTTTCTCCCAACGGGTCCGATCTATTGATTCAGGATGCGGAACAGAAGTTTCGCGCTGGTAAAAAGTTCTACCAGGAGCGGGATTACACGAATGCCCGTTCGTCATTCGATGCGGTGATCGACGCGATGCTGAAGGCGGCCGTGGATCCGACCGACCGCGCGCTGTATCAATGCAAACTTGAAGACATCGTCGATTCCATCAGCAGGTACGATCTTTCCGGCATGGGCGCGGCGGAGGTGTCGACAGTTGGACAGTTCGACAAGGCCCCGCTCGAAGACATCGTCACGATGACGTTTCCGGTGGACCCGAGGATCAAAGATAAAGTCCGGCTGGAGATGAAGACGACAGCTTCGTCTTTGCCGCTGATGGTGAATGACGTGGTCCTGGGCTACATCAACTACTTCAGCGGACGCGGACGCCGGACCATCGAATACGGTTTTGAGCGCGAAGGCAAGTATCAGCCGATGATCTCCAGGATTCTGGCGGAGGAAGGCATCCCTCAGGAACTGATTCACCTGGCGCAGGCGGAATCGGGTTTCCTGCCGCGCGCCGTTTCCCGCGCTGCCGCGAAAGGCATGTGGCAGTTCGTGCAGTTCCGCGGTAACCAGTATGGCCTGATGCAAACACCGTACTCGGACGACCGCTACGATCCCGAAAAGGCCACTCGTGCCGCCGCCCACCACCTGCACGATCTTTATAATGAATTCCACGACTGGTATCTGGCGATCGCGGCCTATAACTGTGGACCCGGAGCCATCGAACGCGCTGTGGAGAAGACGGGATATGCGGATTACTGGGAACTTCGCGCGCGGCATGCGATTCCGGTGGAGACGTCTAATTACGTCCCGATCATTCTGGCGATGACGATCATGGCGAAGAACGCCCCGGAGTACGGCCTCGATCATATCTCGCCCGATCAGCCACTCGAATACGACACCCTGCAACTCGATTCCCCCACCAATCTCGCTCTCATAGGCGATCTGACGGATACACCGTTTACCGAGCTACAGCAGCTGAATCCGGCCTTGCTGCGCGGCACGGCTCCGGGCGGATATGAACTGCGCGTGCCCAAAGGCATGTCGGCGCAACTTAGTGCGGCGCTCGATAAGGTGCCAGCCGAAGTTCGGATCTCGTCGCGGATGCATCGTGTCGAGGCGGGTGAGGATCTGGCGACTATCGCGCATCGCTACAACAGCACGCCGAAGACAATCGCCGCAATGAACACGCTTGCCGACTCGCAGCCTGCAGCAGGCGATCAACTCGTGATTCCGGCCGCGTATCGTGAGCCTGTGGCAGCACCCGTTCGCGCGAAGGCGACGGCACGCACATCCCGCGGATCGTCGCGCACGGTGGCATCTCTGAAGAAGCCTGCGACAAAGAGCGGCGGCGCGCCTGTCAAGGTGGCGTCGTCCAAAGCCCCGGCCCATCGGAATGCAGGCATGATTGCGCAGGTATCGCATAAGCCGGTTGCAGTGATTCGCTGAATCTCTCCTTTTTTACTTCTTTCCGGCCCGATCCCGCATGGATCGGGCTTTTTTTTTGCTACATCGCGCTCGGACAGTTGCGAACAATTTAAAAAAGGTTATGCTATTGATGACTGTTCCAAAACAGGAGGCTTATTGAATGTTCGACGATCTGAAGCTCGCCCCGAAAGACGAAGACGAAATGGAAGACTTTCGCGACTATGACGACGAGGGCGACGACATGGACTCCAAGCTCGACGAGTTCGAGGACGAGGAAGACGACGATGAAGACGAAGAAGTCGAAGTGATTATCGCCATTGCCGTCCCGGCCTCCGCTACCGCTGAGGGCGAGAGCGCCGAACCGACTCCGGCGAACGGACCGGCCGCAGTCGAAGCATCTCCGGCTCGGGATACGCCCGCGCGGAAGCCCGCGAAGAAGGCGACCAGGGCCGTTCCCGCCAAGAAAGCTGTGGCAAAGAAGGCTCCGGCTCCTCCCGCGAAAAAGGCGACCGCCAAGAAGGCTCCCCCGGTGAAGAAAGCCGTGGCGAAGAAGGCCATCAAGAAGGCTCCGGCGAAGGCGGTCGCAAAGAAGGCCGTCAAGAAGGCGCCTGTAAAAGGGGTAGCGAAGAAAGCCGTTAAGAAAGCCCCCGTGAAGACCGTGGCAAAGAAGACGGTTGCGAAAAAGGCGGTAACGAAAGCGGCTGTGAAAGCGGCCGCAAAGAAGGCCGTCAAGAAGGCTCCGGCAAAGAAAACCGCAGCCAAAAAGCGCCGCTAGAGAATATGGGCCGCTTCTTCCCCGAAGCGGGTGATCGGCCCTTCACTTTATGCCGGTAACTGCGCGCCGATTCGTCCGCAAGATGCGAGGCGGCGCGCAGGCGCATCTGCTGGAAGCCGACGACGGCGCTTATTATATCGTAAAATTTCGTAACAACCCCCAGCATCGCCGAATTCTCGTCAACGAGCTAATAGCGTCGGAGATTCTGGCGCATCTTCAAATTGCTTCTCCGGAATACCGGATCGTGCAGGTTTCTCCCGAATTCCTCGAACAGAACAGAGACGTCTATATCCAGCTTGGGACACGGCGGCTCGATGTGGAGCCGGGATGGCATTTCGGCTCGCGCCATCCCGGTAATCCCGACACGATGGCCATTTACGACTTCATTCCCGACGCGCTGCTGAACCAGGTGGCGAACGCGGATCAGTTCAAAGCTGTGCTGGTTTTCGACCGTTGGGTCGCGAACGCCGACGGCAGGCAGTCGGTATTCTTTCGAGCTCAGTTGAAGGACTGGCTGGCGGGCCCGGGAATCCCGCCCCGCAAGCTGGGCTTTGTGGTTTCGATGATCGATCACGGCTTCGCCTTCGACGGGCCACACTGGACGCTGCCGGAATCGGCGATTACGGGTCTTTATCCGAGGCGGCTCGTGTATGAGAACGTAAGATCGATCGATGCGTTCGATCCGTGGCTCTCACGTGTGTTGAGTTTTCCGCAGGACGTGCTGGACCGGGCGTGGCGGCGAATCCCGCGAGAGTGGCTGGGAGATGACGAAGGCGATTTGGAGCGGCTTCTGGAAGGTCTGTTGCGAAGGCGCAAGCGGATTGCGGATCTGCTGCAGGAGTGCCGTAAAGCACCGGGAAATCCGTTCCCGCACTGGGCTAGCTGACGCTCTCGGCAATCAGGCGCGCGGTTTCCGGGGCCAGCAGGATTCCATTGCGGTAGTGCCCGAATGCGGTCCAGACGGAAGTTCCGGGGATGCGACCGATGGCTGGCGCGTCGGCTTCGATGCCGGGGCGGAAGCCGTTCCAGCATTCGTCGGGCGGATGGTTCGCGAGCTCGGGCAGAAAGCGCGCGGCGCGGGTTTGTATATCGACGATGGCGTGCGGGTCGAGAGTGCGGTCGAACCCGACGTGTTCGGTGGTGGTCCCCGCGATGAGGAGACCGGAAGTGCGCTGGAGCAGGTACGTGTGGCCGTGGCGAAGGATCGGATCGAGAAGACCGGGCTGCTTCCGCCAGGCGATCAGATGGCCGCGAACAGGCATGGTGCGGCGCAGGCCGGGGTAGAGTTGCGAACTCCAGGCTCCTGCGGCGATGAGCACGGTTTCTCCGTTCTGAGGAATCTGCAACATTGGTTCGTGCTCGCGGATTTCCACTCCGCGTTTCCGGCAGACCGCGATTAACGCGCGGCTGATGTCGCGCGGGTCGACAAGGGCGTCGTCGGGGTAAAAGCGCGCGGGCCAGTCCTTGTAGCGGGATGGTTTCGAGACGATGCCGAAGTCCCGCTGTAAGTCGGCGCGATGGGTGAGGGCGTCGCTTTCCGCGTCGGTCAGCGCCAGTTCGAGCCCGCCGCAGCGCCGGAAATCGATGGAAAGGCCGGATTCGTCTTCGAGTTCACGCACAAAATCGGGATAGAGCGCGATGCTGCGCAGGGCTAATCGAGTGAGCGGAGTGTCGGCATCGCATTCGCCGCCGGGAGCGAGCATGCCAGCGCCAGCCCAGCTGGCTTCAGCGGCCGATTCGCGCGCGTCAAAAACGGTGATGTTGTGGCCGCGCTGCGCGAGCCTCCACGCGCACGATAAGCCGACGATTCCCGCACCGACAACGATCAATTTTTATAGTAAGACAGGCGCGGGACTGTAAGCCGGTTTCTGTGCCCTTGCGGGTGATAGCCATTCATCCAGGCCGCGCATTACTGGGCGGCTCAAGCGACCTACCCGGAAGTCTGAACGGAGCGGGCCACTCCTCCTCCCCTATTTGGTCTTGCTCCGCGTGGGGTTTGCCCTGCCAGCCGGATTACTCCGACCGCGGTGCGCTTTTACCGCACCTTTTCACCCTTACCGAACGATCTTTTGAGGAGTCATCCGGCGGTACATTTTCTGTGGCACTTTCCGTAAAGACCCCTTTGAGGGATCCCCCCCGGCCGTTAGCCGGCACGCTGCCCTGTGGAGACCGGACTTTCCTCTCATTCCGAAGAACGAGCGGCTATCCGTCCAACGCCTGTCTTGTTTAGTGTCTCATGGGGGCGGAGTCGATTGCGGCCTATCCCCTGCGGGGAGGGTTACGGTCAGTTTTCAACCGGAGTCCGGTCGATGTGGTCGATCACAATCGTATCGAGCTGAGCTTTGGTCTTTTGGAGCCGCAAACCAAGTTGCTCTTCGAGCGCCTGAAAGAAATCCGGAGCTGGATCGGTTGCGTTGTCGTTGATTGCAACTCCTTCGCCTGAAAACACGAGTTTCGCGTTGTACTCGCCTGTTAGCCCGGTATGATCGACGGCGTGGCTGATCCCGGCGAGCATCTGAAGCACGCCCAACAGTTCCCCGACCGTGACCATCTGAAACGTAAATCGCCCGACCCCGCGATCAACACCGGGGCGCGTACCCACCGGAGATGAAGGAGCCACGGTGAAACCGTCCAGCATCTTCACGCCGAAGAAAATGGCACCGCCACCGCTGTAAACACCTTGCGCGCCGGGGCGGGCGGCAGGCAGAACGGGGAATCCGTCCCTGTCGGACGGTCGCGAACCAGGAGTCTTCACGATCGGAGCCGTCACGCCGCCGTCATCGGCGTCATGCAGTTTCGGGCCGCCCTTCGCAACCACAAGCTCATACACGTCGAACTCTTTCCGGCCGCGATGAAACGCGAGCTGGAAGCGATCCCTCAGCAGGTTCATCATCATGACGTTTGCCTGCTCAAGGGTAGTTCTCTTTGGAACCTTGGCCAGGATGTCGTATCGGTCCACGGCGTTGTTCTTCACCCAGGCAGGGCCTTCGAATTGATCCTCCTGCGCCTGAAACGCGTGCGCCAGAATGTCGATCATTGAAACACGAACATAGCGTATCTGTTCGGGGTCGGAGGTCCCCGGTCCGCCTCTGATCGATGCGGTCGGTCCATGGGGCCGCTGGATCATAGGGTTCGCGCGTACGGAGGCGACTTCGAACTGAAGATCCGCCGGTGTTTGGCCGTTGCCGGCTGCACCTGGAAAAAGGCAGACCGTAAAAACGTAAAGGGCGCCTCTGATCGTACTTCGGATCCTCCAGCCACTAATGAGAGGCCACAGCACCAGAATTAGTTCCTTGAAAAACATGTTCCTTGAAAAACATGACCGTCACCGCGATCCGTTCCGGCGTCGAATTGAATCGTCTGTCCGTCACTCAACACGGGTTCCGTTCGATATATCGCAAGAAACTTGTGCGTGGCCCGCACATGGATACTTCAGGGGCTCGTGATAAAATCAGAGGTTTGGCGGGGTAGCTCAGCTGGCTAGAGCGACGGTCTCATAATCCGTAGGTCGGGAGTTCGAGTCTCCCTCCCGCCACCAACTCATTAGCTTCTCCCTACAACTCCTGTTAACGGGCTGCTTGCGCTGGCATAGAGCTTTTTCTCCATGCGCCCCGCTTCGAAGGCCAGCCGCCCCGCTTCTACTCCCAGTTTCATGGCCAGAGCCATTTTTTCCGGATAATCGGCGGCGGCAATCGCAGTGTTCATCAGGATGGCGTCCGCGCCCAGTTCCATGGCCAGCGCGGCGTCGGAAGCGGTGCCAACACCGGCGTCGACGATGAGCGGAACTTCGGTAATCATCTCGCGCATGATGCGCAGGTTGGTGACGTTCTGAATACCAAGCCCGGAGCCGATGGGCGCAGCAAGAGGCATCACGGCGGCCGCACCCGCGTCGATCAGCCGCCGCGCGTTCACCACATCGTCGTTGGTGTAGGGCAGCACGACGAACCCCTCCTTCGCCAGCACCCGCGTCGCCTCCACCAGCCCGGCGTTGTCGGGGAAGAGCGTCTTTTCGTCGCCGATGACTTCAAGCTTCACCCAGTTGGAAAGTCCCACTTCGCGGCCCAGGCGCGCCGTCCGGATGGCGTCGTCAGCCGTATAGCAGCCTGCGGTGTTGGGCAGGATGAACATGCGCTCACGGTCGATGTAGTCCAGCAGAGATTCCTTGGAGCGGTCCGTGAGGTTGACACGCCGCACCGCAACCGTTACCACCTCCGCGCCCGATGCGGCATGGCAGCGGGCCATTTCCTGAAAGCTTCGATACTTGCCCGTACCGATCAGCAGCCGCGATTGAAAGGTGCGGCCTGAAATTATGAGGGACATGATATTAGCGTATAGGATGAATCGATGCGTACCGCAATTCTTGTTCTTCTGAGCGTCCTGCCGCTGGCCGGCCAGTGGCGCGTGATGCCGATGGCGTCGTCGATTGCGGCGCGTGAGGGTTCCCTTCCGATCGGGCAAGGATTCTCCATATCGCTTGCGGGTTATTCCGAACCGCGGCTGCAAAGGGCGGTGGATCGACTGACGCAACGGGTTGCGTCGCTGACCGCGATGACGTTCTCCGGCGCGGCGCCCGGCCCTGCGCTGATCCTGCGCGTGCAGGGCGCCAG